>Ga0164315_10002481_pt1 | contig 14118 bp, 12 predicted proteins | sample GuaBasSedimGuay6_FD_113737 | JGI IMG/M metagenome (GOLD analysis project Ga0164315, IMG submission 113737) | Subseafloor sediment microbial communities from Guaymas Basin, Gulf of California, Mexico - Guay6, Core 4569-2, 0-3 cm | ecosystem: Environmental > Aquatic > Marine > Hydrothermal vents... | reverse complement strand
TGGCATGGCCCGGTCCTACAACTTTTATTCGGTCGGACGTATCAAGCCTGAAGAGGGTATTGCCTATACTGCTCTCGGGCTGGGTAAAACCATTATGGAAGGTGAAAACTGTCTGTTTTTCTCGCCGTCCAATTCACAGGTTCTGCCGCAATTTTCCACGCCACAGGATTACCTGAGAAATACCCAGCGCGAGTTCTTTGCCGTTGATATGAAGGACCCTTCAGTTTTTCCGGAGACGGGTGGTGAAATTGGCCTGGTGAAATTGAATACAAACGAGTCGGAAAAGCACGGTGTACTCAAATACGTAGGCTCCACTTACTCTGCTGATAACGACCGGATTTACCCCGGAGTCGGGCGTAAGGGTGCCAGGATTGTTACCTTTGACCCCATTTTAAAATCCAGGATATTTCCGCTGGATGATATTCTGAAATACCTTCTGGAGCTCGGCAGCAAGGCAATGAATGTGCCGGTTGAAATTGAATTTGCCGCAGAAATTAACTCCGATCCGGACAAACCCGATGAATTCAGGTTTTTGCAGATCAGGCCCATGATAGTGGAGACCTCATTTGAAGATATTTCTGTGCACGACGATGAAGATGGGAAGGTTTTTTGCAGGTCAGACCAGTCGCTCAGCAACGGGCGGATTGAAGGTATAAGGGATATCATATTTGTAAAGCCCGATAACTTTAAACGTGCAAATATGGTCCACATGGCGACTCATGTGGGCACATACAATCAGGCGTTCAAAGACCAGGATCTGCCGTACGTTCTGGTAGGGCCAGGAAGGTGGGGGACATCAGATCATTGGCTGGGTATTCCGACAAAGTGGGACCAGATATCCTCGGCCCGGGTTATTATCGAGGTCGACTATGGTGATTTTGTAGTCGAGCCATCATTTGGTACACACTTTTTCCAGAACCTGATCACTTTTGCGATCGGATACCTGACCATTAATAGCTCCAGTTCATATAATTTTTTCGATTGGGATTGGCTCAATTCTATCGAAGCGGTATCGGAAACCGAGTATCTCAGGCACGTGCGTCTGGATCATCCGCTGAATATCCTGATTGACGGTCGTATCGGTAAAGCGGTGATATTCAAGCCAGATTCTGACATTAAATCAGCTTAACGGGAGGTCGTTCGGTTTCATCCACGGTCAGTTTGAATATATCGGGGCGTCAATATGACTCGACTTCCATTGCACGTTGAGTCGCTTTGGTAATTTCCTTTGCAGGGAGTATGACACCGGACATAGCTTCCTGAATATTGGCCATGCCACTCCCCATAAACCCCATTCTAGCCCCCATGTTGTCCGTGGTTTCTGGAAACTGTGTCACTATAAGGCCGATAACTTTGCCGTTTCCATCGAAACCAGGTAAGCCGGCACCATTCGCAAAAGCAGATTCCAGAATATAGAGCTTTCGCGGCTTGTCAGTGATACCACCAACGTGGTCTCGAGCAACTACAAGAGTTCGCCCAAAAAAGTTACCTGTGCGACGAAGCGTGATAACAGTATCACCAATATCCGCTGTGCCGCCGGTGGTGAAATCGATAAATGAGAAAGAAGTATCTCCAGTGTCGGTGATTTGTACCCAGGCAATATCCAGTTCAGTATCCACAGCTATGATTTCAGCATCGAATACCTGCTCATGCGAATCAACAATAACCTCTAGATTCTTGGCTGTGGCTGACATGGTTTTTCCGAGTTGACCGGACATTCTGGCGATCATGTTAATAAAGCCACCCAATTGATTGTTGGAACAAACAATCAGACCATCTGCTCTGATCATGGTGCAGGTGAGTTCATTTTCGGTTTCATTTTCCTGGTTGCCACGGGTGTTACCCATGTTGACATGCAAAACGTATTTGACGGTCACCAGGGCCGCGCTTCGCTCTTTCATAACACCGGTGATATCCAGATTCTCAGCAGCACCGGAGCCTATTGGGGAGAGTCCGGCTATCAGTACGAAAATCATGGCGAGCCGACTGCTTTTAGTTCCTGGCATTGATCTTGTCCTTATCCGTTGTTATTGAATGTTTGTGCTGGATGTTGCTGATGAGCCGCTAACCTGGGGCACCCAGTCAGGCTCAATGTACTGAAAACGTGTTTCAACCCCTCGCAACACCAAAAATGTGACACGCTCCTGTCTACCCTGGGTAACAGATTCCATAATTTCACGAAAATTTTTCAGGTTTGCTACTGGCCTTTTATCAATCATCAAAACAAGGTCACGTTGACGTAAGTTACCCACTTGTGCCCATCCGGCCCTTTCAGTTTTTTCGATCAAAACACCCCTGGTATCACTTGGCCAACGATTTTCATCGCGGTCAAAGAACGTAGTTTCACGTACCGTCAGACCGAAATCCTCATTGATTTCCCGTTTTACTTCAGCGGCTGTTACTCTTGTTCGCTCAAGTTCAACCAAAACTTCTTTTTCTTGCCTGTCACGCAATATCGTGAGCTTCGCTGCTTGTCCAATTTCAAGGCCCCTGACCAGGCGGTGAAACATACCGAAATCCTGTCCACTGCGCGGCCTTATGGCATCGCCGTTGAGGGATAAAATGATATCTCCGGCAATTAGATCTGACTGACTAGCCAGGGTTCCAGGATAGACCCGGGTAATTCTGAAACCCACCGCATCAGGTGAACCCAGGTGTTCGGCAAGATCTGGCAATACAGGCTGAACCGCAATGCCGATCCAGGCCTTGGCGACCTCGCGCGGGGGGGTGCTGGCAGATTTTTTCTGCATATCGAGTAAGGTCAATTGGTTTCTACCCCTCCTGGCAAACTCGAACATGACTTCTGTTTGCCCGGTATCAGTATTGTCCAAAGCGTTGTAGATCGACAGTATGTCAGCAATGGAGTTAACCGGCTTGCCATTGATTGCTGTGATAACGTCATCACGGTTCAAAGCGGGCACTGCAGTTTGTGCCGGGCTTCCCGAGCGCACACCCTGCACGAGTACTCCACTGGTATCAGGGAGACGCCGGTTTCGCGCCATTGTTTGTGTGATCTCAACGGCCACAAACCCCCATCTTCTGAATGCTGCTTCCCTGCCACGTTCCGCCTCCAGTTTCGTGGTGACCAGGGTTGATTCCAGTCTGTGACCATCGTGGTGCCACGCCAGTTTTACCTCGCTGCCAATTGGATAGCTTGCCAGACGCATCAATAGTATGGGTTCGTCCTCGGGAAACCACACAGTTACCGGGTGGTTGTCAATACTGACAATAATGTCCCCTGCCTTGACGCCAGCTTTTGTAGCAGGGCCATTATCGACAACAGAGTTGACCAGTACCCCCTCGGTAAGGCCGGATTTCTTGATGGGTTTGAGTTTCCAGCCAAACCAGCTTCTGGGAACCTGGCCGTGCTCGATCAGGTCTGCTGCAACGACCTTTGCGAGATTACTGGGTATTGCGAATCCCATACTCGTCCCATTTGCTGGCCCCCTGGCATTGACCCCTATCACCTCACCCTCCAGGTTGACCAGGGGGCCGCCGCTATTGCCCGGACTGATGGAGGAATCATGTTGGATCCAATGCGAAAAAATACCCGTGCGCTGGTCGCGGTTGAATCGCATCTCACCTGCATCATCGTTTGAGCTGGCAAGTAAACGGTCCGTGTTGGACACAATCCCGAGTGTCACCGAACGTGACAATGCCCATGGGCTTCCCATTGACATGACAGTATCACCAATGATCATGGCATCTGAATTGCCAAGCGTTGCGTAAGAGAGTTGTGTGCCTTTATCTTTTAGTTCTTCCAGGTTCAATTTCAGGACAGCAAGATCGGTCAGTGGGTCTTCTCCGATAAGTTCTGCATTGATTTCCTGTTTATCTGACAGTGTGCACAAAAATTTATGGCCATTTCGTGCAACATGAAAATTGGTCAGAACGTAGCCTTCCGGGGAAATAATTGTCCCGCTTCCCGTTGCCTGGCCTTTTTCTTCCTTACCGGCAATATAACGTGAGGTGGTTACACGAATATTGACCAACGACGGAAAAACCTTGTCGCGGGCCGATGTAATCATTTCCCTGAGGTCGTCACGAAGCTCTTCAACTTTCTCCCTGTTTCTGTCCTTGAAGGTAGTGTCGGCTGACAGAGGCGCAGCGACAGCAACAACAGTAAGCATAATGGCGGTAAACAGCCATGCTTTCGACATCCAAAAACTTGAAAATTGCAGGACCTGTTTGTTTGGACTAATACAGTTGCCTTTCATACTCCCCCCTTTTCACTGTTTAAGACAATACTCCAAGTTCCTTGCCGACCCGGGTAAAGGCATCAATGGCACGGTCCAGGTGATGTTTTTCATGTGCGGCGGATACCTGAACACGTATGCGTGCTTCACCCTTTGGCACCACCGGGAAAAAGAAACCGATGACATAGATGCCTTCATCCAGTAAACGGCGGGCAAATTCCTGCGCCAATGGTGCATCGTAAAGCATAACAGGGACGATGGGGTGTGTTCCCGGTTTGATATCGAAACCGGCAATGGTCATTCTTTCCCTGAAATAACGGCTACTGTCTTCCAGCTTATCGCGTAAATGGGTCGAGGATGACAGCATCTCGAATACCTTGATGGAAGCCGCGACCAATGGTGGAGGCAGTGTATTGGAGAACAGGTATGGACGGGAACGTTGCCTGAGCAGGTCGATGATTTCCTGTCTGCCGGTGGTAAAACCGCCGGATCCGCCACCGAGAGCCTTGCCGAGTGTCGAAGTAAAAATATCAATCTTATTCATTACGTCATGATGTTCGGCTGAACCACGTCCCGTTTTACCCATAAAGCCGGTGGCGTGGCTGTCGTCGACCATGACCAGCGCGTTATAACGTGCGGCAAGGTCGGTAATCTCATCCAACCTGGCGATGTAGCCGTCCATGCTGAAAGCACCATCGGTGGCGATCAAGCGGGTACGGCAATCCTGTGTTTCCTGAAGAATTTTTTCCAGCGCCTGCATGTCGCTATTGGGGTAGCGATGCCGCTGGGCTTTACACAAGCGGATACCATCAATGATGGATGCGTGATTAAGGGCATCTGAAATCACCGCGTCTTCCGGTCCCAGGATGGTTTCGAACAGACCGCCATTGGCATCGAAGCAGGACGTGTAAAGTATGCTGTCGTGGGTGCCGAAAAACTCTGAAATGGTTTGTTCCAGTTGTTTGTGCAGATCCTGGGTTCCGCAGATAAAACGCACCGAAGCGAGTCCAAAACCATGATCATCCAGTGCTTTATGTGCGGCAGCAATAACCTCCGGGTTAGCGGCTAAACCGAGGTAGTTATTGGCGCAAAAATTAAGTACTTCCTCACCACCCTGAACTTTGATTTCGACACTTTGCGGACTTGTGATAACACGTTCAGACTTATACAGACCAGCAGCGCGGATTTCCTCCAGCGTTTCGGTCAGGCGATTCAATGAAACCATATCAATATCTCCTTGGGGACAACACCCAGGTTGGTCCGGAACAGATCAGCCTATATGACTGCTGTAATGCTATGCAGCTTTGAACCTGCAAATTATACCGGACAGCGTATCAGCTTGCTCAGTTTCAAGACTTGTTCAGAGGGTCCCCAGTACAGGACACTACACTAGGTCAGATGCAATAGCTGTCAGCGCGTCTGCTGCCGTTGCCTGCAGACTAAAGTGAGCTTTGGAACTCAACATAGTGGGGATCGGGTTGACCTCGATGACAACTGCACCCGCATCAAGGGCAAAAAATGGCAGGGAAGCGGCAGGTTGTACGAGGGTTGATGTACCAATGGAGAAACAGACATCACAAGCGGCGGCTTTTTCCATGGCAAAGTTCAAACTGCCAACGGGTAGTGCTTCTCCAAACCAGACTACACCAGGTCGCGCAAGACCATGCGGATGATGGGGTGAGGCGGGCGGGTGACCAGGGTTAGACTCAATCCAGCTGTCTTCAATAATTTTGCCGGTCTCGCTGCATATTGAGAGCATGATATTGCCATGCAGTTCGATAACCTCACTGGAACCTGCCTGCTGGTGCAGGCTATCCACGTTTTGTGTCACCAGCAGAAATTCTTCAAAGTACTGCTCCATTTCAACCAGCGCGTAGTGTCCAACGTGTGGACTGATCTCGAGAATATTCCTACGACGCTCTGCATACCAATCCCATACAATCCGCGGATGATCGCGGAATGCTTCGGGTGTCGCCAGGTCTTCTGGTCGGTATTTCTCCCACAAACCACTCTGGGCATCACGAAACGTCGGAACGCCACTCTCGGCAGACATTCCGGCGCCGGTCAGGACCAGGACATTGTTGGCATTTTTCAGTGCTGTCATCAGACCATCAGGTAATTTCATAACATTGCTACTCGTTTCCTTGTTGACGGATATAGCTAAGTGTATTCTATCCGGTTCCGCGATACTTTTTGGCAATTGGAAGGTGAATATTTAGATGAAAGGCAAGCTCTTTATCAAGACACATGGTTGTCAGATGAACGAATACGACTCCGATAAAATGGCAGACGTATTGTCGGCATCCCATGGTCTTGAGTTGACCGATTCCGAAGCGGATGCGGATGTGATCTTGGTTAATACCTGTTCGATTCGTGAAAAAGCCCAGGAAAAAGTCTTTTCCCAATTGGGCCGCTGGAAGAAATTGAAAGCCAATAACCGCAACCTTGTTATCGGTGTAGGTGGGTGCGTTGCCAGCCAGGAGGGTGAAGCGATCTTCAAACGCGCACCTTATGTTGATATGGTGTTTGGGCCACAAACACTGCATCGATTGCCGGATATGGTTGATTCTGTGCGTAATACGGGCAAGCATACCGTTGATATTTCGTTTCCGGAAATAGAGAAATTTGACAGCCTGCCTCCAGCGGGGGCAAAAGGCCCCAGTGCATTTGTGTCCATCATGGAAGGCTGTTCCAAGTACTGCACTTTCTGCGTTGTGCCTTACACACGCGGTGAGGAAGTCAGCCGGCCGCTCGATGACGTGGTTGCCGAGTGTGCACAGTTGGCAGACCAGAATGTCAAAGAAATCAATTTATTGGGACAGAATGTGAATTCATATAACGGTGAGTTGTATGAAGGCGGTCGGGCCGACCTGGCCCTGTTGATTCACTATGTTGCTGCCATTGATGGTATTGAACGTATTCGTTTCACCACCTCTCACCCCGTGGAGTTCACCACCAGCCTGATTGAAGCATTTGGTGAGGTTCCCAAGCTGGCAAATTACGTTCATTTGCCGGTGCAGAGCGGTTCTGACCGTGTGCTGGCGATGATGAAGCGTGGTCATACCGTGCTTGAGTACAAACAGAAAATTCGGCGCTTACGCGAGCAACGACCGGATATCAGTCTGTCCTCGGATTTTATCGTTGGTTTTCCCGGGGAAACTGAACGCGATTTTGAGGACACGATGAAACTGATTGCAGAGATGAACTTTGACCAGAGTTTCAGCTTTATCTACAGCGCCAGACCCGGTACACCGGCGGCATCGTTACCTGACGAAACCCCCATGGAGGTCAAAAAGGAACGTCTCTCACGTCTGCAGGTGCAGATTAACAAGCAGGCACTTGAAATAAGTAAGGGCATGGTCGGTGGTGTGCAGCGGATACTGGTGGAAGGCTACAGTAAAAAGGATTCAAATCAATTGGCCGGACGAACGGAGAACAACCGCGTAGTGAATTTTGACGGACAGCCACGCCTGATAGGTCATTTTGTGGATGTGACGATCACCGAAGCACTGAACAACTCGTTACGCGCCCGTATTATCGCGCTTGACTCAACATCGTCTGCAACGGTCTGATACAGCTATGAGCCAAAGATTAAACCTGGAACTTGAGCCCGCCGATACCGAGCGTCTGGCTAATTTATGTGGACAGTTTGACGAACACCTGAAACAGATTGAAAGCCGTCTGCAAGTGGACATTTTTTGTCGCGGAAACCTGTTTACAGTCCAAGGTGAATCCCGCCAGGCCCGTGCTGCCAGTCGCTTGTTGAAACAGTTGTATCGACTTTCTGAAACAGAGATATTGACACCGGAACTGATCAACCTGCATCTGCAGGATTCAGGAATTTCTGAGATTGCGGATGATGCCGAGAGCGGCTCCGGTTCAGATGATGTCACTATCATTACAAAGCGTGGTGCTATCCGCGGTCGTGGCCCCAATCAAAAACGTTATCTGCGTAATATCAATAAACATGCGGTGAGTTTTGGCATCGGACCGGCCGGTACCGGAAAGACCTACCTTGCGGTGGCCAGCGCCGTAGCGGCCTTACAGGCGGATCAGGTCCAGCGGATCGTGCTGGTCAGACCAGCGGTCGAGGCAGGTGAACGACTGGGGTTTTTGCCAGGTGACCTGGCCCAGAAAGTTGATCCCTATTTACGCCCCTTGTACGACGCACTTTACGAAATGCTTGGTTTTGATCACGTGGCAAGACTGATAGACCGAAATGTGATTGAAGTGGCACCACTGGCGTTTATGCGTGGTCGTACGCTGAATGATGCATTCATTATTCTGGATGAAGCCCAGAATACGACCCCGGAGCAAATGAAGATGTTTCTGACACGAACCGGATTTGGTTCAGTTGCAGTCATTACCGGTGACGTCACGCAAATCGACTTGCCCAAACACCAGCTATCAGGTCTGAAGCAGGCTGTCGGTATTCTGGAGGATGTTGAAGGCATCAGTTTCAGTTTTTTCAGTGCACAGGATGTGGTCCGCCACCCCATGGTGCAACGCATCGTGGTGGCTTATGACAAGGCAGGTGCAGACGGTAGTTCTGATGGAAATTGAGCTTGATATTCAAACAGCCACAACCGCAGTAAACATTCCGCGCGATGATCAATTCAAGCTTTGGGTTGAAACTGTGTTGGTCGGGAAACCCAATGATTTTACCTTGGCCATCCGCGTTGTTGATGAACAGGAAGGGCAGCGCTTGAACCGACAGTACCGGAACAAAGACCACGCCACCAATGTCCTGTCATTTCCGCTTGATCTGCCCGAAACTTTACCTGCGGAAATCAGGCTGTCACAACTGGGTGACCTGGTTATTTGTGCACCTGTGGTTAGCCGTGAAGCAATGCAACAACATCGGCCGGAAACGGATCATTGGGCACATCTGACCATTCATGGGGTATTGCATCTGCTGGGGTATAACCACGAGGTGGCTGATGAGGCTACCGTGATGGAGTCACTGGAAACGAAGATTCTTGCTGGTCTGGGTATTTCTGATCCATATCAGGAAATTAGTTGATCATTTTTCACAGGCTGTTGCTGAAATAATGCCACGCTTCTGGTACAACAGCATTACAGGGTGAGATTATCACTGCTTACCGAAAGGCGCACAGGCGAATATGAGCGAAGATCAATCGAGTAACGGTTCCGGGCGCAAAACCTGGATGGGACGTCTGAGTGACGTGTTCACATCCGAGCCCAGGGATCGTGAAGAGCTGAAAGAACTGATTAACGAGTCCTGTGAGAAGGGTATTCTGGATGCCGAAGTGGTTGCCATGATAGAAGGCGCTCTAGCGGTTTCCGAAATGCAGGTTCGAGACGCGATGGTACCGCGTTCACATATGGTTGTTGTTCCACTTGAGAATCCCCTGGAAGAATGCCTGCCCTTGATTCTCGAATCCGGCCATTCGCGTTTTCCGGTTATAGGTGAAGACCGCGATGAGGTTGAAGGCATTCTGCTGGCCAAGGATTTACTTCGCCAATTTGTCGAGAACAATGGACCATTGGATTTGAAAACACTGGTTCGGCCAGCCGTGGTCATTCCTGAAAGTAAACGTCTGAATATGCTGTTACGGGACTTCCGTGCCAGTCGCAATCACATGGCGATTGTGGTTGATGAGTATGGCGGTGTTTCCGGTCTGATCACCATTGAAGACGTACTGGAGGAAATCGTTGGCGAGATTGATGATGAGCATGATGAAGAGGAAGAGGCTCCTATCAAGGAGTTGGGTGAAAATCACTTCCAGATCAATGCGCTGACGGAAGTTGAAGAATTTAATGAGGCTTTTAATTGTGACTTCAGTGATGAAGGATACGATACTGTTGGTGGTCTGTTACTGGCAGAATTTGGACGGGTCCCGGAGAAGGGTGAAGAAGTGGTCCTGGCCGACAGATTCCAGTTCAGGGTTACCGTGGCCGACAACCGTCGCATCATCATGCTGGAGATGAGTGATCATAAAGCTGAGTAACACGCTGACTGGAGAACTGCTTTTCCGTTTTCAGCGTGCTTGTTGTCTGATTCTGGGTTTTGTCACACTGGTCTGCTCCCAGGCCGGTCTTGCCAATGAAGGATTTGAAGTTCCTGAACTTGCTGCCAATGGTGCGGAGGCCTGGCTGGTAACATTTGGCCCCGGTGAGATTTACTGGGAGCGATTCGGACACAATGCGATCTGGCTGAGGGAACCGGCAGCGGGTTTGGATCATACATTTAACTTTGGTTATTTTGATTTCGATCAGAAAGATTTCCTACAGCGTTTTATCCGCGGCCGCATGCTGTATTTTTCGGTTGCACAGCCGGCAAGCAGGGAGTTCGAGTTCTATCGGGGTCAAAATCGAAGTATCCGGGCCCAAAAGCTCAAGCTGACTCCTTCGCAGTATCAGCAATTACGTGATTACCTGTTGAACGAAATCAGGCCTGAAAACCGTAATTATCGCTATGACTACTATCTGAATAACTGCTCTACGCGTATCCGGGATGCAATAGATATTGCGTTTGATGGTGAGTTGTCTGCAGGTACCAGGGTAGCACCGGCAAGTTTGAACTTTCGTGACCATACCCGTCGTCTGACACAGATGGATTTCTGGTATTACCTGGGGCTGGAACTGGGTCTGGGGTTTCCGATCGACCGAGAGCTTAGCCGTTGGGATGAAATGTTCATACCAATGGTGCTGGCTGACGAAATGGCTGCATTCTCGTTGCCCGCTGAAATGGCTGATAATCGGGCAGTTGTTGTGGATGAAATGATATTTTCAGGAACGCTTCCGATTCCCGCATCATCACCGACAAGCATCTGGTATCGCTACCTGCTTTTGGGGCTGCTGGTTACCGGTCTTGCCTGGTTAAGCGGTAGATTTATGCCACCGGTCTGGTTGGCGGGTCTTTGTCAGGCCTGGGTGCTGATCTGTACCACCAATGGCTTGATCCTCGCAGCATTGTGGTTATTTACCGATCACGATGTCACCCGGTTCAATGCCAACCTGCTGTTGTTCAATCCACTGGCAATGCTGATGTTGATACCTATGCTCCGACGACTCGGCGCCATGCTGTTTGCTGGTGGTACGGCAATTGGGCTTTTACTGTTGTTGCTTCCGGTACATCAATACAACCTTGATGCACTTGCCTTGTTGGTCCCTTTGAATTTGGCAGTCGCCGGATATTTTTTGAATAAGAAACGTAAGGACTTCCTCTTTAATAGTAGAAACCGTAGCCACCAGTCTTCTCAATTTTGACCATCAGTCGCTCTGATCTTGAAGCATCGGCAGACGGCACAAGTTTTCGGATTCGCACAATTCGCAGGGAGTTGGGTAGTCCTCCCAAGACCTTAAAAAACACGGACGTTTTTAAAGAGCGTACATGGACGTATTCACAGCGAGTCTTGGGAGGACTACCCAGCTTCCGGCGAATCCCCGCCGAATCTTCAGCGAGTCCCCGGCAAATCCCAAGTGGATCCTACAAGGCCAGTGCCAACTGGTCGCCACGACACGGGTACCTCTCCCCCTGAGACACGCTTTAAACCCATCCCTGGGCCGCTCGGTCGCCGACATCCCTGTCGGCTCACGGTCTCAGGGGGAGAAGTACCCGTATCCCGGCTTGAGCTTGTGGATTCTTGTAGTGAGTGGGCCCGTTACTTTGGGGGTAACTGGTGTTGCTGAAATATCTTTGCCTGGGTTTCACCATTTATTACCGATATTACAATCAACCGGTCATATTCCGATTCATCCATGTCCTCAATATCACAGTTGCACAACAAGCGGGCAAGCTCGGGGGTGGTATTACTGTGACCAACGATGAGAGCGTTGTTTTGATTGCTAAACAGGGTTTCGCCCAAAGCAGGCAGATCACGGGGATCATAAATATTCAGTTCAAGTCCAAGTCTGGCAAGCGTTGGCTGCGCGGTATCGCGTGTGCGTTTGTAATCACTCGACCAGATATCCCTGATGCCCTTGTCTTCAAACCAACTGGCCAGGTTTTCCGCACGATGGGTGCCGGCTTCTGTTAACTCAGGATCACGACTGCCGTCAGCCTGTTTTTCAGCATGTCGAACCAGGTAAAGCTCGTAATTGTCTTTTGGTGCAGGTGCCGTTGTGCAAGCTGCTAAACAACAGATCAGCAGAAACAGAAGGACTCGGGATCGCACTTAATTTCCCAATTCGTTCAGCAGTTCGGCCTGGTGCTCCAGTGTCAGAGGCTCAATAACCATATCAAGACTGCCACCCAGCAACTCATCCAGCTTGTACAAAGTCAGTCCGATTCTGTGGTCTGTGACACGCCCCTGCGGGTAATTGTAGGTGCGAATACGTTGAGAGCGATCACCTGAGCCGACCTGCAGTTTGCGATTCTCTGCCTGTTCACGTGCCTGTTCGGCCTTTTCCTGTTCCAGTAAACGTGCACTCAGCAGTGATAGGGCGCGTGCCTTGTTCTTGTGCTGTGACCGCTCGTCCTGACATTCGACCACCAGACCGGTCGGCAGGTGGGTAATGCGGATTGCGGAGTCAGTAGTGTTGACATGCTGGCCACCAGCACCGGATGCGCGAAAAGTGTCGATTCTGAGATCAGAGGTCTGAACATCGACGCCTTCAATGCTTTCCCGTTCAGCGAGGATGGCAACCGTGCAGGCTGAGGTGTGTATGCGTCCCTGGGATTCGGTTTCGGGAACCCTTTGAACGCGGTGTGTGCCAGACTCAAATTTGAACCTTGAATATGCGCCATGGCCGATGATGCGGGCAACGATTTCCTTAAAACCACCGTGGTCACCATTACTGGTATTGATGACCTCTATTTGCCATCTGTTGTTTTCCACGTAGCGTTGATACATACGGAATAGATCGCCCGCGAACAAGGCTGCTTCGTCACCACCGGTGCCTGCCCGGATTTCCAGAAAGATATTGTTGTCATCGTCCGGATCTTTGGGCAGCAGCAACACATTCAGTTGTATTTCCAGTGCCTGCTGTTGTTCTGTCGCACTGGCTATTTCCTCGTTAGCCAGTTCCTGCATTTCAGCATCCTGACCTTTTAGCAGTGCCTGTGCCTCTTCTATGGCCTGGGCAGCCTGCTGCCAATTCTCCCAGGTTTCCACCACCGGTCCCAGTTGGGAATATTCGACCGACAACTCGCGAAACCTGTTCTGATCGGCCAGGATTTCCCGTGTGGCCAACAGCATGGAGATTTCCTCGTGCCGCTCCTGAGCCTGGTGTAAGCGGGCGTGTATGGACGGTAACAGGCTCATGGGTTGTCTTCCGGTTCAAACAGTCGGTTGGCAACTCTTAACAGTTCATCGTCCTGTTCTTCGGCTGCCTGGCGTAGGCGGGTGCTGGGCAAATGCAGGATTCTTTTGGTCAGTTGGTTCGCCAATTGTGTAACAACCTGCTCGGGGTCCTTACCAGCTTTGATTCTTCTTAAGGCTTTTTTGACGAGTTCTTCACTGTTCATCTGCGCGTGTTTATGCAGGTTTTGCAAGTAAACCGCGGCTCGCGCGCTGTTGAGCCAACGCATGAACTCTTCGACTGACTCAGTCACATCACCGGTGGCTGCTTCTGCTGCCTCGCTACGCTTGGAGAGATTCTTGTCTACCACTTTCTGTAGATCATCAATGGTGTAAAGGTACACATTTCCGAGTTTGCCAACATTGGGGTGGATATCCCTGGGCACGGCGATATCAACCAGGAACATGGGTTGGTTCCGGCGTTGTTTTAGGGCGGCTTTTACTGCCTTTGCATGTAGGATCGGTTCCTGGCTTGCGGTGGAGCTGATCAGGATATCTGCTTTATGCAAAACATCCGGCAAGTCAGTCAATGAAACAGCATGTGCTCCGAATTGTGCAGCCAGTTCAGCTGCACGATCCACGCTGCGGTTGGCGATGATCAGGCTTGAGAGACCCTTGTCGTGCAAATGACGACCGCATAATTCGACCATCTCACC
>Ga0164315_10002480_pt1 | contig 14119 bp, 13 predicted proteins | sample GuaBasSedimGuay6_FD_113737 | JGI IMG/M metagenome (GOLD analysis project Ga0164315, IMG submission 113737) | Subseafloor sediment microbial communities from Guaymas Basin, Gulf of California, Mexico - Guay6, Core 4569-2, 0-3 cm | ecosystem: Environmental > Aquatic > Marine > Hydrothermal vents... | reverse complement strand
TACTGGTTCATCGGGCAATCCCGCAGATCCATGCGAGACATCATCAACATTCGCGGATAGGTGAGGGCTTCGATAATCCGCCTTCTCATGTTCGGCTCCGGCAGCGATGGGCGACCAATCGTCAGTGTAGTAGCGGGCCAGGGCTTTGAAAATCGTGGATGATACTTAGGTGATGACGATGAGACCGCCGGTAATAAATCGTATCTCCGGGAATAAAAACCGATCCCGTGCGTATATAGTCTGAAGCCAATGAATATTAACGAGATTAAACACGAACTGGTAACGCTTGGCGGCGGCGCGCACGCACTGGCCTCCAATATGCTCGGCAACCCGGATGATGCATCGGACGCAGTGCAGGATGCTTTTACGACAGTGTTGGGGAAGCCGCTTGCATACGATGCACAGAAGGGACCGTTGAAACCATGGTTCTTGCGCATCGTTCGAAACAGGTGCCTCGACTTATTGCGCCGCAGACGCCCTGCTGGCATGCCAGTAGATGAGCTGACAGACAAGGGCGCTACACCGGAGCAAGCGGCTGAACTCGATGACCGGGATCGTGAATTGAAGCTGGCATTGGCAACGATTACGAACGAACAACGCCAGATCGTGATATTGCGCGACCACCTGGATTTGCCCTACGCGGAAATCGCAATCGTACTTGATATTGCCCCTGGCACCGTAATGTCCAGGTTGCACAGGGCAAGACTCGCACTTCGAGAGGTGCTGAAAAGTTATGAATAATGAGAGACAACATATCGATGATCATGTAGTCGAGCAGCTGTCTGGCTACGTGGATGGCGAATTGACGCAGCAGCAGCAGCAGCGGGTCGATGTGCACTGCGCCAGTTGTGCAGAATGTGCTAAAGACCTGCACGAATTGCAGGAACTCAGAGAGAGCATAGGCAATGCCAGGTTAAGCAATAAAAATCAGGACGAATGGAGAGAGATGATGAATGACACGACAGTTCAGACGACGCGAGGAATCGGTTGGCTGTTATTTATAGGCGGCGCACTGGTCTGCCTGGGTATCGGTGTTTTCGTATTCCTGTTCGCCTCGTCGGTTAGCCTTGTCGAAAAACTGGTAGTAAGCGCCATCTACGGTGGTCTTGCGCTGCTGTTTTACTCAGTGCTGCGACAACGCCTGATTGAGCGGAAAACAGACAAATACAAAGATGTGGAGATCTGAAAATGATAATTGTGACGACGGAAAACATAGCCAATAAGCGAGTCGTGAAAACACTGGGCCTGGTTCGCGGAAACACGGTTCGGGCACGCCATATCGGCAAAGATATAATGGCGGGCCTGCGCAATATTGTCGGTGGCGAGATTCACGAATACGCGAAGCTTATTGCAGAGAGTCGTGAGCAGTCTCTGGATCGAATGGTCAAAGAGGCAGAAGAGCTGGGTGCGAACGCAATATTGGCTACGCGCTTCACGACCTCCGTTATGATGGGCGGCGCCGCAGAATTACTGGCCATTGGCACAGCGGTCATTTTGGAGGATATCTAGCCGATCATCGCCGGGTATTCGTAAAGTTGCGGGTATAGTTCAACGGTAGGATATTGGCTTCCCAATACCCCCGTTGAACGACACCCGTTAGATGCCTGTTTGTCCTGCGATTCTGACGCCAAGGGCAGGAATGACTGGTTTCTAGTCTACGGGGGCGCTTCGCTTCGCTGCAAATTCGGCACGAAAATCATGTTCGGCATCGGCTTGCTCCACAACAGCTCGCTGACGTTCCAATTCGACCTTGACGTCATCGAGTATGCGGGCGATACGATGGTCGGCAATCGTTTCTGCCCACGAAGGGTCATTCATAACCCAGAGGTACCGCAACCAGCCGGCCTTGATAGCGGCTTGAAAAGCGTCTGCGGCAGCATCAAAGTCACCGCGCAGGCCGAAGTTCTGTGCACGCACGTGGTGAAGCGGCCCAAAGTCCATATTACGCTCAACGACATATGCGTTGAGCTGTTCATGGAGTCGAGTCAAAAGTACATTCGCTTCATCGCCTCGTCCAACCTGTTGATAGGCATAGGCGAGTACGTGTAAAGATTCCAATTCCCGAAAGGTTTTGAGGTCGTAGTGTTTGGATAGTGACTCGAGGTCAAACGCGCTCTCAAGCACATCAATGCCCACATCAAAGTTCTCGACATAAATATTGGCGGCTGCATACTTGGCTGCGTGATTACGCTGCAACCCGTCTATATCGGTGCCGAGTGCCGTACGAAGTTTGTCGATCTCTGCTCGTATTCCTGCCAGGTCGCCACGTACTTGAAACTGGCTGACCTTGAAAAAAAATCTTTGTGCAGGCTGCGGCGTGTGCCCCAAAGCATTGGCCACCCAGTAGTCGGCGTCCTCGGACAGGCCGAGGTGCTCATAACGCCACGCCAGGGTGGAGGCGGTACCGGGTGACTCGTCGTAAGCCAGTACGACTTCCTTGGCCCAATGCAGTGCTTTGTCGAATTCGCCGGTATCGAAGTACAGTCTCACCAACGCTGAGTAGGCGAACCGGGGAGGGTCGGGCAGATAGGTCAGCCGCAGGACGAGGTGCTCCGCGCGTTCGCGTTCGCCGAGCGTTCTTAGCCGGTCAGCCATATTCACAGACAATGAGGGGTTTAGCGGATCGACGAGCAGTCCCTGATCCTGCACGGCATCTGATTCTTCAACACGACCCTGCTTTTGCAGAGCAATCGCCAGCCAATTGTAGGCAATCGAGAGTGTCGGGCCGAGCTCGATAGCCCTGCGCAACGACCGTTCGGCACGTTCGAGTTCATTTTCCGCATCGTCAAGCAGAATCAAGCCGAGCGCAGCGTGCCCTTCGGCCAACTCGGGATCCAATTCGATCGCGGTTTCCGCCGCTCGATGTGCGGACTCACGAGCAGCAACCCGGTCGTCTCTATTACCACCAATCTCGAGCGCCACGGCCAGTCCGGCATACGGAGGAGCATAATTCTCATCCAGGCGAATAGCTTCTTCAAATGCCGCGATAGCTTTATCTGGCCAATCAGGGCTTCTCGCGTTAACGAAAGACCGGCCCACCAGGTAGGCATCGAAAGCCTCCATGTTCGTGGTGGTACGGCCGGCAGGAAGTTCAGCAGGAGGAATAATCTGCCGCTCGATGCGACTGGCAACCGTGTTCGCGATCTCGGATTGAATCGCAAAAATACCTTCGAGTTTGCGATCGAAGGTCTCGCTCCAGACCTGGTAGCCCGTGTCGTCGATCAGGCGCGTGGTGACGCGTACAAAGTTGTTGTCACGACGAACGCTGCCCTGCAGCAAATACCTGACGCCCAGTATTTCACTAATACGCGCAGGGCCCTCGTTGCTATTGCGAAATGCAAAAGACGAGGTTCGACTCAGTACGTGCAGCGCTTTTAGCGAGGACAACCTGTGAAGGATTTCTTCAGTGACGCCATCGGAGAAATAGCCGGTGTCCGGATTGGTGTCCAGGTTAACGAACGGCAAAACAGCGACCGAGTTAGCGATTTTTCTGACCGTGGTCACTGCACCGTCCACTTCTTCGACAATTTTTTGCAGACTGCCAAACACAATGGCAACACCGATCGCGAGTAAGGCGACCAGGACGACATAATCGGTGCGCTTGAGTGAGTTATCAAAGATGTCGCCCGGGTCAGCTGGTTCCGTTTTGACGATGCCCGATTTGGTTATGTCGAAGGTCCAGGAAAAAATCAGCGCAACCGGGAAGCACAATATTGCGGCGATTATGAGAAATCGCAGGGCGGTTTCCGGGAGACCCCAGGCAGGGAAAAACACATCGGCAACCTGAATGATGAGCCAGGCGCCCACAACGTAGAAGCCGGACATCCGGTGGACACGTCGTCTTCGCAGTTCCTGCCAGAATCCCATGCTCTGATTATGGCCTAATAGACTGTATTTAAGTACAGCTCGATTCCCGTCATCCGCTCCAGTTTTGGATTAGCGGCCGGGCATCAGGGCGTGGCGATCTATTTCTCCCTGCTGGTGCCGCATTTGCCAACGCAGACCGCGCAGGAAAATCATCCCGAACAGGTAGCCGGCTATGCCGCCGGACACGTGTGCCATGACATTGACGATGCCGTGATCGTCATAGGCAAATAACTTGTAGATGTCGCCACCGATATACCAGAGTGCGAGCGCCCATGCAGGCACCGCTATTGAGCCGATAAAGATAACGAACCAGTAATAGCAACGTATCCGGCCATGCGGTAGCAAAAAGGCAAACATTCCAATCATGCCGGTGACCACGCCTGACAACCCGACCGTCGAAAAGTGAGCGCCGGAGGCCATCGCTGAGAAGGAGGAGAAAATACCGGCCGCGAGGCCGATCACTACAAAAGCCGAAACGAATGCGAAACTGCCAATCAATACCTCAACCGCAGCGGCGAAAGCTATAAAGAAAATCAGGTTGAAAATTATATGCGACCAGCTGCCATGAGCAAACGTAGAGGTCAGCATCGTTACTGGATTCCAGGAGTCTGTTTCGTAGGCGAGGCCGTCGTCCGGGTTTTCGGGTACCTTTATGTGGTAGTTCCTGAGTTCGTCGGTCAGCATGTTGGCGACGTAGATTTTTGAATCTTCCTGCGTTAGGCCGGTAAGCGGTTCAATCTCAGCGGCAATCTCGGTGATCGTTTCTTTTTCATTTTCGGATTCTGCAATCCAGTAAACCACTTCGACGCAAGGCATGGAGTTTTCTTCGCCCGCGATATCCTGAAAAATCATGCGTTTCAGGTTGCTTCTCGGAGCATCGCAAAAATCGAACATGGCGGTCTCGTAGGCCTCCCAGTCGCTGATTTGTTTGAGGAAAACGCCCAGGCAGACGATACAGACCAGCACGGTCAGGTACGGGAAACGTGCCAGTTTGAAATCTGCTTTGACTGGGATGAACATTGTTTAGGGAGGCCACTCCAAGGTTCGAAGTGTCTTAAAGTAGCAGCAATAAGGTGTTGATTTATATGCGCTGTGTCTAGATTTTGAGGGGTCGGGGTAATATGAGCTATCTGGCACAGTGGTGGTTCAGACAGGGTGTGCGTGATTGAGAATTCGCGGCGTCTCAGCTTTTACACATTTCTAAACACCGCAACAAAGCACAATAGATTAGGCAGCCGCTCCTACGGTTTGTGCCAATCTGTGGGAGCGGCTTTAGCCGCGAATGGCCAGCGACGCTACTCTGCGACGCAGCTGGTATCTGCGAGATTCCGGCGGGAATCGTCAGCCGTGTAGATCAGCACGCAGTTGCCGTCATTCAGCACCAGCCGAAACTGCATGGGCATGTCCATGTTACGTCCCTGGGCGGGCAGGTTTTCCATGCTGCGTGGCGGATTGCGTTCAATTGTGAGCACGCTGCTGTCAGTCAGCGCATCGTTGGCGAGCGTAACATTCGTATCAAGTGCCGCGTTGACTGCACTCTGCAATGCTTTACGACTGTCGTCGGTCGGATTCGTTATGCGTGCAGCGACATCGCCGTCCGTTGCCAACGTTTGACAACCGACCATCGCGAATAACAGACCCGCAATTATTGCTTTCGTTTTCATAGCACGAACCATCACTGCCGCATGATTCTGTTGGTATGCCAAATTGATTTTGGCACGATGCCATCGACGGCATCCAGTGGTCCGGTGGTTTTGCTCAATACCCCAGGAGCAACGCTAATCGGTGTAGTACAGCCCATTCCGGCCTGATGTGCCAGCGCGACCTCGAGGCGATTCTCTGTTGGATCTCCAAGGAGTTTGGTGAAGTCGTCCTGGACTGAGCAACCCAGAACATTTGCCTGTCCGTCATCAACAGCAGACGGTACGAAGCCATCAGAGTAATCCCCAAAGTTCATATCGTTTACGCCGCGAAACTGGATGGTGAAATAGGTCGTGCCGCAATTATCTTGTGGAAAAAAGCCATAAGGTTTGCCGCAGGTGGTCGAGCCAATCTGAATGACGTCGACGCCAATGCCCCGCAGACCATTCATGATGGCTTCGCTGGCCGAACAGGTGCCGGAACTGGTAAGGACATAGACGCGTGGCAAATCAAGTGTCGGCAGAGCCTGGCCTGGTGGCAACGGGAAGGGCGGGCCGAGTGTAACGTTAAAAAACGGCGTGGGTGTTATCGGCCGGCCAAAAATATCCGTGGCGTTGTGCTTGTCATTGAATTGAGTTAATTCAAATGTTCGACCGGCGATCTGCGTCGGACCCGCGATCATGTACGCCAGCTGGCTGGCAATCGCCAGAAAGCCGCCGCCGTTGTAGCGAAGGTCGAGGACCAGGTCATCAATTCCCTGTCCCGCATTCAGCTGATTGACTGCGCCAACCAGGCCTTCTTCTGCCGTCGCGATGTGATCGTTGAACAGCATGTAGCCAACTCGGCCCGTGGGCGTATCGATGACCCTGACATTTTGTACCGGTGTCGAGGCGATATTGGCCGCGGTCATAGTGATCATGCGGCTCGCCTGCGCACCGAGGTCCAGGACTTCGAAGGTGTGTGTTTCACCGGCGCTGGCCCCAAATAAGCCGGCATTCAATACATCCGGGTTACCATTGACGACGGCAGTGCCATCGACCGAAATTATGGCCGCACCGCGCGTCAGCGGAATGGGCAGATTGGTCGCCGGTGTATTGGGATCGGTATAAGCGACCACGATTTCTCGCGGTGGAGCTCCTGCCAAAACCGCGAAGCTCGCACCGTACCCGGCTGACACGCCGCTTTGCGACAGCTGTATCCATTCTTCGGTGTCGAAGGTGAAGTGAAACTGGTCTTTGTTTTGTCCTGATGCAGATAAGCCCGTGGTTCTCAAGACGCCGAAATAAGCGATCGGGTCATTAAATAACCCCGGGTCCTGGTCGACTATTTCGCTATACCAGAGATAAGTGTCATCGCTAAAGGAACGCAAAAAATTATTTTCGTCCAGTATCGCGCCCTGAAGATCATTGCTGCCGGCACGGGGTGCCTGACACTGCGCCTCGAAAGTGCTCGCCGCCATGAAGACACCCGACTGCCAGCCATTACCGGGAGGCGGGGGTGGAGGAGTCGCAACTGCGCCGCCACCGCCGCCACCGCAAGCGCTTAGTGACAGAATTGAAAGGAGCAGGAAAAGTGGGCGGATAGCCCGGTAAATTGTGAATCCTGGTTTCAAGAAACGGTAGCTTAAGTCAGTCAACGTCGGACACCTGTATTTGTATCGATCTGTATTGCAAATAATACTCTGTTAAGAGCCCGGCGGACACTGTCGCCATTTGGCATCAGTTTGAATGATCGACGCTGCAAATATGCCTGATTGGCACTGCTGGAGCTATTCGGCCGCGATTATTTGGACTAACTGACGGCAAAAAGGTTGCCTGCGGAGCACTAACAAACTACGTTATGTTTGTTGAAAAATATGGGGAACTGGGCAAGTGACGAAAGGCGAGAACAGAAAAATACAGGGTGCGGACGAGGAGCGTCGACGACTGCTTGGGCTTTTGCTGGCCGGGGGCGCAGTTGCGGGCATGCCGAGCGCCGTCGCTGACGATGCGATACCTGGTGAGGGTCTGAATAACGGCCTCCTGTGGGCGGTCGCCTGGAAACAGACAGCCGCAGAATATCGGGCGCTTTGTTACCAGGCCTATAATCTTGCACGAATGCGCCTGGACGATGCGTTGCAGCGGCACAAGGTAAGTGACCGGCCACTGGCGATCATCACAGATATGGACAACACCATGCTCCATGTTGGCAGTTACTGGGGCTACCTTATTAACGAGAACAAGGACTTCTTCGACGATGCAATCTGGGATGAATGGTTGCCGAACAACCTGGTAACGGCTGTTCCCGGCTCTCGGGAATTCTTTGACTATTGTCGCGAAAATGAGGTCGACGTTTTTTACGTTACCAGTCGTAACCAGGGAGAGCGCACCTACGAATATGCGCTGGCACAATTGAAATATCTTGAGGTTCCTTTTGCTGATGAAGATCACCTTTTTGTCTTTCGTGAGTCATCGGACAAAACACCGGCGAGAGATAAAATTGCCGAAGATTTCGATGTGGTTGTTTTGCTGGGCGACAATCTCAACGACTACAAACGGGACTTCTACGTAAAAGATGTCGATGAACGACTGGCACTAATGGAGCGTGATCGCGCGGATTGGGGGACTAAATTTATTCTGTTGCCGAATCCGACAGATGGCAATTGGGTGCGCGCAATTTTTGGTGAGTCAGAGCCGCCACCGACGGATGAGAATCGTCGCAAGTTGAAGGCTGCAGCAACGCGCCTTGCGTGGGATGGTCGTTAGCCCTGTCTGTGTAGTGTTTCATAAGGTTACTAATTAATGTCCGGACAAAACGTTATTGTCATTGGTGCCGGTATCGTGGGCGCATCGACAGCGCTTGCGTTGCAGCGGGATGGCCACCAGGTAATCCTTATTGACAGGGAAGGGCCATGCGCCGGCGCATCATTTGGTAACGCCGGTGCGATTGTCAACGAGTCCTGTGCGCCGACCGCGGTGCCGGGGATCGTCTTTGATGTCTTTCGAATGATAGGTCGACCGCTGTCGCCCTTTACGATCAGACTCAGTTATTTACCCAGGGCATTGCCGTGGATGCTCCGGTTCCTGAATGAGAGTCGACGTTCACGAGTTAGTTTGAACGCAAAAAATCTGCACGCACTGACAAAAATTGCTGAGAAAAGCTGGCGAAAGCTGACATCCGGCACGGATCTCGGTGACCTGCTGCGGCCTGGCGGTTGGCTTAAAGTTTACGAGTCGGACAAATCATTTGCAGGAACTGCATTTGCAAGGTCGTTGATGGATGAGTTAGGTGCTCCTTACGAGATTCTGGATCCAGCCGGCATCCAGGAGCTTGAGCCCCACCTGGCGCCGATATATGCACACGGTCTTTTTGTCCGGGAAGGATTGATGATCAGTGACCCTGGGCGAATGACGAACGAAATGGTCGAATTATTCCTGAGTCGGGGCGGTCGCTTGCAGAAGTTCACGGCGGAGCGCCTGGAGATTGGCGCTGATAATATTGTTGTCCACGACCGCTCAGATTCATTGGCCGCTGACAAGGTTGTTATCGCAGCAGGTGCGTGGTCACGTAAGCTCGCAGCGCAAATCGGCGACAGGGTTCCACTCGATACCGAACGTGGTTACCACCTCATGTTACCCGCGTCGAGTTCCGCCTTGCTCGAGCGACCTGTCATGAGCGGCGATCACTCTTTTGTCTTGTCACCAATGGATGAAGGATTACGTCTGGCGAGCCAGGTCGAATTTGCAGGTCTTGCCGCCGCACCAAACTACAGCCGCATACGCAGTCTTGTTCCGGCTGCAAAACGCATGCTGCCGGCCATCAGTACAACAGAGCAATCAGTATGGATGGGCTGTCGACCCTCGCTACCGGATTCTTTGCCGGTGCTGGGGTACGCAACGAAATGTGATCGCGTCCTGTATTCCTTTGGGCACCAGCACTTGGGCATGACGCTGGGACCACGAACTGCGATGATAACTGCGGATTTGCTGGCCGGACGCGATCCGCAGATCGATATGCGCCCATATCGTGCCGATAGGTTCTAATTCAGCAGCGCGTGCCGCATCATGACGATGGATATACCGTAATATGCTTGATCATCTAAGGAATAAGAATAATAACTATGGATGACTATGGAATTCTCTCGATAGCACCACCGGTCCTGACGGTTTTTGTGGCTATGTACAGCAGGAATGTCATCGTTGCTTTGATTGTCGGCATCGTTTTCGGTTCGCTGATTATCACTGGTTTTAATCCGTTCTATGCAGTTCTGGACTCGATCGAAAACCAGGTCCTCTCCGAAATTGCCAGCGGCACGCAGGTGCAGGTAATTCTCGCCATGCTTATCATTGGCGGTTTCGTCAAAATGCTGGACGTATCTGGTGGCGCTCGAGCCTTTGCGCGACACATGACCAAAGTGGTTTCGACCCGGGCACGAGCACAGCTTCTGGCATGGATGACCGGCCTGGGAATATTTTTTACAGATTCAGGCAACAGCCTCATCGTTGGCCCGTTGTATCGGTCGGTATTCAGGGAGTTCAATCTCTGCAAGGAAAAGCTTGCCTACATTCTTGATACCACATCATCTCCGATCAGTATCCTCATTCCGTTCATCGGCTGGGGTGCCTACATAATGAGCTTGATCGACAAGTCCTATGGCGAGGTCGGGCTGACTGAAAACGCATTTGAGGTTCTGATCAAGGTTATTCCCTATCAATTCTATGCATTTCTTGCTTTGACATCCGTGCCGATCGTTATTTTCATGGGCAAAGACTTTGGGCCAATGCTGCGCGCTCAGCAGGATTATCTCAGTGCCGAGGCGGCAGCGGTTTCCGTGCCGGATGAATTGCACGACAAGGAGCCGGAGTTAGCCGACGAGCCGCCCGAGACGGAGGACCGTCTGATTACTTTTGTCTTGCCTTTATTTGTCATGTTGTCACTGGTTATCGGACTGATCAGCTACCACGCGGCAAATGACGGTGTGACGGGTGTCCATATTCGATCCACCCTGGCAATTGGCTATCTTTCTGCGTCGTTGGCCTGTGCCGTGTTGATGCACCGCTTCAATGGGGTTTCGTTCAACAAATCGTTGCACACTTTTATCGAAGGCGCCGAGACGATGGTTTATGTTTCGATCGTGCTTGTCCTGGCGTGGTCTCTCAGTTCGATTACCAAGGATCTGCACACGGCTGAATATATTTCAGCACTCATCAGTGACAGCGTGTCGCCGAAATATTTCCCGGCGATAGTATTTCTACTCGGTGCGGGTATCTCGTTGTCGACGGGTTCTTCTTATGGAACGTTCGCTATATTGATGGCAATTGCGGTGCCGGTCGGATTCGAGTTGGATGCGTCGATGTATTTGACGATAGCGGGAGTGCTTAGTGGTGGTCTGCTCGGCGATCATATTTCGCCAATCTCGGATACAACAGTATTGGCGTCAGTAGGTGCGGACTGCGAACATATCAGTCATGTCACAACACAAAGCGTTTACGCCGGGGTAACTGGCAGCGTAACTTTTCTCGCATTTATCATGGCTGGTATTTACGAGACGCCACTGGTCTTGTTCGTGGCGATAGCCATTCTGATTATTAGTTTCAGTTTGGTGATGAAGTTCTTCGGCACCGACGCCCATGCAGTCGGAACGCTGGAACAGGATGCATCGGCAACATCGCCCGTACATTAGTTGCCTGGTTCAGGTTGACGGTTCGGATTGTTCCGCTGTCGGGGCGCTACTGACCAAAGGTTGCTGTTGACGACGTATCAGTCGCGTCATGAAAACGCCAAGTCCGTATAAGAAGGACATTATTCCGGCGCCAAGGTAATAGAGGGTTATTTCGAACTCAAATCCGAGGTACAGCCCGTTGGCGAAAAACAGCATGCCAAGCAGCACATAAAATTGCGGGATTCTTTCGTAAACCGGTGTTGGTAACCACATTGCGTCAGCACTCTTGCTAATGGACTCTTCTCCAAACTGCGCCTAAAACTCACCGCTATAAAGGATGATTTTCACAAATTTGGTAATTTTGTCTCGTATCAGGCGCGAAAATGAGACATGGCTCGCACAATGACCCCATGTACTGGCTCATTGCTGCCTTCCTCAGGCCAGCAATCGTTAAATCTTTCCTGATCGGTCAGTCGTAAACCACAGTGCTTATGATGGCCAGAAAATCACCAACACCTCTCCTGAATGCGGCTACATTCACCCGTTCATCATTGCCGTGGATCCGCGAAAATTCGGCCTCCGGCACGACGATAGGATCAAAACCGTAACTCGCAATGCCTAGGTCGCGTGTGAAATGGCTGTCCGTGAAACCAGTCGCGACAGATGGCATTACTCTTGATCCAGGATGGCGTTCTGCCGTTACGGCTTCGATAGCTTGATAAAGGACGCTCGCTGTTGATGACACAGCTGGCGTAAACGCCATTATCACTTCAAGTTCAACACCCGTACCCTCTATAACTTCACGGACATCGTCAACAAACTCTTCAGCCGTCCTGTCGGGCAACATGCGGCAATCTATTTCGGCCCAGGCCTCGGGAGGTACCACGTTAATTTTGTTGGATGCACCCATGCGCGTAATCGAGCAGGTGTCACGGGTTAACGCGTGTTGGAAGGGCGAGTGCGCCTGCAGTTTTTCGAGGAACCCGGGTTCCTCGATAGCGGTTGCCATGTCGGCGTAGGCATCGGCCCATGCACCGCTCATGTTTTGACCCATCGCCGAAAACATTGCATCAACGGAGGGGATAATGCGCGCCGGGAAGGGGGTTGTGCGTAAAATATTTAGTGCGTCGACAATCCGGGTAACTGAACTGGTCGCGTTTGGCATGGAACCATGTCCTGGAGTGTCCACCGCTGTCAGTTTTAGCCACACCGGCACTTTCTGTGTTACTTCGACACTGAATATTCTCTCTCCATCACGATCGGTACCGCTATCGCCTTCGTTGATCAGCAAGCCGGCGCCCTTGAAAATTTCGGGGTGATGTTCGACCAGCCAGCCAGCACCGAACAGCCCGCCAGCTTCCTCGTCTGCAGTAGCAACAAAAATTACGTCCCGATTCAAGGCGGCGCCAGAACGATGCAGGCTCAGGAATGTGGCCAGTTGAGAAATTCCGGTGCCCTTCATATCCAGCGTGCCACGGCCCCAGAGATAACCGTCCCTGATGTCTCCGGAGAGTGGATCAGTCGTCCAGAATTTGGGATCCGCGGGAACGACGTCGGTGTGCTGCAAAAGGATCAGGGCCGGCTCGTCTCCACCCTCAAGTCGGGCCCATATATTGCCGCGTCCCGGTGCGCTCTCGGCCGTCTGGAAGCTAATGCCCTCTGCAGTAAAAATCCTGGCGTAGAAATCTACCGCGCGCGACTCATTGCCCGGTGGATTGATCGTATCAATCCGAATGTATTCCTCCAGCCAGGCGACCGCTTCGTCGTCGATAGTTTGCGCATGGGATGGCATCACACTGGCAAGAAGAGCAAGAAGACTCAAACAAAAACGTAGCGGCATTTCATTACCCCGTTATGATAGGCGAAAGGAACCGTATCACGGTTCATTACTACCCGGTACAAGCAATGGCACAAGACCCGGACAACGCCGGCGGTGAGTCGCCGCAGGAACAGACACGCAATGGAATTATTGCAGCGCTGATTGCATACATTTCCTGGGGAGTGCTGCCGCTCTATTTCATACTGGTGAAGGACGTCGGCTCGCTGGAGCTGCTGGTGCATCGTATTATCTGGGCGATACCATTCGGCGCGCTGATCATTCACGTTCGTCGTCAATGGTCGGAAGTTCGGCGTGCACTAACGCACCGGCAAATGCTCGGCTACCTGATCGCCAGTGCAATACTAATTGCAGGAAATTGGCTGGTTTATATCTGGGCTGTGCAGCAGGAGCAGATTTTCCAGGCCAGCCTCGGTTACTACATCAATCCATTGTTGTTCGCTGTTGTCGGTGTGTTTCTATTCGGCGAAAAGCTGCGCAAGCCGCAGATTGTGGCTATCTCGCTGGCTGCGGTCGGTGTCGCGATACTGGCAACAAGCGGCAGCGAGTTTCCGGCCATTGCAATTTTTCTCGGTACCAGTTTTACGATATATGGCGTTATCCGGAAAAAGGTCGTGATCGGTGGCATGCCGGGGCTTTTCATTGAGACGCTGGTGCTCTTGCCATTTTCACTGGCATACCTTTTCTGGATAACGCAGGCAGGAACGGCGACGTTTTCGTTCTCAGATCCTTCGATGGCGATGTTGTTGGTCCTCGCAGGCCCAATCACAGTCGTCCCATTGCTGTGTTTTGCGCTTGCGGCGCGGCGGCTGAACTTGTCGACGGTGGGCATGATGCAGTTTATCGCACCGACCCTGCAGTTCTTTGTAGGGGTCGCATACGGTGAGGAATTGACGCTGGCGCATATCCTGTGCTTCACGTGTATCTGGATCGCTGTCGTGATTTTTAGTCTGGACGCGTGGCGTTCAAGCAGGGCACAACGGTTGCTAGCAACGACGTGAGATAGCGAGCAGCAACGCAGAGAGCAGGAATCCCAGGTGCGCGACACCAATCAGTGCGAATATGCCGGGCGTTAGGAGCAGGTAAAAACCGACCGGTACGAAAGAAACCACAAAGCAAACTGTCAGGATCAG
>Ga0164315_10002479_pt1 | contig 14121 bp, 11 predicted proteins | sample GuaBasSedimGuay6_FD_113737 | JGI IMG/M metagenome (GOLD analysis project Ga0164315, IMG submission 113737) | Subseafloor sediment microbial communities from Guaymas Basin, Gulf of California, Mexico - Guay6, Core 4569-2, 0-3 cm | ecosystem: Environmental > Aquatic > Marine > Hydrothermal vents... | reverse complement strand
TTGCCCACCCTACCTATTAAATTTTTCCTAAAAAATATCTCGTTTTGTCGTAGTCGTAGGGTGGGCAAGTTTTTTTTTGCCCACCGAAAAGAAGGTGGTGGGCTAAGTAAGTTTTAAAGCCCCAACGGGGCGAAATTAATATAGCCAGTGTAACTACCTGGAAATTAATTCATTCCTATCGTGCGTGCCATTAGTCGTAGGGGCCGGCAAGTTTTTTTGTGCCCACCGGAAAGAAGGTGGGGGGCAACATAAAGACGTTGCCCACCCTAGTTATTGGACGAGCAAAATGATAGACAATACCAATTTGACTAAAATGGCGGCCAAGAGTACCACAATCATCGGATTTAATACAATGACTAAACGCCATCGCCATTGTGTTGGTAAAACTTTTTTCCCGTCATCATTTTTCGGGATGCCAAGATAAATACCGACAATCATGATCAATACCGAGTACAACGCAACAAAGATTAAAAACTGGGTTTGAACGTAAATCGTTATTTCTTTAAACCAATTTAAAAAACTTAATTCGGTAAAGATAATGAGATAAGCCGTCAATAAAAAATTTTGATTGATGACAAATCCATAAGATAACTTATCTTCTCTCATCGTGCCCAACAAGGGTTTGAGTGTCAATATAATAAACAAACTTGTTATAGAAGTCACCCCAATCGCAATCAATCCACCTAAAATAAACTGTGAAGTTGGGGCAAACCAAAACATCAATAGCACGGTTCCAACAAATAACCCGACGTAAATAACGACTTGTTCTTGAGGGGTTAAATCAATGGTGGCACGCCTAAAGGGATTTGACTGAGCACTTTTCAATAACCAATTGTGGCACCCAATTAGACATAAAGCCATTAAAAAAACACTGGCATATTGAATAATATTACTTAATTCCATAAACTCTTCAATAAATTATTGTAGGACCTTTTTTTCGTTTTTTAAACGCATAGACTATTTCAATCAGTACAATCAAGATAATGCCAAGTATAGAGCTGATTCCAAACCAAGGGATGCCTCGAAATAGCGATAGATAGCCTTTTTCCCTGACTTGACAAGGTACGTTGCGGTTATCGGCCGTGAAAACTTGACATTCAAATTCTGCCAGCGTGGTTTCGGGGGCTTCAAATTGAAAAGAGAATGTGAAGCGTTCCTTATCTAAAAATTCAAACGAAAAAGGCTGATCTTTTTCAGCCAAGGTTTGTTGCAATAACGCTTTATCAACCCAATAAGTCGGAGGCTGGGTATTGGGATTAACCTTTAAGTCAACCCCTTTGTAAATATCATATTTAAACGTCGCCTGTTTAACCGGATGATCGCAATGGGGGAGGATTTTCACCGTATCAAGCCAATAAGGCTTATCTGAAACCACACCGGTAATGGTATATTCTGACACGTCATTGGCTGGTTGCCCAACTTCCAGCACAATGAGCGGATCTGTGGGAATGCGAACCGTCAGCCAATAATAGGAGACCACCAAAGCAAAAATAAAACCCAAAAATTGCCACATCCTTTTTGAAAGTTTCTCATAAATTCCTTTTATAGTATTAATCCATTTTTGTCTTTTGGCATTTTGGTTGTCGAGAATTTGTTGTCTTTCACCTCTAGCTTCGGGATGTTTCGGATCAATGGCTAATATTCGCTGATAAAGTTTCAGTTGTTCATCATCGCTATTATTGGATTTTGCCAAAGCCAATAACGCTCTAATTAACGATGTTTGGGCAGCAACCGGCCGAATAGTATATAACTGTTCTAATATTTCACGGGCTTCTTTTGCTTGTTTTTGTTTCAACAAGATATCAGCCAATAACAAGTTAGCACCCACATGATGAGAATTTAAACCAATGGCTTGGCGAAGAGGTTCAACGGCTACCGCTTCATGGCCGTCCCTATACAATTTTTGACAGGCTTGGTATAGCGTATCGGCTGCGGGATCAAGATGATCCAATTCAGACTGCGCTTGTTGAGGCAGTTTATATTCTGCAATCCAGCGACGGAGTAGTTCAACCCGAAAACGGTACCCGCCATCCGCTGGTTCAATCAAATCCAATTCTTGTAATAAACGCGGTGCATTGTGCAGTTCTCGAATAATTATCTGTACACCACTTTTACGCAATAGTTCTTCTAACTGAATGTCAGTGATGACTTTTGCGCCCGCACCCGCCAATGTTGATGCGACAACACGTTCGGCCGGCGGTAAACCATCCCATAACCACTCCAACGTATTACGACGAGAAATCAAGGTGTCAGGAATCGTCTCTTCTACATCTTTCGATGTCACCGTTGGCGGTTCATTGGGATTTTTATTGTGAAGACGATCCCATATATGGGAACACAACGCTTGCGTTAAGAACGGATGCCCATTGGTTAATTGCCAAATTTTTTCCACCGCCTCGTCGTTTGACCAATTAAGCGTTTGATTAGTTTGAGAAAAATGGATAAGCCGAACAGTCTCTTCATGGCTCAGCAGAGAGACATGTTTAGCGGGTACACCTCTGAAGAGAGACAAAGCAATACTGCTCAAATCATCAATGTTGCGACCAATAGCAAATACACAATTTAAATGTGTTGGATTAGTATTCAACAAATCACGCAGATAAGGAAAAAAAGCCGCCGCTGCTTGCTCGGATTCTGGATTAGCCAACACATCAAATTCATCAAACAATAGCACCAGCGAAGCGTTGGTGGGCAAATTGTTCAGTACGTCAGGAAGCCAAACTTGACGGAATGTGGTTTCTGGATCGTCCCCTAAATCAGGCGGTGCAAGTGCCAAGAAACTACTAATTTTGTGTGCAAGTTCCCTTAACAAACGCCCCAAAGACCACTCCGCCTTATTTTGCAAATCAAAAAAAATCGGATGCAGCCCTTCTTTGGGTAATCGGGCTTCCAATTTTTGCAACACAGAAGTTTTACCAATACGTCGTTGTCCATACAGCACAATGGCATTATCTTGGGAATCGCGCACAACGCGCAGGACTTCTCGCAAAATATCGGGCCGTCCTACAAATACGGGACTATTGCCGACGGGATTACCTACAATATAAGGATTTGTGGGAGACATATGTCATTGATTCGATTTGAGTTGGATTATCTGTTTTATTAAAAATAGTGAACAATAGACTTGTCCCTAAATAAACGTAAACCCTTGAAAACATTATAAATTAATAAGTAATAAAATCAACTACTTAGCTTATTAAGGGACAAGTCTAATAATTATATATGGAACTGAGTAAGCGTTTCCAACTATTTGTTTTGACTTACAAAGAAGCCGCCACTTTTAGTCCCATATTTGATGACGTTCACTATAGTTGACGAAGTTCTTGCGCTGGCAAATCAGCGAAAAAATCTAAAAAGATAGTCGGGTGGACTTGCCAATCACCATTCTCATTTTTTACGAATCCTTGTTTTTCAATTTCTTCAAGGGCTTGTTTAAAGCCGGGGACATCATTAATAATTGCTTTTATATCAATAGGTTGTACTTTTAGTGACGTTCTCAGTGTCTCTAATCTTATTAGAGCAACCGCAGTAAAAGCTTTGCGCGTCGTTGGCAACCACGATTGCCAAATGTCATTTAGCGTCGCTTTGGTTCGGTCATAAAAATCTTGCTTGGCGTGTTGTTGACGTTTGATTGGATCATCTTCGCTGCCATTTTTATAGGATTCCCACAAAGCAGAGGCTGCTACTTGAAGCAAGTAGGGATGTTCGCCAGTGATCTCTTTCACAAAACGACGATCATCATCAGAAAAATCGGTATCATCTTGATCGAGTAATTCTTCCACCTCTGAATCTGATAACGGGCCTAAAATAATCTCATCAAGGAAATTAAAATAAGGTGAACCCGACTTTGTAAATGGTTTAGTTTTTTGGTGAAGTTGAGTCAGTGAAGTATTGGTTGTCATCACCAGCACCAATGCACCTCGACTACGCGAAGCCAGTTGGCGTAAACCACCGAAAAACTCGGTTTTATTCAAATGAGGCCGATCCAATAATACGTCAAATTCATCTATCATTAAAACTAATTGCCAATTCATATTGCCTATTTGTGCAATGAGTTCATCAAGATTGGCAAAATGATTTTTTTGACTGGCTTGATAAGCCTTAGACAGTGAAGAATCTGGTATTTCAGCAATACGCTTTTGAAGCGGTTCTAAAACAGAGCACCAAAACAGGGCTTGATTACATTCAAAATCAAATTCGTTGGCATCCCGATAAGAAAAAATGAGAGTGTCTGCTTTATTGCCGTAAAGTGTTGTTTGTTTTTCTGGGGCTGCCAAATATTCTAATAATGAAGTTTTGCCACTGCGAAATGTACCTGTAATCGCAGAAGATTGTCCACCATTGACAATTCTCCCAGCAACACGACGCACTTCTGCTTTTCGCCCTATAAATTGTTCAGGCAAAACCGGATTACCGTAAAAAAATGGATTGTAATTCGGATTGGGTTCGCTACCGTGCGGCTTACCTTTGAACCCTTTCATCTGCTGATAGGTTAAATAAGTAGCCGCAGCTAAAAACAGAGCGGTTAGAACCCCCATTAATGGGAGTAAAAAATTTGTTATGTAGAGCATTTAGTACACCTTTGATCTTTATAAAAAGCAAATGATTTAACCACAATAGTGTAAAGGAATGTAATGGTAAAAATCACGATTTCTGTGTAAAAAACATGATTGATATTAATCGCTTCCGATTTCAAATAACACACTGTGAAGAGTAGCACACAAAAGAAAACAATCACCATTGGAAAGATGAGAAACATAAATAAAGATAAATCATTCCAATTGAAAATACCGCGGGAAAACACATGATAGTCTATTGTTAATGAGGACACAATCGCTATTGAAAAAAATAGTAATGCACCATCTGTGATGAACCGTTCAAAAAAAAGTTCGTTTGTCGGTATTAAATTGTTTATTCCCAAAACCAGCCAAATTTGAAAAAGCCCAAAAAACAAAGTGAGCACAAACCAGAAAAAACTTTTCCAAACCGCAGTTAGCGAAGTGAGAAAAATATCAGCTATTGAAAGTATGTTATTTTTCCATATCGAAAAAAACGTGATTGAACCGCTTGTCATTTTAGCAAACTCCTTATATAAATAAATCCAGGAACAACATAATTATTACAGAACATCCATGATTATCTCCCATTCATCACACTATTGGGAAATGGATATTTAATTATAATTTTATATTCATAATTTTATATTTCCGATTTCCGATTCGCAAAATATTGTTATTTTTTCATCCCCATCCATTTTTGTAATAGTTGTTAGATGTTCAGTATCTGAATAGTATCACAGGATGCCATTTTTTTTACGCGCATTGTATGCTTGCTTTTCAAAACTGTCAAATAAAAAACGACAAGGATTGGATTTTATAAAGGATTTGATTGACTGTTTTAGAGCCTTGTTTTCATTAACAATTAATGCTTAGTTTACGTTTTATCACCCCAGGATTACACAGCGCACAAATTTTCTGGATTCCCGCTTTCGCGGGAATATGCCATTTTTCCTCAATTATTGATCATTAGAGTTTATACCGATTAAACGTAACCCGTTTATTTACTTATAATGATTATTTGGTAGTCCTGTTCCAGTCGTGATGATGTCCAAACGGATACTATCCCGGGAAAGGGATAGCATCCGTAACATCACTACATGTTTAGGACTACCGATTATTTAATGTAATAAAATAAAGCACTTATGATTAAATCGGTATTAATGTCTATTTTCTTCCCCCTTAAAGAAAAAAATTAACAATACTGTTTTTGCACTTGCTATTTTACCAAAAATCATCATGGCTAAACACCGCCCCACCCCGAAGATAAAAATCCGTTTATACCCCACTGAATGCGTGCAAACCAGCTAAAGCCCACTTTGAAAAGCTATGCCCAATAAGGCCAATATTGAAAATTGCGTTTAGCTTCAGGGTTTGTCAAGCGAAGCAAAGATTTTTCACAAGTTTGTGCAATGACTTGTTTAGCCGTATTATCACTACAATGCAAACGTTGGCGTAAGGACAGTCTTGTCATATAGCTTTTATTGATATGTTTCAAACCAGCGTGAAAATAACAAGTCATCACCCGCTCTTCCCTACTCATTTTAGCAAACGTTTTGGTTGCCGAAAGCGTGACACGGGTATGTTTTTCTAGTACTTCAAACTGTGGCGCGGGTAATGGATAATGATGCGTTTCAATCGCTTGCATAATTTTATCAATACCACTACCACGTTCTTCACAAACTTCAATACGCCGCAAAAAAGCCGCTAATGCTTCGTTACGCGACTGGGGGGACGTGTCTAAAAAACGTATTGGTTCAACTAATGGTTGACCCGTATTGGTCATTTCTATACGGTGGTCAAAAATTTCTACCATTGGTGATGTGCCTTTTATGTTGAAATCTTGGTGAATCAACAGATTAGCAACCAATTCCCGAATGGCTGTTGGGGGATACATTGGCAGTTCTTTACGTTGTCCCTTTGGTGTGATTATTTCCCGCGTGGGTAATAAAATATTGATAAAATCGACCGCCTGAAAAAAACTGAGCGCATAACCCCGCTTTTCTTCCCGTTCTCGCAAAGTTTCAGTGCGGCTACTATTGGTATATTGGATAATTCTGATGGCTTTATGTTGGAGTGCCGGGAAAAAAGCCAAATTTTTGGCAAATAAAATGGCTCCTAAATTGTAAATATCCCACTGCCCGGCTTGATTTTTTCTAATCATTTTTTCTGCTTCTAACTGTTGCAGAATACCGTTTTTATGGCTGGGTAAATTTTGGGCGGTTAAATCAAAATAAGCGGGGTAATCCAAACAATTTAACACTTGATCGGCGTTTAGATTATCAAGGGCGATTTGATGTTCAAAAGGGGTTTTATCAAATAAACGCCACAATTCACGTTCTTTTTCTGGATAATCTTTCAGTCGTTTTTTATAACTGCCGATACGAATTAAAGCTGTGCCTTTAAACTTGACAGATTCGTGGTTAGCACGATTAATTTCCAATATAACCACAGCTTTACCATCTATATCAAGTTCAAAAAAACGAAATTCTATTTTAGGCATGAGCAAACGTAATAACCAGTTTTCCAATTCCTCATTACCTTGTTTAGCACGACGGTATCTAAAGTTTGTCCCAACAATTTCATGGGTTTGATCGTGGATACCCCACACAAGGTATGCATAAATTTTTCCACACAAAGCGGCACTATTTGCCAAAGCGGCAATATATTCGCCAATGTCTTCATAATCCTTATAATTTTGCTTAAATTCTACCCATTCTGTCTCAGTGGGTAGATGACGTAACTCTGCTAATAAACTCTGTAGATAACTGTCTATTCCGTTTCTGTACATGACTTTCCGCCTAACATTCCCAGTCTTTGTAGGGGGCAGGCAACGTGTTTTTGTTGCCCACCATTCTCATCACCCGATAATTAGTTGAATTTTTTATATATTTTTGGCTTTTTTTGGTTTGGACTCCATCACCCACATTGCACCACTACCTTAGATTTGGTAGTCCTGAAATGCGGGTTATTTTTAGGAGTCCAAACTTTAGTTTGGCGCAGCGATCCAAACTAAAGTTTGGACTCCATCACCCACATTGCACCACTACCAAAATTTGAACAATATTAAACTGACTGAAGGATTGACAATATTGATTTTGACTCGCTTTAAGTCTCATATTCTCATTGCACAGCTGCCAATTTGTTCGCCGCGGTGTTTAAAATCCTGTTAATCTATTAATCCGTTTAATCCTGTTCAAAATCCTTTGGCGAAAGTATTATTAAAAGTATTTTAATAAGGCCGTTCGTTATTAAAATCTATGTACAGGACAAAAAAGTGTTCAAGCCGTGATGCTATCGCTTTTTTGGCGATAGTATCACTAAAACAATAGCATTGGTTATTGCAACGATATTTTTTACTCATTAAGGATTTTGGCACATAGAGAAGAATGATACCGCAAAAGTGCAAAAGTGATACTATCGCAAAAAAACAGCGATAGCATCACTAAATACTTTAAAATCAAACTATTATAATTTTTGTTCCGTACATAGTATTAAAAAGTGATTGGTAGTCCCTACGTCTAAACATTAAACCGAAAGTGCATCACATCTCCGTCTTGCACAATATAGTCTTTGCCTTCTAAACGCCATTTACCCGCTTCTTTTGCGCCATGTTCCCCGTTGTGTGCAACAAAATCCTCAATGGCGACCACTTCAGCCCGAATAAAACCTTTTTCAAAATCGGTATGGATCACAGCGGCCGCTTTTGGGGCGGTGGTACCGACGCGCACTGTCCACGCACGGACTTCTTTAGGCCCCGCCGTAAAAAAGGTTTGTAAACCTAACAAGCGATAACCGGCATGAATGACGCGATTTAAGCCTGGCTCTGTGAGGCCCATGTCGTTGAGAAATTCTTGTCTTTCTTCGGCTTCTAAACCCACCAATTCTGCTTCTGTTGCCGCGCATACTGGCACCATTTCAGCTCCTTCACGCTCGGCAATGTCACGCACTTGCTCAAGATAGGGATTGTTTTCAAAGCCATCTTCGGCGACATTGGCAATATACAACGTTGGTTTAACGGTGAGTAAATGCAAGTCACGCAATAAAAATTGTTCGTCTTCACTGAGGGCTAAGCTGCGAACCGGTTGCCCAGTATCAATATGGGCATAGACTTTTTCAAAGAATTGTTTTTGTGCTAACACTTCTTTTTGGCCGCTTCTGACATTTTTAACCGCCTTTTGCAAGGCCCGATCCATTGTGTCTAAATCTGCCAGTGCCAATTCAGTATTAATCACTTCAATATCCTGCAACGGATCGATTTTACCTGCCACATGCGTTACATCATCATCTTCAAAACAGCGCACAATATGGGCAATGGCTTGCGTTTCACGGATATTGGCTAGAAATTTATTGCCTAAGCCTTCGCCTTTAGACGCGCCTGCGACTAAGCCGGCAATGTCTACAAATTCCATGGTGGTTGGAATGATTTTTTGCGGTTTGACTATATTGGCTAATACGTCTAAACGCGCATCAGGCATCGGAACGATACCCACATTGGGCTCAATCGTGCAAAAAGGATAATTTTCGGCCGCTATCTCGGCATTGGTGAGTGCATTAAATAATGTCGATTTGCCTACATTGGGTAGGCCGACAATTCCGCATTTGAATCCCATAATATTTTTTCTGTAATTATAATCAGTAATTGAGTACAACGAATTAGGAAATGAACTAATTTAGTACAAAAAATTCCCATTTTCCTATAATTTGACAATGTCAGGTTATCATTCGTTCCAGGCGAACCTTGCACGAAAAAACGGTAACGACGCTGGTTGCAAACCAGAACCAACACGAGATTAGGTAATTCCCACAAAATATACCAGCAGGGTTCCGATTTTTCCCCCAGGTTGCACCCACATCGTTATACATAAATATTTAAGTAATTAAAATAAAAGCATATTATGTAGGGGCCGGCAAAGTCTTTGCCCACCATCATATATTTAATGGTGGGCAAAAAAGACTGTCCACCCTTTTTACTCAAACGGATACTATCCCTAGGAAGGGATAGCATCCGTAAAATCAGGCACGAAATTACATAAAAGCGTGTCCACCACTTCCCATCAAAGAGGTGATCCCAACAGTAATAAAATACCCACCGACTAATAGCCAAAGAAACATGGCTAAAGCTGCGTAAATCGGTTTCATGCCAACTTCTTTAAATTTGGCAAAGTTTGTCGAAAGTCCAAGTGCTGCCATTGCCATTGTCAGCATCAAATCGTCAATAAAGATAATTGATTTGACAACATCTGTTGGCAACAATTGCAGCGAATTAAAGCCGGCGACGACGATAAATCCAATCGCAAACCAAGGAATGACAAGTTTCGCACTACCATTTCCGTCAGCAGCCGCTGAACTTTTCGCTAAATACCAGCCCAATATTAACAGAAAAGGCACCAGCATGATGACTCGTCCCATCTTGATGATGACGGAGGTATCGCAGGATACCATGCCACAGGAAACGCCGGCACCGACAACATGAGCGACTTCGTGAACGGTGGCACCCACATAAATGCCATAAGTCGCAATATCCATATCAGGCAAAAGTCCCGCTTTAAACAGAATGGGATATAAAAACATAGAAATGGTACCAAACAACACGACAGTTGATACGGCAATCGCACTTTTATGCGCTTCGGCTTTGACAACCGGTTCCGTCGCAAGCACGGCAGCTGCACCACAAATGGAAGCACCGGAGGCGGTTAAAAAGGCAGTCTGTTTGTCCAGTTTGAGCAACTTTATTGCCACAATTGAACCAATCAGAAAAGTCGATACCACCATAATCAAATCAACCGTTAAACCCGGCATGCCAACGGCGTAAATTTGTTGAAAGGTGAGCCGAAAACCATAGAGGATGATGGCACCTCTCAAGATGAGTTTAGCGGAGAAGGTAATCCCGGACATCCATTCTTCAGGGAATTTGCTTTTCAGAAAATTGCTATAAATCATGCCAAGAACGATGGCAATGATTAACGGGCTAATTTCCAACTCCTGGAAGATTTGAAATTCCTTCCGGAGATAAATAGCCGACATGGCGAAAAGTGCTACAAACCAGATGCCGTTTAACGTGTTTAAGCGGTTTTCTTTTGAAAAAAATGCCATTATGACTCCTTTGGTGGTGATTGGTAATTGGTATAGCCTTCCAGAAAAGTTTTATCTATTGAAAAAAACTTATCATCGAAGGTTTGGCACAGAATTTTTCTGGATAGCTATAGTTTTTCAGATAAATAATTTCAGTTAGAAACCGTAAAGCGTTTTGGAAACCTTCAAGGTTTTGCCCTAAATAATTTCAGTTAGAAACCTTCAAGGTTTTTGCAACGCTTTACGGTTTTGCCCTAAATAATTTCAGTTAGAAACCTTCAAGGTTTTTGCAACGCTTTACGGTTTTGCCCTAAATATTTTTCTGAACGTCTATATAACAAAGTTTGTAATGATAACATGTCAATTAAAAACTTGTAGCGAATCTTCTCCATTCACTTAACTGATTACTGAACACTGATTACTGATAGGTTTTGACTTATCCCGACTTATCGAAAGTCCCAGTCGTTCTTCAGCTGGTTTTGGTTAAATTATCACAATTTTCATGCTTTACTAAAGGCAACATGGTATTCGTTAAACCAATCATTTTTCCACTGTAAAAAACCACCAAGCCACCGACAACACCCATATGGAATAAAAATACCCCGCCTAAACAAATCACACCGGGAACAATTGAGGTTAAATAATTGGTACGCATATTGGCTTCAAAGGCATTGGCAATCTCAAATAAGGATTTGAGTTTGTTTAAATCACCATCCATTAAAATAATCTGAGCGGTATCGGTGGCAGCAGTTGATGCACCGCGAAGCGATATAGATAGGTTGGCTTGTTTTAACGCAATAGCATCGTTAATCCCATCACCAATAAAACCAACGAATTTGCCACTGGCACGCAGCCCCGCGATCAATTCCGCCTTTTTATCCGGTAAAGTTTCAGCAAAATAATGTTCTATGCCTAACTCTTGAGCGAGCTGGCGAGTCGGTTGTTCGTGATCTCCAGAGATAATGTACAGTTCTATTCCCTGAGCCTTTAAATAATTAATGATTTCCTTAGCTTCTGGACGAATACAGGGTTGTAATTCCAGCACCCCGGCTAGATTATCATCCAGAGCCACATAAACCAGCGAATGTCCGTTGGCATCACATTCTATTTTTAAGTATTGGATTTCTGTTGGTAAGCCAATACTCTTTTGGTGCATAAAACGGGCACTGCCAACTTGTACGACGGTTGTCTTGATTTTCACTTCAATGCCGTAACCGACTTGATAAGCGGCTTCATCAATCACGGGTAAATCCAGCCCGCGTTGTTCGGCGGCTGTCAGTATGGCTTTGGCAATGGGATGGGTTTGCCGGTACTCGGCGGCCGCAGCATAAGTTAGCAAAGTCTCTTCATTGAAGGGCTTACGAGGGTAGAGATGACTGAGTTGCGGTTGCTCCATTGTCAAAGTGCCAGTTTTATCAAAAACCACTGTATCGATCTGTTGCAACATTTCCAGAGAACGTCCATCTTTAATCAAGAGGCCATTTTTCGCCATCATATGTAAAAAATTCAAAACCCCAATCGGCCCGAATAGCTGCATATTATAACCAAAACCAGACCAAAGAACTGCCATCGCTGGATTTGCTCCAAGTAATGGTAAAGTTAAGCCACTGACGAATAAGGTTGGTGCTGCGAAACTGTCAGCTATCTGTTTCCATCGTAAACGCAAGGTTTCTTTAAAATCTTGAGTTTGTTGCAGAATGTGGCCAATTTTCGCCGCGTTGGTATTGGTACCCGTCTTTTCGACTTGAACCAAAATCCGTCCAGCCAATACCAGCGTCGCCGCAAAAACCTGGGAGCCTACTTCTTTTTCTACTGGTTGCGATTCCCCAGTCAAGCTATGCTGATCAATGCTTGCAAATCCATCAGTTATAATGCCATCAATTGGAATAATCTCGCCAGCATTAACTACGATAATCTCTTCTTTTTGAACGGCTTCTAAGGGTATATCAACCTCCATGCCTTCTCGTATCACCCAAACTGATTGTGGTTGTGAGCCAAAAATGTTTGTTAATTAATTGTTGATGTGAGTGTTCTTCGGTTCGCGCCAGCTGTTTCAGATTCAGTAAACTTAAAAAAGTGATTAATGTGGCCAAAAAGATATATCCCATGATTAGAAAACTAATAATAGAAATAATCTCAATAAGCTCGGTGGTTATACGCCCTTTCTTCAATTCTTGAGAGAATTTTTGACAGAGAGGGTAAAAAAGGTAAAAAGCACCTGCGGCGGCTATTGGCAACAACTTCGATACGAACCAAGTGCCTATCAGAGCCAAACCCATTAAACCGATAGATAGATTTATGTTTCTATCTAGTTTTTTCTGATAGGCAGTTGCTTGATTATCGTCTTCCACTGTGACCATCTGCTTCAGTTGTTGATGACGTACTTTCCCGCCAGTTAATGAAATCATGAACACTTTTTTAAAGGCTTGTAAGCTTGTTTTACTTTTTTGATATAAGTTGGATGATTTTGGCCAGCGTTGTAGGCTTTTATTTGAACCTTTTTTTGACTGGCGTTGTTGGTGGTAGTTTTTTATTCCAAAGGCTAAACTACTGAGAACTAAAATTTCAATAAGCACTAGAATTATGAACCTCATATAAAGTTTAAAACGATGTGACACAATCTGTCCAACAATAGTAGTGAAAATAGGCATATACAAAAAAATCATTTAAATTCAAATGGTTATAGTGATATAAACCTGTCACTTGATGATCAAGTTTGTAACGAACGCCAGTAGAGGGGCTCATGGCTAAAAGCTCAAGTACCCTAAATGGCGCTACCAAAGCTTACTAAAGTACTACGTTGGTGAGTCTGCTTTAGCAGACTTGAGCTTTTAGCCTGGGGATTTATCCCTAGGCTTTTGGGCTTCAATGAAAACCAAAGTATCTACAAAGTTTAAGACTTCTGCCTTAGTGTATTTATTTTCTAACTCCATTAAACCCGCTTGTAATTCCTCATCATTATCTATCATTGTGCTTGATGAGCCAGTATCTATAATGCCGTTAGGAATAATGATGGTTTTTCCGCCATATCAAACCTTGTTTCCATTCAAACTTCATTCAAGTATTCCTTTCGTTCTACATTTTCCACAATGAATTCTGTTGGGGTACTGGGAATTGAATAGAGTACCTCTTTTCCTTGGCGACTATACGCTTGATACGCTTTGCGGATTTCTTTGGCATCTTCACTCACCATCAGAATTTCACCTTCTAGTATCTTGAATTTATTTGAAGAAATGGGTTCTTCTTTGAGATTACCCAGCAAAATAAATTTATCTGGGTAAAGTGCCTTGATTTTAGCCCATTTCATCATGAGTTCTTCCGGTTCAAGTTTTAGGAGTTATGATCACTTATTATACTTCGTAAGACAAAGTTTTCTTCCCAGAAAAAACCTTCAAGGTTTGCCAAACCTTGAAGGTTTCAAAACTTTTATGGGCAACTATAGTTTAGATAATGGGCGAAAAACAGTTTTCGCCCGATTTTCTGACTAACG
>Ga0164315_10002478_pt1 | contig 14121 bp, 7 predicted proteins | sample GuaBasSedimGuay6_FD_113737 | JGI IMG/M metagenome (GOLD analysis project Ga0164315, IMG submission 113737) | Subseafloor sediment microbial communities from Guaymas Basin, Gulf of California, Mexico - Guay6, Core 4569-2, 0-3 cm | ecosystem: Environmental > Aquatic > Marine > Hydrothermal vents >... | reverse complement strand
TTTCTATGGGCCAGAATGAAGTCCACTCTCCCCAAAGAGTCAATTTCACCTATGAAATTAATAACTTCGTTGCTTTCAAATAAAAGATTATATCCATTTGAAATCATAATCGTTTTGATTTTGTTTTTATCGGCAGCCAGAACTAAAAGATCGTCCTCATTATTTGAAATTCCCTTCTATCTCTTTAATTATCATTTTTATCTGTTCAGGCTTAAACCATTCTGCGTGACTTGTTTTCACATCAATTTTTTTAATTTTTCCTTTGTAATATGCTCTAAGTTTGGGGGCATATTCTTTCTCCCAGTTTTTTGAATTCAATAAAAGCACATTACCATAATAAGGTATGGGCATGTAGGGGTTTTCTGCGCATGCTTTGTAAAAAACATTTTCCATGAGTCTGAACTGTATTGCTTCCGGAACAGGCCTTCCCAGTTTAATATAAAGACGTTCCATGATACCATCCAGAGAAATATAATAATCACGAATTCTGCTTTTTATTCTTGAACTGATTTTTTTAAATATATATGCAACACCAGATTCATTCATTTCATTGATTAATTCTTTTACAACCAACCGCATACCCTTGGTTTGTTTCCTGGCAACCCGATCTGTTTCTTTTTTATCAAAATTTTCATCAATTATAACAAGCAGCTCAACTTCTTTATTCATATTGATAAACTGACATGCAACTTCATGGGCTACAATTGCATTCTGGCATGAACCCATAATGATATAAGGCCCGGAAGGAAAAAAATGAATGATATCATTGATACATTTCCGGGCAAGCTGCCAGACATCAAGAGAAAGGGCCTTGTGCGTTTCAATATCATAAAAGTGAATAAAAATAGGCGCATGGTAAAAAGGATGTCCCTTAAGATCTGCTTTTTTATATGCCCGGGCACTGCCCACAGAATTACCAATTAAAATTATGGGTGTCTGATTTCCCTTTTTACTTATTAGTCTCTGGGTATTAACCTGGGAAAGTTGAATTTCTCTTTCAATTGTTTTAGCCAGTTTTCTGATTGTTGAAGATTTAAAAACAGCAATCACAGGAATGGAAACTTTAAACTTTTTTTCAATGGCACTGACAAGTTTAATGGCATAAAGAGAGGAACCACCGATATCAAAAAAACTGTCATCCGGCCCGGGAACTTCAAAATTAAGTATGGTTTCCCAGATTATTTTCAAGTCTTTTTCATATAAATTGTTAAAAAGATCATACTCTGTGCTTTCAACAGATACTTTTGAGGCTTCAGGTATTTTTAGTGCCTTATAATCAATTTTACCTGAAGACGTATAGGGAAGGGACTCAACAATAATTAATAATGATGGAACCATATATGCAGGCAGCTTGGATAAAAGCCATACCTTAAATTCTTTTATGGAAAAGTCTGGTTTATCTTTTTGACTCACCACCAGAAATGCTGCAATGGTATTGTTATTATCAGAATCTTTTGAAACAGCGATTGCACATTCTGAAACTGCAGTGTGAAGCAAGGCTGTTTTTTCTATTTCACCCGGCTCAATCCTGAATCCCCTTATTTTGATCTGCCGGTCAATTCTTCCATAAAAAAGGATTCCATTTCCGGCAAGCATTTCCACAGAGTCGCCGGTTTTAAAAAAAGTTGTTTCCGGGTTCAAATTTTTAAAGTTTATAAAAGATTTGGCAGTAAGATCTTCTCTGTTTAAATATCCCCTTGCCGTCTGGGTACCCCCGATATAGAGTTCTCCTTTGGTGCCGGGTAAGGCCGGCTGTTGAAAATGGTTTAATATGCATAAGCTGACATTGGGGAATGGTGCACCAATGGATACTTTTCCCTTTACAGATCCGGATGAAAGCTCTGCCCATGTTACTGCTATAGTTGTTTCTGTGGGGCCATAGGTGTTAATCAGCCTTGGATTTGTATTGATATTTTTATACCATCTTTCAACCTTGTCGGCATTTGCTTCATCGCCTCCAATAATTATCAGCCTTATATCTTCGGGTATGGATAGTGAATCAATCTCATCGGCAAGCATATGCCAGTAGGATGTGGGAAGATCTAATACGGTGAGACTGTTTTCCCTGCAGAAATCAATAAATTGAGTGGGCGTATGGACAACGTCCCTGGGTTTGATTACAAGTGTTGCTCCGGAAAAAAGAGTGGGAAATATCTCTTCTGCAGATGCATCAAAACTGATTGATGCAAACTGCAAAACCCTGTCATGCGCTCTAATGTCATAAATTTCGCTTGCAGATCGTGTGAAGCCAACTAACGAACTGTGCTCAACCATTACCCCTTTGGGTTTTCCCGTTGATCCTGACGTATATATGATATATGCCATGTTTTCAGGTGCTATAACCGTATCGGGGTTTTCCGTATCCATTCCCCTGATTTGTGCCATTTCTTTATCAAACAGAATAACCCTGGCATTTTTTGAATTGATTCTATGCTCGTGGACTTTTAATGTGATAATAATCTGGGGAGCGCAATCATCAATAATAAAATTTATTCTTTCGTCAGGATAATCAGGATCAAGCGGAACATAAGCACTGCCGGATTTTAATACCCCAAGAATAATTGCAATGAGATCTGCATCCTGTTCAAGCATAAGAACAACTTTCTTTTCAGGCATTGCACCCAGTTTTATGAGTAAATTGGCGATTTGATTTGCATATATGTTTAATTCGCCATAGGTCATATTGTTTTCTGGGTCTGTTACAGCGGTTGTATCTTTGTTCAGTGAAGCCTGTATTTCAATGAGATGATGGATGCAGCTGTCAGGACTGGCATGGATCTTATATGTGTTTAACCGTTGGGCAATTTCCTTTTTTTCCGGGTTCGTTAATATCGAAATATCCATGATCTTTGGATCAATATTTTCAGAAATTGCTCCCAGAAAGGTGGTAAAATGTCCCAGTATCTGTTTTATTGTACCTGCATCAAATCGTCTTCTGTCATACTCTATGACAGCTAAAAGCTCATCAACACCACTGATGGTTAAAAAAAGAGAGGCAGGGGTTCTTTCAATCAAAGATATTTTGGAGCAGGAAATTTTTTCTTTGTGCCCCTCAAGTGCTGCATCAATGGAGTGATAATCATAGGCAAAGAAAATATCAAACAGGGGATTGCTTCCCTTAATCCGGCTGCATGCATGGATGTCTGCAAGTGAACTGTGTTCAAAATCACCTGTTTTGATCCATTCGTTTCTAACCCTGCTTAAGAATTTTAAAAGATTTTCCCGGGGAGTTATGTTAATTCTTATGGGAAGGGTATTGATGTACAAGCCTGTATCATTGGAACCATTTTCTCTCCAATGCCTGACAGATCTGGTTGTGCCGAAGACAATGTCCTTTTTTCCTGTATAATGGCTTAAAAGCACGGCCCATACGCCCATTAAAAGTGAATTCATTGTAATGGAATTTTTTGCACAGATTTTTTTTAAAACCGATGTTGTGCCGGAAGAAATCAGGGCTTTTTGATTTCCAGTGGTGATGGCCATGGAAAATTCCTGTCTTCTGGTTTCTGTAATCGCTGTTTTTTGAAGATTAAACGGAAGATCAATTGGTTCTGTAAAACCTTCTAACTGTTTTTCCCAGAAAACCTTTGCCTTTGAATCGGCCTGTTTCCTGTTCAACCATTCAATATAATTTTTAAATGATCCCGGCGGGATCAGTGCTGCATTTGGGTCATGGTATATAAGAAACAGATCTTTTAAGATGTAAACCATGCTTCTTCCATCCGCAATGGCATGGTGGAAGCTCCAGACACAGGTGTATTGATTTTTGTCTGTTTTCAAAAGCGCTATTCTAAAAAGAGGGGGAATGGAGAGAGAAAATCCAAGTCTCCTGTCTGCTTGAAGAAACATTTCCAGGAATTCATCTATTTCAGGTTTGGATAGTTTGCTCCAGTCATTGAATTCAATATTGACTTCATCAATTTTTGCAACATACTGGAGTGGCTGATCTAAATTTTGCCATACAAATCCCAGCCGCATGATTTCATGGTGTTGAATAATTTTCTGCCATGCTTTTGTAAACCGTTGAATATCAATATCCTGGTTAATATCAAACACAATCTGTTCTATATAGGAACCCGCACCTTGGGGAGATCTCAGCGTTTCCATGAGCATGCCATGCTGCATCGGGGAAATGGGGAAATGGTTCAGATATAACAGGGTATTTATTTTTGCTTCCGGCTTATCAATTGCATTTTCTATAATTTGATTAAAATCTTGCGTTACCTGTTTTATTCTTTTTTGTGTAAAAATATCTGTTCTGTATTCAAACCAGCCATTCAGTCCTGATTCATTCTCAAAAAGCTCAAGCGTTATATCACAATTTGCCTTTCCCATATCAATATGAGTATATTCAGCTTCAGCTCCCGGAAAATCCAGAGCCGGAAAATCCATTGTCTGCATAAGAAACATTGATTCAAAAACTTTTTCACGCCGGCTTGTTTCCCGGCATAATCGGTTGATTTTTTGAAAGGGAATATTCTTATATTTGAATATCTTGGCAAGGATTGTTTTAACCTTGCTCAAAAAAGAGTTGAAACTTTGATCGGTTTTAATAATATTTCTGATGACCAGCGTGTTCATTAAAAAACCGATTAAAGGTTCCGTCTCAATCCTGTCCCGCCCGGCATACGCGATCCCTGTAATTTGATCATTTTGACCGGTTTCAGCAAAGAGGAGAATCTGAAAAAGAGAAAGCAGAACGATAAAAGGGCTTGTCTTTTTTTCCAGAGCAAGATTTTTTATTTTATTGTATGTATTCATATCAATCTGCACTGGAAAACAAGCCCCGGACAAATCAGATAAATCTCGGGAGGATCTGTTATGGTTTTGAGGAAGATTTTTTAAATAAGAAGTAAAAAATGATCCGGCTGTTTCCCAGTCATAGTCAACTTCAGCCGTTTTGGCAAAAACATAATCATAATATGAGAATTCAAGTTCCAATAAATTTACAGATTCTCCTTTAACAAGGCTCGTGTAAATTTTACTGAGTTCTTTAACAAACAAACCCGCAGACCAGCCGTCAAATATAATATGGTGAAAAGTAAAACATATCACACAGGTCAGCTTCCCTGTTATTAAAATATCCGTTCTGAAAACAGGACCTGTTTCAAGATCAAATTTTTCTTTTGTTTTATCAAGAATCCATTTATTAATTAGATCAGGGTCGTTCTCTATAGGGTCAATTTTATAGTGAAGAGGTTTATTTTGATCATTATAAAAATTATTTTCCTGTTTTTGAATGATCATATCATTTTCGACCAAAAATACTGATCTTAAAGCAATATGGCGATTTTTCATTATTTCAATGGATTGTTGCAGAAGATCATGATCTAATTTACCCGCGATATGATAAACAAGGGGGATGTGGTAAATTGATGTGCCCGGGTGGATCTGTTCAAAAATCCAGATCAGATTTTGATCTTCTAAAAGCGGTACATACTCTTTTTTATCACTGCTTATTTTATTGAACAGGGGTTTTTCTAAAATATCTTTATCTGCCTCTTTGCCATTGTTCTCTGTAAAAAATTTTGAAAACTCTTTTAGCTGGGAATATTCGAACAGGGTATTGATTTCAATATCTTTTGAAAAAATCCGGTTCAATCTTGATAAAATTTTGACTCCGGAAATGGAATCTCCTCCAAGCAGAAGAAAATCATCATTCCTGTATATCGGGCTGACGTTGAAAAATTTTTCCCATATCTGCGCAATTTTTTCTTCTGTCCTGGTCCGGGGTAATTCCTGATCAAGAATCGCAAGATCCTGTCTTTGTATAAGATCTTTCTTATCTATTTTATCCTGGGAAGTCAGGGGCATTTTTTCAAGAACGATAACCGCGGATGGCAGCATATATCTCGGCAGTTTGCTTTTTAAAAATTCAATCAATTTTTCCTTATCAGAATCAGCATCAATATAAGCGGTTAATATTTTTCGTTGAGTCTTATTTTCCTTTAAAACAACCGCAGCTTGAGATATGCCGGGAAACTCCTTGATGACATTCTCAATCTCCCCGGGTTCAATGCGAAATCCTCGAAGTTTAATCTGAAAATCTTTTCTGCCGCCAAACATTATATTGGCATTTTTTAACCGGGTTCCAAGGTCACCGGTTTTATACATAAATCCAGGTAAATCCTCTGAAAAGGGATTTTTAAGAAAGCTTTTCGCGGATAAAGATTTTTCCCTGATATATCCGTCAGCAACCTGAATACCCGCGATATAAATTTCACCTTTTTCTCCATCTCTCACAGGTTTTTTGGATTCATCAAGAAGATACACTTTTAAATTCTTTACTGGTTTTCCAATGGGCGCATTACCAGGGTTGTCAGGATAATCCGGAACATCATATAGTGTTGCACAGACAGTTGCTTCTGCAGGCCCATATCCGTTGATAAGGCAAAGACCGGGAGTATTCCTTTTAATGCTGCATAAAAGTGCTTCCGGAATGGGCTCTACACCGGTTAATATCCGTTTAAATAAAATAGGATTGTTTAACTGATTTTCTGCAAGATCAGAAATCATAAAAGGAGGAATATATGCGCTTGTAATATTAATTATTTTAAGCCATTGGATAAATTTATCAGGATCTGACCTGACCTGGCTGTCAGGAATGAAAAGAGATGCGCCGAATAATAATGCTGACCAGATTTCATAGACTGAAACATCAAAATTCAGATTTGTCCATAAAGAACATTTGTCATTGTTGTCAAGGGGGCTGCGCTGCTGAAAATCTTCAAGAAGATTAATAACGGCTTGATGTTTTATGGGTATGCCTTTTGGTTTGCCTGTGGAACCGGATGTATATATTATATATGCAAGGGAATCAGGCAAAATTTCTTCCAGGGCAAAATCCGTATCAAGCGGATCTTGTGATATTTTTTTAATAAGATCAGGAGAATCAAGCAATGTGTCTGAAATCAATATTTTAATATCTCTATTTTCAAAATTGGATCCATGAAAACTTGATGTGATCATTATCTCTGGTTTGGAATTATCAAGGATTTCATCTGTTCGAGACAAAGGATCATTAATATCAAGGGAAAGATACGCATGCCCGGCTTTCAAAACCCCAAGCATGGAGACTATCGCTTCAATACTTGAAGGCATATACAGGGCTATTATCATACCGGGCTTTCTATGCTCTGTCCTGAGTCGGCGGGCAAGACAGTCTGCTGCAAAATCAATCTGTTCATAAGTCACTGATTTTTGATTTTGGATCACGGCATTGTTATCAGGATAGCGTTTTACAATGGATGAAAAAATAGATGTGATTGTTTTCTTTTGTACCATTTTGTGATTCCTGTTCTAATCTACCGTTCTAATATCCCGTTCTAATCTCACTGGTGTAACCTGCATTAGAGCACCTCACCCAATGATATAAAATCATCGTGGTCTCCACGCTTTTTTTGAAAAAAGAGCATGACACCATGATAGGGACCTTCTTTTGTATGTCGAACATATATATGGCTGCACTCTTTTTCTCTAAGAATCTCAAATAATTTGTTTAGTGGATAATTATTCATCTCATACATGGGAGCAGAAAAAGATTGTCCTTTTCTGATATTATTCATCGCGTTAAACAGTGGAATATGCACACATAACCAGTAAATAATTTTTTTTTTGATGGATTTTTGTGACTGAAAGGTAATAAAGTGGAGCATCCCTATTCCGTTTTCCTTTAATGAATCAATCAATTGTATAACGGTCTTAAGACCTTGTTTTGCCCTTATGTGCTGGAACACATAAATTGAATGGACAAAATCAAAGGAATCGGTTAAAGAGGGCAGACTGTTTGTCCGGGCTGTGAAATCAACATTGTTTAATAGATATCGTTCCCTGTTTTTCTCAGCCTCTGCTATCATTGATTCAGCAACATCAACCCCAAACACATAATTGCAGCGTCTGGCCAATGGGATTGTCACTCTGCCGACACCGCATCCATAATCCAGAGCACGTTCAGGATGAAAACTTGAATCAAGATGTTTTTGAATGACTTTAAAAATTGAATCAAGGTATTTATCAGCACTATCAAAGAAATGCTTTTGAACATTCTTTTTAAGTTTGGCATCTTTATACCTGGAATCCGTTGTAACCCAATAATAGGGATCCTTTTTCCCAAATTTTTCCCAGTTATGTTTGCCGATATTCATTGTGTCAATAGGATTTCCTTCGGGTCTTGGGGAAGGCGGGCGGGGTTTTCGCTCAGACACTATATTGCTTGATAATTTCTTTCAACCCTTTTGCAGCAAATATATAACTCCGTCCTTTCGATTACAATCAATAATCAAAAGAACCCATTGTTTTTACTATATATTTGTTACTAATTTTATAAAAACCGATTAATAACCGGATCATATTTTTTTTTGTAATTTTTTCAACATTTTTTTTGCATCTGCTGCCGGTCCGGCATCTGAATCTTTTGCCAGACATTTGTTAATCGCTTTGATTGCTGAATCATAATCTCCCTGAATTTCATGGATGCGTGCAATCAGTAAATTGGCATTTTTCATGGAAGGCCGTAGTTTAAGAACTTTTTGTGCATTTACCAAAGCTTCATCATATTGTTTTAGATCTATGAGCACTTCGGATAGTGTATAATATACATCTGGAAAAGGAAGATTTTTAGACAATAATACTTTGCCATGTTTGTATGCCTCTTCATGTTTACCATTTTTTTGAAGGGTTTTAAATAAATTTATACGAGCCACTATATATCCGGGATTTAGTTCAACTGCCCTGGCAAAAGCATTTTCAGCCTCTAAGGGTTTCTTTGTGGAGAGCAATTGTGAGCCAAGGCTGTTATAAAGATCCGGGTAGGTTGGATTTTTACTGATTTGTTCAGTTATAATGTGAATTAAAAAATTTGAGAGCTTTGAATCTTCTTTTACATATTTTGCATTGTTGAAAATCGCAATAATTTCCGAGAAATTCGGCATAATATCCAAACCTTTATGGAATTCATTGCTGATCTCTCCAATGGATAGACCATTGCCAAGAATATACTTAATTTCTTTTGGAATACCATCCGACGATTTTGATGAAGAATCAAAAACTTTAAAAAATTTTTTAACTGAATTTAATCTCTTATCATCCGGATAAAACTCAAGGGCTTCTTTGATCTGCTTTTCAGCCGCATCTATGTTGCCAATTTGACAATAGCATATAATCAATTTAACCAGGGCATTTTTAAATTTAGGGCTGATCCGGACAGCCTGGTGAAAATATTTTATCGCTTCCTTTGTCTCATTGCATTCTTCTTTTATTATACCGATCAGATAGTAGACATCTGCATAGCCGGGATTTTTTTTAATAATATCGCTCAAATTCATAAGGGCATCTTCATATCGTCCCATACATATCTGGGCCAGGCTCAATTTTAACCGGGCATCGACATAATAAGGATTGATGCGTAACGCCGTTTTAAAGGATTCGACAGCCTCGGATATTTTACCCTGACTCATAAGGGATAGACCAAGATGGCAATGAACATCGGCAAACTCTGGATTTTTTTCAATTAAGTTCCTGTGGATCCGTTCAGAATCGTCCCACATCTTAAGATTATGAAAGATAATGGCCATTTCTAATTTGTTGGGAATATTCCATGGTTCAATTCCATAAATTATTTTAAATGCTTCCATTGCGCCCTGGAAATCACCGATATTATTTAAACAGATTCCAATAAAATAGTTTAGATCAATATGTTGAGGATTATATTCAAGCGCTTGTTTGAAATCAAAAAGTGCTTGTTTATGATTATTTTTGGCAAACTCAACAACACCTAAATTTCTATAGGCAAGACCGCAATAAAAACCAGCCAGTTTATACTCAAGGAATTTAGATAAAGCCTTTTCAGCAAGAACCTGTTCAAAATTTTCAATGGCTTTGGCATATTTCAATTCATTATAAAAATGTATCCCTTTTTTATACGCTTTATTCTTTTCTTGCGGAATCATGCCCAATAATTGTTTTAAAAAGCCCATTTTTTAACCTTTGAATTCAAACTACTTATTATAACTATATCTTTTAATATATTGCGACACTATCTTGCTCCTTTTTTTAATAGAACCGCTGGAATTGTCTTAAAAAGAATTTTTAAATCTTGAGCAGATGTCCAGGTATCAACGTACATCAAATCCAGTTTCATCCATTCATCAAATTTAATCTTATTTCTGCCGCTAACCTGCCAGATACAGGTTATCCCCTGCATCAATGAAAGACGTTTTCTTTCATTGGGATGGTAACGAATAACTTCCTTTTCTATTGCAGGTCTTGGACCAACAAGGCTGATATCGCCTTTAACAACATTGAAAAGCTGGGGTAACTCATCAAGACTTGATTGCCGTAAAAATTTACCGGCAGATGTCTGGCGGGGGTCATGTTTAATTTTAAATGCCGGACCATCCATCTCATTAAGATGCATCAGCGATTCCTGCATATTTTCTGCACCATCAACCATGGAGCGAAATTTAAATAAAATAAATTTCTTTCCATGTTTGCCGATCCGCTCCTGCCGAAAAAAGACAGGTCCTGGTGATGTTAATTTTATTGCGATTGGAATCACAACCCAAATTGGCAGGCACAGCACTATCAGGATTGAAGAAGCTGTGAAATCAAACACCCGCTTTAAAAAAGATGATCGCGGGCTGATATAAACAAATTTTATTACCTTTAATTCAATACTGCCAATATGCTCTGAAAAAATATGTTTATTATTTATTGTTTGATTATCAAGTTCAAGTTTTGTTGTTGCAAAATCAATGCCCATTATACGACAATTTTTTATAAGAGACTCATGGTGCTGTATCAATTCATCGCCTCCGGTATATAACACACAATCTGTATAATGCTCGGAAACAATCTTTACCAGGTTCTCGACTTTCCCTAAAATTCTTTTATTTGAGATAGTTTGCCCGATTTCATCATCCTTGTCTGTTAGAAAGCCGGTTACACGCAATCCATATTCAGGATGCTTTTCAATATAACCGGATATTGACTGGGCATTAACTCCAGTCCCCACCAATAAAAGGTGCTTGATAAGATTGCCGTTTGACGAGCTTTTTTTTATGCGATAAAGAATATAAATCCTATTTAACACCAGCATCAAAAATAATAACAATCCTGATATAATAGAAAAGTAAACAGCTTCTTTTAAAATAAAATCAAAACAAAAAAGTGATATAAATAAAATTTCTGCACCGGTGACGATACACAGAACGACAGGTTGATAAAATATCTTGACAATATCAGGGCGATCAATACTACGATATGCTTTAAACACAATCATTAAAATAATGGGTATAAGCATAGAAAGCAGGTATAAAAAAACAAATACGCATATATTATAAAAGTGATTGTCCATCACTGATTCAAATGGAATTGGAAAAAAACTCTTACTAATACCTGGTAAAAATAATGGAATGATAAGATAATATAGAATGGTCAAGCATATCAAGTCTGAGGTGATATACACAAATTGCAGATATTTTTTTTGGTCATTAAACATAAAAATAGACGGCCAAACCAGAAAAGACAATCATAAGATCACAATAATACAGTAAACATACTTCATATTTGTTTTGTCCTTTGATTAAAATTAATCCTTAAAAATCAAACGGCCTGTATTTCTCTCTACCTGAATGCACCGGTCATCAAGAAGCCATTGCATATTATAGTCTTTAATATTTGTGATTTCAAGCTCGGGCAGACCATTGTCTATCAACCATTTCAGGATAATCGGCCTTTGTTCCGGGTCCTGAGCCCGGGCAGTGAATATCTTAACCCTTATGCCATTATTAATCAAGTCTTTAACCAGTGCAAGCATTGAAGGGACCGGCTCTCCAATTTTATTATAGGGTAACATCCTGTCATAACAGGCCAGAGTTCCGTCAAGGTCAACACCCGTCCAAAGCCCGATCTGGGATATATTTTTCGGATCAAGAGATTTGTTTTCCTCAAAATTTATGGAATGTTTTTTTAAATTTTCTCCTTTTGTCTTTTTTAAATATTTTGTTATTGAATTTATCATGGTCTTTTATATAATATACTTTTAGCTAAAAACAAATAAAAAGGAAACTTTCTTTTGAAAAAAATTATATTGGTCATTTTATTGTTCTTATCTTTTTATACCATAATCTTTGCAGAAACCAAAAAAGAACTCTTTGACAGCGGTGTCCTGTTTTTCAAACAAGGATATTACAATTATGCGGTTGATCAGTTCTCAAGGTTGATCAAACTTGCTCCCGAAAATGCAGGTGTCTACAAAAACCGCGGGGTAAGCTACATGAAACAGGAAAAATTTGATCTTGCCATTAAAGATTTTGAACGAGCAAAAGCATTATTTCCTGACCTTAAAGGGATATATAGCAACCTGGGGGTGGCCTGGTTTTACAAAAAAAACTATAAAAAAGCCATTGAAAACTATGACAATGAAATCAAACTAGCCCCTGAAAACTATGTGGCTTATTTTAACAGGGCCTTGTGTTTTACCGAACTTGGCAAAAAAAATAAAGCCATTGACGATCTTTCTCAAACACTTGTTCTCAAGCCTGATTTTTATCTGGCAATCTGCTATAAAGCAGATCTGCTTGCTCAACAGGGAGAAAATGCAAAAGCTGTTGAAACGTATGAAACAGGGATCAAACATACTTATGCATCAGAAAAAACAGCTCAACTCAAACAAAAAATTAAAGAAATAAAAAATATAGCACGGCCAGAAAATAAACCTGAAATAAAAAATGACTTAAATAAACGGTATGCTATTCAGGTAGGTGCTTTTCTCAAACAGGAGAATGCCAATAGAATAAAAAAGAAAATGCTCCAGCGCGGACTTGATACAAGGATACTGGTACTGCAAGATAAAAAAAAAAGAATCTGGTATATACTCAGATCAGGCGATTATCCCAATAAAACAGCAGCCGTAAAATCCATGCTTGCCATAAAGGAAAAACTGGATATAGAAGCCCTGGTAAGGCCTTTGGGCTCCTGGTAATATGGTGACAATAACGACAACAAGAAAAGCCTGACCCTATTTGCTGAGCCCATTTATACCGAAAACCGGATATTTAAAATATCCCCGTCTTCAACAAGATAGTCCTTTCCTTCCACATAAATCCTGCCGGCTTTTTTAAGCTCGGCTTCACTGCCTGCTCCCAAAAGATCATTATATTTAAATACTTCTGCCCGGATAAAGCCGCGTTCAAGATCAGAATGAATCACCCCGGCAGCTTTAGGTGCTTTTGCGCCCTTTCGAACCAGCCACTGCCGGACTTCATCCTTTCCAACAGTAAAAAAAGAAATCAGGTTCAAAGATTTCAGACAAAGCCTGGTCAAGCTTTCAAGGGCCGTCTGCCTTATGCCAAGGCCTTCTAAAAATTCATCTTTTTCTGCCTGGGTATCCAGCAGGGCAATTTCTGCCTCAACCTTTGCCGACACCAGCATGACTTCTATCTCAAGGGGTTCACAGCTTTGTTTGAAAGATGATAGAAAAGCTTCATTTTCAAGATCCGCTTCAGATACATTCACAGCAATGACCATTTTTTTCCTTGTAATAAATGGATAGCTTCTGATCATTTTTTCCTCGTCATCTGTCAATTCAATCAATCTTAACGGCTTTTCTGATTCAAGAATGTCTTTGAGCTTATTCATCAGGGCCAGTTCTTTTTGCTGATCTTCATCCTTTATCTTTTTAACCATGGTTTCGAGACGTTCGATTCGTTTTTCAACAAATATCTGATCATGAAGGATCAATTCCGAATTGACCATTTCAAAATCTCTTTTGGCATCAACAGACCCTTTGGCATGGTAAACAGCATCATCTTCAAAGGAACGAACCAGATGACAGATAGCATCCATATCTGCAATATCTCTGAAAATTTCTCCTCTGGAAATGGTTTCAGCCTCCAATTTTGGAAGCAGCACAAGGTCAATTCTTGCCCTTACATTTTTTTTGGGCTCATACATTTCAACCAGTTTATTGAACCTTGAATCAAGTATGTCTGCACTTCCCGGAATTGGTTTAAATGCCCTGGACGGCTCTTTGACCTCATTTCCGGATAAAATCTGAAACAATGTTTTTTTGCCTGTCTGGGGCAGGCCGATAATTCCAACTTTCATAGATTAAATAATATC
>Ga0164315_10002477_pt1 | contig 14121 bp, 7 predicted proteins | sample GuaBasSedimGuay6_FD_113737 | JGI IMG/M metagenome (GOLD analysis project Ga0164315, IMG submission 113737) | Subseafloor sediment microbial communities from Guaymas Basin, Gulf of California, Mexico - Guay6, Core 4569-2, 0-3 cm | ecosystem: Environmental > Aquatic > Marine > Hydrothermal vents >... | reverse complement strand
CAGGACTTTCTCCATGCCTAAGCGAAATAATAATCCGACCGCTTGGCTTAAGTAAATTGGCAAGCTTTCTAAACGCGCGTTCCCGCTGAATACTCGGAATATGCATCCATACCGCGCTTAGCAAAATTAAATCAAATTTTGTTTGTAACTGATAGGTTTGTGTCATTTCAGGCAACACATCATCAAGCCAATATACGGAGAGCTCATGCGTCAGTTGACCATGTTGACGCATCCCTAAAGCTGGTTCCACAGCAATAACATCAAAACCTAATTCTGCCAACCATTTTGCATCTCGCCCCACTCCAGCACCAACATCTAACACTTGACCCGAAACAGGCAAGTATTTATGCGCCCACGAACCATGTACTGTTTCCGCCATTTGAGACAAATATTGCTGATTAAATGAGTCCGCTTGTTCGCTATAAAATTGAATAGTATTCATATATTTTCATTATCCCTGACATGTCAAACGCATTAACCCCCCAAAACATTCATTATTCCAATTAAGAAGCTCAAACCAAAACTACCTCAAGCATTGGCACTTCCCATTGATCTACTTTACAGCGGGATTGATATTCCTCCTCATTATCGGTTTTATAACGTGTAATCATCGCGATAATACTATTGGACTGCACCTTGTCTAGTTTGCTTTGCCACTGTTGCTGCGCGCTCTTTGATAAGGCGGCAATGCTGATTTGGTCTTTTTGTAATACGATCTTGCCATTCACTAGCTTAAATGTGACTTGATCACCCACGGTTAGCTTGGCTAAGGTTTGATGAATAGCCTGATCTTGGGCAAAACTTCCGGCATAACTCAAGTCAAAATCTTTCAATCCCAGTATGATATATTGTTTATGCTCTAACACGAGTCCTGAATCTACAGCAATTTCACTATCTCGCTGCAATACAAAGTCGCCAACTAGCGTTTCCAGATAAGGATTATTCTGATCTTGGCGCTGCAATAGACATAAGGTTTCTTTTGCGCGGGTCATGGCCACATAAAACAAGCGCCTTTGTTCTTCGGTCGCGGGCGTAGTCCACGATCCATCGAGGATAAACACATGACTAAATTCCATACCTTTAACCGAATGAATAGTACTGAGATAAACGCCCTGCCCTAAACGGCTATCACGCCGCTGTTCAGCAAGTGCTTCATACAAGTATTCCAATAATTGCTGTTTACTGGTTTCGACATTACCCGTTTCTATTGCCCAATTCTGTAATAGACCCTGCAATTGTTGTTGCCAAATATTGGGTGGGTTACTGATATTTTCCTGTAAAAAATCCAGCCAATCACTAGCGCTACATAAGTTATGCGGACTTTGTTTTATGGCATTCAGTAAGGCTAAATTTTCCCGAATACGAAACGGTGGTGGCTGGCTTTGTTTAGGCAAAGCCAAACTCAGCGGCACTTGTTCCGCTTCCAATACAGATCTAACAGGATTGAGTAAACGCCATTCAGTGGTTAAGATTGCACACTGCGACCAGTCCAAACTATTATCTAATTGTTTTAAACGCTGTAATTCTTGCACCAAGACTTGGGCTTGCTGCATTTCATTAGAACAACGCAATATTTGCACACGCCCTTTCGCTAAAGGATCTAGCTTTTCCCATCGACCACCCGCCGGTAAGCCTTTACGCCCACGGTTAATCCGAATCGGGTGCTTTTGTTTCATGCGATCATGGTTTAGCTGAATCAATTGATTAGCGGCTCGAATAATATGCGCACTCGAACGATAGTTTTCGACTAAATAATGTTGCTTTGCCTGGTAGTCCTTTTCAAATTTTCGAATAAAACCAACATTAGCCCCACGAAATTGGTAAATATTTTGATCATCATCGCCCACCGCTAAAATGCTTAAACGATTATCTTCATCCTGATTCCGTCCGGCTAATGCAGAAATAAGCTGATACTGTAGTTCATCAATGTCTTGATATTCATCGACTAAAATAAAGCGATAGCCTGCGAGTAAGCGATCACGCATTTCATCGCTATCTACATTCAAACAAGCTTGTTTTCCGGTTAATAGATCAATCGCCTCCTGAATCATGGTTTGAAAGGCTTGATCGCTGTCATGGCTATTCGCTTGATCTGTACCATTCAGTGCATGTCCTGACAGGCGAAGGCTTAGACCATGATAAGTTTGAATCGTTATCGCTTTCGCATCCGGCCCGACCAGATCAAACAAGCGTTGACGTAATTCTGTTGCTGCATTACGGTTAAAACATAAAACCAAAATACTGCGCGCCGGGACCTGTTTCACCCGAAGCAAATACGCACAACGATGAATGACGACTCGGGTTTTTCCTGATCCAGGCCCTGCTAAAATCAATAAATTATCGTCTTCGTGGCTGGCGACTAAGGCTTGTTGCTCTGGGTTTTGTAAATCACTGACAATCTTTTGGAATGATTGCTCGCTCGTCGCGCGCTCCAAAATATCTTTACGGCCTTTAAAGTACTGTTTAACGAAATCGCTTTTATCTTGCGAAAAATAGGAAACTACAAAATTTAACGCATGGCCGATTTTCTCCAGCCCTTTTACTGCATATTCATTCATTACATGCACCTGAAAAATTCGTTCACCATAATGCATGGATAAAGGCTCATAATCGCCTTTGTTATAACGTCGACTTTTCGCTTCGGGTAACACTTGAATAGTCATAGCACTACGAAATACCGCTAGCCCTTTCTGTAAGGTAATGATTTTTTGCTCGTGTAAAAAATTAAGCCCTCGTTCAACCGCTGCCAATGGATCCTTTAATGACGAATGCATTTCTAAATCTTGCTGCACAGCGGCAATTAAATCTTCGATAGCAAACTCTATCAACAAATCTGCGCCTGCTTTGGTCTTAGCCGGGATCTTCAATAAAATAGCCTGCAACACGAGAGCCGCTACCGCTTGCCTGCGGCGTACTGTTTCTAATAAAGCTGGCCACCCTCTGTTAAGCTTAACTCGGTATTGACCTAAACCTGCATGCCGGAGAAAAAAACTGCCTTTATTACCGGCCAAGCCTTGACCATCTTTACTCATGGAAATCAGCAATAATTGTAAGACACCAGGACTGCATTCTTCAAAACCCTGATCTAACAAGTATTGATTAATATGGCGTAAGGACAATACCTGCCATTCTTCAGTGTTCGCATCGGGCGCCTGTTCTTGCATAGCACTGACTAATGCATTTTCCAACAGGCAGATTTTTTCTAGCAAAATACTAGAAGAGTTTTGTACTTTGTAACGCACAAAAGCTGTTAATAATAAATTCTTTTGAATAATGCCCGCTTGCGACATATCGAATAAGGTGCGAATCACTTGCTGACTCGCCGTTATATTAGTTTTGTTTTCCTCTTCCTGCGTTTTCTCCGAAAAGGCCGATAACTGCGCTAACTCATCGGCACTAAACCCTTCGTCACTATCCGCATTAAATAAAGCCTCTAATATCGCTAACCAACGTCTTTGTTTACGTTGAGATAAATTAAGCTTTGCGACCTTCTCTTCCGCTTCCTGCCTATTTTTAACTAAAGGCCGACCTTGAAAGACCTGCGTTTTATTTTCATTACGTTCAATAAATCCTGCACGCTCTAACCAAGCAATGGCGGTAATAACTTTCGTTCCCGCATTGTAATCTTCAGAACCAAACGAAGTCTCAACAACATCATTTTGTAATAATTCGCCGGTGGTCACGACCACATTATCAAATTTATCCTTACGAGTTCGGCGCAAGCCTTTTAATATCTGGGCAATATCACGTTTATTAACTTGAGATGAAGCAGACAACTTAAATTGGGTATCAATATCATTTTCATCAAACAACAAAATACATTCAGCTTGCTGCTGATCACGTCCCGCCCGACCTGCTTCTTGTAAATAATTTTCCAAAGAACCTGGAATATCTGCATGAATGACTAAACGTACATCTTCCTTATCAATACCCATACCAAAAGCATTGGTCGCGGTAATAATCCGAGTATGGCTGCTAATAAAGTTTTCTTGTATATGTTTTTTCTCTGCGGCATTTTTACCCGCATGGAACGCTTCAACCTGCCACTCTTGTTGCTGCAAATACTCTGCAACTTCTTCGGTCTGACTGCGTTTAGCACAATAAATAATTGCACTGCCCGTTTCAAGTTCGTCAAGACGCTCATGCAATAAGGTGTTAATACGCGCATATTTATCCACGCTATTGACTGTTTGCACTTCAAATTGCAGATTATTGCGCTCAACACCACCTTCAAAAGCAATAAGCTCCTGCGCTAAATTCGCTTTAAAATAATCAATAATTTCCTGTTTTACATCTTGTTTAGCCGTCGCAGTAAAGCATTGCACGGGCGGTAAAACTGCATGCTGTTGTGCTGCAAACTCTTTAATAAAACGCGCAACATATAAATAATCAGGGCGAAAATCATGCCCCCATTTAGATAAACAATGCGCCTCATCAAACACCCAGCAGCCTATTTCACGGTGTTCAATCGCTTTTTTAAAGCCGATATTACGTAGTTGTTCTGGCGATACATACAACAAAGCAATATCCCCCATTTGCACCGCTTTGATCACCTCACCCCGTTCAGGTGCAGTCAACATACCATATAAAGCTGCGGCACTGGGCGCACCGGTTTTACTGCGTAAATTATCCACCTGATCTTTCATCAAGGCTTGTAACGGTGAAATAACAATGGTCAATACACCGCGTCGCTGATAACGCACTAAAGCCGGCAACTGAAAACACAAGGACTTACCACCGCCCGTTGGCAATACAGCAAACATAGGAGAATCCAACATGCCCGCTTGAACAATACTTTGTTGCAAACTGCCACCCTCCGAATTTTTAGGTTGCGGGCGAAAAGCCGAAAAACCGAAATAACGTGTTAATTGAGTGACTGGGTTATGAATTTCCTGACAATAATGACAGTCTTCTGACTGACAAGGAATGTCGCGTAATTGCCGCAAAGCCGGTACAACATCATGAAATTGTTCACGCACCCAGGGAGGTAAGACTGAATTACCTCCTGCCACGCGCAACCAAGCTAAACAATAAGCTAATGCAGGACGTAACAAGGGATTAGGTAAATAAGAAAGGATGACTTTGCTAAACGCGGTTTTACACACACGACCTTGCGTTAAGGTCTTAGTCAAATCAAATGCTGCACTCGCTTTAATGGGTTCAGCACCCATTGCCAGTAAAGACTCTTGCAGGCCGCTGAAACGAGCGTTTTCAGAAAAAGCGTAATGATAAAAAGATAATAAGCCTGACTCAGCGTGTTGCTCTTGCAATGCCAGCCATTGATCTTGGAATAAAGACAAAGCAAGCTTGGCATCCGCTAAAGGATCACTCAGGCTATCGCGCAGTAATTTATAGTTTTTAACTAATCGATGATAGGGATTTTCTGGGAAAGCTAATGGAGAGAGAAATAAGGTATCAATAACCGGCTTATTCAGAAAAGCCAATTGCGGATTCAGCGCAGAACACAAAGGCAAATCATGACCAATGATATTATGACCTAATAAAAACCCAGCATTCTTGGCAAAATCATCAAATTCATTGAGAACCTGACGGATATTAAACGGAGCTTTACGCTGAAAGACTTGGCTTTGAAAAACCGCTCCGAAGGCAAAAATATCACCATTTTCATCGGATTCTAAGTCAAAGCTACAGATTTTTTTTTGAAAATTAGCCCATTCCATTGTTTAGTTTTTATTCCTTTATAGCTCCACGCTTGGGATACCTTACCTTATTAACCTAATATCTGCATTATTTTGATATATGGAATCTACCTAAACTGTTTATGTTCTTCCTCTAAACAACCTACTGGCCAGCTTAAATACATTAGCTTGTAAATATTAGTACGTCAGCCTGATGTTTTGTCATTCATTATTTCAGCGATACCCTCTGAACAAATAAAGGTACTTAACACTAAGTTATAAGCATATTAAACCCACCAACAACATCAACTAAATCTGAAATATCATTAAAAAATCGTTGCCTAGTTATATATCCTTGATGGAGCGTTGAAAACCAAGGGTAGTTTTCAACGGTAAGCTCATACTTGGAACTAAAACTATCTCCAGGACCAGCATACATTATCTTGAATTCAGCATATTTACCGCCTACGTATGGTGCAGGGAATAGTGGATATTCAGTTTCTTTATAAATAAAGTGAGCAGAAAGATAAAATTTTTTCGGGGATTCACCAAATCCTTCTACAACCCAAATTCTGTCATTGATACATAGCTTCTTTTTTTCTGACGTGCTGAAAACATGATTAGTTTCAGGGGTGCCATAACGGCAACCCATTGTCTTTGCGCTATGGTATACATACCAGTCTTTCATTCACTTCCTTCTATACTAATTACTATCAAATATTCTCTAGCTCGAGTAACAGCAACATAATTTGGCCTTAATCCCTTCATAAACAGGGCTACTTTCTAACTTAAGCATGTACGCTTGCCGGATCAAAGCCATCATCCGCGTGGCTGGAATACGGATTTATCGCATCAACGCAAAATTAAGTCCTATCATGTGGAAATGGCTTGGTATCAACAGTGGAGCTCTATGTGCTCTGCCAGCTGTCGAGTGCCTCTTTGTTTAGCCGTTGAGTCTCGGCAAGATGAAATGTTTATGCTATTGGAGGATTTGGATGACTCTGGATTTCCTGTTCGTAAATCACAGGTCTCAATGATTGAAATTAAAGCCTGCTTATCTTGGCTAGCAATTTTTATGGGAAAACAACCCGATAAACTTTGGGAAGTTGGGGCTTATTGGCATTTAGAGACGCGACCTGATGAGTTACAAGCTTTACAAAATATGCCACTTAAAAAACATGCTCTTAGGCTAGAATTCCTGGTTTCTAGTCTATTTTGGGCAAAGGTCAAAATTGTTAATATACCTTAAGTCACTTTAAATGGCTTGGCACAGATTGGGCACAGAGCTAAAAATACGATTTGAGGGTAAATATCAAAATGGTGCGCCCGAGACGATTCGAACGTCCGGCCTACGCCTTCGGAGGGCGTCACTCTATCCAGCTGAGCTACGGGCGCGCATTTTGAACTGCTTATTTTAACTGATCAGCGTGGTTTACGATAGCATCGATTTTAAATGCGCTAAATTAGCTTTGCCGCGCACTTTTTGCTCTTCTTTATCGACAGGCTTTTTACTCGGCCATTCTAAGTCCTCTTCAGGCAATTCTTCTAAAAAACGGCTGGGGGCGCTTTCACTAATATCGCCATATCGTTTACGGTGCGTGCAGTAACTAAAGGTGCATGTGTGCTGTGCTCGAGTAATACCTACATAGGCGAGGCGGCGCTCTTCTTCGATATTTCCGGTTTCTACGCTGTTTTGATGCGGCAATATATCTTCTTCAAACCCGATTAAGAATACATGGGGAAACTCCAAGCCTTTCGCCGCATGAAAGGTCATTAAGCTAACTTGGCTGTCTGCTTCTTCCTCTTGGTTACGGTCTAATATATCTAGCAATTGAATTTTAGCGACAATTGCCTCTAACGTATTTTCTGATTCTTCTGCCTTTTCCGCCAAACGCTGTAACCATTCTAACAACTCATCGACGTTTTTAATTTTACGCTCTGCAGCAGCTTGACTGGTGCTATTTTCATGTAGCCACTGGTGATAATTAATTTGCTGGATAAAAGTATGCATCACAGCAAAAGTATCGCCACTTTGGATTTCTGCCGAAGTTCTCAATGTCCATTGGCAAAATTTCTGTAAGCGAGCAAGCGCTTGCTCAGAAAGATGCGGTTTTAAGCCCATTTCTGAGCAAGCGCTAAATAAGCTAATATGTCGGCCATTGGCATAAGCGCCTAGTTTTTCTAAAGTGGTCGGGCCAATTTCACGGCGCGGGGTATTGACCACACGTAAAAAGGCAGCATCATCATCAGGATTTACAAATAATCTCAGATAACTCAGAATATCTTTAATTTCTGCATAGGAGAAAAATGAGGCGCTGCCGGTAATAAAATATGGCACATCTTGTTCACGTAAACTGCGCTCAAATAAGCGCGATTGGTGATTACTACGATATAAAATCGCGTAGTTCCCATAACAGCCCCCAGTTTTAAATTTATGATGTACAATTTCCGCAACTACTTGTTTGGCTTCTTCGAGGTCATTTTTATGTGCTAATACGCGCAAGGGATCGCCATACCCCATATCGCTCCATAATTTCTTTTCAAACGCGTGCGGGTTGTTAGCAATTAACTGGTTGGCGACTTTTAAAATGCGCCCATAAGAGCGATAGTTTTGTTCCAGTTTAATGACTTCAAGGCGCGTGTAGTCTTTTTGTAATTGCTCAAGGTTTTCTGGGTGCGCGCCACGCCAAGCATAGATGGATTGGTCATCGTCGCCCACTACGGTAAATTTACCCAACTTACCCACTAGTAATTTTACTAATTGATACTGCGTGATATTAGTATCTTGATATTCATCGACTAATAAATAACGGATGATGTTTTGCCATTTTTCTAAGGTTTCAGGGAATTGCTGAAACAATAACACCGGCAATAAAATCAAATCATCAAAATCTACCGCGTTATAGGCTTTTAAACTACGCGCATAATCAACATAAATCTGCGCTGCTTCTTGTTCCTCAGCATTAGCTGAACTAAGTGCTTGCTCAGGAGTAACAAATGAGTTTTTCCATTGTCCGATGAGCCCTGAATAAATATTTACAGCATCAATATCGTAATTTTGGCTGCTATGGGTAATCAGGTTTTTGAGTAGCGTAATTTTATCTTGCTCATCAAATAAAGAGATTCCGGCTTTATATTGCAAAGTTTTATGTTCTTTACGCAGAATTTCTAATCCTAATGAGTGAAAGGTGGAAACACGCAAGCCACGTAGTTCTTTCTCATCGAGCAATTTACTGACACGCGCTTTCATTTCTCGTGAAGCTTTATTGGTAAAAGTTAAAGCGGCAATATGCCGTGCGGGTAAACCTTGTTTAACCAAATAAGCGATTTTTTCGGTAATTACGCGAGTTTTACCACTACCCGCGCCAGCAAGTACTAATAAAGGACGGTCTATCGTTTTGACAGCGGTTTGCTGCTGAGGATTTAATTTTGTGGCCATGAGTAAAAGATTATGACTGACGATCTAATTTGCGATAGCCGATAGCCTCGCTTAAATGCGGGATTTCTATGTTTTCCGAGCCAGCTAAATCAGCAATAGTTCGCGCCAGCTTTAAAATACGGTGATAAGCACGATGCGATAAGCCAAAGCTATTCATTGCTTGCTCTAATAATTGATGACCTTGTTCTGATAAGGTGCAGATTTGTTTCACTTCTTTTGCACTTAATAAACTATTGGCTTTGCCTGAGCGCGCTATCGCTAACGCTCTTGCTTGAGTGACACGCGCACGAATAACGGCACTGGTTTCTTCGCCTTCGGCTGAGCCTTTGCGTAATACTTCATGAGAAACGCGGGGAACTTCGAGATGCATATCAATTCGGTCTAATAAGGGGCCGGAGATTTTAGCACGGTAACGCGAGACTTGCTCAGAGGTACATCGACAACGGCCTGATGGGTCGCCTAAATAGCCGCAAGGACAAGGGTTCATCGCGGAAAGTAGCAGAAATCTAGCTGGAAAATCTGCTTGCCGCGTGGCTCGAGAAATAGTGATATGTCCCGTTTCTAAAGGCTCACGCAAAACCTCTAATACCTTTCGATCGAATTCAGGTAGTTCATCTAAGAACAAAATCCCATTATGCGCTAAAGAAATTTCACCTGGCTGAGGATTACTACCGCCACCCACTAAAGCAGGGGCAGAAGCTGTATGATGCGGAGCTCGATAGGGTGGCTTCAGCCAATTAGCAGAATTAAATCCTGCACCACAAATCGAGGCAATCGCAGCACTTTCTAAGGCCTGTACCTCTGATAATAAGGGTAAAATTGTCGGTAAACGTGAAGCCAGCATGGATTTCCCTGTGCCTGGTGGGCCTAGCATTAGAATATTATGTAATCCTGTTGCCGCAATTTCTAAAGCACGTTTCACGTGGAACTGTCCTTGCACATCAGAAAAATCTGGAGCATCTGAATCACTATCTGTGACTTCGGGCTCGGGTATGGCTGCATCTAACTTATGAAAGCCATTCAAATGCGCACAAATATCCGTTAAATGTTGCGCTGGGAAGAGTTCTGCTTGCTGCACTAAGGCTGCTTCTTGAGCATTTTCTAAAGGTAGAAATAGCGGGCGTTGCGCTTCACGGGCTTGTAATGCTACGGGCAAGACGCCACTGACACTGCGCAATTCACCGCCTAATGACAGCTCACCAATACATTCGTATTTAGCCAATTCAGCTATTGGAATTTGCCCTGAAGCGGCAAGAATACCCAAGGCAATCGGCAAATCAAAGCGACCACCTTCTTTAGGTACGTCGGCAGGGGCTAAGTTAATAGTGATGCGTTGCATGGGGAATTCAAAATGCGAATTGATAATCGCGCCACGCACACGGTCCCTGCTTTCTTTCACTGCCGCTTCAGGCAAACCGACCAAATTTAAAACAGGTAAACCATTGGATATATGCACTTCGACGGTTACTAAAGGCGCATCAATTCCTGAGCGTCCGCGACTATAGGCAATGGCAAGTGACATAGTAAATCCCTTTTATTTTCAGTACTTAATTAAAGCAGCAGCCCTTAGCTAAAAGCCAAGCCGTGCTAATTGAGAGTTGAGCATATTGTACGCGTTACTCAATTTTTTATTATGAAACTATCTAAGATTTAGAGCAAACGGGAATATTAAAATTCTCAGGCTTTATCTTGAGAAACTTGGTGCGATAAGTACCTACGTAAAATTAGGCTAACACTTTAATAATATGCATTAACTGAATGGTATGCCCGTAGGTTCGAATTTATTCGTACCGAAAAACCGCATTAAGCCCAAGGTACGAATAAATTCGAACCTACAAAAAACGTTTTGCAATTATGTTAAGAATTAATCGCGCTATTTTAAAACCTTTGAGAATGAGAAATATTTGTGAGCGAGGCTTTTAGCCACGATTCATACAAGTCGCAACTAAAAGCCCCTCCCACAATACAATTATTTTTAACAAAATATTGCTTAGGGATGCATATTAAATAAAACTCGAAACTTTAGGTTATGCAGCACTGCCAGTCCTTCGAGGACTGGCAGTGCTGACGGATATTATTGAATTTTTATTCCTTACAAAAAACCGGAAAAACTATACACTAAAATAATGACAGCTAGATGACAAACACAAAACAATCTGCTTTTATAAGCAAACATTGCTAAAATTATCGGCTACCTAACAAATTGAGTCATTATGAACAAGCATACTAAACTGCCTAAAGAAGGCATCGAAGGCCTAAAAGAAAATTGGCGCAGCGATTTACAGGCAGGCTTTTTTGTCTTTCTCATTGCCCTACCTTTATCTCTAGGTATAGCGATAGGCTCAGGCTTTCCCCCGTCAGCCGGTATTATTACTGCTGTTGTTGGCGGCTTATTAGTCTCTCGTATTAATGGCTCATATATAGTAATTAATGGACCAGCAGGCGGCTTGATTGTGGTTATGCTCGCGGCTGTAGAATCCCTTAGCGATGGCGACATGATGTCAGGTTACCGCTATACCTTAGCTGCCGTTATGCTGGCGGGCTTATTTCAAATAATTATGGGTCGCTATAAATTAGGTAGTTTAAGTGCCTTTTTTCCTGCACCCGTGATACACGGTATGCTCGCAGCTATGGGTATTAGTATTATAGCTAGGCAGACACACGTTATGTTAGGTGCGTCATTCGAATCAGACAGCCTTTTTGCTTCCTTAGCACAGATTCCTAATAGCCTTATCAATGCAACACCTGAAATTGCTACGATAGGCTTGATCTCTTTTGCAATCTTACTGGTCTGGCCTTTTTTCAAACATAACAAAGTGGGCAAAATCCCTGCCCCTTTAATTGTTCTATTATTAGGTATGGCTTTAGCACAATTTTTTGGTATTCAACATGACCATTATCATTTTGGCCAAGCTGCATTACATGAACATATAATCGCTCCACCATTTTTAGTCGAGATTCCTTCTGAATTTACTGAGTACTTTTACCTGCCCGATTTTTCAAAAGTTATGACTTTTGAATTCTGGATGGCAACCATCAGCATTTGCTTAGTGGCAAGTCTTGAGAGTTTATTAAGTGCTAGTGCTGCAGAAAAATTAGACCCTTATAAAAGACCCACTGATTTAGACCAAGATTTATCTGCTGTCGGTTTGGGTAATGTTATTTGCGGGTTCCTAGGTGGATTACCGATGATTGCCGAATTCGTACGTAGCTCAGCTAACGTCGAAGGTGGCGCACAAACAGGCTGGGGCAATTTCTTTCATGGTTTAATATTACTAATGTTTGTCGTACTATTTCCACATTTCATTCACAATATTCCTCATGCCTCTTTAGCTGCTTTATTAGTTTTTGTTGGCTATCGACGTGCAACCCCCAAGATATTTGCCGAGGTTTTAGCGATAGGTAAAGATCAACTGTTTCTGTTTGTCGCCACTATTTTAGCGGTATTAGCGACTAATTTATTAGTCGGTGTATTTTTCGGCGTATTTTTAAAGCTGGTTCTGCATTTATCGCGCGGGGTTTGGCCAAACAATCTATTTAAGATTCACTTTACGATTAAAAAAGAAGGCGACCGTGTGACGGTAAAAATTATCGGTTCAGCCTTATTTTCTAATTTCTTAGCGTTAAAAAAAGCGGTTGACAATATAGAGCCTGGTAAAAAAATCACCTTTGATTTTTCACAAGGCTATTTAATCGATCACTCTATATTAGTTTATATTGATGAATTCAGTGCGCGTTATGCTAACAATGGCGGCTACTGTAAAAAAGTAGGGCACGCTTTAGAGACCTATTCTGATCATAATTTAGCCGCGCGCTTAATGACACTAGACGATAGAAAGTAGTAAAGCAAGGAGCTATACTAGACGAAACGTTAATCATATTTGGCGCGGGTCCAGTTCGCTTTTCTAGCAATGACAGGCTGAAGTCTGGCCTACCGCTTTTAGCTGCCTATAGATAATTGAGAGCAGAACTTATTCCCGTACTGTGCGAATAAGTTCGCTGCTGCAAGAGTTCAGGTAAGCACCATCAAGCATAAACTACGCTTTCTTTAGTTTTTCTTAGGCCAAAGCGTTCAATTTTTTTATACAAGGTTGTTCGCGTGATGCCAAGTTTTTTTGAGGCTAAGGAAATATTACCTTCACACTCATTGAGCGCCATTTTAATGCCGTGCATTTCCCAATCCGCTAAACTCATCGCGCCTAATTGGTCGACACTTTCCGATATGAGTTCTGGAGTATCTTCTGCTAGACAGTGAGTTCGCCATTCATCTATAAAATCGACAGGCAAGTCATTCAAGACAATATTCGCCATTTTGCACTTAGCTGGATACTTAGTATGGTTCTTATCGAAGTCCCAAGTAAAACTTTGTAACCATCTGTGTACTTCCTGAGCATTTACGCCAGTCGGTGCACGATTGACAGCCAAAGCATCTGTTGCAGCTTTTGTTGCAGCACTTATTGCCATGTTTATTTTCCTCGTTTCTTGTTAGTTGTTTAATGAAGCTGTCGTTATCACTATGCCTTTTTGCTTGATAACGTACAGTATTGAAGTGTTTGCTAATCCAAGCTAACGACAGCTTCCACAAGACATAAAAGCAGTTATCGTGCCATCCCCAATAAAACAGATATAATCATCTATTTTTCATGAACTTGTAACTTTTATAGATAATTACCTTAGTTATTTTTAGTGTCTACATAATGGACAGTGACCAGTAAATAAACGTATATTTTTGTGCATTAGTCTGCATTTTCATTCATTACGAACACTCATTTATGAGGTATAGATAATTTTTTACCTCATCCTTCCTACGTGCTGTTAGCAGGTACCCAAGCTCAGCGTAGACTCCCTGCAAAGCTTGTGCCCACATCTGACTGGCTAAGACTTAGGGAATGACGATATTGTTATAGGCATTTTCCTGTGCCTTATGAAAGGTTACTCAATGAGTAATACCAGTCCCAATAAGTTTATATTTTAATCTCCTCATCCTAGCCTTCTCCAGCAGGAGAAGGAATAACAGACGAATTTATTGGAATTGGTATAACT
>Ga0164315_10002476_pt1 | contig 14123 bp, 11 predicted proteins | sample GuaBasSedimGuay6_FD_113737 | JGI IMG/M metagenome (GOLD analysis project Ga0164315, IMG submission 113737) | Subseafloor sediment microbial communities from Guaymas Basin, Gulf of California, Mexico - Guay6, Core 4569-2, 0-3 cm | ecosystem: Environmental > Aquatic > Marine > Hydrothermal vents... | reverse complement strand
CTTTCCATGTCACGCAGCAAGGCATTCATTTCAGCTGTATTCAGCTGACGGTTAGCCCGGACCCAGCCATTACAGGCCATGGAAGAGAGGATTTCATCCATTTCTGATTCAATTTTCAGGCTTTTACCATCCGAGGCCAGCTCCGACAGCATGTCCTGCAACAAACGGGAGATATCTGCATGCTGTAGCAAGGTTGGCACTTTTCTGACGACGATAGTTTGCGGGCCTGAGCGATCACAACTGATACCCAGCGTTTCGAGGCTGGCAGAATGCTCCTCCACCATGTCCGCTTCCCGCTCACTGACATGAACCGTCACCGGCACCAAAAGATTCTGGCTGCGTATGCCCTCCTGCGCCAGACCGGCCTTGAAGCGCTCATAGGTGATGCGCTCATGCGCGGCATGCATATCTACCAGCACCAGGCCGTGCTGATTTTGAGCCAAAATGTAGACGCCATGAAGTTGCGCTAATGCGAAACCCATGGGGGGAAATTCATCACTCTCCTGCTCAGTTGGGAATTCCGCCGAACCACCCGAACTGCCTGACTGAGCACCGACGTTGCGTAATGGAGAAGAAACCAACTCTGCGTAACTCTGCATCTGCTCGGCTACATTGATCGGCATCGCAGGTTGCCGGGCAGCCCAGTCACCGGTCTGACCCGCAATGCCAGGATCATTGACTTCAGTGCCAGGTCGCAAGGCACCACCGCCAACACCAGCACCCGCCAGGCAGCGGTTGAGAGTGGAATAGATAAAATCGTGTACTGAACGGGAATCCCGGAAACGAACTTCGTGTTTCTGTGGGTGGACATTAACATCGACACCCGCATATGGCATTTCAAGGAAAAGCACAAAAGCCGGGTGACGGCCATGAAACAGCACATCCCGGAAAGCCTGTCGGATGGCATGTGCAACCAGGCGGTCCTTTATGACCCGACCATTGACAAAAAAGAACTGCCTGTCAGCCTGTGAACGGTTATATCGGGGTTCGGCCACCCAGCCACGAAGACCGAATGAACCCCGCTGCTCATCAATATTCAAGGCGTGTTCAACAAATTCCGGCCCGATCACAGCTTCCAGCCTGGCCAGCACCTGTTCTTCAGTGTGTACCGGTGGGAACTGACGAACGACCCGGTTGTTATGCTGAAGCTGGAAACCGATATCCGGTCGTGCCAATGCAAACCGTTTAACCAGTTCGTCAGCGTGCGAGAATTCTGTCCGGTCAGCACGCATGAATTTTCGACGTGCTGGTACGTTATAAAACAGGTCACGTAATTCAACGGTTGTGCCAGCTGCACCTGCTGCGGGAATGGCGGCTTCCATTTCACCGTTGGCCGTTTTGACCTGCCAGGCATGCTCGACATCCGCAACGCGGGAGGTAATGGTCATCCTGCTAACCGACGCCATACTCGGTAATGCCTCACCCCTGAAACCCATGGATTCAACTTTTTCCAGTTCTTCCAGTGAAGAAATTTTGCTGGTGGCGTGACGTGCCAGCGCCAGTGGCAATTCATCCTTTGGAATCCCACAACCATCATCAACGACCCGGACCAGACGCTTGCCACCTTGTTCCAGGGTAACCTGGATAGACTGCGCACCCGCATCCAGACTGTTTTCAATCAACTCCTTGACCACGGAAGACGGTCGCTCAACGACTTCACCGGCAGCGATCTGGTTGACCAGGAGATCTGGTAATTGACGAATAGACATGCGTACCCTTTTAAAGTAGAGACGGGGTCAGAGTCAAGTGCCAGAGTGGAAACCTTCAGCAGAGTGCCAGATTCAAAGTCAAGCGCCAAGGTTTCCACTCTGGCACTTGACTCTGACCCCTGCCTTTGACCCCTGCCTTCCCGAACGGGCCTAGCTGGTAGGTATGACTAATTCGCGGCCAACGTGGATCACGTCACCGCGTATTTTATTTGCGTTTCGTAGGCTGCTCAGGCTGACGCTATGCCGATTCGCTATACCGCCAAGGGTATCGCCACGTGCGACGGTGTACTTAAAACCATCACGGTGTGATGCTATCCAGGTGCCTGGGGGCGGACTGGAGTAAAAGTAATCACGAATACCACGTGTGATGGCCCTTGCCATACGCTGCTGAAACTCTTTTTCGGTCAGACGTTTTTCTTCACTGGGATTACTGATGAATGCCGTTTCAACCAGTACCGAGGGCACATCAGGCGATTTAAGCACCATGAAATTGGCTCTACCGACATGATTTTTATGTGTTTTACCGGTACGTTTCAATGCACCCAATATATCATTGGCAACCTTGTTACTGGCTTCACGTGTAGCACTTTGGGAAAGATCCAGCAAAACCGAGGCAAGCATGTCATCTTTGTCGCTGAGTGTTACACCACCCACCAGGTCAGAAGCGTTTTCACTATCGGCTAACAGACGTGCAAATTCACTACTGGCACCACGGGCCGACAATACAAACACCGAACTCCCCTGCACGCTGCGCTTGCTGAATGCGTCGGCGTGTATGGATACAAAAAGATCGGCACGTGCCTTGCGTGCTTTCTCATAACGCCCGCGTAGCGGAATATAGTAGTCGCCATCACGGGTCAGAACACCCTGCATACCGGGTTCCGCATCGATGGTTTTCTTAAGTTCACGGGCAATACGCAATACAACATCTTTTTCGCGTGTCTTCCTTTTACCAATTGCACCCGGGTCTTCACCACCATGACCGGCATCGATAGCAATGACCACACTCCGGTTGGGCTTGCTGATATCGGTAACGTATTTGACCAATGAAGATTTCTGCCTGCCTGATTTTGAGAACAGGTCAATTACCAGTCGGTGACTGTACTGTGCAGTTGGATCCAGCAGGAAACTCTTTAACTCGGCGCTCTCACTCAGGTCAAAAACTACCCGGAGGGTCTTTTTATCCGGTTGACCATAACGAACACCGGTAATGACACCGGCGTGTTCCTTATCCAGTTCGAGCGGGATATCAATGGAGGTACCCTTTAAGTCTACGACCACGCGATCCGGATTTTTCAGGGTAAAAAGTTTGTAGGCGGTTTTACGATCAAGGTCAAGAACAGCGCGGGTTTTAACGGGATCAGCCCATACACGGAAGCCACTCACCTCTGCAGCCAGAACCTGCAATGAGGTCAGCAAAAGCAAGATGGCTATTAATAAGCGTTTGCTCACTGGCATCCAAACCCCACAATAACACCTCCATGTCGTATTCGTAATGATGAATTGCTTTTCGCGAAAAAGCAATAGTTTCTGATAAAAAACCGTAAGATATGCTTATTAGCTAAAGCAGCTGATTAGGTATCAAAACCTTACATTCCACATGCTTGTGCCGTCTCAGTGAAGGCTGTCCAATGCAGATCCCGTCCCTGTTCCGCATAGGCAAATCTGAATATAAAGTCCGGCTTCGGGATCCATCCCTCTCCCCTCTCCGGCCATTCGATTAGTAAAATGGTCTGATCATCCAGCAAATCGGTCACACCCAGAAACTCTAGCTCGCCCGGATCACCGATCCGGTACAGGTCCAGGTGCAATACCTGCAAGGAGGCGAGTTGATAATGCTCGAGTAAACCGTAAGTTGGGCTTTTTACCCGGCCTTTGTAACCCAGGGCATGGATCAAGGCCCTGGCAAAGGCTGTTTTACCGGCACCAAGATCGCCCTCCAACCAGATAACCAATGGCACCTTCACATCAGACGCAAATTTATTCGCGAATAGCCCGAGGTGCTTTTCATTGGGAAAAGTCAGTTCACCCCGGACGGCCTTTAATACAGACCCATTCATACTGCTATCGAACTCCAGACATCGGACAGGTGTGTGATAATGTCACCTGCAATTAAAGACACTTCTCCAACTTGCTCTGCCGCAAGATCACCGGCTAAGGCATGTGCCAAAACCCCGGCTTTCGCGGCATCAAAACATGATAGACCCTGGCCCAGCAAGGCCACGACAATACCCGTTAACACATCACCACTACCCGCAGTGGCCATTCCAGGATTGCCATATGGGCAAATGGCATATTCACCTGAAGGATCCGCCACGATCGTGCCACAACCTTTCAATACAACCGATGCGTTAAAACGCCTGGCAATAGCCATTGCTGATTGAACCCTGTCTTTCTGGATTTCTGAAACCCCACAGTCCAGTAAACGCGCCGCCTCAGCCGGATGTGGTGTCAGAATCCAGTTGTCGCGCTTTGGAACTACTTGATGCGATTGCTTTGCCAGCAGATTCAAACCATCTGCGTCAACCACCAACGGGGTTTGCATTTCAAGACAGATCCTGAAAAGGGATTCAGACCAGTCGGTGTCACCAAGACCTGGTCCTACCGCCACTACAAAATCCCCGGATGGCAAAGACAAGCGCTCATTATCGCCACCCATGGCTTTGACCATGAGTTCAGGCCGGTCAAGGTTGATCAGACTTGCATGGGCTGAAGCGGTCGCCAGGGTTACCCTGCCGGCGCCGCAACGTAAGGCAGCTTCGCCACACAAGCGAATGGCACCGCTCATACCCTCAATGCCACCCACGGCCAACACATGCCCAAAACTGCCCTTATGTGAATTCAGCAACCTGGGTTTTGCAAACTTGGTCAACAGGTCCGCTGCCAACAGCTTACCGGCACTGCTGGAATGCAATTGAGCGGCCTCGGACGGAATAGCCAGGTCATCAAAAGTGATAGAACCGCAATAATCCGGGCCATCGGCCGTATACATACCGCGTTTGCGTCCTACGAAAGTCACGCTGCTTTGAGCCTGGACAGCACAGCCCATGACGCGACCGGTATCAGCATTCAAACCCGAAGGGATGTCGATGGCCAATTTGGGACACTCGAGCTTGTTTAAATAAGCAATGGCCTGCCGGTATTGACCACCCACTTCGCGATCAATACCCGTACCCAGCAAAGCGTCCAGTGCAAGATCATAATCATAAGACAGGTCACCCGCTAGCGGCCATTCGAGAACCTCACCACCCACAAACTGCCAATCTGAGTAAGCCCGGGCAGCATCACCTTTAAGCTCACGTGGATCAATCATGGAATAAACTGTGACATCAATACCACGGTGGAGAGCCAATCTTGCTACCACGTAACCATCGCCGCCGTTATTGCCCGGTCCACACATAACCAGCCAACGTTTTGCATCTGGAAAATGTTTACGGGCTTCATCAAGCACTGCTGCACCTGCCCGACACATTAATTTATAACCTGCGATACCTAATTCATGAATCGCAAAATAATCAACCCCGCGAACCTGTTCAGCGGTATACAATTTACAATTGGAATTTTCCATCACGAAGCCTCCGATTAATGGATATTGGCTATTATAACGGTGAATCATTCAGTGAACCTCCCCAAACACCCCGAAAATAGCGATACGGAACACTCGCCCGGCTCAGAAATGATTGAGCTGGCCATGCGTATTCGTTCATGGGGCCTGGAATTGGGTTTCCAGCAACTGGGTTTCACCGATATTGACCTGGCGGAGCATGAAACCCACCTCAATGACTGGCTGACCAGGGGCTTTCACGGAAATATGGATTACATGCAACGCCATGGCACGCGCCGTAGCCGTCCGCAAGAACTCCATCCCGGTACGATCCGGGTTATTTCAGCACGCATGGATTACCTGCCCGGAACTGCGGCTGATATTGAAGCTCTGCTCGAAGCCCCGTCAAAGGGCGTGGTATCCCGTTACGCACTGGGTCGTGATTATCACAAGATGATGCGTAAACGGTTGCAGAAACTGGCCCGGCAAATAGAGCAACATGCCGGCCCGTTTGGTTATCGCGTGTTTGTGGATTCGGCACCGGTGCTGGAAAAAGCACTGGCTGAAAAAGCCGGTCTGGGCTGGATAGGCAAACATTCCAACCTGATCAACAAGAGCGCTGGTAGCTGGTTTTTCCTGGGCGAAATCTACACCGATTTACCCTTGCCGATTGATACGCCGGTTGCCGAACACTGTGGTGACTGTACCCAATGCATTGATATCTGCCCTACCCGGGCCATCGTCGCACCTTACACGGTAGATGCAAGACGTTGTATTTCCTACCTGACCATCGAGCTTCGTGACAGTATTCCCGAAGAGTTCCGGCCGTTAATGGGCAATCGTATTTTTGGTTGCGATGACTGCCAACTGGTGTGCCCATGGAACCGCTTCGCGCAGCCAACGCAAGAACAGGATTTTGCGCCCCGGCACGGACTCGATGCGGCGGAATTGATCGACCTGTTCCAGTGGACTGAACAACAGTTTCTGAAACGCACCGAAGGCAGTGCAATACGCCGTATCGGACATGCATGCTGGCTACGCAATATCGCAGTCGCATTGGGTAATGCAGATACTTCTGATCCTGTTATCAAAGCGCTGAAAGGCCACCTGCACCACAGCTCTGCAATGGTGCGTGAACATGTAGAGTGGGCACTGGCGCGGCATTAGATTCGCAGGGTGCGTAAGTGGCACGCACGGTTAATAATCAATGACAAACGTGCGTAACAAGTTACGCACCTTACTTTTTATAAAAAAGAACTCCAACAGTCATATCGGCTCTGTCAGCTGTGTGATATTCTTGCGCCACCTAAATTATTGACGCTGAATTTAAGGAGTTTCGCTCAATGAAAATGCTGGATAAACTCAATGCAATGCGCCGTCATGGCGGCGCCGTACAAACTCACGGCCTGGATGATGAAACACTGCTGAAATTTGCGCAGAAAGATGAAAGACTGGGTGCCGCTGTTGATGCCGCGCACATCGATTTTCTTGCTTTGTTGGATGAAATGCCGGAACTGATGGCACTGCCTGAAGATGAACTGGCGGTTGCGGTACAGAAAGGCTTCGTCAATTTCTACCCGGTAGATGCAATCAACCCATACGTGGCATTGGCCGGTTCCGGCCCCTGGATTGTCAGTTCCCGTGGTGCGGTGCTTTATGAGTGTGGTGGCTACGGCATGCTTGGTCTGGGCCATGCACCGGAAAGTGCCCTCAAGGCTATGAATAAGCCACATATCATGGCCAATGTCATGACACCATCATTCAGCCAGAAACGTCTGATTGATGCACTACGCAAGGAAATCGGCCACACACGCGGTTTGTGTCCTTATGATCGCTTTTTCTGTCTGAACAGTGGTTCAGAGGCGGTCACGCTGGCCGCACGTATTTCTGATATTAACGCCAGGATCATGACCGACCCGGGTGGCAAACACGCCAGCAAGCCCATTCGCATCCTGAGTTTGAAGAGTGCTTTCCATGGACGTACTGACAGGCCTGCACGATATTCAGATTCTACCCGCGCGGCCAGTTGCAAGTATCTTGCCAGTTTCCGTGATTACGATAACCTCCTGACGGTTGAGCCCAACAACATTGATCAACTGGAGCAGGTCTTCGAGTACGTTGAGAAACATCAGCTATTCATCGAATCCTTCTTCATGGAGCCAGTCATGGGTGAAGGCAGCCCCGGCTTGTCGGTAACACCTGAGTTTTATGCACGTGCCAGGGAGTTAACCGAGGCCCATGGTGCCTTACTGCTTGTTGATTCCATCCAGGCCGGTTTGCGTGCCCATGGTGTTTTGTCCATATGTGATTACCCGGGTTTTGAAGATCTCCCGGCACCGGATATGGAAACTTATTCCAAGGCCATGAATGGCGGCCAGTACCCACTATCGGTGTTGGCCTTGAGCGAAAGTGCATCACAACTTTATCGTGCCGGTGTTTATGGCAATACCATGACGACCAACCCGCGGGCACTTGATATTGCTGTCTCGGTCCTGAACGACATTACACCTGAAATACGCCAGAACATCGTTGACCGGGGGCGCGAATTTCTTGAAAAACTGACGGCATTGAAAGACGAACTGGGCAGTTCTATTACCAAGGTACAAGGCACTGGTCTGTTATGCAGCGCCGAACTGAATCCTGCGCGTTTTAAGAGTTACGGGACGGACTCTTCCGAGGAGTATATGCGTAAACATGGTATTAATGTCATCCACGGTGGAACCAACGCACTGCGTTTTACACCACCATTTGATATCAAAAGTGAGGAAGTGGATGTGATTATTCAGGCCACCCGCGATGCGCTTTTGAACGGCCCGAAGAAAACTTCAAGTTAGCAAACCGGAGTATCATGCGGGGCTGCCTGAGGCAGATTGTATTATTCACTTTGAACGACCAGATGGAATAAACATGTCACATATGAAGCCCTTACCACTGGAAACCACGCCTGAACTTCAGGATGACTTCGCGGTATTTGAAGACATACTGGGTTTTGTACCCAACAGTATGCTCACCATGCAGCGTAGACCGGAGATGGTTAAGGGCTTTGTTTCTCTGACAAAAGGCGTGATGGATCCGGAAGGTAGCGTAGACCTTGGCCTGATGCGTTTGATTGCGCATTTCTCAAGCCGTGCTGCCGGTTGCCAGTACTGTGAAGCCCACTCGCTGATCGCGGCAAAAATTCATGAAGTATCACAGGAAAAACTGGACGCGATCTGGGACTATCAATGGAGCCCGCTTTATTCAGAAGCCGAACGCGCCGCGCTGGACTTCGCAATGGCTGCGGGTTCGGTCCCCAACGCAGTGGATGCAGAACTGTTTTCCCGTCTAAAAAAACACTGGACAGAAGACCAGATCGTTCAGATTCTCGGTGCCGTTTGCCTGTATGGTTTCCTCAACCGCTGGAATGACTCGATGGCTACCGACCTCGAGGAAGCACCCAATGAAATGGGTGAAAAAGTCCTATCCAGTGGTGGCTGGACCGGTGGTAAACACGTTTAAAAAAACCGCGGCCAGACAGGAGAGGTACGCCTGACCGCGGATAAGCCAAGGTGGGTTTAACTTAGAATGCTCGCAATAAGATGAGGCAGGAAAAACATTCCGCCAAGAAGGAATGAGCCTCCGATCACATTGGCCAGCACCGACACCACCAGCATCAGCAGCGAGCTTCCATTCTGGCAAGGATCGTCCCGAAAAGAATCGTCCCGAAAAGAATCGTCCCGAAAAGAATCGTCCCGAAAAGAATCGTCATTAACAGCCTGGCTCTCCAAGCCAGCACCATGTCCGGGCACAAACCGCGTCGCCTGTGTTTGAAAGCCCGTGAATGTAGCCTGCTGAAGAACTGCCCTTTGCATAACCCAACCTCCTGTTCGCTGGAATACAGGAGAACATAGCTTGTTCTCAATTCATGAGAAGGTATGGAATTGTATGTTTTGGTCTTAATCCGTATTACGCGGTTTCAGTTATATATTTCAGCAGCCTGACGGGCAGACTCTGCTACGGCTTCCCGCAGGGAATCGGGTGATATAACTTCCACTTCAGGACCATATCTCATGATGTCCATGACCAGTTCGCGTGCGCTGCTAAAGGGCAACTCAAGTGTCCAGGCACCTTCTTCATCATAGGAGCCCTTCTGGTCGGGATGCCATTGTTCCTCCGCGATCCAGCGGGACATTTCCGGGCTGAATTTCAGCTTTGCCTTGTTGTCGGCCGGCCCCGAGAATATTCCATAGGAACTGTCAAAGTGTGCGGCCAGAACTTTAGCGGGTATCTCTTTGGTATTTTTATCCAAAAGCGCCTGGTCACTGATACGCTCAAGTGAAAAACTCCGCAGTCCCTCGGCCTTGTGACACCAGGCATCCAGATACCAGGAATTGCGGTACTGGGTCAGACGTTGCGGTGATATATCCCTTTCACTTACATCGTCTTTGCGTCTGCCATGGTAGGAAATATGTAACTGCTGACGTCCGATCAAGGCACCCATTACACCCTGAAACAGGTGCTCAGGCACCGCCCTGCCGGCGACGGACTGGATATGAATACGTGATTGACTCTCCTGTGCATCCACACCTTTTTGTTGCAACAAGGAGGAAATACGGCCCTGTAAAGACTGCAGTTCACCCTCCAGTAAGCCGGGTTGTACATTGCCCAGTACCTGGCGGGCAGTCAGCAGTGCCTGTAGCTCGGCCGGACTGATCCAGATGCCGGGTAATTCAAAGGGCTGATCATAGCTGCGGTCATAGTAAAAGCCGCGGTTGTCGGCGTCCTGTTCAAGTGGCGCGCCCAGGTAATCACGCAATTCTGCCACCAGGCGGTAAAAAGTGGCCTGTGAACACTCCAGTCGTTCCATTAAGTCCTGACGTGAGATCGGCGTCCGCCGTTGGTTCAGGATATTGTGCAGATGGTATAAACGTTCGACCTTTGACATTTCCCCTACCTATTGAAGTGGCCTATTTGTATGACCTATTGTGCAGCGATCCGTGCCTCGACATATTTCAGCGCCTTGCCAATACCTTCGATGCTACGTTGTTTACCGATTAACCACAGGGTTTTATCGATCGAAGGCGAAACCCCGGAACCGGTCAAAGCAACCCGTAGCGGTTGGGCAACCTTGCCCATTCCGACTTCAAGTTCGGCCGCCACCCGGTTGATGACGTCAGTCAGTGGACCAGGTGTCCAGTCTTCCTGCACCTGCAGGTTTTCAAGCATCAGTTCCAATGGCGCTGCCGTCACTGGGCGCAGATGTTTTTTCGCCGCTTGCGGGTCTAATTCATTATAACCTTCAAAAAACACGCGACTTTGTGCAACCATTTCTTTAAGTGTTTTGACCCGCTCCGCCTGTACGCTCACCACATCTGTCAACGCTGGACCGTCTGGGATATTGATGCCCTGGTCATCGAAGTGCCAGACAAGATAGCTGGCAACTTCCTCTGCCGGCAGGTTTTTCATATAGTGCTGATTCAACCAGTCCAGTTTATCGGTATTAAACGCCGAGGCTTTTCGATTCACATCCTTGATATCAAACAAGACAATCATTTCATCAACACTGAAGACCTCCTGATCACCATGCGACCAGCCCAGTCTGACCAGGTAATTCAGTAAAGCCTGTGGCAGATAGCCATCATCGCGGTATTGCATGACACCGACCGCACCGTGACGTTTGGACAAACGCGCACCGTCATCACCGAGTATCATCGGCACGTGTGCAAATTCCGGTGGTTCGGCACCCAGTGCCCGGTAGATATTGATCTGTCGGGGTGTATTGTTGATGTGGTCATCACCTCGTATCACCTGGGTAATCTGCATATCCATATCGTCGACAACCACGGTAAAATTATAGGTCGGTGAGCCATCCGGACGAGCAATGATCAGATCATCCAACTCATCATTGGATATGCTGATGCGACCACGAACCAGGTCATTAAATACCACTTCACCGGTTTGCGGGTTACGGAATCGCACCACCGGGTCGATACCTTCGGGAACTGCCTCGAGGTGTCGGCATTTGCCGTCATAGCGTGGTTTTATATTGTCTTTCATCTGCTGTTCACGCAGATTCTCCAGACGTTCCTTGCTGCAATAACAATGATAAGCCTTGTCCTCGCTCAGCAACTGTTGCGCGACTTCAGCATAGCGGTCGAACCTGTCTGTCTGAAAGATCGGACCCTCGTCGTAATCCATCCCCAGCCATTCCATGCCATCGAGGATCGCCTGGACCGACTCCGATGTGGAACGTTCGAGATCCGTGTCTTCAATCCGCAGGACAAACGTCCCTTTGCTGGCGCGCGCTTCAAGCCAGCAAAACAATGCCGTTCGGGCACCACCCACATGGAGGAAGCCCGTCGGACTGGGTGCAAATCGTGTTCTGATACTCATTTCTTGATACTGCTCTTTAACATACCGGGGAGCGGGGATTGTACCCTGCAAAACATAAAACAACTCTAATTTTGTTATACTGAAAAAAATGGCAACCGGGTCTCGCCTTTGCACGAAACAACAATAAAACGATGGAAACGAACGGCCTGTGCGGTAGTCGTTGCCATTGTGCTATTGCCATTTTTGTATTCCGGCCAGGATCAACTCACACGTCTGGAGCAGGCACAACAACGTGGCAGCATGACAGTGTTAACGCGGAATGGCGCCAGTAGTTATTTTATTGGCCCTGACGGTGGAACCGGACCGGAATATGATCTTGCGTCAGCTTTCGCCGACTATCTGGATATTCCAATTGAAATCAGGGTAGCCGAGGAGTTCGGTGATCTCGGCACCCTGTTAAAAAGCAGACAGGGTGAATTCATCGCCGCCAACCTGACACGCACGCCGGCACGTGAACGACTGTTTAATTTTGGTCCTGATTACGCCAAAGTTAAAACCGTCGTGGTTTACAAACGCGGTAAGAACCGCCCGCGCAAACTTCCGGATTTGTTGGGAATGCGGATTGCGGTGATAGCTGGCTCCAGTTATGAAGATCAGCTTGAAAAGGCACAGGAAATTTTGCCAGGTCTGCAATGGACAACAGAAAAAACCCTGGGTATTGAAGGTCTGTTGCTGGCGATCGCTGATGATGAACTGGATGCAACCCTGGTAGATTCAAATATTTTCAGAATCCACAGTCAGTTTTATCCGGGTTTGAATATTGGCTTTACCATCTCGGACAACCAACCCCAGGCATGGGCTTTTCTACCGGGTGATGATGATTCACTGGTACAAAAAGCCCGGTCATTTTTCAAACTCATGGATGAGAACGGCGGACTGACGGAGATACAGAACCGTTACGATCAGAACGGCAATGATCTTGATCGTGTCGGTATGTTTCAATTCATGAAACAGGTTCGAAAACGCCTGCCACCCCTGATTCCGGTATTCCAGGAAGTTGCACTGGCACATGATCTGGACTGGCGTCTGCTGGCAGCAATGGGTTACCAGGAGTCTCACTGGGACCCCGAAGCATCTTCGGTCACAGGGGTACGTGGCATCATGATGCTGACCCGGCGCACCGCAAAACAACTGGGAGTGACGGATCGACTGGACCCCGAACAAAGCATCGAGGGAGGTGCGCGTTACTTTCTGCGCATGCGAAATCGTGTCCCCGATCGAATACCCGAGCCCGACCGAGGCTGGATGGCACTGGCTGCCTACAACATGGGATGGGGGCACCTTGAAGATGCGCGCGTACTGACCCAACAACAAGGAGGTAATCCTGACCTCTGGCTTGACATCAATGAACGCTTGCCATTATTGAGCCAGGAAAAATGGTATCACCAGACCCGATATGGCTATGCACGCGGCTATGAGGCCCGGCAATACGTCGAAAATATCCGCAGCTACTTCGACACCCTGGTCTGGATGGAAACCCGGGCGCACCCGATGCTGGTTGCAGAATTGTAATTATCCCCGTGCGTAATTTATTCCGCGCCCGACAAAGCCAGATATAAACACTGCCTTGATTGCTTTTCAATGTCTTCCAGACGCGCTTGATGCTGAGCCAGTTCTTCATCATTGGCCTTTAACACAAATAAAGAGGGACGCCCGGTATGGAAAATGCCGTGGTCATCTTCCAACGGACTCGCGGGACTCTCCATACTCAGACCCAGATCAACCTGCCCGCCGGTCATGGCCAGGTAAACATCGGTCAGAATTTCCGCATCAAGCAACGCGCCATGCAGGGTGCGACTGCTGTTATCTACATCGTAGCGCTTACACAGAGCATCAAGATTGTTGCGCTGCCCTGGATGTAAATCCTTGGCCAACTCCAGCGTGTCGAGCACCGTGGCCACGTTTGTAATCGAGGCGTGTTCATGGCCGCTCAATGAAAGTTCATTGTCAATAAAGCCGATATCAAAGGGCGCATTATGGATAACAAGCTCTGCACCATCGACAAAGGCCATCAAATCATCAGATATCTCTGCAAAACGGGGTTTGTCACGCAGAAAATCTTCGGTGATGCCATGCACTTCCAAAGCACCCTGCTCTATTTCGCGTTCCGGATTGATATAGACATGATAATGCCGACCGGTCAGTTGCCGATCGACCATTTCCAATGCACCAATTTCAATAATCCGGTGCCCCTGCCTGGGATCAAGCCCGGTTGTTTCAGTATCCAGAACTATCTGTCTCATGGAATCCCCTGCCTCGCCAATTCATCAGCCCGCTCATTCCCAGGCACCCCCGAATGCCCCTTGACCCAAAACCAATTAACCTCATGACGTTCAAGCGCCGCATCTAGACGTTGCCACAAATCCACATTCTTGACCGGTTTCTTCGCAGCCGTTCGCCAACCACGTTTCTTCCAGTCTGTGATCCACACGGTCATACCTTTCATGACATATGTGGAATCGGTATAAATATCCACACCGCAACCCCGCTTCAGGGCT
>Ga0164315_10002475_pt1 | contig 14124 bp, 7 predicted proteins | sample GuaBasSedimGuay6_FD_113737 | JGI IMG/M metagenome (GOLD analysis project Ga0164315, IMG submission 113737) | Subseafloor sediment microbial communities from Guaymas Basin, Gulf of California, Mexico - Guay6, Core 4569-2, 0-3 cm | ecosystem: Environmental > Aquatic > Marine > Hydrothermal vents >... | reverse complement strand
TAGGTCATCTTGAGATAGCTTTAATCTCACAATCTTTGAATTATCATAATAAGGCTTAGAAACGGCCTAATTAAGCTCATGTTACGCACCTTTTACTGTACTTTGCATGAAACGGGTCGCACTTGATGCGTTAGGTCAACTCGTTATGTCGCTCAACTATGATGAGTTGAACAATCCGACTCAGGTAACGGATGCCTTGACCAATAGCACCACCTTTGACTACGATGACTTAAATCGGTTAATTCAAACCACCGATCCAGTTGCAGCGGTTACCCAATTTGCTTACGATGATATTAATCGTTTGGTGGAAAGTGTTGATGCGTTGACCGGCACTTCGGGCCAAAGCTTTGATGCTGATGGCAATCAAGACAGCTTGACCGATCCCAATAGCAACGAAACGCAGTTTGATTTTGATTTAAGTGGCCGTTTGGTTCAAGAAACGTTAGCAACTGGTGATCAGGTAAAATATACCTACAACGCCAAAAATTTGTTGGCCCAAGTCACGAATGGTCGCAATCAGCAACGCCAATTGGTGTATGATGCGCCGGGCCGCTTGACGAGTTGGACTGACCCAGATGGCTCCGTGTCTTATACCTATGACAACAACAGCAATGCCCTCACGGTTACTGATGCTAATGGCACGATTACCCGCGAATACGATAAGCTGAACCGCGTCACCAAATACACCGATACGCAAGGCAACATCTTGCAGTACGAATATGATGACATCGGCAACTTGGTCACCTTGAGTTATCCCGATGACAAACAAGTCCATTATGCGTATAATGACGCTGACCAACTCATCACGGTGACTGATTGGGCCAACCGTGAAACCCATTATAGCTACGATCATAATGGTCGTTTAATCAGCACTTTGTGGCCCAATAGCACAGAAATGACTCGCGTCTATGATGAGGCGGGCCAACTGAAGCAACAGAAAGATATTGTGGTGGCAACGGGTGAAGTGATTAGCCAGTTTGATTTTGAGTATGATGCAGCCGGTGATATCATCCAAGAACGCATCGCGCCAGAACCCACTGTCGAAGTCACGCCCTTTGAGATGACTTACCTGGCAGCCAACCGGTTAGCCACTTATAACGGCGATGTGGTTCAATTCGATGCCGATGGCAATATGACAAAAGGGCCCTTGTCCGGTGAGTTGGTGGATTTTGTGTTTGATTCACGCAATCGCTTAATCCAAACCGGTTCAACCGTTTATCGCTATGATGCCGAAACCCAGCGTATTGGTATGAACCAAACCAGTTATGTGGTGAATTCACAACCGGTCCTTAGCCAAGTGTTGGTCAAAACCGAAGCCGATGGTATACAAACGTTTTATGTCTATGGCTTAGGCTTAATCGGTCAAAAAACAGGTGGTAACTATACTAGCTACCACTTTGATTTGCGGGGTAGTTCGGTTGCCTTAACCAATGAATCTGGACAAGTAACGGAAAGATTCCAGTATTCGCCTTATGGCATGTTGCTCAGTGGTGATGCTTCCAAAACGCCCTTCCTATTCAATGGCATGTACGGCGTAATGACCGATGCGTCGGGGTTGTATTATATGCGGGTGCGGTATTACAATCCTGAGATTCGGCGGTTTGTTAATAGAGATGTGTTGTTGGGTGGTGTTGCTGATGGGCAGACGCTGAATCGGTTTGCTTTTGTGACGGGAAGGCCAGTTAGTTTTGTTGATCCGTTTGGGTTGGCCAAAACAGATAACGCAGGTGATACAAGCGTAGCTCTTGGATGGACAGCCCGAATAGATACATTCGAGTATGGTGGTGCGACATCTTTTGAAATCCATGTGTATAATGCAAAAGGAAAAGAAGTCGGCATGTATGGTCCAGATGGTTGGTTTGACAAACATGGTCATAAAGGTTCACCTAACGGAATACCTCAAGATGTTGAAAATCAATTAAAAGGCCTTGTGATAGAACAATTAAGAGACATGGGTGTAATACCCCCTAAAGGTCAAGCAAATATCAAGGGTGATAAATGGCAAGAATTTGTCAAAAAAGCAAGAAAACTTGGAAAAATTGGCGGTCCAGTTGGTAGTGCTGCATGTTTTGTAATAGGTTCTTCTTTCGGAGACTCATTTAATATTGATGATTTGATAGTGGATATATTCTGGGTTAGCGAAATGGGAAACGGAGAATTGACTGAGTAAGTACTTTTTATATTCTCTGAACTTTTTTGGTAACAATCAATGTGAGTGATGATAATACTTTTTAGAAAAAAACAGCGTATTTCATGACTTTCGGGTATTTTTAAAAGTGTTGCATTTAAATGAGAATATATAAAACAAATAGTTACCTTAAATTTACATTCTATGAAGTCTTATCTAAGTAGCTTCTAACTTCCTCAAGGTAGGTTACTTTTACAACGATCAGACAGTTTCCAAACAGCTTCTTTGTTCTAAAAAGACTTCGTGATTTGCTTCTCTAAAACAGCTTTCAGGTAATCAATTTTCTAGCAATTTATAAAATATATCTATTTGTTTTATAAAGTTTTTTAAATTATTGATTCAAAAAAATACATCCCTTTTGAAGCTACCTAGATCGATATAAGAAGCTACTTTATTCGATATTAGAAGTTACCTAGATCAATATAAGAAGCTACTTTTTGGAAAGGTTAGAAGCTACTTTGTTGGATATTAGAAGCTATCTTAGGTATTCTAAGATGATGAATTTACTAGATTCTCATTTAAATGCAACATATTTTAAAATACCCGAAAGTCATGTATTTATAACTAAATAGGAAATACGTTGTCTTAATGTATAACTGATGTTACATACTGCATTTCCAAAAGCCTTGGGATAAATTTGATAACTTAGTTCGTTTCAAGGCTAAAAGTTAAAGTCATCAGCTTTAGCTGGTGACTTGGAATCTAAAGCTGTAGCTTTGGGCTGCCAAACAAAGCTAACGTTGTTCGCTAGGGAAAGCTGATAGGCGAGGGCGAATAGCTTCTGGTAATCAAACCCTTTTCGTGCTTTAGAGGATAAAGTTTTTTTCAAAAAAAACTTTATCCTCTAAAACTGGCGCACCAAAAATCCGTATAAGCACACTTTTTTGAAAGCGGTTAGCAATGACTCTCATAGTACTTCTGCCTTTTTAATTTGCAAGAAATTCTATGGTATTATTCACTTTAGGAGTATAACACGCAATATATATACCAAGATGAAAAAGGTGTTTTTCATTTTACTACATATTTTGAATATATAGAAAGTATTTTCGAGAAAATACCTAAACATCTGTATAATTTTGCGAAAGATTTTAGACGATATTCTCTTAATGATCCTAGCAGTTTACATGACACTTGGTTAAATTCACTAAAAGTTAGTGAAAATTATGATAAGAATGACTCATCAATCACCCAAGTTGAAATTCATCTTAGTCTTTTAGGTCAATTACATGATAGATATATTGAATTAGTGTATAAAAGAGTATCACGTTATTCTTTTGAAAAAACGTTCTCCCAAAAACCACCTAATCAAACAGCACATGGCGACTTAATTGTTCATGAAATTAAATTAACTGATTTCGGAAAAATTTGTCATGAAATTTTATTTTCCAAGGATGGTGTTTTCTTGATAGAATGTGAAGATATTATGTGTATAGAAAAAATGATAACGTGAATTCGTAAGCCAAGCGCGAGAGAATAATTGGGGTCAGAGTAAAATTATTTTTTTGACCCCAATTATTTTGTAATTTGGTGAATTTTGCGTTTGATTCTCGGAATTGCTTAATCCAAACCGGTTCAACCGTTTATCGCTATGATGCGGAAAACCAACGCATTGGTGTGGACCAAACTCAGTATGTGGTGAATTCGCAACCGGCCCTTAGCCAAGTCCTCGTCAAGGAGGTGAATGGAGTCAATACCTTTTATGTGTATGGCTTGGGTTTAATCGGTCAAGAAATTGGTGGTGAGTATACCAGCTATCACTTTGACTTGCGGGGTAGTACGGTTGCTTTAACCAATAACCAAGAAATATAACAGAAATGTTATAATACTCGCCTTATGGTGTATTGCTCAGTGGTGATGCCACCAAAACGCCATTCCTATTCAATGGCATGTACGGCGTAATGACTTATGAATCGGGGCTTTACTACATGCGGGCCCGGTTCTACAACCCTGAGAAGCTGTTGGTAAACTTTAGGGAGAGGGGTCAGGGGTCAGGGGTCAGGGGTCAGGGCGGGCCTGTTGCCTTCCCCTCACCCAGGGCATCTCCCCGCTAGGTCTATAAGTTTTTAAGTATTTGATTATTAAATAATTTTAAATTTACGCTTCAGTTGAGTAACTATTCAAAAATCAATTACTCAATTTGATTATAAATTATTTGTAGACATAGAATAGGCCGCAGGAGAGGGGAAAACCGGGTTTACCAACGGCTTCTAAGATTCATTTGGTGATGCCAGATAAGCTTTAAAAGCTTTTGAGAGAAGACGCGGAGGCGCATATTCTGGTTTCTTTTCCAGAAGGCGAAATTGAGGCCTTTCCAGTCGCCAATGAAGGACAACTGTTGGAAGTTTTAATCGAATCGACGGCAGTTACTAAAGGTGCCTATCAATTGGCCTTAGTATTCACGCAACGTGGTGGTGATGCTTTTCAAATCCGTGATTGGTATAATGGTTTTGCCGGTTTGACCAGTTTTGGGCATTTTAAAATCAGTGGTGGGATGCCGGGTTCAGAAGCGGAAGATGTCGATGGGGATGGTTTGATTGATAAGCTCGTCAATCCTGATAATTTAGAGGTTGAAGCGACTGGCACCGTCTCGGTTTGCGTTGAACAAGCCGCGTTAACGCGACGTGCCGAAGCGGATAATTCAGAGACGCAAGCGGCAGAAAATCGGGCTGAAACAACAACCCAATTTGAATTAAAACCCGCAGTGGACAAGGCTTTAAAAGTGTTTTCAGAACTCAAACTCATTACCGACACCTATTATGCCGAAATGGGGCACTTTCCATTAAGCTTTGACGAGATAAGCCCATATCTCGTGAAAGAAAGTCAATCATTGGTAGCCGACATCCAGTTAAATGTTCAAGAGCCTTTTTATTATCAATTGACTCTGAAAGATGATCTTGAGCCCGCTTTAACCGGGAAAACGCTTCAATTCGCTTATGAGCCGACTACTCGTATGTGGCATTGTGGCCCAGGAAGTTTTAATGGTTTAGATACCCAATATTTACCTGCCAGTTGTCGTCATTAACATTGGTTGCATAGATATCAAAAGGGCCCCAAGACGTCTGTTTTGGGGCCTTGTGCCAATGTTCCGTTCAAATCAATCAACCTCAATTCATCAAACCTCAAATTATCTTATCTCTCGCTTGAGTGAATCCTTATTAGCTTGAAAGCGACGACAAAACTCGCCGACTATAAGCCCTAGAAAAAGAGAATGGAAACCGTACTCGTGCAGCAAAACTATTAGGAATGAGCCGCTCTCATTTCTATCGACGCTTAAAGGCGTGTTGCATTTCTTTTAGGCGTTGTCAATAAATAACTTCACACTTTGCTTAAAGCACATAATAAAGACATAAACGATCTCACTGTGGTGTTATATATTGACAATTCCTTAGCTGGTGTGACAAAAATCAGTAATTGAGAATTAGTCATTAATAATAATGAGTTATTAATAACGATAACTGTTCTTTTATCGGTTAGATTTCGCCTATCGGTCTAAGTCTCTTGTGCTTTTCATTTTAGTTTGTCATAATACGCGCTCCATTTTCTGGCTAAAAGGTTCTGTGGTGTTTTTTGCCACGTTCACGCTTCTACTGACAAGCATGACGCTAATAACACTTTTAAAATCAAATACTTAATAAACACCGTTTCCGTGGCACCCCTGAGAACGGTTATCAGTAACACTTGATTTGATGTTTTGTGGACAGCGTCAAATGTGTGCTACTTTAATTAACCAAGCTAAGACGTTGTTGATATATAACAACTAATAATTGAGAGCCTTAAAACGGTAATTACGCGGTTTAAGCAAAGTGTGAAATTATTTTTCGACACCGCCTTAGCAAATAATCCAACTGTCTCACTGAGACAGTTTCATGAGACAGATGAGACAGTATGAGACACTCAAAACTGTCTCACGGGACTCAATCATGTCGTATTCATGAGGGCCCCTATTTTTTTAAGTCATTGAATATAAAAAAGATAATAATAAAACACCCTAATTTGGTATAACCATTGCTTTAATATAGAGCGAAAACAGGCCATAAGTCATTAACACTGGTCATTAGAAAAAAGCAATTGGATAATGAATAAATGGATTTTCAAATTTGAACACTGGCATTATTAATTAAAATAGGCAGGGCAATAATCACAAGGTGGGAAGGGCAACCACAAAGAATTGCCCCTACTGATATTATTAATTCATATCAATCCCATTCAATGCGCCCACTGGCAATTTGGATAAGTATGATATATTGAGATGGAGAGACAAAAAAGTGTTCGATCAAACAAAATCATCGGCCTTATGGCTGACTACCCTTTTGATAGGGATTTGGCTTCCACCCACCTATGCTAATCCTGGATTAGATTGGCTAACAGATCAAGCGCAAGCTGACTCAGGAAGTATAACGACCCCAAATGATGTGGCAACAGCTTATCAATCAACGGCTGAAGCCTTAAATACTTTTCATCTGCTGAGTGAAACGGAGCCGCCGGAAACTCAGAATGCATTACAGTTCCTGAATACTGAGTCTTACCGTAATACTGAAAATCTTGCTCGCCTAATCATTGCTAACCTTGACGCTGGCAACGATGTTTCTGGGCTAGTCAATGAACTCCTCGCTTCACAAAATGATAATGGCGGTTTTGGCGAGTTGCTAGGTTACAACAGTACGGTATTAGATACCGCATTCGCACTGACTGCCTTAACGAAAGCCGGCATAAATAGTGCTGATGTGATGGGAGCGGCCATTGCTTTCTTATTAACTGAGAAGCAACATCCCGATGGCGGTTTTGCTTTGGATGAGGCGAATGACAGTTCAGTGTATGTCAGCGCTTTAACCTCGCAAGCATTACAACAATTTTTATTCACTTACGCGGTTTCAGCTAACGTTGATGCCGTTAATAACTATCTGTTCCAAAACCAACTGGCTAATGAGGGCTCGGAAACAGATTGGGAAACCGCACTGGCTTTGCTTGCCGTCGTGCCAGTGACGACTGATACGAGTCGCTATGCCGCAGCAGTCGATATCTTAAAAGCGCATCAAAATGAAAATGCGGCCTGGGAAAATGATGTTTACGCGACGGCACTGGCACTCAGAGCCTTGCACAATGTCGAAAATCTCCCCTTTCCCACTGATCCCACTCATGCCACTTTCACCGGTCGTGTCGTAGACGATAATACCGGCCTTCCCCTAACAAGCGTTATTGTCGCCTTGGAACAAGTGCCCGAAATGCAAATTGCCACTGACATTGATGGCAGCTTTACTCTTATTAATATTATCCCCAACCCCTACACCGTGAATTATCAACTGGACGGTTACAATACTGCTTTCCAGTCAGTCACCGCACAAACGGGACAAAGGCTCAATTTAGGCACCATTCGTCTTGGCCCCTTACCCGATGTTGGCATTATTGCTGGCATCGTGACTGATGCTGAAACGGGACAACCCATTGCTAACGCATTAGTAGAAATCACAGGGGACACGACACGCTCTGCTACGACTGATAACGTGGGTTATTACCGTATCGTCGAGTCACCCAGCCAAATTGCTGTGACAATCTCAGCTACCAACTATGATTCAATCAGCGTAGTAGGCACGCTTGTCGCCGGTGTCACCTTAAGTTTTTCCCCTGCTTTGAATTTAACTGGCACAACGCCCAACGATCCACAGGTGACTCTCAAAGGAATTGTTGTTGACGGTGACACAAACAGCCCCTTATCTAATGCTTTAGTGACGCTCGTCGGAACCTCTTATACCATTCATTCTGACAACCAAGGTCGTTTTTATTTGAGCGACATTGATGCCGGTGGACTCACTATTGATGTATCTCTTGAAAACTATCGCACCGTGCGCTTTGAAACCTTAGCACCACCCAGTAGTACCCTAGATTTAGGCACCGTGCGTTTGTCTCCTGCCATTGCCGCTTCTACGACGACAATCATTGGCATCGTATCGGAAATGGGGACAGGCTCGCCTATCGCAGGCGCTACCGTGAGTGTGACTGGACTGGATAATAGCAGTGTCGTCACATCAGCAGAGGGCCATTACCGTATTGAAAATATCACCACTCTCGAATTGACGCTCGCAGCAACGGCTACCGGTTATCTTGGCAGTCATCAGGATATAACGCTGCTTGAACAGGGCACTGTTACCGTGAATATTCCTCTGGAAACCGTCATCGTCAATGACTTAGCGATTAGTGATCTCAGCATCGCTCAATCAAACTACCCAGCTTATTCAAAGGTGCCCATAACCGCCCAGTTCAGCAATGGAGGCAGTGAGGCCAAAGCCTTGCAATTGATGGTCAAAGTCATTAATGAATCCGGGCAGACTATCAGTTATCAACCCATAGCTCATGCGGATTTACCGGACGACATCGCTGATTCTATGTTAACCGTGCCAGCCGGGGAACACATTTTGACCGAATTAGAATGGAACACGAATCGTTTCCCCCCAGGTACTTACGAAGTCATCATCCAAGCGCATGATCTCGCTGTCACCTCACGAACACTGACAGAACGTTCAGTGAGACTCAATATTGATCCAACCCAAGTGATCAACGTGCTGGTAGAGCCAGAACCACGTTTTAGCTATTTCGGTGCCACGGAATCGATTACTTTCCAAGCGAAACTGGAAAATCGTTCTAACATGAATACCGAAGCACTCATCACTTCGACTTGGGCCGATCCAGAAGGCACGGTTTTGAGAGAAGACACCATAACGGTTGCTTTAACGCCAGAAGAAACCCGTAAAAACGTCACACTGGCTGAATTTTCTCATGACTTTGCACAAAGTGGCCAATATCCACTGGCAATTCAAATCAATGGTACACAAGCCGGTAGTGCCAATGGACTACCGATCTCAGTTGCCCCAGGTGTCCGTATCACGCCCAGTGAAGACATCGCACCCACAACTGTTGTCCCCGATGGTGACAAACGTATCCGTATCAATATCCAACTGACAGGAGTGGAAGAAGGATGAAACTTGACAAATGCGCTGACTTAATCCGTCGGCGAACACTTATCGCCCTTGCTTGGTTAAGCAATCTCTTATTGCTGCTATCACTGACAATAGCCATGCCTACCGTGTCCGCAGTCGAAATGATTCGAGGACTCGGAGGGGATGCTGATGTTGGCGACTTAGCAATGGGTCGCAATGACGATGGCTCATCGGCCCGCAAAATGCTGGGAACCGGTTTTCCTCACGGCATTAACTTCTTTGGGGAAACTTACGATTCGTTGTATATCAACAACAACGGCAATGTGACCTTTAATGGGCGGGTAGGTGGTTATACGCCAATCTCATTTCCAGTCTCGGCTCAACCGATGATAGCCCCCTACTGGGGTGATGTCGATACCCGCTCAAGTAATGTACCTGATCCGGTCCAAAACAATGTGTACTACAGTACGGTGTTGGCAAATCAATTTATCGTCACTTGGTTCTACGTGGGTTATTACTCAGTTGGCACGGACAAACTGAATGCTTTCCAACTTATCCTCACGGATCGAAATGATCTCGCCCCAGGCGATTTTGATGTGGAATTCAGGTATGAACAACTGGAATGGACTACCGGCAGTGCCAGTGGTGGTTCTGGAGGGCTCGGTGGTGTGCCCGCTCAAGTCGGCTTTGATGCGGGTGATAGAACCCATTTTTACAAACACCCCGATTCAATGACGGCCGAGGTGCTCAATTTAATCAACACCAGCAATGTCGGTGAAGAGGGCGTTTGGCGTTTTGAAGTCCGTAGCGGCATTATCATTCCGCCAAACAATATCCTAAGCGATGTCAACGTCACCGTGACTATGCCAGTGACTGATCTTGATATCGAATTGACGAGTTTCGCGACTGAACCCCTCAGTATTGATATAGGCACTGAACAAACCCTCGTCAAATGGCATTTTGAAACCTTTGCCGCCGATCAAGTCAAGGATTTAGGGTTTGATATCACTCTGCGAAATCCCGTGCCAGGAGAAGAACGAGTCATAACCTACGTGTTAGCATTGAGTTATCTGGATATTAATGGTAACCCCGTTTACACCGAACTCGGGCCACAAAGCGTGACAGTACTGCCCTCAGTTTACCAACTTAATATCAACACAGATAAAACGGTTTATTCCGTCGAAGAACCGGTTGATATCAGCTATCAAATCAATAACTTAAGTACCGTCGCGCAAGAAGCCGATATACACTTCTCAGTGCAAGATGCCAACGGTAACTTAGTCGCTGATTTAGGGACGCAATCTGATGTCATCTTGGATGCTCAAGCCAATCTGGTTTTATCGGAACCCGACTTTTTTACCGGTACCCTGTATGCCGGCCCATACCAAGTTGTGATGGCAATGCTTGATAACACGGGGCAAACCGTGATGAGTGCCAGCACGGCCTTTGAGATCGTTGCACCAATAATCGATCTGGTGACAGCCGTGATAACCACCGACAAGCCGGTTTATAACCCATTAGAAACGGTTCATATCCAAAATCGCATTAAAAACCCCGTTCCCAATGCCATTGTGGATGACTTAACCGCGATAACGACGATTTATGCACCGGATAACAGTGTCTTTTGGAGCAACGAGAAAGCCGTACCCCAACTACTGCCTTCACAAATTGAAGATCAAAATCATGCCGTACCACTGGGCCAAACAGCAAAGGGTAACTATCACCTGACTTTAGTTATCCAAGATGCTCAAGGCCTTGAAAAAGCGGCCTCTTCCACGGACATTGAAGTGCAATCCACGGCCGAAACCGGTTTTGGACTGGTTGGCAAGCTCAGCGCCACACCCACAATCGTGTTGAAATCAGAGCCAGTCAGTCTCACCGGTCAGATAGAAAACGTGGGTAACGCCACCGTTCAAGATTTACCCCTGGTTTTATCCATTATCGATCCGGATGCAGAAGAAATGCTTACCCAATGGACAGAAACGGTTCCTAGCTTAATCGTTTCAGGCCAATACGAGATAAGCCAAGATTGGTTTGTTTTGGGTGAAGTGGGTAAAACTTATGTCGCGACGCTTGGTGTCCAACGCGCAGCAGGTGAGATTCAAATTCTAGCCACAACTTCCTTTATCATTGCAGATAGAATTGAATCAACGTTTCAGCCAGGTACAAAAGGCCGCTTATTGATTCTACTGGATAAAGAAACGGCCCCTGATAAAGACCCACACGGCCCGAAAACCGCACCGACTCTCTCAGCACAAAGGGCTTTCCTAGAAAGCTTATTAGACAGCCAAGGTTGGTCTTACACCATTGTCACTGATGAACAAGCCTTTACGCGTGAACTCAGAAGTGGTGGCTACATAGTGTATGCCCTGTTTTCGGAACAACAAAAACTGAAGGAAGCGATCCAAAAAGAACTGAGAGAGGCCGTTTATAGAGGCGAAGGTTTAGTGATAGCCGGTGCCCATGATAAACGCCATCACTTTGATGAAGTATTGGGTATCAAGTACAAAGGCAAGTACACAAAAGCCAGTGCTTTTATTCTAGCCGAGGATTCGCAGACAGAAGCCGTAACCATTCCTTTTGCTTTTTCTGATCACGTATTGCGGGCCGAATTAAAAGGAGCCTTGTCACTTGGCACATTCCAATTAGGCCATAACACAAGCTGTCTGTCAGATGATGACGATCATCATTCTCAGTTGCGACGCAAGAAAAACAAAAATGATGATGAGGATTCTCGAAGTGGCCGTGATGATGATGAGGATTCTCGAAGTGGCCGTGATGATGATGAGGATTCTCGAAGTGGCCGTCATGATGAGGATTCTCGAAGTGGCCGTGATGATGATTCTCGAAGTGAGCGTGATGATGATTCCCGAAGTGAGCGTGATGATGATTCTCGAAGTGAGCATCACTGCAAAAAGGGCAGTCAATTGGCCATGTCTTTCCATGAATATGGCATTGGCAAGAGTCTCTATGCCGGCTTTGATCTGTTAGCTCAAGCCACAGCTTCTGGAGAAAACAGTGCCTTTGCGGATCTACTGATGATGGCCTTAACCAACGTTCATCCCGAACCTTGGCAACAGACAATAGGTAGCGTCATTCCTCTTGAACTCAATTTAACGAATCAAGGGAGTGCCATATCGGGTCAAGCCCTCATCTACTTGCCAGAAAACACCAACCTGATAGCGCCTTTAAACTTAGCGTTTGATGAACTTGATTTGGCCCTGATTTGGCCCTTTGAACTCCAAGCGAATGAGACAGGCCAATTAGCCTTTTGGTTGCGTTTACCTTGGGTAGAAAATACCGTCTCCCTTGACACGCTCATTCAAATCGGCACAGCCCCAAACTATCAGGATTATGACCACTTTAACTTTGAGCTTGAAGTCCAAGCCCATCCTTGTTTACCAGAAGCGTTAGCGTTGTTGACAACCTTGAAAGACAAATCCTATGCTAAGGCGCTGAAGTACAGCCAAAAGGCAGCGGACTTAATCCAACAAGGAAAAGATGATGAGGCTCTCAAAGAACTCCTCAAAGCGATTGACGCTTTGCGTCAGAGTGAAGCACCAGAAGCACACGCACTCCGAGTCATGCTAGGCAATGCTATCCGCAATATAGCGGGCGTGATCTTTATCACGCAATAATCAGTGTCACAATTGATAGAAACCTGAGCCTTTTCAAGAAGGGCCGGAAGAATGGGTTAGTCCTTCTTGAAAAAGGTTAAGGGGATATCAACCTTTAAAACCTCAATTAAACCAAGGAGTTATGATAGTTATGATGGAAAACCACAGTGCCTATTCACCTTTGATGAGGATGATAGCCACCATTATTCTCATCACATTTACGATGCTCATCTTAGAGCCCACTGCCGTAGCCGCACAGGTTCTACATAAAGAGCATCAACAAGCCACGGCTCAAGCCGCGCAAGAAGAAGCGGCCAAACTCGACCAAACCCTGCAAACCGTCGAAACGACTTTGACAGCGTTGCAAGAAAGTTTGTCACTCGAATTGCAAGAACCGGCAACCGCCAAATTGCAAGGCGAAGCATTAGCTGCCAAGCCTTTAGTCAGTGTCGAACTGAGCCAGGTGCAAAAAACCGTTAAGGGCTTAAAACAACAAGTCCTCAACTTAGATCAATACGTCGAAGCTGATTTTGAAACGACGGAAACACATATAAGCCGGCAAAAATTGCCGGATGCCATTCATCAACGTCATCTCGACGCCGTCACGGCCTATCGTCAAGAAATGGCAACCTTGTTGGCTAACCTTGAGGCAATCATAGCCTCCAAAGATAAGGGAGAATTGCGCCAGAGAAATGAAAAGGCTCTAAAACACCTCAAACCATTCAAGCGGAAGAAACACGCCCCATTTGATCCGAATCAATTGCCCTTCAACATTCCCGATGGCAAAAAAGTACGTCCCCCTTTGGAGGATGAAAAAGAGCTTAAAAAAAGGTTTCCAGCCAAAGCCGAACCCATCAAAGTAGCCGCTACAACATTGTTGCCAGAAATGTTGATCGTCGCTACCGCCCCAGATATAACTTATCTGCAACCCACCACCGACGTGCAGATCACCCCAGAAATTCAGGCCCTGGCCCAAGAATTGGAACACAAGCCAGTTACAATATATAACTGGGTGCATGACAACATCCAATTCATTCCCACAAATGGCTCAATCCAAGGGAGCCAAATGACGTTAGAAATGCGAGCGGGCAACGCGACAGATACCGCCAGTTTGCTGATTGCCTTATTGAGAGCCTCTGGCATTCACAGCCGATATGCTTATGGAACCGTGCGAATTCCGATTGAGCAAGCCATGAATTGGGTAGGTGGCGTGACAGCGCCAGAAGCTGCTATTCAAATTCTGGGTCAAGGGGGTATTCCAACGGCCGGTTTAACACAAGGCGGCCAGATTGCCTTCGTCAAAATGGAACACGTTTGGGTAGAAGCTTATGTCGACTTCTTTCCCAGTCGTGGTGCCAAACACATCACTGGTGACACTTGGATACCC
>Ga0164315_10002473_pt1 | contig 14131 bp, 9 predicted proteins | sample GuaBasSedimGuay6_FD_113737 | JGI IMG/M metagenome (GOLD analysis project Ga0164315, IMG submission 113737) | Subseafloor sediment microbial communities from Guaymas Basin, Gulf of California, Mexico - Guay6, Core 4569-2, 0-3 cm | ecosystem: Environmental > Aquatic > Marine > Hydrothermal vents >... | reverse complement strand
CGGCAATTTCTTTAATTAATAAAGCAGCACGTTTCAGCGTATAAATAATCATTTCCGGGTTTACGCCACGCTCAAATCGAAAAGAGGAATCTGTCTGTAAGTCATGGAATTTTGAGGTTTTACGAACATTAACAGAATCGAAATAAGCACATTCCAAAAATATACCTTTAGTACTTTCGGTTACCCCAGATTTTAACCCCCCAAAAACACCACCAATACACATGGCTTCTTCAGTATTGCAAATCATCAAATCATTTGGGTTTAGTTTTCTGTCAACTTCATCAAGTGTAGTGAAAACAGTATCCTTAGGCATCTTCTTTACAATGATTTTATCGCCTTTTATCTGTTCAAGGTCGAAAGCATGAAGCGGTTGTCCGGTTTCATGAAGCACATAATTAGTAATATCCACTATATTATTAATGGGACGCAAGCCAATTGCGTTCAAACGGTTTTTCAACCACTCCGGTGATTTTTTTACTTCAATATCTGTAATGGTCAATCCGGTATATCTGGGACAAGCTTCAGGGTTTTCGACAATCACTTCCACATTTTTGTCAGTATTATCAATTGAAAAATCACTAATAGAAGGAATGTTAAGTTTTCGATTGAAATGTTTGTTTTCGATGAAATCAATGTTTTCCAGGACAGCTTTAATATCACGTGCCACTCCAATATGCGACATGGCATCGGTCCTGTTTGGTGTCAATCCGATTTCAAAAATATAATCTTCCTCGATATTGAAATATTCCTTTGCCGGTTTTCCCACTTCAGTTTTTTCATCAAGCACCATTATCCCATCATGTGAATTACCTAAGCCCAGTTCATCTTCGGCACAAATCATCCCTTCAGAAACTTCTCCCCTGATCTTACTTTTCTTGATTGTAAAATCTTCATCACCTGAATATAATTTTGTACCAACAGTTGCAACAATTACTTTCTGGCCGGCAGCCACATTGGGGGCACCACAAACAATGGGCAGCACAATGCCATTTCCCACATCAACAGTAGTTACACTTAATCGGTCAGCATTTGGGTGACGCTCGCAGGTTTTAACCTCTCCGACAACAATGCCTTGCAAGCCACCTTTTACCGACTCCCATTTTTCGAGTCCTTCCACTTCCAACCCGCAATCAGTCAATAATTCAGAGAGTTTATCAATTGATAAATCTATGTCTAAATATTGTTTTAGCCAATTATATGATATCTTCATAACAAGTATAATTATATAGGTTCTACTACTATTTTAGTGGGTAATTATTGTTTTTCTATCTATTACAACAACTTTATGTTAATGCGAGAATGCTTCAATGCAAGAATGCTTCAATGTTTACATTGAATAAGGCAATAACAATGTGTTATTTACGAAGTATTTTGCTATTCTCGCATTCAATTATTCAATCATTGAAGCATTATAACAGTAGTTGTTTTATCATATTTTATTGTGTTCCACTAAATTAGTAATAGTACCATTTTAAAAGGTGCAAATGTAAGATTTATAAATGGAAATGAGGAAATAGATTAACTAATCAAACTCCAGTTAGGCCTGTTTCTGGAAAGTTTTTTTAATTGGTTTGCAATGGGGATATTTGCTTCCTTTTGAAGGTTGGGGTCATCTTTCAATAAGTCAATTGCAGTTTGCCTGGCATAACGGAGGATTTTTTCATCTTTGACAATGTCCGCAATTTTAAGATCGAGGATACCACTTTGCTGGGTTCCATGGAGGTCTCCCGGCCCACGGAGTTTTAGGTCAACTTCGGCAATTTCAAAACCATCACTGGTTTTTACCATTGTTTGGACCCGTTTAAAAGCTTCTGGGTTTAGTTTATCTTTGGTCATAAGGATACAATAAGATTGGTCGGCTCCCCTGCCTACCCTGCCACGTAACTGGTGAAGTTGCGACAGGCCAAAACGCTCGGCATTTTCTATTACCATTACAGAGGCATTTGGGACATCGACCCCTACTTCAATTACTGTGGTCGCTACCATTATCTGTGTCTCACCTTTTATAAAACGCTGCATTTCATAATCTTTCTCGGCACTTTTTAGTTTGCCATGTACCATACTAACAGCATATTTAGGGAGCGGGAAAGCCCGGCCAACACTTTCATACCCATCCATCAGGTGTTTCAGGTCTAGTTTTTCCGATTCATTGATTAGTGGATAAACAATATAAACTTGCCTCCCTTCGGCAATTTGCCTCTGCATAAAGCCAAATAACCTCAATCTATCTTTGTCATAAAAATGAACTGTTTTAATTGCTTTCCGGCCAGGTGGCAACTCATCTATCACCGATACTTCAAGGTCGCCATATAAGGTCATGGCAAGTGTTCTGGGAATTGGGGTTGCTGTCATTACCAATATATGAGGGGGGATAGTGTTTTTTTTCCACAATTTGGCCCTTTGAGCTACCCCAAAACGATGTTGTTCATCAATAACCACCAAACCAAGGTTCTTAAATTTCACTGTGTCTTCAATTAAAGCATGGGTCCCAATTAAAACATGGATATGCCCACTTTGTAATAACTCATGCAAGGCAGTTCGTTGTTTGGCTTTTGTGGAACCGGTAAGCAAAGCAACCTGGATATCCAAACCATCCAACATTTTTGAAATGGATTTAAAATGTTGTTGGGCAAGTATTTCAGTTGGGGCCATGAGGCAAGCCTGGAAATTATTGTCAAGGGCAATAAGCATACACATAAGTGCAACCAGGGTTTTCCCACTCCCAACATCGCCTTGTAATAGTCGGTTCATTTGATGTCCTGAACCCATATCGATACGGATTTCTTTTATTACCCTTTTTTGCGCCCCTGTAAGTTCAAAAGGGATACAATTTTTGTAAAAATTGTTCAAATAATCACCGACTATCGTAAAACGATTGCCCTTGGTTTTTTCCATCCTGATCAGCTTTAATTTCAGGAGGTTCAACTGGATGAAGAACAGTTCTTCGAATTTCAATCTGGATTCTGCCCTATGCAGGATTTCTGGGCTTTTTGGGAAATGGATATTTATAATGGCTTCTTCCCGTGATATAAGTTTCAATTTCGATTTTATAACTTCGGAAAGGGTTTCGGGAATATGCCCTTGGACTTGGATCATAAGGGTTTTCATAATCTTTCCGATTCCTCTGCTGTCAAGCCCTTTTGACTTTAATTTCTCGGTTGAGTTATAAAATGGCTGGAGTTTGTCCCCAAGCTGGGTCTGGAATTCTGATATGGCTTCTAGCTCAGGATGGGGGATATTTAGTTTTCCGTTGAAGAGGTTTGGCTTTCCAAAAATGACATATTCTTCATTTTGTGAAATACTATTTATCATCCATTGAATCCCCCTGAACCAAACCAGTTCCATCCGCCCTGTATCATCTTCAAGATAAGCAACAAGCCTTCCGCCCCGAGGTTTCCCAATTTTTTGGAGACCTTTTATATGACCCTTGATTTGGACCCAGGCCGCATCAGATTTTACTTCGTTTACTTTATAGAATTTACTCCGGTCAACATAGCGAAAAGGGAAATTGGACAATAAATCAGAAAAGGTGAAAAGCTTTAGCTCCTTCTTTAGTACATCTGCCCTTACCGGGCCTACACCTTTAAGGTATTCAATGGATGTGTTAAGAAGGTCGTTTGTCATCATGAATAAAATATAAATTTGTCAAATATACAGATTCAGGGAAAATACAAGGCAAAAAAAAACCCCTCAAATTTTGAGGAGTCTGTTTTTTTAGTTTTATGTCTTATTAAAATTCCCAAAGTTCATGTTCAAAACTAAACAGGTCATTTTTTATACGTTCAGCCTCCAAAAGGGCATCCATTCCTGAAGCATATTTATAAATCGGTCTATCATAAACATTCTCTTCTTTATAAATATAGCTCCCAAAAATCCTTTTCCAGAACAGTTCATCGTAAGTCCTTCGCTCAGCACCATTCTTTGTATTAAATACCTCAGCCTTGGCAAACACCGGCCTTGCTTCGGGAAAATAAATCCAAAACATTTCCTCAACAGTACCTAAATAATTTCCATTATCATCGTACTGCTTAACCAAAGGACAGATACCAAGTATCCTAACATCCATAACAGAACGCTGTTTATCAAAAAACCAATCCTCTTTTAGTTGGATTTTTTCAACACTAGTAGGATCAAAAGGAACAATGTCAGTCCTAGAGCTTAATATTATTTCAGGGTTGTCTGGATCGCGCTCAATTATTTCTTCCTCTTTTGAAAACTTTTTTTCAATTTCACTATAAGTATAAGGAACTAAAAACATATCATCACCGGTTGGATCATAAGCAGTAATACTACCTTCCCTTATTGCATCCATAACAATTCTCATAAAACTTTTCCAATTTCCTTGTGGAGTTTCAGGATAGTAAAATGGATGATTGATTTTTTGTCTGAAATCAATTGTTCTCCAAACCCGCTTTTTCCAGGCTACATCAGCTTCCCTTACAGAAGAATACTGAACAGGTTTTTTTTCTGGCGTAGATATTTCATCATAAATACCGTCTCGTGGACTATCAAGTATTTGACCATTTGAAGATAAGCTAATCCCAATAAAGAAGCCAAAAAATGTCATTACATACAATAAAGATTTCATAACCTAATAATTTATCTAATTTATAGTTACTGTTATAGAATTAATCTTCCGTTCACGTAAAGGTCCTTGTGCCCTTACGTCTTTAAATGTTACCATATCATTCTTTTTCAAATTTCCTATCAGGTTTTTCATGCCAAGTGTAAAAGTTTGGCCTTCAGCTTTTTCAGTCGAAACTTTACCACCCCCCTTAGGTACAACCATAGTGAAAGATGTAACCTTAAACTTAAATTCAAACTCTACATACTCTGGAAGCTTACAAGCAAGAAAAGGATTTGCTAAGAGTCCTTTCGTGGAAATTTTTTCATTCTTTGCCCCATATACCAGAGCAACAGGATCAGGTAAATCTTTTATTCTAAATGGTTGTTTACCCATAAACATCTGACCATCTTCATCATCGGCATATATTTCAACTTCCACCTCAAATGCTGTCTTGGAATCAATTTTTACCACCCAGCCCTCGTCACTACTACTTATTTTCCCTGCATTTGCAGGAACTAGCCTCGGCTTCAACTGATTGTCAGCTTTTCCAGAAGCAGAAATAGCAACTGGGTTATCAACCCCTCGATAAAACACATTCATTTTTGTGGCAGAAATTGTAGCGGAAGGTACTGCAACCATATACTCACTTTTAAAATGATAGTATTTATCTGCACCCATTGGATCTGTAATTTTTACAAACCCAGCATATTTTTGTGTCCCCTCTGAACTTGCCGGTAAGGAAATTACCCCTTTACCAAATTCAGTATCCACTTTTGTACCTTGCCCTATACTTTTAACGGGCAATGAATCCACCCCTGATTTAATATATACTTCCGGATCCTGCCTTGAATCGTAAGCGGCCACAATTACATCGGCATTATATTCATCGCCTTTAAAAACATAATTGCTGTTGGCAATTACTTTAGCACTGATTTCATCAAACTTAAAATCTTTTGCAGAAATGGAAGAATACAGGTAATTAACAATATTTGCTTCAGCATTATAAACTTCAGCAATTAAATTGTTTAGGATTACAACAGTAGCTGCAAGAACCGTGTGGTCAAATTGATATGTTGCCCAATCAATCTTTTGGCCAGTCCTATCGGTATAATCGCCATCAGTTATCAATCCCAGACTAAACCCCTCCTTGTCCTCAGCTTTAATATAACTATATAACTTTTCTTTATATTCCTCAATATTCGCTTTTAGCACAGGGGCTTCACCTTTTTTAAGATCGGTACCAAGAAAGAAATGGGTCGGTATGTCAAAATTAGCAATACTTTTCAAATAACGAAGTTGTGCTGTATCTGCCTGTGCTTCGGTAAATTCCCCGCCTTCACAATCCACGATCAATTTTGCTTTGATATCTTTTATATAATCAATGAAATCATTGGACAAAGTCTTTACTTCTATAGCCTCGTCCCTGTAAGCTTTAACTTTAACAGGATTAATTTGGTATTGTGCTTCAAAATCAGCATACATTTCATCAACTGAATGGGAAAACAGTTTTGTAGTGGCAACCATACTGTCATTTACGATCAGATAAGAATTTAATATTTGCCTAGAAACATTAAGTGCCAATAAAGCTGTTAATACCAGGTACATCATACCTATCATTTTTTGCCGTGGGGTTTCTTTGTATCCAGCCATTTAATTCTCTATTTTAAATTTTAAATAATAGTTTGAATACATTTTAACCTTCACTTTTCACATTCATTGCACTGAGCATATTTCCATATACACCGTTTAGTGCCGATACCTTTTTTGCAAGGCCATCTAATTGTTCGTTGTACTTCAGCGTCATATTTGCCGAATCATTTAACCTGTCGAGGAAACCATCAAGGGTACCCTTTAATTTTGCGGTACTTTCAACCTGTTCAGATGTCCCTTTCAATTGGCTTTCAAAAACAGAATTAAGTGCATTTATGTTCTCTTTATATTTAGAATTGTTTTCTAAGGATGAATTCAGGCTGTTAACGAACATTTCGATCGTTTCCTGAAATTTTATGGTTGAATTATTTTGCAATTCCGAATTCTTCAATTGCATTTCATAAGATGAGTTAAGGGATGATAAATTTGCAGAAATTTTATTCAACTGTTCCCCATAATTATTCTCTTTTAAAGCAGTGAAATCCAGGGCTTCAGCCGATTCAGATAAAATATTTGCTGATTTAACATAATTCTCAGCAAGTTTATCAGCTGATGCTGCGGCTGCCTTCACACTTGTTGAGAAACCCTCAGAAGCTGCAAGATCATTTTTTATTGAATCAGATGCATCAGAATAAACCTGTGAAAGTGAATTGGCAGATCCAGATGCACTTTTAATCGAATTGGATAATTCTTCAGATGCAGTAATATCTTCAGCAATAGCTTCATTCTGTTTTTCAAAAGAATCTTTAAGGCTACCTACTGAATCAGTAGCATTTTTCACCTTTTCGGTAAAGTCATTTGTTGCAACACTAACATCAGAAATATCATTCAATTTAGCAGTATTGTCACTTAGGTTCTTAAGTCCTTGTCCTAAACTATCAATTAATTCAGGGCCGATTTTTGCCTCTGCCAACATTGAATCAAGTTCACCTGTCAAGCCATCTTTTTCAATAGATTCCCCTCTTCTCATATCAGCTCCCATATCGTGGTACATACCGGCTAGTTCAGGATAAACCAAACTCCAGTCAGGTTCGACGTGAGGAGCTTCAAAAGCCGAAAAGAAAAATATGAGTGCCTCGGTCCCAAGTCCTACCGCTAACATAATATCAGCACCTTCATAGTGGTTAATCTTAAACAACGCACCGAGAATTACGACAGCAGCCCCCCAGCCATACAATTTGGCCATGAAATTCTTAAATCCCCTGCTTTTAACAATATTACCTAATCCCATAATTGATTCTTAATTAAAAAGTTAATTATTGATTTTATACTCGTATTTTTGGCTAAAACTATTTATTGTAAATTTTTGAGGCTTTGGCAGGATTATCATCCATTTGTCTTCCAAGATATGTTTGTACACACCTGAAACCGATAAATGCCTTTGCAGTATCTTGATATTCATAGGTTCGGGAAGCAACTTGCATATAATAACCAACATCTTTCCATGAACCTCCCCTAATTACTTTTCTTTTAAGGACGGCCGGATCATCAACTTTGGCATTATATTCATAAGTTGGGTTTAAGTCCCATGTGAAATTCACGGCAGATTCATCAAAAGCATCAACAGTCCATTCCGCAACATTCCCTGACATATCATACAATCCCCAGTCGTTAGGTGGATAGTGGGCAACAATAATGGTAGTGGCGCCACCATCATCGGTATAATTTCCCCTTAAAGGTTTGTAGTTACCAAGGAAACAACCTTTATCATTTCTGGTATAAGGACCTCCCCATGGATAAGGGTTGAAATCGTGGCTACCCCTGGCGGCCCATTCCCATTCTGCCTCGGTAGGTAAACGGAAATCGTGGATTGCAGCCTCACCCTTTCTGCTTGCAAGGTGACTGTTTTTCATTTGTGTCCTCCAAACACAAAACCCTTTTGCCTGTCTCCAATTAACGCCAACAACTGGGTAGTTGTCAAAAGCGGGGTGCCAAAAATATTTTTGGGTCAGGGGGCTGTTAAATGAGTATGAATAATCAAATAGCCAACATAATGTATCAGGATAGACATTGATTTTTTCCTTTCTTACATAAACACTCCTGTCTTGTAAACCTTGTGGCCGGTTGGCATATCCGCCAGCTTCATGATCGCCATCACTTGAATAATCTTTTTTTGCCGCTGCCATTAAATCCACCCAATAATACTCATAATTCAATTTACGGGTATCTATTTCTTTTTTCCTAAAAAACCTTTCGTTCTCGGGTAAAAACATCTCTTCCAACACATCCCTTTCTTCCTCACCCTGCCAATCAATCTTTTTACTCCAGTTTAAGAAGGGCGGGTCATACATTTCACCTGTTTTTTTATCCTCTTCGATTAAATAATCTTCGGGTAAAATATCACCAAGCAAAGTACGGGCAACAGAATCGCGTACCCAATAAACAAATTGCCGATATTCATTATTTGTGATTTCGGTTTCGTCCATATAAAATGCTGCAATTGTAACTGTTTTAGGTTGGCTTACCTTTGCATAATAAACATCTTCCTCACCAACTCCCATGGTATAACTGCCCAAAGGAATGTAAGCCATTCCATATGGTACAGGTTGATAAAAGGGACTTCTGTCTTGTACTCCAACAAGTTCTCCATTTCCAGAGCCTCCACAGCTCCCTAGGAAAATCAAAATGGCCAGATAAAAAAGAACTCTTTTCATATTTTATAATTGATTTTTCAAAATTGATTTCATGGTAAAATTTACCAAGGTTTAACTGTTTTCTATAAAAAATGTTTCACATCCCTTATAAGAATCTTGTATTTTTATAACTGCTCCTTCCCCTATCCATATTTATTTTAAAGCAATATCCAACCATTACTTCATGGCTTCCACTGCTTCCAATACTTGATGTGGGTATCGTATAAGCATATCCTATTTTAATATCCTTGATTTTCATCCCAAGTATAACTGCAAACGGATCGGTAACTTTAAAAGTGCTATAACTAACGCCGCCCCATACTTTATTATTGTACTTCAATAATGTAGCTAAATCAAATTGGGTTTTTACACCGTCAGATTTGATTAATAATGAGGGATCAAGCTCAAATGACGGATTGTTTGGGAATGTATATTGGTATCCACCAGTAAAGAAATAATGTCTCTTATATTGATAATTGTTCAATTTTGTAGCCTGGCTTTCGAGTATCCGTGTTGAAGACATTCCAACATAAAATTTCCCAGGAACCATATAATGCAGCCCAAACCCAAGGTCGAAAATCATGTCACTTGCATCTTCTGCCCCAATAAGCAAAGGGTCTCCTTGTTGATTTGCACCTTCGTTCAATGATGCAAAATCAATTGTTTGATTTATAAAATCAACTTGTAAACCAATACCAAGATTTCCCATTCCAAGATCCATACGGTAGGCATACATGATTTTTACACCTATTTCATTTGTAAAGCCAAGTTTATCGTTATAAATGTTTAACCCAACACCACCATGTAATAAATTTACAGGCGAAGCAATACTAACAGTATATGTATTGGGCGCAACATTGTTCCCATCCTGATCATTGAAACCTACCCATTGTTGTCTAACAAGCCCTGTTGCACATATTCCTCCAACATTGCCCGCAAAACCAGGGTTATAATATATATTATTGAACATATTCTGGGTGAAATGTGCCTCTTGCTGTCCATTAACATTTGTTAAAAACAAGCTTAAAACAATCACAGTGAGTACACTAAATATACGTTTCATTCCTAAATATTTCATATTTGAAGGCCGCTAAATTACAAAAAAAATCAAATCACCAAAATTGTATGTGAATTTAATACTTTAATTTATTGGGATTTAATTCAAAATCAATCCAATACTACTCAATATTATAAGTAAGCCCTTAGGTAAATTTATAAAAACCCCTTTATCTATTACATTCAAGGCTTCCCTAATGATAACACAGTTATTGAATGATTTGTTTAATTATTATCTATATTAATTCCTACTAAGTCTGTGGTGCAAGACAACCTGAAAATTAAAATAGTTGCTTTATACCTTATAAGTCGATAAACATATGATTTTGGGATTATAATAGTATTTTTGCATTTATCACTAAAAATGCTATTTATGAAACCTTTAAAATATATATGTCCTAAATGTGGATATAAACAGTTCGAAACAGGAGAGATGAGAGCAACTGGCAGCTTTATGACCAAACTTTTTAATATACAGAACAAGAAATTCACAACAGTTACCTGTAAACAATGCCGCTACACAGAGTTTTATGCGGCCAGCAGTAACCAAATGGGCAATATACTAGATTTTTTCACCAACTAAATTAATTATGAAACAAAGAACAAATTATTTTTTGTTGTCCTTACTATTCTTTGCCCCTGTTTTTATGGGCAGTTGTTCAAAAAGTGATGATGGTATAAACAATAACGACAATACATTTAATATTTTTTCACTGGATGATGACATAGCCTTTGGCAAAGGCTTACAAATGGAAATCGAATCTAATCCAAATGAATATCCTTTGCTTGATACCATTGAATATGCAAATGCTTATGCCCATGTTTACCGGATCCGTGATTCCATTTTGAATTCAGGTGAATTGATTTATGCAGATAGATTTGAATGGAGTGTCAGGATAGTCGAGGACGATAGTGTCTTAAATGCTTTTGCTGCCCCAGGTGGATATATCTTTGTTTATACCGGAATTATAAAATATTTGGACAATGAGGCGCAATTTGCCGGTGTGCTCGGACATGAAATGGCCCATGCAGATCGCCGCCACTCAACTGACCAATTGACCAAAGCTTATGGTATTACAATTCTATTGGGTATAATTTTAGGGAACAACCAAAACCAACTCGCTGAAATTGCCGCCAATCTTGCTGCAGGTGTGGCCAGTTTGGCTTTTAGCCGTGATGCGGAATACGAAGCCGATGAATATAGCATAAAATACCTTTACCCAACTGCTTATGATGCAAGAGGGGTTGGTGGTTTTTTTGAAAAGATGGAAGGTAGCCCTCAGCCGCCAGAATTTTTAAGTACGCATCCTAATCCAGGAAACAGAATTGATAAAATAGAGGAGATTTGGGAAGAGCTTGGGGGAAAAGAGGGAGGAACCTTTGTTGAAAGTTATCAGGGTTTTAAAAGTACAATTCCGTAAAATAATAGCCTTATTACTATTTTGTGGGTAAAGATATTATTGGGTTCAGTATAAATAGAGGCAAAAATGGTTCACACAAAGCCCACAGATGAATCGCAAAGCGCGCAAAGCATTGATTGTAAATGTATTTGCTTTGTGGGCTTTGCGTGAAATGAGTTTATAGACCAGATCCTACTATTCATTTAATTAAATAAACTTGAATTGTAATGCAACAATGCTTGAATACCTGCCTGTTTGGCAGACAGGTTTGAATTGTGTAAAGCTATAACAATGTGTGTTTTAATAATTATTTGACCATGGATGTTTCATTATTTCAAATTTCCGCTATTTTTGCAGCATGGCAAATAATGAAGATAAACTAAAAAAAATAGTGGCCCATGCCAAGGAGTATGGGTTTGTGTTCCAATCAAGTGAAATATATGATGGACTGGCAGCTGCTTATGATTATGGGCAGTACGGTGTGGAACTGAAAAATAATATAAAAAGTTATTGGTGGCGTTCAATGGTTCAATTCCATGAAAACATTGTAGGGCTGGATGCAGCAATTTTTATGCACCCCACTACCTGGAAAGCTTCTGGGCATGTTGATGCTTTTAGCGACCCGATGATCGACAATAAGGATTCAAAAAAAAGATACAGGGCAGATGTTTTGGTAGAAGACTACCTTGATAAAATAGAGGCAAAAATCCAAAAAGAGGTTACAAAGGCTGCAAAAAGGTTTGGCGACAGTTTTGACAAAGACCAGTTTTTAAACACCAATCCCAGGGTATTGGCCAACAAAACCAAAATTGAGGATATTAAAAAAAGGCTTTATTCGGCAATGGATGATGAAAGATTGGCCGATATTAAAACCCTTATAGAGGATTTAGCGATTGCTTGCCCAGTTTCTGGTTCAAGGAACTGGACGGATGTCCGGCAGTTCAATTTGATGTTCTCAACAGAAATGGGGTCATTGGCCGAATCCGCTGGCAAGGTTTACCTTCGTCCTGAAACAGCACAAGGTATTTTTGTAAACTATTTGAATGTCCAGAAAACAGGAAGGATGAAATTGCCTTTTGGTATTGCCCAGATAGGCAAAGCTTTCAGGAATGAAATTGTTGCCCGTCAGTTTATTTTTAGGATGCGTGAATTTGAGCAGATGGAAATGCAATTTTTTGTGCGCCCTGGCGAAGAACTCAAATGGTTTGAGTATTGGAAAGACCAACGTTTGAAATGGCATCTTGGAATGGGGATCCCCGAAACAGAATACCGTTTTCATGAACATGAAAAGTTGGCCCATTATGCAAATGCAGCTTTTGATATTGAGTTCAATTTCCCAATGGGTTTCAAAGAATTGGAAGGTATCCATTCAAGGACAGACTTTGACCTAAAATCCCATGCAGAACATTCAGGAAAAAAGATACAGTATTTCGACCCTGAAATAAATGAAAGTTATGTGCCTTATGTCGTGGAAACTTCCATTGGGCTCGACCGTACGTTTTTAGCTGTGCTTAGCCATAGCTACACCGAAGAAAAACTTGATGATGGATCGGAACGTATTGTAATGAAATTCCCTCCATTCTTATCACCTGTAAAGGCAGCAGTCCTCCCTTTGGTCAAAAAAGATGGCCTGCCAGAAAAGGCAATGGAAATTTTTGATGAATTGAAAAAAGACTTCCTGTGTTTTTATGAAGAAAAAGATTCCATTGGGAAACGTTACCGCCGTCAGGATGCAATAGGCACACCTTATTGTATAACTGTTGACCATCAAACTTCAGAGGACAATACCGTTACATTAAGGGAGCGCGATTCGATGAAACAGGAAAGGGTGGAAATTGAAAAACTATCTGAAATTATTTCTAACAAATTGAAGCATTAACATACTTATATTTATAAAATCATGGATGTACAGGCAATAAAACAGCGGTTCGGGATTATTGGCAATTCCCTATTATTGAACAGGGCCATTGATATTGCCAACCAGGTAGCACCAACTGATCTAACTGTTTTGATATCAGGGGAAAGTGGTGTTGGGAAAGAGTCGTTCCCAAAAATCATCCACCAGTTTAGTGCAAGGAAACACGGTACTTATATTGCCGTAAATTGCGGGGCAATTCCTGAGGGTACTATAGATTCGGAACTATTTGGCCATGAGAAAGGGTCTTTTACAGGTGCCCATGAAGCCCGTAAAGGTTATTTTGAAGTGGCAAATGGTGGTACTATTTTTCTGGATGAAGTGGCCGAACTCCCTTTGTCAACCCCGGTGAGATTACTCAGGGTGCTGGAAACGGGGGAGTTTTTTAAAGTGGGATCATCAAAAGTAATAAAGACCGAAGTTCGTATAGTGGCAGCTACAAATGTTGATATCCCCGATGCCATTGGCAATGGAAAATTTAGGGAAGATCTTTATTATAGATTGAACACTGTCCCTATTTTTGTCCCATCACTAAAAGATAGAAAAGAAGATATTCATTTGCTGTTCAGGAAATTTGCAGCAGATTTTGCTGAGAAGTACAGGATGCCCGTTATGCAATTAACAGAAGATGCTGTTAAAGTATTGATAAATTATCGCTGGAAAGGCAACGTACGCCAACTAAAGAACATTACCGAGCAAATTTCGATTATTGAGAAAAACAGGTTAATTGATGGCCCGACACTTTTAAAATACCTTCCTACAAAACTTTCGAGGGATCTTCCGGTACTTTATAAAAGGGAGCAAGACCAAAAAGAGATTTCTGAAAGGGATATTCTTTATAAGGTATTATTTGATATGAAAAAGGACATAAATGACCTGAAACAAGTTGTAGGGAAAATAATGCAAAGCG
>Ga0164315_10002470_pt1 | contig 14147 bp, 8 predicted proteins | sample GuaBasSedimGuay6_FD_113737 | JGI IMG/M metagenome (GOLD analysis project Ga0164315, IMG submission 113737) | Subseafloor sediment microbial communities from Guaymas Basin, Gulf of California, Mexico - Guay6, Core 4569-2, 0-3 cm | ecosystem: Environmental > Aquatic > Marine > Hydrothermal vents >... | reverse complement strand
CTACAGGACTTGTGTTTATTTTGGTTAAGATTCTATAAATATTAAGTCCCTGACGGGACATTAAAAAACCATTTATCCGGTTTAATAAATTAATCAGCAGCACATCAAAATAATATTTATCCAGGCCAGCTTTTAAAGGATTATCATTTGCTAAACTAATTTTGGAATTCAATTATTGAAAAAATATACAATTCCTTTGATTATCTAAAAAATAATTCCGTTCTTTGCACTCCTTTTTTAAGACAGTAATTTGAAAAACATATAGCTATGTCACGTATTTGCCAGATAACAGGAAAAAAGATGATGGTTGGAAACAATGTTTCTCACTCACATATCAGGACAAAAAGAAGATTTTATCCAAACTTACAAACAAAGAAATTTTATATTCCTGAAGAGGATCAATATATTACCCTCAAAGTTTCTGCATCAGGAATTCGTAATATTAACAAAATGGGTATTACGGCAGCAATGAAGGATGCAAAAGAAAAAGGTTATTTATAATTACATAAATTGGTAAGGATTAAATGCTGTTGCCTGGTAGGTGACAGCATTTTTTTTATCCATTACCCAAATAAAGCCAATGAAAATAAATTCTAACAACAATCGTTTAAATAAATTTAGTTTCTATTTATAAAAGAAAACTATTTTTGCCATTTATGTTAGTGAAGTACAACATTGTTGTTATTATTTTATGTATAAACCTGGGAAATATATTATTTGCGCAGGATGATCCAGAAAACATTCAGAAGAATAGGGATCATGATGATGAACTGGTTCAGTTTTCTGGCATAGTTGTAACAGCAGATAGTATTCATCCGGTACCTTATACAAATATTGTTATAAAAAATACATGGCGTGGAACAGTGGCTGATTATTATGGTTATTTTTCATTCGTTGCTTTCAAAAATGATACATTGATATTTTCATCAGTTGGACATAAAAAGGTTGAATTTGTTATCCCTGATACAATTCATGAGGATCGTTATTCGTTGATCCAGGTAATGTCGTCTGATACCATCATGTTGTCACAAACAGTTATTTATCCCTGGCCAACACGCGAAGAATTTAAAGAAGCATTTTTGAAATTTGATGTTCCTGATGATGATTATGAGCGGGCCCGGAAAAATTTAAATTCTGAATTTTTGAGAGAGCTTGCAGCTAGTATTCCGATGGATGGAAGTATGAATTATAAATATGCACAGCAACTTCATCGGGATAAATTGTATTATATCGGACAAACACAACCCATTACTATATTAAATCCTTTTGCATGGGCACAGTTTATCAAAGCATGGAAAGAGGGAAAATTTAAACGACAGGATAAAAACTAAGCAGGAAAGAATTTTTGATGAAATATTATGTATCTATATTATTTTTCCTTATTTCATTTATAAGCTTTAGCCAGGAAAAGGCCATCGTTTTCGGAAAGATTACTGATGAAAAAGGCAAAGCCATTGAACTGGCGAATGTAGCTATTTCAGGATTGCCCGGTGGAACAATGACTGATAAAAAAGGCAAATATGAGTTGGAGGTTCCGGCCAATACCGAAGTTTATGTTAGCATGTCATATATTGGACTGGAAAAAGGTGCTGAAAAGGTTTTTGTGCTAACAGGCGAACGATACGAATTGAATAAAACTTTAAAGAGCACCTATACACAACTACCAGAAGTTGAAGTTGAAGATGAGCAGATCAGGTCTTCAAACCTTGTCAGGATTGATCCGAAAGTAGCTTTTAATGTTCCTACTTCTTCTGATAAAATTCCCACACTTTTGAAAACTTTACCTGGTGTTTCAAGTGGGAATGAGTTGAGTTCACAGTATTCGGTACGAGGCGGGAACTTTGACGAAAACTTAGTATACGTAAACGACATTGAGATATACAGGCCATTTTTAGTGCGTGCCGGCCAACAGGAGGGTTTGAGCTTTGTGAATTCCGACCTGGTTTCATCCCTGTTGTTTTCAGCTGGTGGATTTGATGCGAAATATGGTGATAAAATGTCGTCGGTTTTGGACTTACAATACAAAAAGCCAAATCAATTTGGCGGATCTGCCATGATCAGTCTGTTGGGTGCCTCATTTCATGTGGAAGGAGTTGCTGCTCAAAGGAAATTTACTTATTTGCTTGGTGTACGTTATAAAACAAATCAATATTTGTTAAATGGACTTGAAACAAAAGGAGACTATAAACCTTCTTTTGTGGATGTACAAGGTTTATTATCATACGACATCTCGAAAAAAGTAGAAATCTCATTCCTGGGAACTGTTTCAAGCAATAAATACCAGGTGGTGCCCGAAAGTCGTGAAACGGATTTTGGAACAGTACAGGATGCAAAACGGATAACCATATATTTTGATGGTCAGGAAGTGGATCGTTATATGACTTACCTGGCAGGGCTTACTACCACATACAAACCTAACAGGAGAACACGTTTGAAGTTTATTGCTTCAGGGTATAGCTCTGATGAAAGTGAAACTTACGATATTATAGGGCAATACTGGATTGGCAGATTGGATAACAATGCTGGTAGCGATAGTTTTGGGGAAGTTATCGAAAGGCAAGGTGTTGGTACTTATATGAATCATGCCCGGAATAAAGTTAACATCAATGTATTTAATATAGCCCATAAAGGAACAATGGAAATTGGCAATCAGCTTTTGCAATGGGGTATTAAATACCAGCACGAAAACATTGCCAATGAAATGAATGAATGGGTGCTTATTGATTCAGCTGGTTTTTCTTTGCCGCATCCTCCGGATACTCCCGGAATGGTGAATCCAAATAACAATCCATTTGATCTGTATGATGTCATTCGTACAACAGCCCAAATATATTCAAACCGGTATACAGGATTTGTTCAAAATACATGGGGTGTTGATCCGGATAGTTCAAAGGTTACCATCACCGGAGGTATAAGAGCAAATTACTGGGATTATAATCATCAACTTGTTGTAAGTCCAAGAGTAACGTTATCTTATAAGCCTGAATGGAAAAGAGATCTTTTATTCCGTTTTTCAACCGGACTTTATTACCAGCCACCTTTTTACCGCGAGCTGGTAGACATGGATGGGACAATCAATGAAAACCAAAAAGCCCAAATGTCCGTTCACATTGTGGCAGCCAGTGACTGGAATTTCAAAGCATGGGGAAGGCCTTTTAAGTTTGTTACAGAAATGTATTACAAATACATGGATGATCTGATACCTTACAATATTGACAACGTTAGGATCCGTTATTATGCTTTTGATAAATCGCATGGACACGCGGCAGGAATTGACTTTAAAGTAAACGGGGAATTTGTTCCGGGTGTCGAATCGTGGATTAGTCTTTCCTTTATGGGAACCAAAGAAGATATTTATGGTGATGTGTATTACGATCGGGATGGAAATGTTGATGTTGAAAGGGGAGAGCCTGGATATATCCCACGTCCTACAGATCAAAGGGTAAACCTGAGCATTTTCTTCCAGGATTACCTGCCTATGAACCCGACTTATAAAATGAGTTTAACCTTTCTTTTTGGTAGCAGTATACCATTTGGCCCTCCCGACTCTCCTAAATACCAGCATACTTTAAGAATGCCTCCTTACCGCAGGATAGACCTCGGATTTTCAAAAGAGTTGATTGGAGAACATACCAAGTTCAATCCTAAAAATCCTTTCAGGGTATTTAAAACATTCTGGATAACTGCCGAGATACTGAATATTCTGGGTGTCAATAATACTGTTTCTTATATTTGGGTAACAGATATTTATGGCAGGCAATATGCCGTTCCAAATTACCTGACCGCCCGTCAATTGAATATAAAATTGGTGGCGAAGTTTTAACAATTCATCTGATGACTTCAAATCATCGGATGAATAACAAATTCAAATCTATAATTTGATCATCTTTTTCACTTCATCTATTCCATTGGCTGTTTTTAACTGCAAAAAGTAAATTCCAGTTTTTAAATGCTCAAATGACAATGATATATTGTCCGAATTGTTTATTAATGGAATATTCTGAATTGATTTTCCAGTTTGATCATATAATATCAGTTGTGATGTAACAAATTTTTCTGGTTGATGAAGATTGATAGTGACATAGTTTGCAAATGGATTTGGATAAATATCAAATATAGAATTCCGGGATATCAGTTCAGTTTCTTCAAATCCGGTAATACCACCCGTGGCTGTTTTTAAAATTACACCACCCTGACCGACAATCAGTCCATTGTTTTCATCTGAGAAATAAACACCATTCAAGCCAGAAGTGGTAACAGAATGAATGGCCTCCCATGTTTCACCTCCATCAGTGGATTTTACTATGGTTTCGAGTGGCCCATCACCTACTGCATATCCAATATTATTGGAGGGAAAATAAATAGAACGGAAAGATATTGGATTTTGTGAATCAATCATTGTTTCAGTCCAAGTGTCACAACCATCAACCGATTTAAGAATGGCATTATTTTCACACGCAATAAATGCAATATTATCATCTACAAAAAACAAATCCCTGGCGGCCCAATAGTTTCCAATACTGTCTATTACCCATGAGTTACCCCCATCATTGGACTTATATACTGCGGTAGTAGAATAGTTTTCATCCGCTCCAACTATGAAAATTTCTTCTTCTGAAATGAACTCAATGTCGTAAAAATTTGGCCAAAATGTTGGCGAATAAAAAACTTCCTCCCATGTAATACCTGAATCTGTTGTTTTGATGATCTGGTATTCCCCAACAATCAATCCGGTATTCGTTCCATAAAATTTTATATCCTGGGGTTCAAAATCGAATCCGGTTTCAGTCCAGCTCCACTCATCACCTCCATTTGTTGTTTTTCTAACTTGAAGGCCAAAATCAGTAAAAGCTAAAAATCCCAAATATTCATTTACAAAATAAAAAGCACCATCGTAATTCCAAAATCCACTACATCCTACCCAGTTTAAACCACCATCAATTGTTTTCATAAGATCCGATGATGCCAATCCTCCTGTATGATTTGTTGCAAGTGCAAAACCTGTACTTTCATTTATAAATTGCAACTGGTATATGTTGCCATAAAAATCGCGATGATGCTTAGCTTCCCAAACCTGACCACCATCAGCAGATTTAAATATCATTCCCATCGAACCCACACTAAATGCATTGTCCTGATCAAGGAAACAAACTGAATTAGTGCTCCACCAGGAAAATCCCGGTAATTCAATTTCTGTCCAATCTTCACCCCCATTTTCAGTTAATAATATCTTACTTGAATACATTCCATCTCCAGCTCCAATAATTCCGTGTTGATCATCAATAAAATCAATTGATCCTGAATAAGCTGAAGGATCATCAAATACATTAACCCAAGTGATACCTGAGTCTGAAGTTTTGCATATTGCACCATCATAGTTAGGATAACCAGCATCACAATATACAAAGCCAGTTGTTTCATTGACAAATTGCATTTCCTCAAGACTTAAATTCTCCAATCCTGTTGGATAATTTATTATTTGCCAACTGTTTCCTCCATCAATTGTTTTTAAAATATACTCGTTTGAACTACCAATAATGAAACCTATTGTTTCACTACAAAATTCTACTTGATGTAGGTTGAAATCATTTCCAACTTCAAGGTTAATCCATGTTTCACCTCCATCTGTAGTTTTTTTTATTGACGTATAATCTCCTACAGCAAATCCGGTAGTTTCGTTACAAAAAGCTATATCACGAAAGCATTGCCAATTAGGACCACCACTGTAGTAAACTGTATCCCAATTATTCCCGCCATCCACAGTTTTTAAGATGGTTCGATTTGCGCCTCCAATAAATCCAATATCTGAATTTAAGAAATAAATACATTCACCTACAAAATTATTGTCCAATCCGGCAGGATGATGATTAATTTGCCATGTCTCTCCAGCATCGCTGGAGATCATAACGGTTGATCCTCCACCAGTAGTAATTAGGTTATCTGTTCCGGGGATTTTAGTTATATCCTTTAGGGTAGTTTCCTGGGGCAAAGGAGTAATTCTGGTCCAAGATGATTGGCCAATTAAATAAGTGGGAAAAATTATCGCAAAAAGTACGAGGTAAATAATTCGGGTTTTCATACATATGTTCCTTTAAGCTGCAGAACAATATTACAAAAAATGTTAGTCAATGTCAAGAACCTAATTGATAATATTTAGAAACCAGTATCCCGAATTCAGAACATTTAACTTCGAACTCCACCCATAGGGATGCCTACGGCAAAACTTCTAACTTCGAACTATATCATAAGTATCAATCGCAATAGCCAATTCCTCATTGGTTGGCATTACCATTACTTTTACCTTAGACTCATCTTTAGAAACAACTGCTGCTTTTGACCTTAAGCCGTCATTTTTGGCAGGATCAAATTCTAAACCCAAAAATTCAAATCCTTTGCAAATTTCTTCACGGGTTTCCGATCCATTTTCTCCAATTCCTCCGGTAAACACAATAACATCAACACCAGCCATAACTGCCACATAAGCTCCAATGTATTTCTTTACCCGGTAATGAAACATGTCCAGCGCAAGTTGAGCTCTTTCATTTCCATCAGCTGCAGCATTCTCCAGTTCGCGCATATCGGGAGAAATACCGGAAATACCATAAACACCACTCTCTTTATTGATCAGAATATTCATCTGATTAATACTTAGGTCTTCTTTTGCCGCGACAAATAAAAGCGCACCGGCATCAACATCACCAGTACGTGTTCCCATTAATAAACCTTCGTTTGGGGTAAGCCCCATTGAAGTATCAATGGATTTGCCATTTTTAATGGCAGCAATAGATGACCCGTTTCCCAGATGGCAGGTTACAACTCTGGTTTTATCAAAATCTATTCCCAGGAATTCACATGCTTTTTGTGCCACATATTTATGACTGGTTCCGTGGAAACCATAACGACGGATCTTGTATTTTTCATACAAACGGTATGGAAGCCTATACATATAAGCATGTTGCGGCATGGTTTGATGAAATGCAGTATCGAAAACACCTACTTGTGGAACTTCAGGTAATAATTTATTGATGGCATAAATTCCTTCTAAATTTGGGGGGTTATGTAACGGGGCCAGGTCAATATTTTTCTCCATGGCTTTGATCACATCTTCATTGATGGGAACACTGCCACTGAAATCTTCACCACCATGAACCACACGGTGACCAACTGCCTCAATTTCATTAACATCTATTAAAATACCAATTTCTTCATTGGTCAGAATTTCAAATATGGTGGATATGCCTGTTGTATGGTCAGGGATCTCTTTTTCGAAAATGATCTCAGTCCCATCTTCCTGTTTATGTTTTACCGCAGAACCTTCAAGACCGATTTTTTCAACCAGCCCTTTTGCCAGCACTTTTTGTTCAGGCATTTCAATCAACTGATATTTTATCGATGAGCTTCCACAATTTAATATGAATGTTTTCATTGTTTTTGAATTAAATGGGCGGCGAAATTAACTCCTGTTTTTCAATAAATCAAACATATTGTTAAGTATTTAACAATAACTTACACATTCAAATAAGTTGTATTTATTTAGATTATCAATAAATAAGACAATACTATTTTTATAAGGAAAAAAAAGTTATAATTTTGCCGCTTTTCATTGTTAATTAAATAACAAAAGGCTTTTGAAAGCTTATTAACCGACGCATATGAAGAATATTCTATTATCAATTATCGTCCTCATCCCAATTCTCGGACTATCACAAGAAAAAGAAAAAAAGTTTGGGATAAAATTCAGTGGTTTTGTAAAAACTGACATCTTTTTTGATTCTAGGCAAACCTGGGATGCCAGGGATGGACAATTTTTATTGTACCCAAAAAATGAACTTCCTGATGAAAACGGGGATGATATAAATGCAAATACCAAATTTAATATGCTCTCAATTCAAACACGGTTAAAGTTGACAATTACGGGACCGGATGCATTTGGAGCAAAAACTTCAGGTTTGATCGAAGGAGCTTTTTTTGGAAATATTGGCTCGGATTTAAACGGATTCAGGCTGCGGCATGCATTTGTAAAATTGAATTGGACGAAGACAGAATTACTGGTTGGACAATATTGGCATCCGATGTTTGTTACATCCTGTTTTGCCGGAACGGTTTCATTTAATACGGGTACTCCGTTTCAGCCGTTCTCGCGAAATCCCCAGATACGTTTAACTCAAAAGTTAGGAAAATTCAATTTGATCTTAGCTGCATTAACCCAGACTGACTTTGCAAGTACAGGTCCTGCTGGATTTAGTACAAGATATATCATCAATTCAGCAACTCCTGAGTTGAACCTTAGATTTGAATATAAAGTTAAAAACTTCCTTGTTGGTGTTGGTGGAAATTATAAAACGCTTATGCCAAGGCTAAATACAATTAATACTTATTATGTTGCAGGGGAGGAAGTTAATAAGAATTATAAAACTAATGAAACAGTTGCCGGTACCAGCTTTTTTGGGTATTTAAAAGTCAAGACTAAACCAATTACCATAAAATTATATGGTGTTGGTGGCCAAATGATGTACAGCATGGTCAATTTGGGTGGTTATGCCGAAACCGAATTTGTAAAGGAGGATTTTGAATTAAGTCCGGACTCTATTACTACCAACATCAAATATTCACCTCTTAGTACTGCTTCAACCTGGATAGATATACATACAAATGGCAAGAAATGGCAATTCGGATTATTTGGCGGGTATTCCAAAAATTTAGGTTCAAATGATGAAATTAAAGGAAAAGTTTGGGGTAGAGGTGCTGATGTAGATTATTTATATCGAATTTCTCCGAGGGTTATATTTAATGCTGGTAAATTCCGTATAGCTCCTGAAATAGAATATACTGTAGCTGCTTATGGAACACCTGATGTGAAGGGGATCGTAAAGGATGCTAAAGAAGTAGGTAATTTCCGGGTACTTTTAGGTGTATATTATTTCTTTTAAAATAATAGAATCAAAGTGTAATAAAATAATCAAACAAATTAATTTTCAACTTAATTAATATTAGCTATGACGAATAAAATAACAAGTTTTGCCGAATACCTGGAGAAGTACAGAGATAGTGTTGCTGACCCCGAAGGTTTTTGGGCAAATATCGCTGAAAGCCATTATTGGCAAAAGAAATGGGACAATGTTCTGGATTGGAAATTCGATGGCAAAGATGCACCGGATGTAAATTGGTTCGTTAACGGTAAATTAAACATTACCGAAAACATTTTCGAAAGAAATATGTTTCAACGCAAAGATCAGGTTGCTATTATTTGGGAACCCAATGATCCAAAAGAAAAAGAAGTCAGGCTGACTTACGGAGAACTTTTTGACAAAGTAAAACAGTTTTCAAATGCATTGCTAAAAGCCGGAGCCAAAAAAGGTGACAGGATCGCACTCTATCTTCCGATGATTCCTGAACTGGCAATTGCTATGCTGGCATGTGCCAGGATTGGGGCCATCCACTCCATTGTATTTGCCGGTTTCTCGGCAAACGCATTGGCCGACAGGATCAATGATGCTGAATCAAATATTGTTATTACTTCCGATGGAGGTTACAGGGGAACCAAAAGTATTCCGCTAAAAGCTATTGTAGATGAAGCATTGGAATCTTGCCCTACTTGTAAAACATCAATTGTTTACAAACGTACCGGAGAAGATATTAAATGGGTTGAAGGCCGTGATATTTGGTGGCATGACCTGATTGAAGGCGTAAGTACTGAAAACAAAGCTGAAGTTATGGATTCAGAAGATACACTCTTTATTCTTTATACTTCAGGTTCAACTGGAAAACCAAAAGGTGTATTACATACAACTGCTGGTTATATGATTTATGCGGAATATACATTCAAGAATGTTTTCCAGTATAATGATGGCGATATCTATTGGTGTACTGCTGATATTGGATGGGTAACAGGACACTCATACATTGTTTATGGTCCGCTTTTGGCCGGAGCTACCACTGTTATGTTTGAAGGAGTTCCAACCTGGCCGGATGCTGGTAGGTTTTGGGAAATTGTTGCAAAATATAAAGTCAACCAGTTCTATACAGCTCCAACAGCTATCCGCGCCCTTGTTCCTTTTGGTGAAGAACTTGTTACAAAACATGATCTTAGTTCCTTGAAAGTATTAGGAACAGTTGGAGAACCAATTAATGAAGAAGCCTGGAGATGGTACCACGATATTGTGGGTGGTGGCCGTTGCCCCATTGTTGATACATGGTGGCAAACAGAAACCGGTGGGATTATGATCACTCCGTTGGCTGGTATTACACCTACTAAACCATCATTTGCTACATTACCATTACCCGGAATTCAACCTATTCTTGTGGATCCCGAAGGTAAGGAACTTAAAGGAAATAGTGTAGAGGGTATATTATGTCTAAAATTCCCTTGGCCCGGTATGCTGAGGTCTTTGTATGGTGATCATAAAAGATGTTACCAAACCTATTTTTCAACATTTAAAGGATTATATCTTACCGGTGACGGTGCAAAAAGAGATGAAGAAGGTTATTACAGGATCATTGGACGTATTGATGACGTAATAAATGTTTCCGGTCATAGAATTGGAACTGCTGAAGTTGAAGATGCAATTAATCAGCATCCTAAAGTAAATGAATCAGCTGTTGTTGGTTACCCTCACGAAATCAAAGGTTCAGGTATCTATGCTTATGTAACTTGTGAAGAGCTTTCTGATGCTGAACTGGAAACCATTGAAAAAGAGATCAGGGATGTTGTAACAAAGCAAATCGGACCTATTGCAAAGCCCGATATGATTCAGCTGGTAGGCGGATTGCCAAAAACACGTTCTGGTAAGATCATGCGTCGTATTCTCCGTAAAATTGGTGAAGGTGATGCTTCTAACCTTGGTGATACTTCAACACTTCTCGATCCGGGTGTGGTTGAGCAAATAATCGAAGGTGCAAAAGTTGATGTAAAACGGTAATTTATTAAGAATACAGAAATCAGAACACAGGAGCCAGAAGGTAAAGAAACTTCTGAATTTTGGCACTGATATCTGATTTCTATATTCTGATTTCTAAAAAATAATAAATAATGGAAAATCAAAAAGTAATGAACAGATGGTTAGTTGTAGTTGGTGCAATAATGATCCAACTGGCGTTAGGTGCGATTTATGCCTGGTCGGTTTTTACTCCTTCTCTTACTGAAGCAGGTTGGACTAAAGAGGATACTCAATGGGTATTCGCAATTGGTCTGGCATCGTTTGCAGTATTTATGGTTTTTTCAGGTAAAAAGCTTGCAAGTTGGGGCCCTCAAAAATTAGCCTGGTTAGGTGGGATTATTTTAGGAACTGGTTACTTATTGGCAGGATTTGTCGGTGGTACAAGTTTTACCAGCCTTATTATATTATTAGGATTGGTAGGTGGTGCAGGTATAGGCATTGCTTATGTAGTACCTATTGCTGTTGGTATGCGTTGGTTCCCTGACAAAAAAGGAATGATCACTGGTTTAGCAGTAGCCGGGTTTGGTTTTGGTGCTACTTTGTGGGTGAAATTAGCAGGTTCATGGGGTCACTTAATTGAAAACCTTGGACTTTCAACAACGTTTACAGTATATGGAATTGCATTTGCTGCCATGGTAATCATTGGTGGTTTATGGATGAAATTTCCACCTACAGGATGGAAACCAGAAGGTTATGAAGAAAAACAAGCAACATCAGGTTCATCTGATGACAGGGAATTTTCAAGTCGGGAGATGCTGGGCAAAGTTCAGTTTTATTTAATTTTCTTAACCTTTGTTTTTAGTGCCGGGGCTGGATTAATGTCCATTGGCCTGATGAAGCTTTATCCTATGGAAGCACTTACTAATGCTGGTTATACAACAGCCGAGGCAAGTGCAATCGCAGGAACCGCTATGGCAGTTTTCTTTAGCCTGGCTAATGGTTTAGGCCGAATAGTATGGGGTACATTAAGCGACAAACTGGGACGTAAAACTTCTATCATTGCAATGACAGCCATTCAGGGTGTTGTTGTTATTCTTTTTACCTATATGGCCGGAAGCGAATATTTGCTTTATCTGGGTGCTACATTAATTGGTTTTAACTTTGGTGGAAACTTTGCACTTTTCCCAACTATAACTGCCGATACTTTCGGAGCGAAAAACGTAGGGTTAAATTATCCCTGGATTTTCCTGGCCTATGGTTTTGGTGGAATTATGGGACCCATACTTGGAGGTAAATTAGGCGATATGAATAATTTCCCTTTAGCATTTACAATTGCTGGTATTGCTGTATTGTGCGGAACTGTCCTCACGATTATGGTGAAACCTGCTAAGAAATAGTAAAATAAAATTATCGTTTAAAAGAGGTGTTATTTTGAAATAGCACCTCTTTTTTTATGTGAATATTAAGTTATTGTAATCTTTACAAAATGGAATAATAAACCATTGGAGAAATCAATTAGTTCACTACTTTTGTTAACCAAATATCAAAATGTATTTTAGGATTAACTTTTTGATTTATAGATAATTTGAAATAATGGCTATAAAAAAACTCGATAAAATATTCAGACCCAAACGTATTGCTCTAATTGGTGTTTCCAACGACCCTAATAGTGTAGGCGGAATTACTCTTAGAAATTTAATAGGCGGGGGTTTTAATGGAGTGGTTTACCCCATCAACCCAAAACGAGAAGCAGTTTTAGGAATCCCTTGTTTTCCGGATGTGAAAAGCTTGCCTAAAACTCCTGACCTGGCTGTTATTATGACGGCTGCTCAATTTGTCCCACAGCTAATACAGGATTGTGGAGAAGCAGGAATTAATGGTGTGATTATTATGTCTGCTGGATTTAAAGAAATTGGTGCTGAAGGTAAAATACTGGAAGATAAAGTAAAAGCAAAGGTTGCAGAATTTCCTGATATGCGGGTTATAGGTCCCAATTGTCTTGGGATAATTATTCCGGGACTTAATATGAATGCGAGTTTTGCCAACGGTATGCCCAAAAAAGGGCACGTAGCTTTTATTTCACAATCCGGGGCATTGTGTACTTCTGTATTGGACTGGGCCCAGGAAGCCAATGTTGGTTTCTCTTATTTTGTGTCAATTGGTAACTCCATGGATGTAAACTTTGGTGATTTGATTGATTATTTTGGTCAGGACCCCAATACAAAATCCATTGTGCTTTATGTGGAATCCATCGCCAATGCAAGGGCTTTTATGTCAGCAGCCCGAGCTTTTGCACGTAAAAAACCTATTATAGTTTATAAATCCGGTCGTTTCCCTGAATCAGCAAAAGCAGCAGCCTCACATACTGGTGCTATGGCTTCTGAAGATGCCATATACGACGCCGTATTTAAAAGAGCAGGGTTAACACGGGTTTATAACATTGGAAATATTTTTGATTTTACCGATCTTGTTGGTAGAAGAAGGGCACCCAAAGGATCAGGATTGGCTATCGTTACTAATGCAGGAGGACCAGGTGTTATGGCTACTGACCGGTTAATCTCACAAGGAGGAGAACTGGTTGAGATGACTGATGATACTTTGAATAAGCTTAACGAGTATTTACCTCCATTTTGGTCGCATGGCAACCCGGTTGATGTATTAGGAGATGCAACCCCTGAGCGATTTGCGGGAGCTACTGAAATTGTATTAAAGGATGAAAATGTCAGTGCAGTTTTAGTGATTCTTACACCTCAGGCAATGACAAAACCCACTGAAACAGCAGAGGCAATTGTTAAACTATCTGAAAATACCTCAAAACCAATAATGGCAGCATGGCTTGGTGGAGCAAGTATGCGCAAGGGCTTTTCAGTATTCAACAAAGCCGGAATAGCTGTTTATGAAACACCCGAACAGGCCATTGGCGCGTTTACAACATTATCAGATTATTCAAAAAACCTGAATATGTTGTTTGAAACACCTCGTGAAATTCCAGTTTCATTTACATACGACAGAAGTGAGTTGAGAAATAAATATTTGAATGATGTATTCCCGAAAGGTAAAATCCTCACCGAGGATGACTCGAAAATGTTAATCAATGATTATGGGGTTCAAACCACACATCCCGAAGTAGCCAGGAGTGCGGATGAAGCAGTTAAAATTGCAGAAAAGAAAACTTACCCTGTAGTGATGAAAATACATTCACCTGAAATTACCCACAAATCGGAAGTTGGTGGTGTTGTATTGAACCTTGAAAATGAAGAAATGGTTCGG
>Ga0164315_10002469_pt1 | contig 14149 bp, 14 predicted proteins | sample GuaBasSedimGuay6_FD_113737 | JGI IMG/M metagenome (GOLD analysis project Ga0164315, IMG submission 113737) | Subseafloor sediment microbial communities from Guaymas Basin, Gulf of California, Mexico - Guay6, Core 4569-2, 0-3 cm | ecosystem: Environmental > Aquatic > Marine > Hydrothermal vents... | reverse complement strand
TGATTCGGAAAGAATAGACTCTTTCACTTCTTCCAGACTCTCAGCTGAAACATGTGCGGTACCAAGAAGAATAATCTCCCGAGAATTGAGGGTTATCCGGGTTTGGGTATCGGAAATTTTATCAATGTTGAATTGTTCCATTATCAGCCGTCCATCCCATTCAGTGCAGCCCAGGCAAGATCGTATTCCATCTCACCTTTCAGATCAGCAATTCGCGTATACACAGCAGCGGCACCGATTTCATTTTTTTCATATTCATAAATAGCACCAAGATAAAACCATAGCCTTTCACCCAGAGCTTCATTCTGTTCTTTGTTCAAAGCATTAACCGCGTAATAATCCGAGTTCCGTTCAGCACAGAACCTCACCACTTCATAAGCCGATTCCCCACGATCGAACCTTCTCAGGGTTTCGGAAAATATCTTATCCGCTTCAATGGAATTCCCGGAACGCAGCAGGGCTAATCCCGCCATCAATGAGAATCTGAAGTCTTCGGAATCTTCAGATGCAGCTTTTAAAAACCACATTGAAGCCTCTTCAAACCGCCCTTCCATCCAGGCGAATTTTCCCAGAGGCATATAGGCCCAGATATAATCAGATCGTAAATCTACAACCCTCTGATAGTATTTTTCTGCCAACTTAAAATGACGCAGGTCGTCGTGAAGTCCGGCAAGATATACCATTGCAAAGAAGTTATCAGGATCGAGACGTTCCACATTATTCAGATCTTCCAGAGCACCTTCATAGTCCTGAAAATACCGGAGTCTGATTCTGGCCCTATCCAGATAATGCCATTGAACATCCGGCTCTCTGGAGATAGCAAAACTGAGATCTTTTTCCGCATCGTTATAGTTTCTTAAAGCGACATTCACCCTGGACCGATCCACCCTTGCATATACGAACTCAGGGTCTATTTCCACAGCTTTATCCAACAGGGGCAGTGCTCCATCAAGACGTTCAGTCTTGGCCATTACCCAGGCCAGACCCGTCAGAGACTCAACAGAATCAGATTTGATTTCCAAAGCCTTCTTAAGATTTACCTCAGCCTTATCCCAATCTGATTCTCCCAGGGCAAGGTTACCCCGAAAAGCATAGGCATCAGCCATTGTTTTATCAGCGGAAACAGCAGAATCCAGAGCTGTATCTCTCGCCTCGTCATTCCCGGCGGCATACTCCAGCAGGGCCAGATTGTACCAGGCTTCGGCATTACCGGAATCTTTATCCACAAGAGACTGAAGCTCTTTTCGAGATTCGTCCAGACGTCCCTGGTCTCTCAGGAGAACGGCGTACACAAGGCGGGATTCATCATCCATGGAATCAATCCCGGCTTCTTCCAATGCCGCTAGAGCTTCCTGGGAATCTCCGGTTTGAGTATAAAAAGAATCCAGCACCGCAGCTGCATTCTCAGGATGAGATTCCGTCCCGGGCTGCTCGGGCTGTTCAGCCTGATTTTCAGTCTGTTCAGCCACAGGCGAATCTTCCGCCACGAAATTGCTTCCACCGGAATTTGTGGAAGTATTACAGGAGAAAAGAAGCAGTGTCAGAGCAAGTAAGAAAGGAATTAAAGTTTTCTCATAATATCGAAGCATTCGCTAATAATAGCCGACCCGTCGACACCCGGGCAACCTTGTCCCGTACTGCCGGGATCGGTATCATAGAACACAATGAATCGAATGTTTCCCGGCCGTATTTTTTTTGTATCGGTCTATGTAATATTGGCAATAGGATTTCTCACCGTTCATTTCACCAGAGTGGAGAGTTTCAGCACCGTTGTAAGCGGGATTACCGTCAAAGGGCGTTCCAGCGTTGGAACCTCGCTCTCTGAACCCCAGATCAGACAGCTGAGAATCAATGCCAACGGGTTTAATCTCTCATTTCGTAAAAATGACAAGGCGATACTCGTAACAGATGACGGGATACGGCACTATCTGGACATCACGCGTTGGGAAACCGAAGAAAACTCCGTAATAATAACCTTCAGTGAAGGTGCCGCTCTCAGGATACTGGCAAACACCCAGGAGGGTAACATCTCCATCATACCGGAAATACCCGTCACAGAGCCTCCGGTCCGTTCGCTTGAGTTGCCCTTTAAACCCGGAGAAAAAGTAGCGTTCACAATAAATCAGGACCGGCCGGGAACCCTGAGTATTGTGACACCGGAAATGGAGTACATTGCATCCCTCCCCAGCGATTCAACCTGGGATTCGGGACAGGAACGCCTCAATCTGGTTGTACTGAACAAGGCCGATCCGATTCTTGAAGTAAGGGATGATCATCGAGGCGGCGGACTGGACGCACTGGAGTGGTTCAAACAGGGATCAGCACCAACTCCTGCAGCCTACGACGGAGCCGTTGAAGCATGGCTCTCAACATCCCGAGGCGGATGGAAATCAAAACTGGAGATAAAGACTTCAGTTCAATGGAGCGACACCCTGGCAGCCGCAGTCCTGGCTGATGCTGTAGAGCAGGGTCAGCTGCCCTCTTCAATGGCGTCTCTGACATCTCTGGGCGAGAGATTCCCCAAAGAAATCGGATGGCTGCCCAGCCCCTATCTGGGCAACATCGTCAATCAAAGCCGGGTACACCGTCAGCAGTTCGGAACAGAGGCCAGAAACCTGATTGCTCAGCTGAAAAATGAATCCCCGAATTTCGGTGCTGGGCTGGCCCTGACGGCCCTGCTTGATTCAGGTTTCTCAGCTGAAGCGGCGCTACTGGTTGATTATGCCCGCAAGACACCTTCTACTGAAACTGTCAATTCAGAGATAATTGACAGACTGAGAATACTCTCAGAAGCCGAAGAACTCTCTCTGGACGATCCTATAAACGATCCTGAGTTAAGAAAACATTTTTTTGATACTTTTATTATTCCTCAAATATTCTGGGTTAAAAACGGTTTGTGGCTGATAGAAGAAGACGGATCCATCAACTTAAACCTCTCAGTTTCTGCAGGAGTCCTACTGATGAAGGAAGCCCAGAAAAACAATGACAGCCTGTATCAGGCAATCGGCAGACAGCTGATTTTATCAGCTTTGAGTTATTCACTTGAGAATGGGGCCCTTCCTGAAAAACTCTTTTTCAAAGCTGACGGTGCCGTTACAAAAGAAGGTTCCATTCCCCCGGAACAACTTTATCCCCTCATTGCCGATCCTGTGGCCTATCCCAGACATATTTCTCTTGCAAAGGAGCTGGGAGCCGGATCCTGGGCCCTCACCGGAACCGAAAGATTTACTCTGAGAAGTACTCCAAGAGAAACAACCATCTCAATGGATTTCCCCCCCGGATCGATTCATCACCTGGCTATCAAAGGAATCAAGAGCTTTAACGTTCTTTACATGAATGGAATCAGGTGGAATGGAGACCCTAATTTCCAGCGTTACTATGCTGGATGGTACTACGATCAGGCAAATGAAACACTTTACCTGAAGATCCGTCACAGGGTAAAAACAGAAACCATAAGAATCCTTTATTACGAACCGGAAGAACCTGCAGCAAAAACAGAAGGTTAAGAACGGTTGGATCTGCCGAGAACATGACAGAACCATAGTTCTGTCTTCGCTGCTCTAAGTTCCCTCGGGGCATTTCTAAGCCACGATTCCAGATTAATCAACTGCCTGAGGGCCAATCCCAATTCGTTCATACTGAATCGGTGAGCACCGTCATTATAGGCTTTAACCGCTCTTTTACCCCCCCGGAGCTTTAACTCTTTTGCAGCATCAGCCGAGGGTAGGCCCCGGTCGATAAGGACTGAGTACTCTCCCAGACGGGTTAAAGGTTCGGCCAGCATGGATAAGATTCTATCCACCAGGCCCGGGTCTGAGTGAAGCATTTTCCGGTAGGATTCCAAAACCCCGTTTAAATCCCTTCGGCAGAATCGGTCGAACAGGCTGTAGACCGTTTCGTCCCGCCCATGCTCCAGCACCCGGTCTATCTCTTTTTCCCCGATAAGCTGCCCGGGCTCCACTGAAAACGCGAGTAAATCGCAGGCTTCCCGGAGAGCATCCGTGGTTCCTTCTGTCACATCCAGAAGCAGATCTATCGCCGAATTATCAGCCCGAAGTCCTTTTTCCCGAAAGAATTTTAATACCCATCCCCTTTTATCCCGTTCAAACATCTCCCAGAACACTTCCACCGCATTTTTAGGCAGGGCATCCGCCAGAGAACGGGGATAGTTCCTGGAACCCGGCCCTTCATCCGATGTAAAAACCAGTGTGGCTTCCGGAGAAGGTGCGGCAAAATATTCTTTAAAGATTTTGATATCAGCAGCTTTAAGTACATGAGCATCAGAGAGAATCACCAGACGTCTGGAAGAAAAGAGGGCACCGTTCTTTAAAATTGAAGTAATTTCCGGGGTTTCACTGTCGTAGGGATAAAAGCGATGTACCTCAGGAGGCTCCCCATCCTGCTCCTCCAGAGCCTTCGTTAAGGCCTCCAGACGCTCGCGCTTCCTGCCGACTTCCGGGCCTGGATAAAAGTAAACTGGAAGAATTTTTTGCGGCATGACAATTCCTGATTAATAGGAGCGGATAATGGTAACAAGACGCCCCAGAATACGGACATCCGCGGTATACATGGGAGGATAAGCCGGATTTTCAGCCTGGAGACGAACTCGATTTTTCTCTTTATAAAAACGCTTCAGAGTAACCGCCTCATCCACCATTGCCACTACAATCTGACCGTTTTCCACCTGGGCCTGCTGGGAAAATACCGCTATGTCCCCATCCATGATACCGGCACCGATCATGCTTTCACCTTCAACCCGGAGAGCAAAAACCTTCCCGTTTCCCACCAACATTGCCGACATGGAAATGTTTCCCTCAAAGTTTTCCTCGGCAAACAGGGGCATACCTGCAGCGACATGGCCCAGCAGAGGCACTTGAACAAGGTTGTTATTTGAATCTGCAGGAGTTTCAATAATTTCTATTGCCCGGGAGCGGTTGTTATCACAGGCGATCAGGCCCTTTTTCTCCAGAGCTTTAACATGGTCGTAGGCACCTTTTACCGATATGCCGAAATGGCCGGCAACTTCCCTGATCGTCGGAGGGTATTTATGACCGCTCAAAAACGATTTGAGAAAATCGAGAACTTCTGTCTGCCGGCTTGTCGGTGCTCTCATTTTTTAATCTCTATTCCGTATTTCTTTATCTTACCGTGAAGGTTACTGGGATAAACACCCATAGCCTGGGCGGTTTTTGCTATATTATAGCCATTTGTCTCAAGCCGGCGCTCAACCAGCCGCTTTTCAAATAAATCTCTGGCCTCACCAAGCTTCATACTGTCGTACTCCCGATAGGAGGAATCAGAGGAAGGCCTTGAACCGGCCTCCCCAAGATAATAACGGGCTGTTTCCTCTGTTACTTCAGCTTCATCAACCAGAATGGTAACTCTCTCTATAAAGTTCTTCAACTCACGGATATTACCCGGCCAGTAATATTCGGTGAGCAGCTTCATCGCTTCACTTGAAAAATCCGGGGGCGAAACATCGTTATGCCCCTTTTTGAAATTTTTATGAAAATACTCTATCAGTGCAGGTAGATCTTCCTGTCTTTCCCTGAGCGGAGGTACCGAAAGGGGTATCACATTCAGTCGAAAATACAGGTCTTCCCGAAACCGTCCCTCCTCAACTTCTTTCCGTATATCCTTGTTCGTCGCCGAGATGATTCGGACATCCACTTTTATCTGATCCTCACCCCCAACCCGTTCAAAAGTCATTTCCTGTACGGCCCGAAGCACTTTAGACTGGGCTCCCAGGCTCATATCGGCCACTTCATCCAGAAACAGGGTTCCACTGTCGGCAACTTCAAATTTTCCCCGACGCCGGGCTACAGCTCCGGTGAAGGCACCTTTCTCATGACCGAAAAGCTCACTTTCTATCAGATTGTCCGGAATAGCGGCACAATTCACCTCAACAAAGGGACGGTTGGACCGCCGGCTGCGGCTATGGATCATCCGGGCAACCAGTTCCTTACCTGTCCCGTTTTCACCCAGTATCATCACCCGGGAATCAGAAGGAGCACTCTGGCCGACAACCTCCCGAATCCGGTGCATGGCTTCTGTTTCACCAATCATTTCATCTTCGAGAAACTGCCCCTGCCGGAGAGCAGCGTTCTCCCGACGTAAAGCCTCCAACCGCAGGGCATTCCGGGCAATGGTAACCACCCTGCCCAGATCCAGAGGTTTTTCCAGATAATCAAAAGCACCAAGTTTTATGGCCCGAACAGCAGTTTCCACTGTGGCGTGGCCGGAAATGATAACCACCTCAACATCGGTCCATTCGGATTTGATCTCAGCAAGAACATCAATTCCACCCTTCCCCGGGAGCCATACATCCAGAAAAACAACATCAACAGGCTCTGTTTTCAATAAGCGCAGGCCCTCAAGTCCGTCCTGAGCAAGGAGAACTTCATATCCCTCATCCTTCAGAATATCCCTCAAAACTTCCTGAATGGCAGGTTCATCATCAATAATGAGAATTCGGCTCATAGTTCCTCCCCGGCCGGCAGATCGATGTAAAAGACCGTTCCCGAATCCTTCTCCGACTCAAACCAGATCCGCCCGCGATGATCATAGATTATACGCTGAACCACCGCCAGCCCGAGGCCGGTTCCCCGTTCCCGTGTTGAGTTATAAGGCTGAAAAATCGATGTGGACCTCTCCGGCGGAATCCCTTCGCCGTCATCCCGAATCAGCAGCCGCACATAGGGATCTGTCCCCCGCTGAATCATATCCGCCCTGATAGTAACCTTCCCTGCCCCTGCTTCCATGGCGTTCTTTAAAAGGTTCACAAGAACCTGCCGTAACTGACCGGAATCAGCCATCACCGGCAAAGACTCCTCCCCTGGAATAAGAACCCAGTCAATTTTCGATCCGACAGCCCGAAATCTGTCTACAGTTTCTACTAAGACCGGCCGGAGCTGCAGAGTGGAAATCTTCGGTTCCCCCCCGCCGGCAAATTCCCTGAAATCCTGAAGCAGCTTATCCAGCCCATCCACTTCACGCAATATCAACTCCACAGACCTCTTCACCATCTCCTCGTCCATGGTTCCTTCAATAGCTTTCCGCTGTATCCTCTGGGCGGAGAGCTTGATAGGGGTTAAGGGATTTCTCAATTCATGGGCCAGACGCTGGGCAATAACCTGCCAGGCGGCCACCTTTTCCGTCTGAACTATTTTTGTCCGACTCACTTCAAGTTCACTGATCATACGGTTGAAAGACTCGGTAAGAAAATCAAGTTCATCGTCCCCGGGGGTAAGAACACGAAAACTGAAATCTCCCTCGGAGATTTTTCCCGTTGCCTCCCCCAAAGCAACCAGGGGTTTGATAACCCTGTCACTCATTGCCATACTGATTAAAAACGCCATAAAGATCAGGGGACCGGCAAGAAACAAACCGAAAATCAGCAGAGAACCTTTTAAAGTGCCTACCATCCGGCTATATTGTTTCCAGTTATCCCGGGCCAGAGATATTTTCCTCACATCTGTTTCAAAATTCTCAGAAAGAAGGCTGGATAGAATCACCGTCCGATCCCCAAGATGACGCTGCCAGGAGAGAATGCTTCGGCCTTTAATCACCCGCCGGGGCAGAGGGCCGTCCCCGGAATAGCCCAGAAGGTTCCGGTCTTTTAGAAACAACTCCTGGTTTCCCATCATGCTGTCGCCTTCTTCTCCGATAATCTGAACCGCATTTACGTAGGGTGCCACATCGGCCACCCCTCGCCATATTGCACCGGCATCCCGGTTGTTATCCTCCAGAAGTTCCGAAAGAAAGTTACTCCGAGCCAGGGTTTCCAGCCGCTTAAGGGCATCACCATGGTATTCAAGGGCCAGGTTCTCACCGGCATCCAGAGCGATACCATTACCCGGGGCCAGCCATAATTCGATGGCCGTTTTAAGAAAAAGAGAGGATAACAAACCCAGAGGCAGAACCGCTACAAAAACAATCAGTGTAAAAGAACCGATCAGCCGTATGCGGAGACGGCTGCCGGGAACACCGGCCCTCCGCTGCACAACAACCCGGCTGAAATTAAAACCTGATAAAACCAGCAGTGCCGAGGGAAACAGTATGGAAAGAACAAGAATTACCGGCATCTGTCCCGGGTCGTCCCGGGTAATCGTTCCTAAAAGCTGGGAAGCCCAGAAAAGAACCAGTACAATAATAATCGTGTAAAGAACAATAATAAAACTCGCCGACCGGTTAGTAGGGATACGAATCAGTCTCTTCATTTGGTTTCAACCTGAGGATAAGGGATAGAAGTCCAGGGACTGCGGTCCTGATTTTTTCTGAAAAGCGACCAGATAGAGAGAGGAGGAATAAACATGTTTAAATCAAGGAAGATGCGGCATTCCAGAGTATCCTCCTTCTCCCACTGTCCCAGGGCCGTCAGTTCATAATCGTTAAGGGTTGAAAGAGTTTCCTCAAGGCTGTCTTCCCCGGCAGGAATAAAAATGTCATCTGAAATTATCCCTGGAGAGAAAACGATATACCCGGTATCCAGAAAATCCCGATGAACATAGCGTACAAGAGTTTCATCCAGCCCCCCAAGACGGAACACCCAGATAAGCCGGGCAGTTCCCCCGGAATCGAGCTGACGGAGCAGTTCCCCGCTGTCAAATCCATCGATGTACCCGCTTACAACGGCATAATCATCCCGGATTTCCGCATCAAGGGATAATTCAAGCCCCGGAAGTACTTGGGCCGATAGCAGCAGCAAGACGGCCCCGGACAGAATCCCGGGTTTTAAGCACATTATTCTTCCTTGAATTTATTATCAAAGAGCCATGCAACATCGTTGACGGCATCTTCTTCATCCTCGCCTTCGGCAGATACCGTCATTTTTGTCTGATAGGTAGCCCCCAGAGTAAGAATATTCATGATAGATTTGGCATTAATCTTCACATCATCTTTTTCAATCCATATCGAACTGTCAAACTGCTGAGCCGTCTGAACAATCAATGATGCCGGCCGGGCATGTATGCCGGCCCTGTTGAGTATCGTTACACTGCGTGTCGTCATTTCTAACTCCGCCTGTTCTCAAACTTGTCAAACCATAGATTTCGGGCATTTTCACTCTCAATCCACTGGATCAGGTTCTTGTTGAAATCCTTAGCTGTATGAACACCTTGAGACTTCAGTCTTTGATTTAAAACCGCCGCTTCGATGATAATAGGGATGTTCCGCCCCGGCTTCACCGGTAATGTAATCAGGGGTATATTAACATCCAGAAGCGTTGTCATCTCGTCGGCGGTCCCCAATCGTTCATAATTCTTTGTACTGTCCCAATCTTCAAGCTTAAACACCATTCCCACCGGCTTACGGTCCAGGACATAGTTCATACCATAAATCTGAGCAATATCAATAATTCCCAACCCCCGGATTTCCATGTGATGACCCATCACCTTACTGGTCCCGTAACCCCAGAGCACATTCCCATTCAGACATTTCAGCAGTACCGCATCATCGGCTATCAGGCGATGTCCCCGGTCAAGAAGCTCCAGGGCCGCCTCACTTTTTCCAACACCGCTTTCCCCAAGAATGAGAATACCCATACCCTCCACCTCAACCAGGGTTGCATGTATGGTTTTCTGAGGGGCGAATATGTCATCCAGAGCTCTGAGTAGCCGGATGGAAAGGGCTGACGATTCCAGCGGTGTCAGCAGCAGGGGAATCCCCGCATCCTCCACCGCTTTCTGAAAATACTCCGGTGGCTCCAGGTTGCAGCATATAATAAAACAGGGAATATCGTACTCCAGAAGCTTACCCAGATGAACCTTCAGCTCCTCTTCCGGTGTGGTCTCAATATAGGCAAACTCACCCCGGCCGATAATCTGAATGCGCTCACCGACAAATCTGTTAAAAAACCCCGTCAGAGCCATCCCCGGCCGGTTTATATCCGTTGAATAGATTTCCCGGGATAAACCCTTGCGACCACAGAGACAGCGCAGGTCCAAAGCATTTGGACGCTCGGGTTCGAGGTCAATTAAATCAAGAACAGTGAACTTACTCATATACTGTAGAATCGATTAATAATTAATGATCCTGTATCTTCCCCTTTTCTTTTGTCACCTTGGTTTCAATTTTATCAAACAGAAGATCCAGAGCCTTGAAGAGGTCCCGGTCGGTTACCTTGATGTGTCCCATCGCCCCCCAACGGAAATGAATCGTCGATTCCGCTTTAAACTCACCGCTGTTGAGCTTATCAAGGCTCAGGTGCAGGTCCGCCACATGCTCTTTCAAGTGGTCCAGACGTTTCAGTTTCCTGTCGATGTACTCTTTGGTGTTTTCTCCGGGTGCATAACCGTGGGTTCCTTTGACTTCGACCGTCATCGCATCCTCCTGTGATGTAGATGGTAACACCCTAATTATCGTTGGTAGGACGAGGGTAAATCAAGCTCATTTCGATACTTGGCCACAGTTCTTCTGGCCAGATTGATACCACGCCTTGCCAGGAGATTGCTGAGTTTCTGGTCGGAGAGACGTTTTTGAGGCTCCGTCTCTGCCAGAATTTCTTTGATGACCTCTTTCGCGGCTACTTTAGAGACTCTCGAACCTGAAGAACCGGCACCGGAAATAGAGTTGGTGAAAAAGAACTTCAGCTCAAACAAACCCCAGTCAGTCTGGATGTACTTGTTCGTTGTTATTCGGGAAACCGTCGCTTCATGCACACCGATTTCCCCGGCAACATCCTTCAATGTCAACGGTTTGAGGAATCTCGGCCCGCCGGAGAAGAAATCTCTTTGAAATTCAACGATGGATCTGGCGGCCTTGAGCAGTGTATTGTCCCTCTGTGCCAGACTGTTGATAAAATAACGGGCCTCCCGGGAATGATCGGAAATAAAACGCCTGGCATCCTTATCACTGCCGGTCTCATCACTGAGTTTCTCAAAATCCGGATCCACTCGAAGAACGGGCAGCACCTCATCGTTCAGAACCAGAACATGCTCCCCCTCTAATTCCCGAACCTCCAGATCCGGAATGATGTACTGAGGTGTTTCTGTGGAATAAAGACGCCCGGGGAAGGGGTTCAGGGTTCTGATATACTCTTCAAAATCCTCCCAGTCCTCCCGAGATATTTTCATACTCGATCGGACGTCTTCAGGACGCTTTTTTTCCATCAGAGGCAGAGCGTTCATCACAAAGTGCTCAAAGTTTTCCGGGCCATCAGCTCTGATTTCCGCCTGAACAAGAAGAGATTCCCTCCATTCGGCACAGGCACAGCCCAGGGGTTCCATGGAACGCACCACTTTTAAAGCTTTATCCAGAATCCCGTTTTCAACAGATTTCGCCAGGAGATCGGGACTTTCCCGATGGAAACCATCCTCATCAAGATTCCAGATAATCTGCTCAGCAAGGTCGGCAACGTCTGGGGAAACCTCCGTTATCCGGAGCTGATTGATTAAATGATCGTGGAGGGATTCCTCCCGGGATACCGCACCTTCCAGAAATCGCTGTTTGCTGTCCGCGTCACCCTTGGGAGCCGGCTGATACCCCGGATCGGAGCTGTTGGCAAAGAAATCCGTCTCTGTTACCTGATCATCCCTTACCTTTGATTCACTCTGTGCCGGTGCATCAACCTCTCCGGCTTCTTGAACAACCTCCAGAGCCGGGTTCTTCTCAACCTCTTCCTGAATCGTTTCCTTCAGCTCCGAAAGGGGCATTGCCATCAATTTGATGGACTGAATGAGTTTCTGGGTAATTACCTGTTTCTGAACGAGACTCTGATGCGTTGACAGTCTCTGACCTTGTGCGGGCAAATGATTCCTCCACTTCCATGCTGTCTCATACAGGGGCCGGCGTCAAGGAAAGTTGAATTGATAATTACATGGAAAAATCCCGGCCCAGGTAGATTTCTCTGGCTCTATCGTCGTTCATCAGTTCTTCGGCGGTTCCCCCGGTAAGGATTTCGCCATGGTTGATAATGTAGGCATGACCGGTTATCGCCAGGGTATCCCGAACATTGTGATCGGTGATAAGAACACCGATATTCCGCTCAGCGAGTCGTCCGATAATATCCCTGAGATCGCCTACGGCGATGGGGTCGATTCCGCTGAAGGGTTCATCCAGGAGCAGAAACCTCGGATCTGTAGCCAGGGCCCGGCATATTTCTGTCCGCCGCCGCTCTCCCCCGGACAGGGTATCCGCCCGGCGCCGGGACAGATCCGTAATTCCGAGATCTGTCAGAAGGCCCTCCAGCAGAACCTTACGGTCCGGCCGTGTCAGATCGCCCCTGACCTCAAGAACCGCCTGAACATTCTGTGAGACAGTAAGTTTACGGAAAACCGAGGGCTCCTGAGGCAGGTAGTTGATACCCAGTCTGGCACGCCTGTACATGGGTTCGTTTGTAATATCCTTCCTGTCCAGCCAAACCTTGCCGGCCGTTGCCTTCAGAAATCCGGCAATCATGTAAAATGTGGTGGTTTTCCCCGCACCGTTCGGTCCGAGAAGGCCGACAATCTCTCCCTGTTTCATACTGAATGAGACATCGGAAACAGCCAGCTTGGTCCGGTACTGTTTTCTCAGGCCTTCTGCATGGAGAGTTGTTAATTCACCTGTTTCTTCATTCTTCATTCTTCATTCTTCTCAGTTGTTAAGGCCCCGGCGACAGCCCCTTCCATGGTAATCTCATCGGTATCCAAATTGACGTGGATGCGGTCTGCCCGGTACTCATCATCCTTTCGCCAAACCACCGGGCGGCCGGAGATTTCCAGAATATTGTCGTTCATCCAGTATGTGGCAAACTCTCCACGGCAGACAGTATCATCTTTGATAAGCCTAACCGATACCTGCATGATAACCAGATCGTTCTCTTCCTGAAGGTTGAGAGACTCGCAGCGGATTACAATACCTTTTTCTTCATCAATCAGGGAAACCTGCTCCCGAAAACGGATAATCTTCGCCTCTCTGTCATAATCAAACCGTCCTGAACTGACGGTAATGCCCCTTTCGGTATCCATCAGAGAAACATCGTTTTCTCCGCTGATATTCTTGTAATCCTTACCCCCCAGAACAAGATGAGATGCACTGATTACCATATTATCCGACTCAACCCGGGCATTGCCGTCAAGGGTGGTTCTCGGGTTATCTCCACTCTGAGTACTGAAAACCTGATCCGCCGAAAATCTCCAGGTTTCTGCTCCAGCACCAATACCAAGCACCAGAAAGATAAGAGGCGGAATAACCCATCGGGCGGAAGTAACAACATCAGCCCTCATCATTTATCTCCAGGGTACCTTTTACACCTTTGGAAAAACGGTAGGTTTCCCTTGCGGTGTCAGCAGTAAAGCCATCACCGGTAATGATAATACCGTCTCCCGACTCAATTCGGACTTCACCTTCACCGGTAAGTATCCGCTTCTTGTTATCCCATTCCAGATATTCGGATTCCAGCCGGGTATCGCCGGTATAATCCTGGATAATAATGCCTCCCCGGGCAGAACCGTTCTGATTTCCCGCCAATTCAATCCGTTGGGCACTTCCTTCCAGTGTTTTCTCCATAGAAGAATTAAACTCAACCATAGTTGTATCCATAAACACAGTAGAATCACTTTCCCCGAAATGTTCCACCCGGCCGGCACTGACTTCCAGCCGACCGGTTGGCGAGACTGTCACCTGACGGAAATTCTCCGAAACCGTATCCGGGATTTCCCCCAGAGCCGCCGATACAGCACTATCATCCTCACATGAGAAGAGAAACAGCAAAGTGAAGATTAAGATAACTACAGATGTTCGGGACATTGAATCATTATCAAATCCACCGCAGGTGCAGTCAACCACCCACCTGCAAAGCAGGTGGGTTCGGGGTTGCGCCCCCAAAGTGGGCTTACGGTGTGGCAAAAGCCGCCGGCTTTCGCCTCAGTCAACCACCACCTTTGCAGAACTTCCCCGGTCTATCATAATTACGGGGTTAACAAAGCAGCCAAGGAGTTCATATGTCATACATCATCAGCGGGATACAGCAGATCGGGATAGGAATCCCCGATGTCGAAGAAGCCTGGAAGTGGTACCGATGCCGTTTCGGCATGGATATTCCCATCTTCAGAGAGGCGGCTGAAGCCCCCTTCATGATTGACTACACCGGTGGAAAAGTTCAGGCCCGGGATGCGGTTCTGGCCATCAACCTCCGGGGAGGGGGCGGATTCGAGATATGGCAGTACAC
>Ga0164315_10002468_pt1 | contig 14149 bp, 10 predicted proteins | sample GuaBasSedimGuay6_FD_113737 | JGI IMG/M metagenome (GOLD analysis project Ga0164315, IMG submission 113737) | Subseafloor sediment microbial communities from Guaymas Basin, Gulf of California, Mexico - Guay6, Core 4569-2, 0-3 cm | ecosystem: Environmental > Aquatic > Marine > Hydrothermal vents... | reverse complement strand
ATTAAGTTCAGTGCTTATATTTACGATAGGGCTTTACATAAAAGTAACGAAATCGAAACCGGAGAAATCATCCTGATTAAGTAGTATTTAACGAAATATCTCAATGAAAAAAATTGGAATATTATTCATTGCTTTTATATTATTCAGTCTGTCCCTCTCTGTTTTTCAGTCCTGCTGCAATCCGGATCCTATTAATTTTCGACTGGAATCTTTACATTCAGAAGCCAAAAGAATAATGGGTATTACTGTTTCAGGAAGTCAAAACATTGCTGATTTTGTAGTTGAAACTTATATCCCTGATGAAAAAGGAATTCGATACGACAGCCTGGGTATTGATGTCAGTAATGAATTAATTATTGCATTTAACAAGCAACTATGGAATAATAATCTGGGGTTTTCCAGCGCTTATGCCTGTAGTCCGGCGGAGAATTATGACATCGTATTTGATGTAATTATCACATCCTCGGAAGATTACAACAGCGCTTATCCAAAGGGTTCAAACCTGGAAGAAATGATGCAAGTAAGCAATGCACACCTGGTCAGGGGAAACAATATCAGTGTTTTTATGATTAATAAACGACTGAATTATCACACTGTTTTTTACACTTTTTCTTTTCCTCCTTCAGAAAATAAATACCACGATGTTACCATCAAATATATTTTGACCGATGGCCGGGAATATGAAACAACTGTTTCGGATATTTTGATTACAAAATAATTTCTGTATCGGCTTTACTAAAACCAAAACAGTTTAATTTTGTGAAAGCTGCAAGAGGTTTTCGTGCCGGAAAAATCTGTTGCCGGATTCACCATTTCAGATGTACATAAAAGATTATTCTTCCCGGAAAATTGTAATCATCGGAATCTTCATTCTGGTAGCTCTTATATTTGTAATCCGGCTTTACTACTTACAGGTCATCGATAACAGCTATAAACTTTCTGCCGAAAACATTGTATTGCGGTATGTTACCCAATATGCTCCGCGCGGACGTGTGTTCGATCGCAATGGTGAGCTTTTGGTTTATAACGAAGCGGCTTACGATTTGATGATAATTCCAAGGCAGGTAAAAAACCCTGATACGCTTGCCCTTTGTAATTTACTTGAGATAAGCAAAGAAGATTTTGAGAAACAACTGAATAAAGCCAGGCGTTATTCCTACTATAAACCATCGGTTTTTACCAAACAAATTTCAAAAGATGATGCCGGTGCCTTGGGCGAAGAACTTTTTCGGTTTCCGGGCTTTTATCTGCAAACACGCACTTTACGGCATTACCCATTTCCAATTGCTGCTCACTTATTAGGAAGCATTGGTGAAGTGGGCAAAAAAGAAATTGAAAAAGATGGATTTTACCATGCCGGTGATTATGTTGGAAAATCGGGAATTGAAAAGTATTACGAAAAAGAATTGCGTGGCAAAAAAGGCCTGAAAGTCCTTGCAGTTGATGTACACAACCGTGAAAAAGGAAGTTATCAAAATGGGAAATACGATACCCTTGCTATTGCCGGTAAAGATATTTTTGTCGGACTCGATGCCCGGCTGCAATATTATGGTGAACAACTTATGCAAAACAAAAAGGGCAGCATTGTTGCCATTGACCCGGCAACAGGAGAAATCCTTGCCATGCTTACCAGCCCGGCTTACGACCCCAATATGCTTGTTGGAAGAAAGCGATCAGAAAATTATAAGGCATTGCGCGACGACACTTTAAAACCATTGCTCAACCGCGCCATTTCTGGCACTTATCCTCCTGGGTCCACATTTAAAATGATTAATGCATTGATTGCTTTGCAGGAAAAAGCCGTCAGTCCGCAAACAGAATTTGCTTGCAAAGGCCCTCTTTCTGCACCTATTAAATGCACACACAACCACGAAACACCTCTCGACCTGGAAGAAGCTATAGCCCAATCATGTAACCCCTATTTTTGGAATACTTTTAAAAGCACATTGAACAAACCCGGTGATGTAAAAGTTGGTTTTGAAAATTGGTATAATGATGTGATAAGCCTTGGTTTTGGAAAGAAATTCAATACCGATATTCCCTACGAACTTAGTGGAAATATCCCTTCAAAAGCCTATTTCGATAAACTGTATCGCGGAAGCTGGAATGCATTAACGGTGAGGTCGCTGAGTATTGGTCAGGGCGAAATACTGATTACTCCTATTCAACTGGCCAATATTGTGGCAATTATTGCCAATAAAGGTTTTTATTATCCACCTCATTTTTTACATAAAATGGAAGGTAATTCCACATTGCCTGATCAATTGACAACGAAAAAAGAAACTGCAATAGAAGCAAAGTATTTTGATATTGTCCAGCATGCCATGCTAGAAGTATTTGAAGGCAAGCATGGAACAGCACGTTGGTACAAAATGGATAGTATTCAGCAATGTGGAAAGACTGGTACCGTGCAAAACCCTCATGGGGAAGACCACTCCATGTTTATCGCTTTTGCTCCATTTGAAAACCCTAAAATTGCCATTGCAGTAATTGTAGAAAATGCCGGATTTGGCTCAACCTGGGCTGCTCCCATCGCCAGTTTAATGATGGAGAAATATTTGACTGGTAAAGTGGAAAGGAAAGTAAGCGAAAAAAAGATGATTGAAGGAGATTTAATTCATGGGGAGTGAAGGAGTCGGCAATCCGCAATCGGTAGTCAGCAATCCACAGTCGGCGTAATAACTGTTGGACTGGAGACTGAAGACTGGGGACTGGAGACTGAAGACTGAAGACTTTTCAGTATGCGATAGTTGTCTGACCACAGTTTGATTTGGCATATAGTGGTGGACGACTGGGGACTGAAGACTGAGGACTGAAGACTGAAGACTGGAGATTGAAGACTGGAGATTGAAGACTGGCGACTAAAAATAATACACATAAAGAGTCAATAAATTGAGAAGAGAGAATATAATAGCAAACATAGATTGGCTGACAGTATTTTTATACTTGCTGCTGGTTTTCTTTGGGTGGCTGAGTATTTTTTCAGCAGCATCAGACGAGGATGTGGTTCGTGTTTTTGACCTGTCTCAACGTTTTGGCAAACAAATTTTATGGATTGCCCTGGCAATTGTAATAGCAATTGTTATCCTGATTATTGATGCCAAGTTTTTCACTGCTTTTTCTTTTGTTATTTATATCTTATTTTTTCTACTACTTGTTGCTGTTTTACTTTTTGGTAAAACTGTAGCCGGTTCTAAATCGTGGATTGAGATTGGGAGTATCAGTATTCAACCCGCTGAATTCGCAAAATTTGCGACGGCCCTTGCATTGGCCAAATACCTGAGTATTACCAATATTGACATGGGTAAACTCAAAACCAAACTCATTTCCATTGTCATTATTACTGTTCCGCCTTTGTTGATTTTATTGCAAAACGATACTGGTTCTGCGTTGGTATATGCAGCCTTTGTACTGGTACTTTATCGCGAAGGAATTTCAGGAGCTTTTATTGTAATGGGTGTGGTAGCAGCTTTATTGTTCATTCTTACGCTGCTATTTGGCGAAATCTGGGTAACTGCTGGCATCGTAATTTTTGCTGTGCTTATGATGCTTTTTGTTAAGAAAATGCGGAAGAGCTTGAAAATTATTCTGGCAGGAGTGGTGGTATCAATTGTTTTTGTTTTCAGTGTAAATTATGCCTACGAAAATGTACTTGCCCCTCATCAAAAAAAGCGCATTAATGTAATGTTAGGCATCGAAAAAGACCCTTACGGTGCAGGCTATAATGTTAACCAATCAAAAATTGCCATTGGTTCGGGTGGGCTTAGTGGCAAAGGTTTCAGACAGGGAATGCTTACGCGCTATCATTTTGTACCGGAGCAAACCACCGATTTTATCTTCTGTACGGTAGGCGAAGAATGGGGCTTTGTTGGGACGACAGTGGTTATTCTGCTTTTCGTTTTTTTATTAATTCGCTTGGTTCTTCTTGCCGAACGGCAGAAATCACACTTCAGCAGGATTTATGGCTACGGAGTGGCATCCATTTTCTTTTTTCATTTTGCTATAAACATTGGAATGACTATTGGATTGGCTCCGGTGGTTGGTATCCCATTGCCTTTCTTTAGTTACGGCGGCTCTTCATTGTGGGCATTTACTATCCTGCTGTTCATCTTTATTAAACAAGATGCAGATAGGTTGAATGTGTTGTAGAGACTTTAAGACCTGAGACTGTTAGACTTGAGTATTTCGACCCTATAGTGTCCAAGCCCGAAACAAACGGGCATGTCGACTTTGCGGGGCAACCGAACCTGCTAAGTGGACTTTTGCTCTTAGCAGGTTGAGATATTGCAACGAAGCAATTTCGTAGCTGAATTAATCTTTACAGAAATGGTTATTGTTAAAACCCCCGTTCTTCAGTCAAGTGTGAAATGACGAATAAACTAAGCTTTGTTAGATACAAGATGCAAGAGCCAGGATGCAGGAAGGGACAAACCCGATGGGCAGCATTTTTTCCGGACAAATCTTCTTGTTTTCAATACGCTTGTTGAAAAAATTTCCCGGCAGGTTAAAAGTCGGGACAGTGGGTCTAAGAATTATTGAAATGAAATAGGGGAAGTACAGCCGCGATGTTTCGCGGCTCTAAACAAACAACAAGGAACAGTGGTCAGACGACTATCTTCTGTAACGAAATCGTCGTCCGACCACTTTATCTAATTTGAGAAAAGGAATGAAATAACGAAAGTGGTTAATAAAACAGGATGCGGTTATCCTCAACTTCCAGAGATTCTTCTAATGCCCTATAAACAATATCCTGGTCAACCTTCTGTTTAAATTCAGTATGAATATTTCTGATTGTTCCGCTATATTCATCTCTGTCAGATGCTTTGGCCATATTTTCAACCTTTGCTACAAATACGGCACCTTTCCCTATGATGGGTTTGGTAACTTCACCGTTTGATAAGGCAAAAATAGTACCTATTGTTTTTCTTTCCTGTCCAAAACCTTGTAGGTTTCTCGAATTAAATGTCAAAGAATTTACCTCAACTTTACTAGAATTAAACTCAGAGGCCAGTTTATCAAGGTCATTATTATTAGCCTTCATTTGCTCGACTAACAATCCTCCTTTTACCTGGTTGGTAACAAGAGATAAAATCCTGGTTTTTACTTCAGACAAAGGAGGGTAACCTTCTTCTGATTTTGCCGTTACTACTGCCACAACAAACATATCTTCAAGGTCAAAAACCTGTGACACATCGCCTACAGCGGTTTCATCTTTAAATGCCCATCTGACAATTTGCCTGGGACTATTCAGGCCTGCAATATAATTGCTCATTTTGTCAATTTTAGGCATGCTCCGTTTGTTCAGACGGCCTTCTGAAACAGCGTTATCAAACTCTTCTGCTGTTTTATTTTCGGAAGCCAGTTTACTTGCCTTTGCAAATGTTTGCTGGTAAGTTTGGTTACTGGCAATTACCTTGTGGTCAACCATGGCTACTTTCACCTTTTTTACATCCTCTTTTTTACCGGTTACCTCGATAATGTGGTAACCAAAAGGTGTTTCAGCAAAAGTAATGCTACCGGTTTCTGCATTCAAAACAGCTTCATTAAAAGGCCATACCATTGTTCCGTCAGCAAACCAACCCATGTCGCCATTATTTTGTCTTGCCGATGGATCGTCAGAAAACTGTCCAACCAATAAGCCGATATCTTTAGGTGATTTCTTCACTAAATTAAGAATGCTATCTGCCAATTGTTCAGCCTGATCTTTGGTTCTTCTTATTTCAGGATTGGCCCTTAAAGCACCCTGGTAAGCAATTAAAATATGTGTTGCTTTCATCGAATCGGGACGGTAGGCAACATCAACCAAACGGGCAATATGAAATTCATCTTTTTCAAGCCATGGCTCTGTTACAGTTCCTATTTCGCCTGCAAACATTGGCGTTTCAATTTGAAGTGGTAATTGTCCTTCCATTTTCCAACTGCTATCGTAACGATTATCAGAATTCAATTTTACAAAACGGGCAACATTATCTGTTTCTTTAAATTCTGAATAAATCGCATTCATCTCAATTTTAGCAGACTCCATGTCTTTCATCGATGGCTTCACAACAAACATTACGTAGGAAAGATCGCATGTAGCTTTTTCTTTAAATAGATTTTTGTGTTCTTCATAATAATCAACATAATCATCTTCAGTAACAGTAACTGTACTGTCAGGAATGTCCTGATATCGTGCGGCTACATACGAAATTCTTGCTGTTGTATTGTCATCCTGATAACTGAGTTTGGCAAGTGCTTTTGGAACATAATAAGCCTGATAAACCAAGGCCTTGTATTTTTCGTTCATTCTGTCGTCCTTGATGAACTTCTCAAATTGTACCCATTGCTGTTTGGATTCCGGTGGCATATTGTCGTAGTTCTTCAAATACTGAACAATGAGCCTTCTGTCGTAAATTCCAGTATTGGGATCAGAAAAATATTGCTTGATTTGATCGTGAGGGTTAGTTCCTTGAATGAGGTCGAAAAGTTCGTTTTTGGTTACGGTAATTCCAAGTGCTTCATACTCTTTCTCCATGATGATGGTCCTGACCATATATCTCCAGGTTTCATCTTTAATCCTGAATTGTTCATCCGAAGTAAGGAGATCTTTGTTCTGGTTTTGCTTAGTTGCATTCATGGTTTGATCAACCTGTTTGTTGAAATCCATATAGGTGATGTCTTCTCCTTCTACCTGGCCTATGTTCACTTCTCGCGAGCCTCCTGTTGACTTGGAAAGGTCGCCCAAAATAAATGCGAGCAACGCCACACCAATTACAATAATCAGCAAGGTTCCATGTTTTCTAATACTTCCAATAGCTGCCATTTCTCTCTGTTTTTATTTTAAATTTTCGAGGTGCAAATGTACGAATGTAAGTGATACAATGAAAAAAATATTTTAAATACAATTTGATGGCTAAATCATTTACCTAATGTATTCTTCAATATCCATATATACAGATAGTTAATGCTTGAATAATAGAGTTGATTCTGAAAACGAAAAGGGTGTTTTTCTATGAAATAATTTCTAATTTCACTTCTTCTATCCGGTTTTTGCTGGATTTTAAAACCGTAAAAATGAATGGGTTGATCTCGATTTGCTCGTGAAGTATCGGAATACTTTCGTGAGAATGAATAATGAAACCCGAAAGTGTTTCGTATTCGTCTGATACCGGTATGTTTAATTTGTATTTCTTATTGATAAAATCGATTTCTAAGCGGGTTGAAAAAAGGTATTCGTTTTCTGAAACCATTTTTTCAAGGCTTACCTCTTTGTCATATTCATCTTCTATTTCACCAAATATTTCTTCAATTACATCCTCCATCGTCACGATCCCCGAAGTGCCACCAAATTCATCAACAACAACAGCAACACTTTTGTGTTTGCTCATAAAATCTGATAACAGCTTATTTGCAGCCAGGGTTTCAGGAAATACTTCCACCTTTCTTACTACATCACTTATTTGTTGGGGCTGGGCAAACATATCGAAGGCATCAACATATCCAATTAAATTGTCAATGTTTTCTTCATAAATCATTATTTTAGAATGACCGGTTGCAGTGAATAACTGCCGCAATTGTTCGATATCTTCATTAATTTCGATGGCTTTGATTTCGGGTCGGGGAACCAGACAATCGCGCAACTTGATGTTTTTAAACTCGATGGCATTCTGAATCATTTGGATTTCCTGATCCAGTTCCTCTTGTTGTTCTTCGCCATCCACGTATTCTTTCACATATTCTTCCAGGTCAATTGCGCTGAACTGGTAGCTTTCCTTCGGCAAACTAATCCGAAATACTTTGCTAAGCAATAATTCTGAAAAACCAATGTAGATGAGGATTAACGGAAAAAAAAGATAGTAGAACAGCCAAACGGGTATGGCGAAAAATTTGAGTATGGTATTGGGATTTATCCGAAAGAGAATTTTTGGAAAAAACTCAGCTGTTATCAGAATAACGAATGTTGAAATAAGTGTTTGAATAAGCAGAACCATCACCCCCGAATTTATTGATGGAGGAAGTGTATGAATGATCAGTGGTTCAAGTAATCCTGCCATGGCAATACCGTAAACTACAAGCGCAACATTATTGCCGAGTAATAAAGCTCCAATAAAACGGGATGGATTATTGTAGAAAACCGATAATATTCTGGCTGGTAGCACTTTCCGTTTTATATCCAGATGATGTTTCAAATGGCTTGAGCTAACAAATGCTATTTCCATTCCGGAAAAGAATCCGGAAAATAGTAGCATTATAATGATGATGAGGCCGTAAGTACCCATTTATTTTTTGTTCTATTTGGTATTTTAATCGTTTACAATAATAATCAGAAAACAAATATTCAATGCTTTATTATTTGGGTTGTTTTCTGAAGGAGTTCAATTTCGTCAATTTCCCAACGAATCGTTTTCGTTAATGTCAATATCGGCTTTAAATTTAATGATCTCCCTTTTACTAAATGATTCATTGGCCCACATGCTATCGCCAAATATTACCTTATCGGGAGATGTTATTTTTACAAAAGTATTTGAATAGATGATCTTCTTTCTCTGATCCCAAACAAGGTTTTCCGTTCTCAGTTCTTCCTCCTTTTCATAATTAATGACGACCACATCATTACGGGCCCGAAGTATTTTTTGTTTCTCATAACTCACACCGTAATTTGCGCGCAAATAAGAAACCTGTATTCCACTGTCGTTGAAAAAAGTGACTTCAAAACCATTGGGAAATTCAATATAAGGGTCTTTGCCTTCAAACTTATACATTAAGGGACTTTTAAGTATAATTTGCAAAAAGCCCGAATCGGTACGTTCAAACTCAATACTATCAGCCATAATCACCGGTAAGGTATCATTTCTTGCAAATTCCTGAATATCGGCAATGGGGTTCTCACACGAAAAAAGCACCATCACAACCACTGCTGCAATGATGCTTTTTATCAATTTCATGGACATTTTTTCAGTTTAAATAAACTTATTTTGCAGCCCTTACTTTGGTATCCCTGTTAATCCAGCACTCTACAGTATAGGTGTCCCCTTCGTTAATTCCGTAAAAGAACAACAATTCAGTTGGCGGAAAATACACCTTATAAGTATTGATTTTTTTATTCATTGCATCGGTCAGCGAAGCATCGACTTGTTTGGCTTTCCTGTACATGTCAACGGCTGCCCAATAGGCTACCTTTTTTGTTAAATCATTATCGCCACATTTTGTTGCGCTCATTGCATATAAATCACCAATAAAAGCATATGGTTCTCCCCAGTTAGGATTCAACTCAATAGCTTTTAGCGCATATTTTCTTGATTCCGGTAACCTGTCCAAGGCACGAAAAGTTTTTGCCAGATAGATAAATGCATCGTCAGCTTTATCCAGGTCTTCCATCTTTGTGGCTTCTTCCATATATGGGATGGCTTCTTTGAAACGTTCCTGGTTAATCATCATTTTTCCAATCAGATAAGCCGATTCAGGTGATGCATCAGAATGGTGAAGAGCAACAACAGCTTCAAAATACAAGGGGGAATCGTGACACTTTTTCTTTTCTAATATTTTTGTGATTTTTTTCAGTAAATCAACATCTTTTGGTGCCTGATCATATTTCTTTTGATAAATGCGAACCAAATCGGTACAGTTGGCAAAGGGTTCGAAGGTGTTTTCGATATTGCCCTTGATATTTTCCCATTCATTGATTTGTTTGGATTTTTCTTGGACAGTATATTTTTTAACATTGGCATCAACAATATCCATAATCATGTCATAGTCATCAACAACATTAGCCGTATCGGCATCGCCTTTTTGCGCCATCTTGGCACTTGCCCTAAAATAATAGACGCAAACCGGACCTTTGGCGTTTCCTTTTTCCAGATCTAACGACCGTTTCAGTATTTCATATGCCTGCACATAAGCGCTCGGTCTTTGTTTGTAGAGGTCAACTCCCTTACGTCCCAACAATTCACCAACTTGTGATTTATCAGATTTATGTTTAATGGGGAAGTATTTTATACGTGCATCATAAACCATCAGCATGGTATCTATGTAAGCATTTTTCTCGGTATCATCTTTACTCACTTTAACCTGATATTTTAGCATTTTGATACCATCTACATAAATATTTTGGCTAGCCCTGGGACAAGATGCATATACTTTTCTCCATGAGACAATGGCATCATTTATCGCAGAATTCTTGTATTTACTACTTTTCCATTGCTTGTAAAACTCCCGATAAAGCGAAAGGTTCATTACACAAGTTACAGAGTCTTTTCCATATTTTGAACCGTCATCCTGAGGTGTATATTTTAGTGATGGCTCTCCGGCAAATGCCATTGTGCCAAGCCCTAATCCTACAAATAGTATTAAATATTTAAGTTTCATTTTTAAATGGTTTTATATGAATGCTACTGATATTTTCGTTTATGGAACCAATGTTCATGTACTGCAACTCCGAATGTAAAATTAATAAAATTTTCTTGAATCAGCATATCTTCAGTGGTTCCCCTTTTTCCAATTTCAATACCAAGGTCAAGCGTGGTTCTGGTTTTCCTTAAAGGGAAATTAAATCCAAAACTTATGCCAAACTCATTAATTTGATGGTTTGAGATATTAAGATAGGAATTATTGTACCTGAACCCAAGTCGATAAGTCATGCGGGTAAAAAGGGAAGATAAGCTTGTGTGATTTGGCGTAAATTCACCACCAACGGCAAAACGCCAGGAATTGTTAAGGCTATCGAGAACCCCAAAACTTTCAAACTTCTTCCAGTTTTGCCACTCAAAATCTGCACCAACCAACCAGCTATCAGCATTTCTATAAGTAAAACCAAAGCCGACTCTGTCAGGCAAAGTTATCGTTCCCTTTTCGTCAGGATTATAGGCAATGGTATCCCTTGTAATATCAACTGTGCCATCTGTTCCATTGATAATGGTAGTGGCCAGATAAGAGCGCGTGGCATTTAATTGAAATGTATTGGCATAAATAAGCCCGAGTGTTAGTTGCTTAGTATTGCTAAAATGGATATCGTATTGCACACCATAATCAAAAATAAAATCGCTGCCCCGTGTTTTTGCTTCGGTTTTTGTTCCAAGGATGAATAAAGAATCAACAAAGTTAATGACGCTGCGCCTTCTCGATTCGCCAAACAAGTACGTTGCATCAATTCCCAGGCGAAGGTTTTTCCCTACCCTGAATGCATTCCCCCAGAAAACCTGGTTCAGTCCACCGTCGCCTTCAATACTGTTTTCCACATTACTGAAACCTTCAACATCGACAAGTATATCAACATCGTAACCAATTTTACTAAAAGGCATAACCCCTAAACTTGTTCGCCACCATCTGGTAATAGGGAAACCCAAAAAAACATAACTAAGTGATGAATAATAACCGCTTTCAGAAAGCGTGGTTGTTTTTAAAGTTTTAAAATCAGCAAAAATACCTGCTTCAAAAAGAAAGGATGCAGAATCGATTGCCCCGTATGATGCAGGATTTCCGGGATTAATCGTGGATGGGTCTGCATAGCCAATCGAGATACCCCCCATTCCCTGCAAAGCCGTGTTTACATTTTTTCCGTGCAATTGTCCAAGCCCAAAACGGGAATAGGGCGAATTAATGCTCGTTTGTGCATTTAATCCCAGGACGAAAAAAAGCAAGATTGGTAATATGGCTGACCTATAAATTCTCATTAAACTGAAGGATATTTATTAATCCCTGAAGTACCAAATTTGGGGCTGCAAAGATGTTATTTTTTAAGTACTTATCAAAATATTTATTGTCCCCGCCGCAAATAATGATTTTAAGCCCGGGAAAATCTGATTGATAGCGTTCTATTATGCCGTCAACTTCTTGCAGAACACCATTTTGCACTCCCGTTAATATCGACTTTTTTGTAGAGTTTCCAATCAGGTTTATTTCTTTATTGTAGTTTGCTTCAACTAACGGTAATTTACTTGTTAAAGTATGCAATGCATCAAAGCGCATTTGTAGTCCGGGGCTGATGCCACCACCAAGATATTCGCCCTTTGCTGTCAGTAAATCATAAGTAATACTGGTTCCGGCATCAATAACCAAAACATCCTGTTCCGGATACAAACTTTGCGCACCGGCTACTGCGGCTATTCGGTCTTTACCCAATGTTTCCGGTGTTGCGTAGCTGTTTTTAAATGGAAGGGGAGTTTTACTTTCAAGAGAAACGAAATGTAGTTTTTGATCAAGAAATAATTCAATTGTTCCTGTATTTTTACGAACACTTGAAAGAATAGCACTATCGATGAGTTTGTACTTATCAAGCAGCACACTCAATTCCTGAACTGAAAATTCAGGGCTTTTGTTCAGTTCAACAATTTTCAAACCATCAAAAACCGCCGACTTCACAAATGAATTACCAATATCAATTACAAGTTTCATTTCAGTAAATTAGCAATTGCAAAAATAAGCTTATGTATTTTGAAAAAGTAAAAATTATGTTTTTTTGAGAAAAATTCTTTTAGGTTTTTGTCAGGATAAAAAAAAGTTTATTTTTGCACCTCCAAAAACGGGACGGTGCCATAGCTCAGTTGGTAGAGCAATGGACTGAAAATCCATGTGTCCCTGGTTCGATTCCAGGTGGTACCACCAACCCAAAACAAAGCCCTTGTTCGTAAAAAGCAAGGGCTTTTCTTTTTTGGCATTAGTGGAATTTGCTACCCGGTAAATACAACTTTCTAAATTTACTACTTTTGGATTCGCTTTTTTCAACCCAAAAAATAAATATGAAACGACTACTTATAGTAACAGGCGGCGGCGATTGCCCCGGATTAAATGCAGTAATCCGTGCCATTGTGCACCGGGCTTCCAAAGAAGGAGATTGGGAAGTACTGGGAAGTATCCAGGCGTTTAATGGCGTACTTAGGGAACCGACAGAAGTAGTGGTTTTGGACAATAAAAAAGTTTCCGGTATCCATTTTCAAGGTGGGACAATTATCGAAACCACCAACAAAGGAGGACCTTTTTCGTGGCCGGTAAAAGACAAAAATGGCAACTGGACTACGGTTGACCGATCGGATGAAATGATCCGCAAATTACAAGCCATGCACATTGATGCTGTGATAAACATTGGCGGCGACGGATCGCAGCGGATTTCTGAGAAACTATTTAAAAAAGGCTTAAATATTATTGGTGTTCCCAAAACCATCGACAACGATTTATCGACTACCGATTTTACATTTGGTTTTCAAACTGCCGTTCAGATTGCAACAGAAGCTGTTGATAAATTGGTTACCACAGCAGCCAGCCACAACCGGGTTTTTGTGCTGGAAGTGATGGGCCGCGATGCAGGATGGATTGCCCTGAATGCAGCGGTGGCAGGTGGTGCCGAAGTTTGCCTCATCCCTGAAATTCCTTACGATATTCAAAAAGTGAAGGCCGCACTTGAAAAACGATTTACTTACGATCGTGGTTTTGCAGTAGTCGTGGTTTCTGAAGGTGCTTTTCCAAAAGGAGGTGAAGTTATTAGTGAAGAAAGCGAAGAAGCAGGTTACGAAAACAGGATGCTGGGAGGCATTGCCCAGCAATTAATTGCAGACTTAAAAGAGGCAGGTTTTAAGCCCGCTATGCGCGAAACAGTACTCGGACATTTGCAACGTGGTGGAGTTCCCATCGCTTACGACAGAGTATTGGCAGCACAATTTGGCGTAAATGCTTTCGAGATGGCATTAGATGGTGATTTTGGAAAAATGGTCTCTTACCAACATCCCGATTTTGTAGCCGTCCCGCTAAAAAAGGCCATTGCCAAACCCAATCTGGTTGGTAAAAACAGCGCATTGGTAAAAACAGCTCGAGGCTTGGGAATCTGTTTGGGAAATTGATCTGTCAACAGTCTTCAATCATTCAACCGATACCTGCAAACTACGACTGCTAACTGCTAACTTCATTTCTCATAAATTTAATACCTTTGCTTTCATTATTTACTAAAACAAAAAAGAATGGAAAATGTTGACAATTTAACCGCAAACACTGACAAACTAATGGCATGGGCAGCGGAACATGGCCTCGCCTGGGGATTAAAATTACTGGGTGCGATTGTTGTTCTTCTAATTGGACTTTGGATTATCAAAGTCATCATGAACAAAGTAGGCAAAACGATGGAAAAGAAAAATACCGATCCATCACTCAGATCATTCCTAAAGAGCATGATGAGTATCACTTT
>Ga0164315_10002467_pt1 | contig 14149 bp, 15 predicted proteins | sample GuaBasSedimGuay6_FD_113737 | JGI IMG/M metagenome (GOLD analysis project Ga0164315, IMG submission 113737) | Subseafloor sediment microbial communities from Guaymas Basin, Gulf of California, Mexico - Guay6, Core 4569-2, 0-3 cm | ecosystem: Environmental > Aquatic > Marine > Hydrothermal vents... | reverse complement strand
TGAATTAGGCAAAATCCAACCCGCTGCGGAAAATTTACGGGAGTATTTAGAAACGGAAAATCTCGAAGGCTTTATGAACATCATTCGCGCCTTATTTGCCAAAATTCCGTATCCATTACACATCGAAAAAGAGGCCTATTATCATTCCCTGTTTTATATGATCTTGGTGTTGATGGGCGTTGAAATTGATTTGGAAGTGTTGACTGATAAAGGCAGAATTGATGGCGTATTGGCTTTTGAGAATAAAATTTATCTGATTGAGTTCAAATATGCTTGCAAGGGTAGTAATATGACTCGTTTAACGAACAATGCCCTCAAGCAAATCAAAACCAAAAATTATGGCGAACGCTTTTTGAATGATTCGCGCCCACTAATCTATCTTGGTGTCGGCTTTGCGGGAAAGAAAATTGGGTATAAAAAGGTGACCAGTCTCGAAGCGGGCATATCGCCCTAAATGCGGACAAAATCCAAACCTCTGAAATTTGGGGCACTGGGGTAGTTGAGTGGGAAAGCTTCAATTTCAAGCCCCTATTTGTCAAGATCATTGAAAATCAGAACTGTTTATCTTATGTATTATTTTTGCGTTAAAAATAGAGTTAAATCAATCCCATTCAATGATCCCACTGCCATCGCGCCTACGCAAAATATATTAGTAACTAAAACAATTGCTTAGGTTAAAGTAAAATAAATTAGTAACTAAATCAACCTAAAGATGTTGAAACGGTGGGTTCGATGGGTTCCTCCAATAGCGGAATAGGCTTGATAAAGATTACACCACTTAAAAAGGAAAGAAGATATGACAGAATGGGATTTGACTCCTCCACCTTTATCTAATTTAGGCGATCATGACGTTTATCGTTTAGGAAACCACTTGGGTGGAAAACGGGTAGCCCTTTTGGTAACGGGCGGTATTGCTGCAATGAAGGCCCCCCTGATTGCACGTTCTCTTCGACAACAAGGTGCTAAAGTCGTTGCTTATGTTTCCTCTGAGGCCTTGAGATATACCACATCCGATGCGCTGGCATGGAGTACCACTAACCCCGTTGTGACTCAACTTACTGCTCATTCAGAACATTTAAGCGATACAACCCCTTTTGATATCTTTTTAGTTGCTCCCGCGACTTATAACACCATTAATAAAATGGCCCATGGCATTGCCGATGGTGTGATTACGACAACACTGGGATCGGCTATCGGCAGAATGGAACTGGGAAAATCAAAGGTACTGATTGCCCCGACTATGCACAACTCACTGCACAATAGCCTTCTCACTGAATCGCTGAAAAAGCTAAAAGCCATGGGCGTACACATTATTCCGCCCAGAGAAGCCAATGGTAAACATAACCTTCCCGATGAGAAAACGCTGACGGCCTCTGTCTGCCGAGCAGCCAGTGCTTCGCCTCTCAAAGAGGTACCGATTTTAGTCACTGGGGGCCCGACTCCGGTTCCCATAGACAATGTACGACGGATTATCAACCGTTTCACTGGAAAATTGGGTATAAAAATACTGGAAGAATTATACCTACGTGGGGCGGATGTGCTGCTGATTCACGGTGATAGTGGCTATCGTCCACCAGAACATTTGCCTTATGTTGTGGCAAAAACGTATGATGATTATTATGAGAAGGTGATGAGTGAACTAAAAGAGAAAGCGTATGCTTTTGGCCTCTTTTCTGCTGCTGTTGCCGATTATCGACCGGAAAAAACCTTACCGGGTAAAACGCCAAGTGGCCAAAATTTATCCTTGAATTTGGTACCCACTGTGAAAGTGATTGATGAAGTGAAAAAACAATTTCCCAATTTGTTTATGTTAACCTTCAAATATCAAGAAGGGCTATCCCATGAAGAACTGATGGAAATTGCCTATCGTCGCCTCAATTCAGGATATCCCGCTGTTGTCGCGAATCGGGGTGAAGAAGTGGGCCCTTTTGGGGAACAAGTGGCTCATCTCGTTACCGGGGTTGGAGAAACGGCAAAATTCATCGGTAAAGAGCAAATTGCGATTGGGATTGCCAATTATCTTGAAGATATAGCGTTTCCCGATTGAATAAACTATACCTATACTGAATCAATCATTAAAGCGCACAACCCGAACAAACCCCTTCGGGGGTGTGCGTTTTAATAATTGTAGGTGGGCAACAAAAACACGTTACCCAGCCGACATAAAAGTTAAAAAAGCGCAATTTATGACAATGCTAAGTACTGAAGCATAAATTTTCAGGTATTTTAATAGAAGCAACCAGAAGAGGGGCAACCAGAAGAGGGGCAACCACAAGGGATTGCCCCTACAAACATCCCGTAGGGGCAATCCCTTGTGGTTGCCCTTTAATGTGTCAATAAAAAACGAAATCGAAGCGTCTCTTGCGCCTCTTGCGCCTCTTGCGTTATAAAAAAAATAATATAAAACCAGTGAGTACAGCTAATTACTGGGATAAACGAATTAAAAATATTAGAGATGATAACGAGACATACTGAGTTTAGCAAAAAGGTGTTAATTCGTTTATCGGCCCGTAATTCGTTGTACTCACATCCTAAAACATCCTATAATTCAAAAATATTCTGTTCCAAACAACGAGGCACCACAAAATGAAAATACGCGATTTATTCCTACTCTCTCTTATACTCTCCCAAGCCGCCTGTTTGCCGCAGACGAATCCGATATTAACAGCAGCCCAACCACCGCCCACAACATCTGCTACCTCAACCACCCCACCCATCCTCCAAATTGATCCCGGCGGGCATTTGGCAAAAAATAAATTTGGAACGAAAAACGCAAAATAAATTTGGAACGAAAAACGCAAAATAAATTTGGAACGAAAAACGCAAAATAAATTTGGAACGAAAAACGCAAAATAAATTTGGAACGAAAAGACAAGACGCAAAATAACAATGCACTCCAAAGGCAAAATAACATGAAACCTTTTATTAAGGAGAAAACGATATGAAGAGAGTCATAAACCAAGTCGTATTATTCAGTATCCTATTGATTTTGCTAGGCTGCACTTCCGGAATGAGCTGCCCGAAGACGACGAACAGCCTGTTCAGTTCATCCGTGAATCACACGGATTTTGAATATTTTTATTCGACGGCTTTTGATGAGTCGCTTTCCAATGCGATGAAACAGACTGATGATCAGATTGAAGTTTCTGTTTTAACGCCTTTTTCTTCTAACAATGTACCCGAACGCTTAGATACGTGGTTGACGGTTATCAAAGAAAATGGCGGTAATGTCAACACGGAACCGGCAGAAAACGAAAGAAATGTTATCGCTATTGCTCTGACTTTATATTCGGTTTACCAGTTAGTCAAAAAAACGGTGAGATATTTTCCCGCTAAACATTACAATGCGACGTTGTTATATCGGCGTGCTGAAAGCGGAGAAGCTTTGATAGAAAAAATTGTCTTTAGCCAGAAATAGCCTAGTGGTATTTGGTGGGCAACAAAAACCCGTTACCCACCCTACAGGAATGGCAATGGTGGGCAACAATCTTTACCCACCCTACGATTTTTATTTTGAATAATTGATAACGAGGCAATCTAAATATGTCAAATAACTATTTGTTTTTAATGAGTTTCTTGTTGTCGCTACTTTCTGCTTGTAATAATGAAGTGGTGAAAACGAGTGAGAGGGTAGTGCCTTCGCTTGATGAGCCTGTTTATACGGCTTCTGGTTCAACACCTTCTGCTGATTCAATCAATAGGGCGTTACCGGCTTCTGGGCCTATCCTTCATGCGATTATCGCGGCCGATACCGATGATGAAATGGTGGGTAAAAGTGTTGAAATTGATTTGGAGAATCTGGAAAGCTTGTTGCTGTCTATTCAGGATAATACGGGTTTGAGATTACAAATTCGGTCGATTTCGGGTAATGAGCTTACTCGTAATAAGGTTATTGAGGCTTTAAACCAATTGTCGGTTGGGCCAAATGATGTGGTGATTTTTTATTATTCTGGCCATGGTGTCAATTTTAATAAAGGTTCAAAATGGCCGTCTTTGGTGTTGGCGGGTCGTTTTTTGGATTTGGATGAAGTGAAGGCTAGAATTAAGGCGAAAAATCCACGCTTTTTGATGGTGTTTGCGGATGCGTGTAATAATTTGGTGCAGGTTATTTCTTCAGTTCGAGGAACTCGGGGTATGCCACGCGCTAAAAATTATCGAGATTTATTTTTGAATTATCGTGGCGATATCATGGCATCCAGTTCGATTCCTGGACAGAAATCTTGGGGGAGTCATGGAGATGGGGGATTTTTTACACAGGCGTTTTTAAACCAGTTAAATGAAGAGTTGGCTTCGGCTTCGATTCCGAGTTGGCAGGCGATTATGGAACGGGCTAAAAAGCCTCTTCCAACATACGATTCTGAGCAACCTTTTCAAGATCCGCAATATGAAATCAATATTCGGCGCGTAGAGGCCTCGCTTTCTTCATTAGAGGGTTCAAAACAGGGTGAATTTGAGCCCGTTCATGTGATTCCACCATCAACCTCTGCGGTAGAAGCGCCCTTTCTTGGAACCTTTGAGGAAAAGCCGTCGGCTGAATCATTAGTTGCTGATGATGAACAGTTGTTTATAGAGGTGTTGCCGAGTTCGCCATTTCGTTTAGGTGATACGATGCGACTCAATGTGCGTAATGGTGGCCGTGAGAAGGGGTATTTATTGGTATGGGATATCAATAGTGCGGGAGAGATTAGCCGTATTTTTCCTAATCAATTTGATCAGGAACATGCGCTTGGCGCGGGTAAGACGAAAACGATTCCAGAAAATGCGTTTTCTGGATTTGGCTTTACGATTGTTGAGCCGGTTGGGCAGAGTGTGTTACTTGCGTTGTTGGTTAAAAAGCATCAGGTGCAGATGGTGTTATCTGAACGATTCGAGGGGCTTTCCGCGCCGACTGCTGATCAAGCCTTGCAAGGGTTACGTGAACAGTTGAAGCAGAAATTGGGAGAAAATGGGTGGGCAATGAATACGGTGGATTATGAGGTTGTGGATTGATTGTCTTGGTATTGATTATTTGATAGAACGCTGATAAGTAGCTAGTGCAGTAAAGCGGAAATAGAAAGACCACCCAGCCATCAAAAGCCAACAGCTAAAGCAGTTGTCTAAAAGCTCAAGTCACCTAAAGGTGACTAAACCCTATCTCTAGCGAGATTTTTAAGCCAAAAGCGCAAATTGACTGTCCACTGTTATAAATTTTGTGTTTTGTTAGTCACCTTTAGGTGACTTAAGCTTTTAGACAACTGCTTTAGCTGTTGGCTGGGGTGGTCTGATCATTTCCGCTTTACTGCACTAGTATTTGGTGGGCAACAAAAACACGTTACCCACCCTACAAGAGAGATTGACTACAATTGGTTTATCGCTGAAATATGAATGGCGGCTTGTCCGGTTGCTATGATATGGGCATGAATTGAGGTGGGTGTTAAATAAATCCCTTTTGGGTAAATTGATTCAATTTTGCCGGTGATTTTAGCGCCATGAGCTGCGAAGGGTTGATTGAGTGCCTCTTCGGCTAATTGTTTCGCTTTGCTTAAATCTTGGGCTATGGACCACCGTAATTCACGTTGTATCGTTTCTATAAATAATTGATCTACTAGCCATTTTGCTGCCTGAAGTAATACATTTTCTGTGGACATTTCGTATTTGAAGTCTCTCAGAAAAATCTCTTGACGGTCGGCATCGTAAGTGGGTTTGCCTGTTAGAGAGACTTGGCCGCTATAGTCTCCTTCAAATTCAAATTCTGCGGTTACCCAGTCTCGGCTACCATAGATTCTGTTGACTTGGTTAATCGTGATGCTTTGATTGCCAATTGGATAACGCTTACCAGCTAACGCTTGATTGGCTATTTTAGTGGCCTCTTCGTAACTGATGCCGCCTTCTAGGGCTATCCGAAAATGCTCTCCAACGAAATGGCCGGCACGGCTGGGTAGCGGTTTTGTTGTGATTGATGGCTTGGTTTTGTTGATTTTGGCTTTCAGTTTGATGCCGACGGAGAGTACGGCGGTTTCTTGATTGCCTGTGATCGCGGTTGAACGCAGTTCTTCTGGTTGCAGGATTAACCAAAATCCTTCTTTTAATTTGATGGGTTTTTGCATTTCAGTCCATGCTTTTTGTACCCGATAACGCAATTTGAGTTGTTGATTGATGCGTTGATCAATTTCAGACGTTTTTTGGTTAAGCGTTGCTTCCAGTTTGTCTTCAAAGAAGCGGGTTACGCCTATCGATAATCCCAGTACTTTGATTCGACAACGTTGTTTCCAGACAAGAGGGTGTTTTTGAGTGACTGTCTTCAGTTGCCAGTTATCATCTATAGAGAGGGTTGTTTCAAGGGGAATGACAAAGTTCATTTGACAGTGTTTGGTGTTGCGTAGACATTTCCCCCAAAAGGTGTTGATCGCATAAAGATGTGCATGGGCGGTTGTGGTGATGGGTATTTGCCAATGAATCGTGGAGCCGATCATGTTGAGGCCGATAGGCTTTCGATCTGCTGTTCCCCATTGTGTCCGCTTGCAATCAGGCTGTTCTTGGCCAAAATGGTAGCTTTGAGGTATTTTTTCTTCCATCAATTGGCGTAAAGCAGCCAGTTCGAGTGTAATGGGTATTTCTATGATGGCACTTTCAACCTCTGGTACGGGTATAAATTCTATCTCTGGCTCTGATGGATTAGGCGTTTCTTGAGCTAACATGATATGCGCTAAACCTGTCAAAAAGATTATCAGCAGGATTTGCTGTTTGAAATGAGGTACTTTTTTCATTTGATTCAGCTTAAATGGGGCCGGCAACAAAAACACGTTACCTGCCCCCTACATTAATTAATTTAAATGGGGCCGGCAACAAAAACCCGTTACCGGCCCCCTACATTCAATGGGGCCGGCAACAAAAACCCGTTACCGGCCCCCTACATTCAATGGGGCCGGCAACAAAAACCCGTTACCGGCCCCCTACATTCAATGGTGGGCAACAAAAACACGTTACCCACCCTACATAAAAGCGTGCAGTTATGTTATTTATTAAACACGTCGCAATATCGAATCCATTGCCCAATGAGGTAATAATCGTTTCAATGTGGCGAATAAATAGGTGGGAAATGTGACATAATAACGCCGCTTTGGATGTTTGGATTCGAGGGCATGGATGACTTTTTCCAATACGGCTTCGGGAGGTAAGGTAAATGGGGCGACGGCCTCTTCTGCTAATAAGCGTTGTGCCATTTTGGCATACGCTTCTTGATGTGGACTGTGTTCTGCATCAATATATTTTTTGAACTTATGATAACCATTAGCACGAAACCGACTGGTAATGGGCCCTGGCTCAATCAAGGAAACTTTGATCCCGGTGTTGATTAATTCTAAACGCAAGGTGTCAGTTAGGCCTTCTAATGCAAATTTGCTGGCATTATAAGCTCCGCGATAGGGCAATGCAACTAGCCCTAACACGGAACTATTTTGGATAATGCGCCCTTCGCCTTGTTGACGCATGGCGGGTAAGAGTTGACAAGTCAATTCATGTGTACCGAATAAATTGGTTTCAAATTGTTGACGCAAGGCTTCACGACTTAAATCTTCTACTGCGCCAGCTTGTCCATAAGCCCCATTATTAAATAAACCATAGATTCGTCCATTAGTACGCGCTAATATAGTTTGTACTGCTTCATTAATGGATTGCGAATCGTTCAAATCTAAAACGAAACTTTCGAGCCCTTCTTGTTGTAAACGGACGGCATCTTCGGGCCGACGTGCGGTTGCCAATACTGAATAACCTCGCTTTTTGAGGCCGTGTGCTACACAATATCCTATGCCACTTGAACAACCGGTGATCAATACTGTGCGAGATGAGATGAGAGATTGAGGTGTTTTAAACATAGGTTTTCTCGTTATAGTGGGCAGTGGTGGGCTACAAAAAATGTTAAAAGATTTATGCGTACCTACTTAATCAGTTAAATCAGCGTTCTATCATTTAAGTCGTGTCGATAATTGATAATTGACAATTGACAATTGACAATTTGCTTGTGTTGTTTGATTAATTATTGTTTAATAATTTAAATACTGGCAACGATTTTGACAGGAGAGGCCGATGTTTTTTCATTTATACAAATCTATAATGATATTGCTGATGTTGATTGTTTTTTTGAGTAGTTGTGCAACGCAGCAATTGACTTATAGTGATTTCGTTAAGATTCAAAAAGGTATGACGGAAGAAGAAGTCATTGCGATTTTAGGTGAGCCTACGAAAGTGACTAGCGGTAGTGTGGAAACGGGTATTGGTTCAATATTTGGACTTGATTCTTTATCAGGCACTAATATGATTTGGACAAGTGGCGAAGCCAAAGCGCATGTGATATTTCTTAAGGGCAAAGTGAAGAGCAAGAATTTTACTAATCAATTCTAAAAATCAGCTTGCCTTTCTTTAGATTGACAGATCATTATTTTTTGATTTAAACAAAATCAAATTAAACAACAGGTTGATATCATGATGCCAAATGATCAACTCAATGCTTCACGTAGACATTTTTTAGCGATATCAGCGTCAACTACCTTGTTGGGATTGATGCCAGAATTCAGTTATGCGAGTGTCATTCGTACAATGCAGGGGCAAGTTTGGGTTAATAGTGTACTTGCTACTTTAAATACGCTGATTAAACCGGGTGATATCGTTAAAACGGGTGCTAACAGTCAAGTGATTTTTGTGATTGGTGACGATGTTTACAAGCTAGGTGCGCGTTCAATTCTACGCTTACGTTATAATCCGGGTTTTAGTATTGTCAATGCTATGCGCCTTATCAGTGGTAGCTTGTTAGGCGTTTTTGGCAAGCGTCATGGTAACAGGGTGATTGAAACGCAAACGGCGACAATTGGAATACGCGGTACGGGTTTATTTCTTGAGACTAACCCGAATAATACCTATTTCTGTACTTGCTATGGTGATACTGAAATTATCAGCCATGATAGCAATCGACAGATCAAACCGGTTAATGCAGCTTATCATAAGGCTTATTCTATCAGTCGCCATGATGCCCATAATACAGCGATTGCTTCTGATATCATGAAGGCTCATACTGATGACGAGTTGTATTATTTGGAATCCTTGGTAGGCCGTCAACCGTCTGCCGGTTTTAAATCAAAATCAAATTAAAAAGTTCGCATTGTTCAAGCGACAAAAACAAATAGGAGTCAAATGATGGCCCATATATTAATAGTGGATGATTCGCCCACAGATACCGCTACCATTAAAAAGATTTTGGAAGAACAAGGGCATAAAACGTCATCAGCTTCAGATGGTGAACAAGGCATAAAAAAGGCTACAGAACTCCAGCCAGATCTGATTGTGATGGATATCGTGATGCCTGGTTTAGATGGTTTTAAAGCGACTCGCAAGATTCACAAGGCAGATGAAACCAAATCCATTCCCATTATCTTACTTTCTTCCAAAGATCAGGAAACAGATCGTGCTTGGGGCAAGATGACAGGTGCTAAAGAATATTTGGTCAAGCCTGTCAAGAAAGATGAATTATTGAATACCCTCAAGAAGTTGTTAGGCTAAATTGTATTTCAGGCAAAAGTTTCGCTTTTGCCTGAATGTGGTGTCAATTAGCACCCGCTATAGCATGTTTCAAAAACTCATTTTTGGGCAACTTTTAAAAATCATTATTTGATATTAGGTGTAATCCACCCTGATTTTAGAAACAGGAGAATGTTTATGGCATTAGAACAAGAAATTATCACTGTTGGCAAAGCGATGATGCCCACAAGCTTTCCGCCTTTTTGGGAATGCTGTTTTAAACCGATTATTCTAGCGCATCCGGTTGTGGCTGTTACAGTGGTTAGTAGCTCCCTATTCGGTGCTGTCTCTTATTACGTGTTCAATAAACAAAAGAAACCCACACAAAAAATCAGGGCGAACATGTAGGGCGAACACGTAGGGCGAACACGTAGGGCGAACACGTAGGGCGAACACGTAGGTTCGCCCCTACGGGCCCAAATCCTTTTTAAACCTGAGCATCCAGTAGACGTTGAGTCAGTTTTGGTAATTGAGTGGTGTGTAAAAAAGCAGGGCGTGGATGTTGTCCTTGTTTTGTATCACAGTGCAGCACGGCGATTTTCAGGTTATCTGGTATATCAGATGCACCGCCTGCCGCGCCAATTAAACCGCCTACAATACAGGCATTGGTATCCGTATCGCCGCCACCAGACAAGGTTTCGCGAATGGCATCCTGATAAGATGTACCCAGTAATAGATGTCTAAAGGCATGAATAAAGGCGATCTTGATAAAACCCACTTGTGGGTGATACGGCACTTCAACATTATTTTTAGCCTGTTGTAACCAACGTTGGACTTCTTGATTGGCGTTTTGGTTTGCCCAACGTATGACACGATTAAAGGCTTTGACGCGATCCCCGTGATTTTCAATCAAATTGGCAATCGCGATGACGTAACACGCTACGGCATGACTGCAACTGTCATTCGGATGGGAAAGGCTTGACTCTTTGATCGCACATTGCGCTAATTCATTGTCATCCAAACGACTACCCCAGATGCCGAGAGGCGCGATCCGCATTAAACTCCCATTTGCTTTGGATGCCATGCAGTGTTGCTTTGCTGCTTGTGTCATGGCAATCGCATAACCTTCTGTTTTACATATCGTTTGCCATTTTGCATCCCTAAAACAGCCTAAGGCATGGCGGGTTGTCATGCCCATGTCAAAAGGATGTGAGTTAATCCATTCAACATACATGAGGGCAATGTGTTCTAGATTGAAATCTCGCTCTGTTGCCAAGGCTTGGGCTAAACACAAGGCGAGTTCGCTATCATCTGTAATTTGTCCACTCGCAACGCCTAATATGCCGCCGCCTGGCATTGTCATGGCTTGTTTGACTTCGGTATTGGATGGTTGATAGCCGATAAACTCTAGCACGGCACCGGCTGCATCTCCTACACAAGCGCCTAAAAAACAGCCGAAGGCTGCATCATAACGATCTGTTGCTTTCTTCATAATAAATTCGTTCTCTCAAAAAGGCGAACACGCACAGTGATTCCATTAAATAAAAAGTCTGTTGATTCCCTCTATTTGCAATTCATCCCCTCTTTTTTCATTTCATCGTTTTTCGATAGGCTATCAAAGCGATATCTTAATAAACTCTTGCACCATTTATTATTAATGAGTACAACAGATTAACGGTATAAACGGATTTTTGTAGGGATCAGATTGATCTTAAACATGATTAATATGATTAATATTAATCAGCGTAAATCATGACAATCAGTATTTCACGCAAAAGTTGCGCGCAACTTTTCACGCTAAAGTATAGCGAAGCGAAACTTTAGCGTGAAAGCGTGAACCGAAGGTGGGCTACGCTAAATATCAGCGTTCTATCAAATTTTTATGATTGATTCGCCTTTGTACTGAAAGAAAATCGGAAAACGCTATATATGAATGATCTTAAAAAAGGAGCCGATATTGAATAATACCTATTTGATTTTGAAAAGCCTACATATTCTCGGCGCGGTTATCTTTCTCGGTAATATCATCGTAACGGGATGGTGGAAGGTTATGGCTGATCGCACGAAAAATCCTGTGATCATCGCTTTTGCACAACGCCAAGTGACTTTAACTGATTATGTTTTTACTTTGGGAGGAGTCATACTCATTGTTGCAACTGGTATTGGCAATGCTGTACTCCATAACATGGACTACCTGAGCATACGCTGGTTGGTATGGGGATATTGGCTGTTTATTATTTCTGGTGTGATTTGGGTAGTTGTGCTGATTCCCGTTCAAATCAAACAAGCCAAAATGGCTAAACAATTTTCTGAAAACGGTGTCATCCCTGATCTCTATTGGCGTTTAGGACAAATTTGGTTGGTTTTCGGCATTTTAGCCACGATCCTGCCATTACTCAATATTTACTGGATGGTATTTAAGCCACATTAAGTTTTTGTCGGGTGGGTAACGGGTTTTTAAAGGCCACCATTCAAAGGGCAACCACAAGGGCTTGCCCCTACAAATAATGTATTTTATACAAAAACGCTATATTTTTGGGATTTCCTAATAACAAAGCGAAAGTCATAAAACGAGGAAAAACGCAATGATTGCCAAGCTTTTCGTGATACGTTGTATGGGTATCGCGGTTTTATCAATGCTATCGGTTCCAACTTGGGCTGAAAAGGGGATTTTGATACGGCCCCATTTAGGTATGGGGTATAGCAAAGCCTCTGGAGAAGGCGCGAGTGGTACTTCTACTCATATTGGTTCCCGTTTTCTGCTCAATGTGGGCGGTAACAAATCTTATGGTTTAGAAGTGACTTATATTGATGCTTATGCTCGACAGGATGATAAACCTGATACGGAATATCTCGCAGTCGGCATTGTGTTGGAACAAAAACCGTTTGAATCTTTCAATATGGGCATTGGAACAATCGGTTACTTAGGGATTGGTGATAATACTAATAACCCATTTGGGATTGTCACCAATTTAGGGTGGGAACCTGAGTACAAGGGCAACATAACGCCCTACATTAGTTTTCGTTCAGAGTTGATTTTTGATGACAGCACTCTCCAAATCAACACACTCAGTGCTGGTATACGTTTTCGGTTTTAGTAGAGACGCACTGCCGTGCGTCTCTAATGCATCGAGGCATGGCTGTAGAGACGCACTGCGTGCGTCTCTACAACCGACACAACAATATCAGTAGTTCGAAAAAAAATAAAAGCAAAATAAATTAGGGGCTGTAGGGGGCAAGCCCGATCGTGTTCGCCCAGGCGAAGGTGGCATTGGGCACCTCGTGGGAATCTTCCAATTCAAGGGCAATCCCCGAGCCCTTCTTTTATAAACCACTTTTAAGACTGGCTTCAAGAAAGTTATCTAAATCACCATCTAAGATGGCCTGTGTATTGCTTGTTTCTATGCCAGTGCGTAAGTCTTTAATGAGCGATTTGTCAAGCACATAAGAGCGAATTTGACTGCCCCAGCCAATGTCGGATTTCGTGTCTTCAAGCGCTTGTTGTTCTGTGCGACGTTGCTGCATTTCTCGTTCATACAATTTCGCTTTAAGTTGTTTCATTGCGGTTGCTTTGTTTTTGTGTTGAGAACGATCATTTTGACATTGCACCACAATGTTGGTGGGTAAGTGGGTAATGCGTACCGCTGATTCTGTGCGATTGACATGTTGCCCACCGGCCCCACTGGCACGGTAAACATCTATGCGTAAATCAGTTGGGTTAATATCAATATCAATATCATCATCCACTTCGGGTGCCACAAATACGGCCGCAAATGAGGTATGACGTTGATTGCTCGCATTAAAGGGCGATTTACGCACGAGGCGGTGTACGCCTATTTCGGTGCGTAACCAACCGTAAGCATAAGGGCCTGTGACATTGATCGTCACATTTTTAATGCCTGCCACTTCACCAGCCGAATAGTCAATAATTTCTGTCTTAAAGTCCCGTTTTTCAGCCCAACGTAAATACATACGCAATAACATGTCGGCCCAATCTTGCGCCTCTGTGCCACCTGAACCCGATTTGACATCTAAAAACGCATTATGTGCGTCCATTTCCCCACAAAACATACGGTCAAACTCAAGTTGTGATATTCGCTGCTCCAAGCGTTCTATATCTTGACATACTGAGTTGACTGTATCATTATCCTGTTCTTGCTGTGCTAATGCGAGTAACTCGCTGCCTTCTTGGAGGCCGGTATCGAGTTGCCTAATGGTATGCACGACTTTTTCTAAGGCAACCCGTTCTCGCCCAAGTGCTTGTGCCCGTTCCCGATTTTGCCAGAGTTCAGGTTCTTCAAGTTCCCGATTGACTTCAGTCAAACGTTCCTGTTTTGTTGTATAGTCAAAGATACCCCCTAAGTGTATCAGTTCTGGTTTGCATATCGTTCAGACGTTGAAAGAGTAGATTGAGTTCCATTGTGCGCCTCTTTTTCAGGTAAAATAAATATTGATTATAACAGATGAAAGTTGATAGTCTATCAACATACCAAGCCCTGAATGTTTTCAGGCAAATGTGAATCGCCTTTGGTGCAACCTAGTGCAGGATCGCTCCAATCCTAAGACCACCTAGCCTGCCTAAAAAGGGGCAACCACAAGGGTTGCCCCTACGAACGGTTTGTAGGGGCAATCCCTTGTGGTTGCCCTGGTTTTTCAATGG
>Ga0164315_10002466_pt1 | contig 14152 bp, 15 predicted proteins | sample GuaBasSedimGuay6_FD_113737 | JGI IMG/M metagenome (GOLD analysis project Ga0164315, IMG submission 113737) | Subseafloor sediment microbial communities from Guaymas Basin, Gulf of California, Mexico - Guay6, Core 4569-2, 0-3 cm | ecosystem: Environmental > Aquatic > Marine > Hydrothermal vents... | reverse complement strand
TCTAACCCTATTTTGCCAACAATACCCCTGTTCACGCTGGCTGGAACTGTTCTTGCTGCCGGTGATGCATCTTCGCGACTTGTCCGTCTGTTCCAGGCATGGGTGGGTTGGATGCCGGGTGGTTTTACTCATGATTGGGCCCAGGGACACAAATCCGGCAGGTTTGTAACGGGTTATTATAAATAGTCCGGTGGGGTCATCCCGGGTAATAAATCGGGCGCATCAATCGGTTCCCCGGCGGTAAGACTCAATGGTACGACACCTGCCCATACCGGTGCATCCAGGTCGGATTTGCTGTCTTCGGGTGGCCCTGTACGGCATTTGGTGCTGAAGGTCTCAATGGGTAATGCCAGCATACTGGTGGCATTGAGTTCCTTGATGGTGGATTTTCTCAGGTCAGCCTGGCGGCCTGGCATCAGGTGGTCTACCAACGCCTGGATACTACGGCGCTTGTCATCCAGATCTTCAATCACATGTGCAACTCCGAAAACCATGACGGAACGGTAATTCATCGACGAATTGAAAGTAGATCTCGCATAAACCAATCCATCGTAGTGTGTAACGGTGACGCAGCAGCGCAGACCCGAAGCCAGGTTTTTCACCAGGCGACTGGCAATTGAGCCATGCATTAATAACTGGTCATCCATGCGTGCGTACGACATGGGCACGACATATGGTTGGTCCTCAAGTGTAAAACCTACATGGCAAATTTTGCCGGCATCAAGAATTTCACAGGCAAGTTGATAGTCATGACTGCCGAGCTCGGCCTCACGTCTGAATTTTGTGTCAGCTTTTTTTGTCATAAGGGTCTCTATGTATGTTTGTGCATTCACTTACATGTTAGCCTGTCGCGCCACCCAATGTGTGGGAAAATATGTTTATTGTTGTGATGTGGTTGCATGGGTAGTTTCTCGGCGGGATTCAAATATGGATTCAGATAAAGAAGTCAAGAAAACGGTTGATGCGAATTGGTATCAAAGCGTCTGGAAGGTGGTATCAGAGATTCCGTCAGGCCATGTGCTGACCTATGGCGAAGTGGCCCGACTGTCCGGTATGCCACGCGCAGCACGGCGCGTCAGCCAGGCACTCAGACGGGCGCCACGCGGTATGGAGTTGCCGTGGCACAGAGTGATTAACGCCCAGGGAAAAATCTCCTTCCCTGAGGATTCGGGCGGCTGGATGCGGCAGAAAGACAAGCTTGAAAACGAGGGTGTGGTATTTCTGAATGGGAAAGTTGATCTTGATCGATTCGGTTATCGTGGCGCGGTGGATCGCCTGTTATGGGGTGATGATGGCCTATGATTAGTAGACTCAAATCGGCATGGAAGGCATTACGCAGTCACTTTTTTGGGGCGTTGGCGGTTGATGTCTTGCTGATTATCATGGCGTTTATGCTGGTCAGCATGTGGCAGACAAGAAACTTGCCGGATGACGAACACACACCGTCTCTGGAGGCCTTCTGGTTGGATGACAGAACTGCAGACTCCGTGATGGTTCCGGGGCAAGTGGGCGTGGTTTACTTTTTCGCTCCCTGGTGTTTTTACTGCCGGGCGAGTATCGATAACCTTGACGAACTGGTCAGCAGTGGCAAATTGGCCTGGGCACGCGTTGTTGCTCTTGAATATGAAAGCCTTGATGATGTGCGCGAATTCATCAATGAAACAGGGGTTGATTTGCCTGTCTTGCTGGGTAGTCAGAAAACGACAAAAGATTGGCAGATTCGGGGGTTTCCGACCTATTTTGTTATTGATGGCGATGGAAAGATTGCCAGTCGCTCAGTGGGTTATTCAACGAAAATTGGTCTTCAAACGCGGGTTTGGATGTCAAATGATTAGCGCCGGCAACCCCAATGCCCTGGCATGATGCCGCAAGTGGTCTTCTATAAAACTGGCGATAAAAAAGTAACTATGGTCATAGCCCTCCTGCATACGCACCGTCAACGGGTGATGGGTGCAGATACAGGCCTGCTCGAGACTACCGGGTTTCAATTCCTCGCCGAGAAACTCATCATCCAATCCCTGGTCAATCAGGATGGGTAACTGGTTTTTCACGGTACACACCAATTGCGTGGCATCCCATTGTTGCCAGTCGTTACGGTCTTCACCCAGGTAATGACTGAAAGCCTTAACTCCCCACGAGGTTTCGGAAGGATGACAAATGGGTGAGAAAGCTGATACTGACTGATATCGGTCCGGGTCTTTCAATGCACACATCAATGCTCCGTGCCCACCCATGGAATGACCACTGACACTTCGTTGGTCCGTGACCGGAAGTGTGGCTTCAACCAACGTGGGTAGCTCCCGGGTCACATAGTCGTACATATTGTAATGTTCAGACCACGGTGCCTGGGTCGCATTGACATAGAATCCGGCACCGGAGCCAAAATCCCAGTTGTCATGCTCACCGGGCAGGTCAGTGCCACGTGGGCTGGTATCGGGACAAACTATCGCCAGGCCCAGCTCAGAGGCCAGACGTTGCGCACCGGCTTTCTGGGTGAAATTTTCGTCTGTACATGTCAGGCCGGAGAGCCAGTACAGAACTGGCACTGGACCAGATTCTGCCTGTGGCGGCAGGTATACACCAAAAATCATATCGCACTGTAATGTCTCGGAGTGATGTTGCAGACGTATCTGCTGACCACCAAACATACGGTTGCGTGAAATTTCTTTAACTTCAGTCATATCAGTGCTCAATCAGTAAGGTAATGGTGGTCTAGAAAATCACAACCGAACGTATGCTTTCACCGTCGTGCATCAGGTCAAAAGCCTTGTTGATGTCTTCGAGACCCATGGTATGGGTGACCATGTCATCGATATTGATTTTACCGGCCATGTAGTTATCTACGTAACCCGGTAATTCACTACGCCCACGGACGCCACCAAAAGCCGTGCCGCGCCAGACTCTGCCCGTAACCAACTGGAATGGCCGTGTGCTGATTTCCTGGCCCGCACCAGCCACGCCGATGATGACTGATTCGCCCCAGCCCTTGTGACAGCACTCCAGTGCAGAGCGCATGACATTGGTATTGCCGATGCATTCAAATGAATAATCTACACCGCCACCGGTCATATCCACGATGACGTCCTGTATCGGTTGATCAAATTTGGACGGGTTAACAAAATCGGTAGCACCAAGCATGCGCGCCATTTCAAATTTATCTTCGTTTAAATCAACCGCCACGATACGGGACGCACCTGCCATGACCGCACCCTGGACTACACTGAGCCCAATGCCTCCCATACCGAAAACCGCCACGCTGGCACCTGCTTCCACTTTGGCGGTGTTCAATACCGCGCCAATACCCGTGGTTATTCCACAACCCAGTAAACAAACCTTGTCCAATGGCGCCTGTTGATTGATTTTTGCCACCGAAATTTCCGGCATTACGCTGTATTCAGAAAACGTTGAAGTGCCCATATAGTGATAAAGCGTTTCACCATTGAGTGAAAACCGTGAACTGCCATCAGGCATCAGACCCTGGCCCTGGGTAACACGGATAGCCTGGCAAAGATTGGTTTTGCCTGATGTGCAGAAACTGCATTGACCACATTCCGGGGTGTACAACGGAATCACGTGGTCGCCCGCTTTGACACTGGTGACACCGGGGCCGACCTCTTCAATGACACCACCGCCTTCGTGACCAAGAACTGATGGGAAAATACCTTCGGGGTCTTCTCCTGACAGTGTAAAGGCATCGGTATGACAAACACCGGTGGCTACCATGCGCACCAGTACCTCACCTTGTTTGGGGCCCTGTACATCAATCTCGGTAATTTCAAGTGGTTGACCGGCTTTCAAGGCAATAGCAGCGCGCGATTTCATATTTTATCTCCTAGTCAGGAATTTTGTATGTCGGCCATGTACAGCCGTGTCTTCAGATGATTACTTATTATAGCCAGTTGTTCAATCCCACAGGGGCTCGACCTCAATCAGGATGAATTCATTGTTATCCGGCAGCGTGCCGCTGCTGTCACGTGCCTGACCAAGCGGGTAATTGTTGTCATTTACAACGCCTAATGTCGTACGGTCCAGCACAACAAGACCTTCGATGGTCCAGAAAGGAAATGTAAAATGTTGTTGGCCGTCCTGGTTCAGGTCATGCGGATCTTTGATATCCAGCAGGTCGGCAACCAGGGTCTTGAGCAGAAAACCATCCGCATCCAGGTGCTCAAAATCAACCTTATAGATTTTCTTTGCCTGGGCTTTTGTGTTCTCCGCTGAATCCCGTTCGATAACCAATCCACCAGTGTCTGAAAACATCGTGAAGTCACCGATCGCGCTGGCATCTTCATCCAGGCGGTAACGGAAACTTGGCTGGTTTGCATGGCTGTTCAGAAATCGTTGGTTTTTGATATCAAATGTATAAATATTCAGCCCGGGTCCGGAGCCCTGCACTTCACCTTCCAGCAAGGGGTAAAGTACTTTGCCATCGGCAGATAAGGCCATACCCTCGAAACCGCGTGACACGGGCAGGGTGGCTGGACCACCGCCGGGATTATCGACGGAACTCAAACCCTCCAGTTTATACGGTGCTGCCAGCAACTCACCTTTTGCATTGAAGTGCACTAATGAAGGGTTGAACTCTTCGCCGATCCAGTAACTACCATCAGAAACCCTGCGAAATGACTCAGGGTCGAGATCTGCACCGGTTAGTAATCGGCCATCCGTGCGTGTGGCAGGGTAGGGCAGAAAATGCTGTGGATCACTCAGCCTGATGATCTCACCAATCCGAATGGTACCAGCACCACCATTGGCCGTCCGAAAGTCCGCTTGTACATGGTAAATACTCAAAATGTAGTCGGATGAGTTATCGCGTTTGCCAAAGCCATTGTCGCTCAGAATGAAATAAGAGCCATTTTCATCGCTGATAATGGCCGAAAAGCCTTGTATGGGCTGTTGGTCCTTGAATGGCGGTTGACGATTGTTGACGGGGTCTATGTACTGCCCGGATGTTGGTCCGGGCGTAAAAGTATCAGCCGGCAGTATGGCGAAGCCCGTTAATGTGGCAGCCCGTGATTCTGCTGCCGCGTAAGACAGCAGCAGAACCAATAAGCAGGACAGTTTACTCCGGCTAATCGTGCGCAATGGGCTTGTCGGTGAACAGGTAATCCCTGAGTTCGTGATCCATGGAAGGATCGCGTCTGCGAATCCACTCCAGCACCATCGCGGCGTGCTCTTTTTCCTCGTCCCGGTTGTGCGCAAGGATAGCTTTTAGCTCCGGATCCTTACAGGCATCAACACGTTGGTTGTACCAGTCCACCGCTTCAAGTTCTTCCATCAATGAAGTAATGGCCCGATGCATATCGCGGGTATCATCACTGAGCTCTTCAATGGGTTCGTGATAACCTTCATTTGCCATGCTGTTCTCCTTGTTGTGAGCCTTATGTCACCTGGTGAAGGTGTACATCGGTCTGTGGGTAAGGAATGTTGCAACCAGCCGCTTCGAGTTCAGCCTTGGCGGTTTCAAGAACTTCGGCAAGCACGGTCCAGTAGTCCTCGGACTTTGCCCACGGTCTGACGACGAAATCTACAGCACTGTCACCCAGGTTATTGATGAAAATCTTCGTTGCGGGATCCTTCAATACCAATGGGTGATTGTCACAAATTCTCTTCAGCACATCAGCGGCTACCTTGAGATCGTCGTTGTAGCCAACACCAATGACCATATCGACCCGGCGGGTATCTTTTGCCGAGTAGTTGGTGATGGTGCCTGTGAACATCAGTGCATTGGGAACAGTGATCAGCTTGTTGTCCGGTGTGGTCAACAGCGTGCTGACCAGGTGGATTTCATTGACGGTCCCCGTTACGCCACCAGCTTCGATGAAATCACCCTTGCCGAATGGCCGGAACAGCACCAGCATGACACCCGAGGCGAAATTGGATAAAGAGTCTTTCAATGCCAAACCGATGGCCAGGCCTGCTGCGCCGATAATGGCCATGAAGGACGTGGCCGGAATACCGAGTTGGTCAAACGCGGCAACAACAGCAACGATGATGATCATTACCGATGCGATGGTGCCGAGAAAATCGACCAGCACTTCTTCCACGCCCCGTTTCCTGAGTATGGCTTCCAGTGCGCTCTGTACGCGGCGGGCGAGCCATTTACCAACCACGAATATGATAATGGCTATAACGAGGTTAATGGCCCCGTTGGTGAGTACTTCAATGATGTTGGTATTTGCTAAAAAGTCTTTAATTGCATCCATTTGTTTCTCCCTCTAAATAATTAATAATCTCTGTTCAGGTATTAATCTTTGTTCAGGCGATATCGCCGTGAGACTCGAGCACCTGTTCCATGCGGTCTGCCATCGGTGCAACGTGGCTGATAACGTATTCCAGTTCGTCGCCATCCAGGGACTTGTAAGCCAGGTTTTCGCACATCTTCACATAGGCCGTGCCTTCAAGGTCACCGACTGCAAGATACCCAACACGCAATATCAGGTTAATTCGCAGACATTTTTCGGCATCGAAATCTTCCAACGGACAAATCAGGGTTTCAACACGTATGTAACGCCGGTTGTCAGAAGATTTCAGTTCAGCCAGAAAAATACTTTGTTTCCTGTCACTGTCTTCGATCGGGCATTCAAAAGCGATTTGAAACGGTTCATCAATAAATAGTTGATGTTTTTCAATAACATGATGTCGAACTTCTGCGAATGTTTCCATTGTATCTCCTTATTTTGGCGCTAGCCTGACGGCGCCATCCAGACGAATGGTCTCACCGTTGAGGTATCCATTTTCCATGATATGGGCAACTAATTCAGCAAATTCTTCCGCTTTGCCCAAACGACTGGGGAATGGAATGGATGCACTCAACGATTCCTGTACGTGATCCGGCATGCCATCGACCATCGGCGTCCAGAATATACCGGGTGCGACGGCATTCACACGTACACCTATACGGGCGTATTCCCGTGCAATTGGCAGTGTCATAGCCACGATGCCACCCTTGGAAGCGGAGTAGGCCGCCTGGCCGATCTGGCCCTCGTAGGCTGCGACCGAAGCCGTGCTGACAATTACCCCGCGTTCACCGTCTGGTCCCGGTGGGTTCGACTCCATGGCAGCACCTGCAGCCTTGATGACGTTGAAACTGCCGACCAGGTTGATCTGGATGGTTTTTGCGAAGAAATCCAACGGCATTGGCGCTTCGCGACCCAGTACCCGACCCGCGCCGATAATACCGGCACAATTGACTGCAACATTGATCAGACCCATGTGGTCAACTGCCATGTTGACGGCATCAAGCACGGCCTGTTCATCGGTCACATCGGTTCGAATATAACTTACGGCACCGCCCAGTTCGGCTTCCACTGCCGCCCCGGCATCGTCGTTGATATCCAGTAATACCGCCTGGCCGCCAGCTGCGACCACTTTACCTGCGACGGCCAGTCCCAGACCGGAAACACCACCGGTTATCAGTGCTTTGACTTCATTCAGTTGCATGGCTAGACTCCTGTTTGCGTGTGTTCGAAATGAGTGCAAGACCCGCCCTGCTGTTATTAGGGCGTTGTAATTGTTTCGATATCCAGTCACCGGTCGTGGCCAGCGATTTCAGCTCGATGCCGGTGTTCAGACCCAGGCCGTGCAGCATATACACAACATCCTCGCTGGCGACATTGCCGCTGGCACCGCTGGCATAGGGGCAACCACCCAGGCCGGAAACGGATGAATCAAGCGTGCGGACACCGGCATCAAGACAGGCCAGAATGTTGGCCAGCGCCTGTCCATAGGTATCATGAAAGTGAACCGCCAGTTGCTCGATGGGAACCACTGAGCTAACCGTTTTGACCAATGCGTTTGCTACTGCTGGTGTGCCCTTCCCAATGGTGTCTCCCAGTGAGATTTCATCACAACCCATATCCATTAGCTGCTCGCATACGACCGCTACCGCTTCGGCTTCAATATCACCCTCATAGGGGCAGCCGAGCACGCAGGATATGTAGCCGCGAACCCGGATGCCGGTGGCCCTGGCTTTTTCAACCACCGCTGCGATCCGGGTGAGGGATTCGGCGATACTGCAATTGGTATTGCGCTTGCTGAAACTCTCGGAAGCCGCCGTAAACACGGCAATTTCACGCACCCCGGACCTGATCGCACGCTCAAAACCGGTCATGTTGGGTACCAGTACCGGGTAACGGGTGTCAGATTGCAGGTTCAAACCCGCGATGACCGACTCTGTATTTGCCATTTGCGGTACCCATTTCGGGCTGACGAAACTACCCGCTTCAATGACGGGTACGCCACACAGGGTCAGGCGCTCAATCAGTTCTATTCTTGTTGCCGAAGACAGGGTCTGTTTTTCGTTCTGCAAACCATCACGCGGACCAACCTCTACGATTGTGACAAAATCACTCATGAGCTATTGGTCCAATCAGGTTTGCGTTTTTCGAGGAAAGCGGCCAGGCCTTCCTGTCCCTCTTGGGAGACCCGCAGCCTGGCAATCAGTTTGGCCGTGTATTTATCAATGGCCTGTTGTGATGTTGCGTTATGAGCGGCGATTTCAAAAGCCAAACGTTTGCACTCTGCGACCGCCAGTGGCCCGCTTTTGAGAAGCTCCTTGATGATGCCCTCAACGGCTTGGTCCAGTTGGTCTGCAGGTACGAGTTGTTGAATCAGGCCAATATTAAGGGCTTTTTGAGCGTCAAATCGTTCACCACTGAGAAAATAACGCCGTGCGTTAGCTTCGCCAATACAACGTATGACATAAGGTGAAATTACAGCAGGTGCGAGACCCAGGCGGGCCTCAGTCAGGCCGAAACGCGCATGATCAACAGAAATGGTGATATCACAGGCTGCGATCAAGCCAAGACCCCCACCAAAGGCTGAGCCATTGATCCTGGCAATAGTTGGCTTTGACAGGTAATTCAGGCTGCGCATGAGCTTTGCAAGCCGCAATGCATCAGACTCATTGTCTTCCAGGCCGGCATCCACCAGGCTGCGCATCCAGTTCATATCGGCCCCGGCGGAAAAACAGGAACCAGAACCGGTGATAACGACTATTCTGACTGAATCATTGTGACCTGCTTCAAGTAGTGCTTCAGTTAATTCAGCAATCATGTTGATATCAAATGCATTATGCACTTCCGGACGGTGCATATTCAGTGTTAGTACGCCCCGCTTGTCAGTGCTGTTTTTCAAGGTGTGCATAAACGTAGTGCTCGTGTGACCTGGCTTTACATTCTGAATATGCCATGTCTGCCGCGTTTGATCGGTGCATTCATGGCGGCTGATAGTGCAAGTCCCAGCACATGCCGGGTATCAATGGGATCAATGATGCCGTCATCCCATAAACGTGCGGTGGCGTGATAGGGGTGGCCTTCCTTTTCATAGCTGTCGCGAATCGGTTGCTTGAAAGCCTCTTCATCTTCAAATGACCACTTTTCGCCGGAGGCTTCGATCGCGTCTCTGCGGATGGTGGCCAGTACTGATGAAGCCTGTTCACCACCCATGACGGAAATACGCGCATTAGGCCACATCCAGATCATTCTCGGCTGGTAGGCCCGTCCACACATGGCATAATTACCTGCTCCAAAAGAGCCACCGATGATGATGGTGAACTTTGGTACGTGGGAGGTCGCAACGGCCGTTACCATCTTGGCGCCATCCTTTGCAATTCCGGAATTTTCGGACACCTTTCCGACCATGAAACCAGATACATTTTGCAGAAATATCAAAGGTATATCACGTTTATTGCAAATTTGTATGAAGTGTGTTCCTTTCAATGCACTGTCTGAAAACAGGATACCGTTGTTGGCAACAACACCAACCGGGTAACCATGCAGACGGGCAAAACCACAAACCAGGGTCTTACCATAACGGGCTTTGAATTCATGAAATTCACTTCCGTCAATTAGACGGGCGATAATTTCACGAACCTTGTATGGATAGCGCGTATCGCGTGAAACAATACCGTAAATTTCTTCGACCGGATAAGCCGGGCTGACCGACTCATTCATTTCCAGCGGATTGTGTTTTGTACGATTCAGGTAGGCAACAGTCTCACGTGCCAGTTGCAGTGCATGGGTGTCATCCAGGGCAAAATGATCGGTAACACCTGATTTGGAGCAATGTACCTCGGCACCGCCCAATGACTCCGCATCGACAATTTCACCCGTGGCGGCTTTCACCAATGGTGGACCACCGAGGAAGATAGTCCCCTGGTTTTTAACAATAATGGACTCGTCGCTCATGGCGGGAACATATGCACCACCTGCGGTGCAGGAACCCATGACCACTGCAATTTGCGGGATGTTGGCTGCAGACAAGTGAGCCTGGTTATAAAAGATCCGGCCAAAATGTTCACGATCGGGGAAGATCTCATCCTGCAATGGCAGAAATGCTCCGCCCGAATCGACCAGGTAAATACAGGGCAGGTTGTTTTCAAGCGCAATTTCCTGCGCACGCAGGTGTTTCTTGACCGTTACCGGCAGGTAGCTGCCGCCCTTGACGGTTGCATCATTGGCTATGATAACCACTTCCTGACCGCTGACACGACCAACACCGGTGATAATACCGGCCGCAGGTGCTTTCCCGCCATACATGCCATGGGCCGCCATGGGTGAGAGCTCTAAAAATGGGGTTCCGGGATCAATCAGCTGTTTGACACGCTCGCGCGGCAACATCTTGCCGCGCTTTGTGTGCTTATCACGGGCCTTTTCTCCACCACCCTTTTCAACCTGATCCAGCTGAGTTTGCAGATCCGCAACCAGTTCGCGCATATGGGCATCATTGGCAGCAAATTCCTTGCTGTTGGGGTCTATTTGCGATTTTATGATTGCCATTACGGTAATTCGACAGCTAAAGCAGTTGCTTCACCACCACCGATACACAAGGCAGCGATGCCCTTTTTGAGACCGCGGTGCTTCATTGCATTGAGCAGGGTCACGACCACGCGGGCGCCGGATGCTCCGATGGGATGGCCCAGGGCACAGGCACCACCATTGACATTCATTATGTCGTGGTTAATGTTTAACTCATGCATGGCTGCCATGGTGACGCTGGCAAATGCCTCGTTGACTTCAAACAGTTCTACTTCATCAATGTTCCAACCGGCTTTTTCCAATACCCGCTTGATAGCGCCGATGGGTGCGGTGGCAAACCATTCCGGATCCTGCGAAAAGGTCGAGTGAGCAACGATGGTGGCCAATGGCGTAAGACCCATCTCAGCGGCTTTTTGCGCTGACATCAGCACGGTTGCGGCGGCACCGTCAGATATCTTTGAAGACGATGCAGCGGTTACCGTGCCATCCTTTTTGAACGCTGCCCGCAATGTCGGTATTCGTGCCAGGTTGCACGACGGTGGTTCCTGATCCTCGCTGATGATGCTCTCGCCACGCCGGGATTTGACCGTAACCGGGGTGATTTCATCTTCAAACTCACTTTCCATGGCTTTCAGCGCGCGCTCTATGGAGGTGATTGAAAACGCATCCTGTTGCTCACGGGTGAAATCATACTTTTCTGCACAACGCTCGCCGAAAACCCCCATCATCAAATTGTCATCGGGATTCTGCAGGCCATCAAAAAACATATGATCCAGGACCTGTCCATGACCCATACGGTAACCACTGCGAGCCTTTGGTAACAGGTAGGGTGCGAGTGTCATGTTCTCCATGCCACCGGCCACAACGATCGTGGAGGAACCTGCAAGGATCTGGTCGTGACCAATCTGTATGGTTTTCATGGCAGAACCACAGGCCTTGTTAATAGTAACCGCGCCTGCAGAGGTCGGGATGCCCGCTTTGCGCGAAGCGAGGCGGGCGGGGGCCTGGCCAACACCCGCCGGCAATACACAGCCCATCAGAACATCATCTACGGCTTCAGGCGCGACACCAGCCTGTTCGAGCGCGCCACGTATGGCCGCTGCACCGAGTTCATCAGAGGGAACGGTGGAAAATTGACCTTGAAAAGAGCCGATGGGAGTGCGTTTGGCACCGACTATAACGACTTTGTTGTTCATTTTAAAAAACTCCGATTCAGTGTTTACTTACTTTGTGTTTACAAAAAATCACGCTTGTCAAATAGATAAAAGTTCGCGACCGATGAGCATTCTGCGAATCTCGTTGGTACCGGCCCCGATTTCATACAACTTGGCGTCGCGCAGTAAACGCCCCGCCGGATATTGATTGATATAGCCATTGCCACCCAGTGACTGGATGGTTTCCAGAGCGACATTGACCGCCCCGCTGGACGCCTGTAACAGGCAGGCGGCCGGGTCGATGCGGGAGCGTTTTCCCGCATCATAATCTTCGGCGATCCGGTAGACGTAAGCGCGGGCTGATTGCAGTGTTGTATACATATCAGCCAGCTTGGCTTGCATGATGCCGAAAGAGCCAATCGCGCGGTCAAACTGCTTGCGTTCCCGCATGTATGGCATGACCAGGTCGAGACAGGCCTGCATCAGCCCGAGCGGGCCACCGGATAAAACCAGTCGTTCTGTATTCAAACCGCCCATCAACAGTTTTACGCCCTGGTTGACCTCGCCGATGACATTTTCAATCGGGATTTTACAATTCTCAAAAAACAACTCGCAAGTATCGGAGCCACGCATGCCGAGTTTGTCCATTTTGGGGGCTGTACTGAAACCGGGCATACCTTTTTCGACCAGGAAACCGGTTATGCTTGCTGAACCTGCATCTTTACCCGCAGTGCGCATATAAACAATCAGCACGTCAGCATCCGGTCCGTTGGTAATCCACATCTTGGAGCCGTTGGCCAGCCAGTGATCACCCACAAGTACAGCCTGGCAATTCATTGATCCAACCACGTCAGAGCCCGCACCGGATTCGGACATGGCAAGTGCACCCACCAGTTCACCGGTGCACAAACCGGGCAGATATTTCTGCCGTTGTGCATCCGTACCGTTTTTGTTCAGGTTGTCCATACAAAGGTTACTGTTGGCGCCATAGGACAGACCAACTGAACCCGAGGCCCGGGAGATTTCTTCCATCGCAACCACATGCGCCAGGTAACCCAGGTGGGAGCCACCCAGTGAATCCGGAATGGTCATGCCGAGTAAGCCCAACTCACCCAGCTTTGGCCACAAATCCTGCGGAAATGCATTGCTGGTGTCGATTTCGTGTGCACGTGGTGCAATTTCCTGCTCGGCGAACCGCTTCACGGTTTCGCGTAGCATTTCCAGGTCTTCGTTAAGTGGCATGGTTACGTGCATGGTCTTTTCTCATTGTGATGGCGGCCGAATTCAGCCTTAAATTGTACCTGATAACAGTTTTACAGACATCCGCAAGGGGGGCGATTCCGGCGCTGAACCCTGAACCAATGTTTGAACTTTTATTAGAAAAAACTAAATAATGGTTGACAGCGCTTTTTGAGAATGGGATAAAGCTGTCATGAACGCAAACATTGCTCTCCTACCAGGCCTGCTTATTATTCCGACACTCAGTGGGGTAATATTGATCGCCTAGAAGACCAGGAAACAGATCAGCAAAACCCCGCAACCGAGAGGAAGCGGGGTTTTTTTTAGCAATGCATTTACCGAAACCGATTGAAAACTGACAGCAGAGAAAACAGACCAATGAAACCATCTACGCATTTGGCACCCGAGCTCCGCAGTGGATCTCAGATACTTCTTGAAGCACTCGAACGCAACGGTGTGAAGCAGATTTTTGGTTATCCGGGTGGCACGATCATGCCCGTTTATGATGCATTGGTTGGAACTGCGCTGAAGCACTATTTGTGCCGTCATGAACAGGGTGCAGCACTGGCTGCCGATGCCTATGGCCGGGTCACCAGGAGGGCAGGTGTGTGTATGGCTACTTCCGGTCCTGGTGCCACCAACCTGGTCACCGGTATCGCCAATGCATTCATGGACTCGGTGCCGATGGTGGTGATAACCGGTCAGGTGCCGTCCGCCCTGCAGGGCACCGATGCTTTCCAGGAAGTGGATATTTTTGGTATCACCTTGCCGATTGTGAAACACAGCTATATCGTCCGCGATGTGGCCGATATCCCCCGTCTGGTCAACGAGGCATTCCAGCTTGCCGAGGGTGGCCGGCCCGGTCCGGTTTTAATTGATTTACCCAAGGACATTTCTGCGGGTATGGGTGAAGTTGTTTACACGCCTCCGGTAAAACAACCCGAGTTGCCGGCGCCTGACGCCACGGCAATGCAGATGGCCAGTGAGATGTTGTCAACC
>Ga0164315_10002465_pt1 | contig 14153 bp, 9 predicted proteins | sample GuaBasSedimGuay6_FD_113737 | JGI IMG/M metagenome (GOLD analysis project Ga0164315, IMG submission 113737) | Subseafloor sediment microbial communities from Guaymas Basin, Gulf of California, Mexico - Guay6, Core 4569-2, 0-3 cm | ecosystem: Environmental > Aquatic > Marine > Hydrothermal vents >... | reverse complement strand
TGATGGTTTTTAACCTTTTGAAAAATGAATCAGCGAGCCAGCGAATACAAGCGGTAAATTACTCAGAAGAATTATCAAGTCCTGACAGCGAGATTATCGAAGCTTTAATCAATACACTTAATTCAGATAAAAGTACAAACGTAAGACTTGCTGCAGTGTATTCCCTGGCTAGGTTTAAAACAAATAATAAGGTAAAAAATGCATTTATCGAAACATTAAACAAGCAGGATGATCCTATGATACAAATTGTTATCATTAATATATTGGTTGAAATGGAAGAGGTAAAAGCAGTGGATGAATTACAAGACTTATTAAGAAATAAGGACTTAAACGAACAGGTTAAGAAACAGGCTGAAATGGGTGTGGAAGTGCTTTCGTAATATGTGCAGGTACAACTCTGGTTTATATCTAATGTGACTTAGTATTATTTATTATATCATTAATTAACAAGAAATTGGTAACTGGTAATTTGTAATTAAAAGAACAATTTTCAAATCTTAAGCATATAAATTACCAATTAACTAATTACTAATCATTTGTCAGAAAGAACATAAGCCTCGTTCAAGGTATAAAATTTGATATTAAGATAATGAAAATTCAATAAACAAATGTCGGCTGTCGACACCGGCAAAATTCAATTAAATAAATTTAGTGGTAACTTTTAAATAATTAAGTATGAAAACAATCAAAATATTAATAGCAGCAATCTTTATATTTCAGGTAAATATGGCATTTTCACAAGGTGCTAAAAAGTTTGAAATTGATGTTAAAAACATTGAAATCTCAAAACTTGAATTGATTAGTTTGGCCGGTAATGTAACAATTATCGCAAACAGTTCATCAAAGATAGTTATTGAGGTAAGAGGTCTTGAACCAAAACCTGAGCGTGCTGAAGGATTAAAAAGGGTTGGTGCTGGTGGAGAAGACAACACAGGTGTAGGTTTAAGTTATAACAAATCAGAAAACACTTATACTTTCGTTGGGGCTATTTCTTTGAGCTCAGATGCTGATTACAAAATTAGCGTCCCAAAAAGCTTAAAAGTTTATGTAGCACTGGGAATGTTTAACAGTGGTGATTTGGAAATTACAGGATTAAATTCAGATATAGAACTTGATGTAAAAAACTCGGACATAAAACTAAGAGATATAACTGGACCAACTGTAATTAGTAGTCTCAGTGGGGATATTGATGCAATTTTCTCAAAAGTAAACCAATCAAGCCCCTTCTCTATAAAAGCAATAAGTGGTGATATAGATATTAGTTTACCAACAAACACACCTGCAAACCTGGAATTAAGCAGTATGAGTGGTGGGATTTATACAGATTTTGCCATTGAACCAGAAAAAAAAGGCGATGAGGACTTACCTTATATTGGTGGGGGTTATAAGGTAAGTACAAAAATAAATGGTGGCGGAGTTAAAATATTAATGAGAGCCATTAGTGGTAATATTTATCTGAGAAAGAAGAAGTAAGTTGAAAATGAGGGGATTTGGAAATGAGAAGATGTGCACTTCGACAAGCTCAGTGACCAATTAGGAAATGTGAGAATTGGGGGACTTGCAAAGTTTTTAAAATTTGGAAAGTCTTACCACTGTAAAGGTGAATGAATGTGGAAATTTGAAAATGTGTAGATTTAAAGCAATAGATTAGTAAATTCCTACAAGCGTCTGACGTCAGGAATACCTTGTAGCGTTTTTACGGCCTTTGTAATTGAGATGTTATGATCTGATAATGATCAACTTTCTATGTAAATTGAAACGATCAATAAAAAAGTAATTAACAAGCTAAAAATAAAACAAAATGATACTACAAATTCTATCAAAAATATATATTATCGCAATGATGATTTCAACAGGGATATTTACCATAAATATGCCGGCTCAAGAAACTTTTGAAAAAGAAGTTAATCTTAAAAGCAATCAGGCTGTTAGCCTTGAATTAAAATTTGCTGAAGGAATAAAAATTAAAACATGGAACAAGCAAAGATTGTATGTTAAGGCCGTAGTTGAACATAATTTTAAAGAAAAATTGGAATTTCAATTAATTGAACATAATAAAAACAGCGAGGTGGAGATTGAAGAGAAAATAAAGAATCTTGAAAAGAGAAAAAATATCAATATAGGTTCAAATGATGATGATAATTGTATAAATCTTAAAATTAATTATGAGGTTTATCTTCCGGCAAATGCCAAACTGTCAATCAATTCAATAAGTGGCGATATTGAAGTGAAAAGTATGACAAACAGTTTGACTTTGGAAACCATAAGCGGTTTTGTAGATGTTACCATGGATGCTAAAGGAAAGTATAATATAGTATGCAGTACAATTACAGGTGAAATATACACAGATTTAAACCTTGATAAGAATGCACAACCCAAACATGATATTGTTGGTAGCAAGCTGAGCACTAGCATTAATGGTGGTGGAAAATCAATTAAACTAAAATCAATTAGCGGCGATTTATTTATCAGGAAAAGAAAATAATTACGTATTAAATACTATTGTAAATCGGGATATATCATTGTTATGTATTTCGATTTTTTATTACCCTAATTTAAATTTTTTAATCATCCCTGAAAAGCGTAATTTTGCTAAAAAATTAGAAAATATCATAAAAAAATTATTCTTTAAGTAATGAGCAAATCTGCAATTGAAACCAATTTTAATTTTCCAAAACAAAAAAGCTTTTATAAAGGCAAGGTACGTGACGTTTATAATATTGATGATAAACTACTTGTAATGATTGTATCTGACCGTATTTCAGCCTACGATCATGTTTTACCAATTGGAATTCCGTACAAAGGGCAGGTATTAAACCAAATTGCTGCTAAGTTTTTAAATGCAACTTCTGACATTGTTCCAAATTGGAAAATGGCTACACCTGATCCCATGGTTACTATTGGTCATAGATGTGAGCCTTATCCGGTTGAAATGATTGTACGTGGTTACCTTACAGGGAGTTCCTGGAGATCTTATAAAAACGGCAGTCGTTCTATTTGCGGTGTTTCAATCCCTGATGGAATGAAAGAACATCAGAAATTTGAAAGTCCTATTCTTACACCTACAACAAAGGCAGAACAAGGTGAGCATGATGAAGATATTTCTCGCGAAGAGATTATTTCAACAGGGTTAGTCTCTGAAGACGAATACATTCAATTGGAAAGATATTCACTTGAGTTATTTAAAAGAGGAACAGAAATAGCTGCAGCAAAAGGATTAATATTGGTAGATACCAAATATGAATTTGGTAAAAAGGATGGAGAAATCTATTTGATTGACGAAATACATACACCGGATTCTTCACGGTATTTTTATACTGATGGTTACGAAGAAAGACAAGCTAAAGGTGAAAACCAGAAGCAATTATCAAAAGAATTTGTTAGAGAGTGGTTAACAGTTCAGGGCTTTCAAGGTCTTGAGGGGCAAATTATGCCTAAAATGCCTGAGGAGTTTGTTAAACAGGTGTCTGATAGATATATTGAATTATATGAAATTATTATTGGTGAAAAGTTTGTGAAAGAAGATAGTTCTAATGTTTCTGAAAGAGTTGAGAGGAATATTAGAATGTTTTTAGAAAGAGAATAGATTCCAGAGCCAAAATCTGGAAAAAGGAGCTTAACAATTTTTTAGAGGCCTCAACAAAAATATAATCACCCAAAATTTAAAAACATGCTACTAAAACAAACGAAAATTGTTGCAACGATATCAGACAAAAAATGTGATGTCCCTTTTTTAAAAGAACTTTTTGAAGCCGGAATGAATGTGATTCGCTTAAATACTGCGCATCAATCTACAGATGATGCTTTAAAAGTAATTAATAATGTGCGATTAGTATCAGATCGAATTCCTATATTAATTGATACTAAAGGACCAGAAATAAGGACAACCGAGAGGGATGGTCCAATTAGTTTAAAAGAGGGTGAAACAATTATATTTAAAGGAGATCCCAACAATAAAACGACAAAAAATTGTATTTGTACTAATTTTACAGGATTTGTTAATGAGATACCTAAAGGCTGTCGAATCCTAATTGATGATGGCGAACTGGCTTTTACGGTGATTGAAAAAAATGATAAGGAATTAATATGTAGGATTGAAAATGATGGAGAGCTGGGAAATAGAAAAAGTATTAATGTCCCATCAGTTTCTTTTTCACTACCTTCAATAAGTGAAAAAGATATTCGTTTTATCAATTTTGCTGTTGATCAGGACGTCAGTTTTATTGCACATTCTTTTGTGCGTTCAAAAGAGGATTTATTTGCTGTACAAGAACATTTGGATAAGCGCAAAAGTAATATCAAGATAATCGCGAAAATTGAGAACCAACAAGGTGTTGATAATATTGATGAAATTTTGGATCATTGCTATGGAATTATGGTGGCACGTGGTGATTTGGGAATTGAAATACCTTATGAAGAAATTCCGGGAGTTCAAAAATTCCTTGAAAACAAATGTATGAATAGAAGAAAACCTGTAATTGTCGCCACGCAGATGTTACACTCAATGATTGAAAATCCCCGACCAACAAGAGCAGAGGTGAGCGATGTAGCGAATGCAATTTATGATGGAACAGATGCCATTATGTTAAGTGGCGAAACAGCTTATGGTGAATATCCAGTTGAAGCAGTTAAAGCAATGACCAGGATTGCCCAAACTGTAGAAAAAGAAAAGAAGGTACATAAGGCCCCATCTGATGAAGCATTACACAATAAAATTTCTGGTTTTCTGGCAAAGTCAGCTGTATATGCATCAGTTCAGTTACCTGTGAAAGCTTTAGTTGCTGACAGCATGAGTGGCCGCACCATTAGGAATCTTGCAGCGTTCAGGGGCAAGTTGCCAATATTGGCTTTTTGTTATAATAAAAAACTGATGCGTGTATTAGCATTATCCTATGGTGTAAAAACGTATTATATCAGTCAAAGAAACGCCACTGATGAATTTTACCATATCCTGTCCAGTGTTTTAATGAATGAAGGGAAAATTCAACCTGAGGATTTATTAGCAGTAGTTGCAGGTAATTTTGGCCCTGGTAATGGTGCTTCGTTTATGGAAGTTTCGACAGCTGATAATTTATCAAAACGATTATTAAGAGATACTCCTTAGACAAGTAAATTTACTCTGGTTTTATTTAATAATGTTGTTTTATATTTTCAAGAAATGGGATTCTATATTTAGTTTCAAGGAGAAAGGTTCAAAGTATGGCAACTTGAAACTTATTTCTTGAACCTTGGAAATTAATGAAATAAATATAACTAACCTAAATGCTATAATTTAAACTTTAAGATATGAAAAAACTCATCTTTCTTTTCGCTTTTCAATTTGTGTTAGTACAGATGTACGGACAGAATTATCCTGTGGCAACTAAGGCTGATAATCGCCAAAAAGGGTTTGATGTCAGGAAACAACTTAATGAACAATCATTAGTAAAGGAGCTGAGTTTTAGGTCAGTAGGTCCGGCAGTTATGAGTGGTAGGGTTTCTGATATTGATGCTAACCCTGAAAATCCCAATGAGTTTTATGTTGCATATGCTTCTGGAGGGTTGTGGAAAACTGAGAATAGAGGAATGACATTTAACCCCGTTTTTGATAATGAAGCTGTTCTAACCATAGGTGATATAGCAGTTGATTGGAAAAATAATGAAACACTTTGGGTCGGTACTGGCGAAGTAAATTCCAGTCGATCATCTTATGCCGGTAATGGAGTTTATAAAAGTACAGATAAAGGCAAAACCTGGATTCATTTGGGTTTAACCGAAACGCATCATATTGGCCGATTGGTTATTCATCCTGATAATCCTAATACTGTTTGGGTGGCATCCTTAGGTCATTTATATTCAACTAATCCTGAAAGGGGAATCTTTAAAACTGTTGATGGTGGAAAAAACTGGAAGAAGACACTTTTTGTAAATGATAGTACAGGAGCAGTTGATTTAGTTATTGATCCTAAAAACCCTGATGTATTATATGCAGCAATGTGGCAGCGCGATCGTAAAGCCTGGAATTTTAAGGGTAGTGGAAAAGGATCAGGCATTTATAAGAGTGTGGATGGGGGAGAAGTGTGGCAATTAATAAGTGGTGGAAAATCAGGTTTTCCGGAAGGTAATCAGGTTGGGCGAATTGGCTTGGATATATCACCACAAAATCCAAATATAATTTATGCACTGCTTGATAATCAGGCTTTAAGAAAAGATGAAAAGAAAAAAGAGGATAAAGATAAGCTTACAAAAAAACAATTAAAAACCATTTCAAAGGGAGATTTCTTAAAAATAGATGACAAAAGTTTAACTGAATTTCTAAAAGAAAATGGTTTTCCAAAAGAGCATACGGCAAAAAGTGTAAAAAAGAAAGTAAAAAATGACGAATTGAAGCCTATTGCATTGGTTGAATATTTAGAAGATGCAAATGCTGATTTGTTTGACACACCACCAATTGGTGCTGAACTTTATCGTTCAGATGATGGTGGCAAAAGTTGGAAGAAAGCCCATGAGAAATATATTGATAATGTTTATCATACTTACGGTTACTATTTTGGGGTAGTTCGTGTCTCACCTTTTAATGCTGATGAAGTATATATTTTGGGTGTGCCCATACTTAAATCAGAAGACAGTGGAAAAACATTTAAATCACTACAACGAGAAAATGTGCATGCTGATCATCAGGCACTTTGGCTTAGTCCTAAAACAAAGGGGTTTCTTATTGATGGTAATGATGGCGGTTTAAACATTTCTTATGATGATGGGAACAACTGGCTAAAACTGAATGGACCCAATGTTGGTCAGTTTTATTCTGTAAATTATGATATGGCTAAAAATTATAATGTTTATGGAGGTTTACAGGATAATGGCGTTTGGAAAGGTCCTTCGGATTATGAAAAAAGTGCCGGGTGGCAGCAAAGTGGTCAATATCCTTATAAAATGTTAATGGGTGGTGATGGTATGCAGGTTGAAATTGATACAAGGGATAATGAAACTGTTTACACAGGTTATCAGTTTGGACATTATTATCGAATCAATAAAAAAACAGATGATTTTAAATATTTTCATCCAAAACATGAATTAGGTGAGCGGCCATTACGTTTTAACTGGCAAACTCCTATCCATTTATCAAAACATAATCAGGATATTCTGTATATGGGTTCAAACAAGTTTCATCGTTCAATGAATAAGGCTGAAAATTTTGAAACCTTATCAGGTGAATTAACCAAAGGCGGTAAAAAAGGGAATGTTTCCTACGGAACTTTAACAACGATTGATGAATCACCTTTAAAATTTGGATTAATATACGTGGGTACTGATGATGGATTAATTCATCGAAGTGATGATGGTGGATATACCTGGGAAAAACTTTCAGATGCTCTTCCTCAGGATTTGTGGGTGACACGGATTACTGCATCAAAACATAAAGAAAGTAGGGTTTATGCTTCATTGAATGGGTATCGTTGGGATGATTTCAACCCATACTTATATGTTTCAGAAGATTATGGAAAAACATGGAAGCAAATTGGGAAAGACCTGCCAATTGAACCTATTAATGTGGTGAAAGAGGATCCTGAAAATGAGAATTTGTTGTTTGTAGGTACTGATAATGGTTTGTATGTTTCATTGAATAGGGGTGAAAGTTTTATGTTAATGAACAAAAACCTTCCGGCAGTTAGTGTGCATGATTTAGTGATACACCCCAGGGAAAAAGATTTGATAATTGGCACACATGGTCGGTCATTATATATAGCTGATATTAGCCAGCTGCAACAATTAAATAAAGAAAATCTGGATAAGGAAATTATTGTTTTTTCGGTTAAACCAGTGAGAGCGAGTAGTTATTGGGGTAAAAGTTCCTGGTGGAATATGCGACCATCTATTGATGAAACTTTTAGTTTTTCTGTTTATTTAAATAAAAATCAACAGGTTAATGTAAGTGTTAAAACAAAAAACGATTTGGTTTTAAAAGCATTTAAATCAAATTTAACAAAAGGTTTAAATAACATAGCTTATAACTTTACTTTTGATAAAAATAAATTAAAAAAATACCAGCAGTGGTTAAATGAAAACCGGAAGAAGGATACAAAAGAAATTCAACTGGAAAAACGAGATAATGGAAATTATTATTTGCATAAAGGAAAATACAAAGTTGAAATTGAATTATCAGGGAAAAAATATAGTACCGAATTTGAATTAAAATAAGCTGCATTATTAAATTAGGACAATCACTTTAATTGAGTTTATACTATTTTGTTAAAAAAATAGTTTAATTAATACAAAATAATATTAACTGAGATTCCTTTTATTTTTGTCGAATGAATTAGACTTGATAATGAAGAAAAGAATAGCATCAATACTTATAGCAATCATATTTTCATCAGCTTTGTTAGCTCAAAGCAAAGAATATAAAAAGATGAAATCTTTCCTTGATAAAAAAGAGTACGAAAAATGTATTGAGTCATCATTAAAATCAATAAAAAAAGAGCCAAAAGAAATATTCCCTCCTTTATATGCTTCTCTGGCGTATTTTGAACAATTTAAAATTGCTGATGATAAATACAAGAGCAAAAGGTTAAGAAATGCTTTGAAATTTGCTGCTAAAGCAAAAAAGAATGATAAAAAAGGAGTTGTAGTTCCTCAATATAGTGAATATTATAGCGAATTAAAAGAATCTTCTCTAAAGTATGGAGATGAAATCTTTTATAGTGAAGATAAAGATAAATCGCGCTTTATTTATGATTATCTGGTAAAAATATATGAAGATACAACTACTCAATACAGAGATTTTCATCCGGAAAGCAAAAAAAGTGTTACTTCAGCGATTGGTTTAAACACCCGAACTGAAAAAATTAACCAAACTGATGAAAATGGATTACGCCAGGGTTTTTGGACAAAAAAATACCCCAATGGTGTACTTGCTTATGAAGTGCGATTTAAAGATGGCAAACCAATTGGTGACTATAAAAGATATCATGAAAATGGGAAATTAAATGCTTATTTAATTTATGATAACACAGGTGAATGGGCTGATGCTAAATTATATGATGAGGATGGGAAAATAGTAGCTGAAGGAAAATATTTTGGTAAATTAAAGGATGGGTTGTGGATATATTCACATGACGGGAACAAAGTAGCTGAAGAAAATTTTAAAATGGGAAAAAAGGAAGGTGTTTCTAAATCTTTTTTTAATAACGGTAATGTATCCGAAGAAAAAAACTGGGCCGGTGATATAGAAAATGGTGTTTGGCGACAATACTACATTGACGGGAAAAAACGTTTAGAAACAAGAATCGATAATGGTGTCAGAAATTCTGTTTATTACCTTTATTATACGAATGGAAGATTAAAAATAAGGGGGAAATATAAAAATGACAGAATGGATGGGAAGTGGACATACTATAATGAGAAAGGTAAAGTAACTAAGGAAATTAGGTATGTAAAGGGAGTTGCGGAAAATCAGAATGAATTGGATGAAAAAGAACAAGAGGTTTTTAAACAATTTGAAGAAAACAAAAAACGGTTGAAAGATCCAAAGGATTATATTAATAACCCTTATGAGTATATGAAAGAGAATGGATTTAAGTAGTCTTAGCAAGAAAACGTCTATAATTACTCACTAATATTATAATTTTAAAGGTGTTCGTGAGCTAAAGGTGTTCGTTACTCTTGTTTTGAAAATAGTTACTTCGACAAGCTCAGCACAACGTATTTACATCAGTAAACTCGAGCTTTGAAAAATTTGAAAGCCTCGAGCTTTTACTTTTTAGGGATTCCCTGATGTATATTGAATAATTACCAATGACAAATTAACTAATGTATTAATATGATGAATTACAAAAAGTATTTTATTTTTTTATTAGCAATAAGTGTGATTTTCTTTTCTTGTAAGACAGAGAAACAAACTTTAAATGTGATTAACTTAAAAAAAGCACAAGGTGTAAGAAATTATTCAAACATATACGCACTACCTAAAACAGTGGTTAGGGTTAATGTTCACTTTACCCAAACTATTTCAAAGGTGGGGCCTTTTAGCAAATATGCTGAAAGTCTACTGGGAATTAAAAGCGTTATTTCAAGAGATCAAGTGGATTGGTCAATAAATAAATTAGATTTTACATCTTATCCGGTTCCAGATACTAACCACTTATATATCATTGAACAAGAAAGTGATTTTAATAATATTGGGATTTCTTTGACGGCTTGCGGATTAATTAATTCAGTTAATACCAATAAAATAAATGACAAATATTTTTATGAAATAGAAAAAAAGCAATTTGCTGGAACGATGAATTATAATCCGGAAGAGGAAGAGCTAAATAATACAAACATACTTGACTTTAATGATGTTCCTGTTCTAAAAGATATTCAGCAAAAAAAGACAGTGTATGAAAAAGCTAAAGCAATGGCTGAAAAAATATACACACTTAGGGAAGATCGTGCAGCAATAGTTGTTGGTGATGGTTACACTGAAACAATGCCTGATGGGCTTGCCCTAAAAGAAATTGTTAGCAGCCTTAATAGGTTAGAACAGAAATATTTGTCAATGTTTGTTGGAAAGAAAATGCAACGAGAATTTAACTACAGTTTTGACTTTGTACCAGATTCTCCTAAAAAAATTACCCAGGCAATTTTATTCCGGTTTTCAACGAGTAAGGGCATTGTTTCATTTAATGATGTAAGTGGCTCACCAGTAATCATTGAGATAAATTCTTTCCAAAATATAAATCAAATAGCAAAATTTAATAAAAAACAAGATCATCTTAAAAGAGTTGCTAAGATTGATGCAAAAGTTCATGGATTATATTACAGAATTCCTGAAATGGGATCGGTAAAACTGTTAATTGATGAAAAAGTTATTGCTGAAAAAAAAGTAATGATTGCGCAATTTGGGGAGGTCCATCCTTTAAATCCTGAATATTTGAATGGAAGTTACCATATTGAATTTTATCCGGAACTGGGATCAATAAAACAAATATCAAAAATTATGAAATAGAATATTTTAAATATTCTGGAGAATTTAAGAGTGTGTGGTACTCTCTTAAACAGAAATGCTGAATTGTTATTTTTTAAACTAAGTCATGCAAAAACTTTTAGTAATTAATTTATCATATATTTTCAAATTACTCTTTTTTTTGTTTCTACTGGCCTTTCCATTTACCCTGACAGCTCAGCAAAAAAAGACTGTAAATAAGGAAATTGAAGAGCGTGGGGAGGTTTATTTATTGGTAAATATCCCTAATCAGAGAACGCTAAATAAATTAATAAAAGTCTCCAGTATTGATAAACAGGCTTATTCAAAAAATGGCAATAAGGTTTATGCTTATGTTTCGAGAAATCAAATAAAGGAATTTGAAGATTTAAAGCTAAATTATTCTTTGCAAACTCCACCTTCCTTAAAATTGGCAGCTGCCATGTGCCCTGATATAGATGGTGTTAAAAATTGGGATTGCTACCCAACATACAATCAGTATATTTCCTTGATGAATGAATTTGTAACAAATTTTCCTGATTTATGCCAATTGGAAGAAATCGGGAAAAGTGTTGATGGAAGAAGAGTTTTGAGTATAAAGATATCAGACAATGTTTCGCAGGATGAAGAAGAGCCTGCTTTTTTTTATACTTCTACTATGCATGGCGATGAGGTAACAGGGTATGTTTTAATGCTCCGTTTAATTGATTATTTATTAAATAATTATCAATCTGACACTAGAGTAAAAGAACTTATTGACAGCACAGAAATATGGATTAACCCACTGGCAAATCCCGATGGAACATATTCTGCTGGGAATTTGTCGATTACAGGGGCAACTAGGAATAATGCTAATAATTATGACCTTAATCGTAATTTTCCTGATCCTGAAGATGGAGAATTTCCTGGAGGAACACGTCAACTAGAAACTCAGGACATGATGGACTTTATGGTTGCACATAACTTTACGCTATCTGCTAATTTCCATGGTGGTACAGAGGTAGTTAACTATCCTTGGGATACCTGGTATACGCGCCATGCTGATGATACCTGGTATCAGGATTTATCAAGACAATATGCTGATACAGTGCATGCGAACCGCACTAATTATATGACAGGCTATACTGATGGAATAACCAATGGTGCTGACTGGTACCTGGTAAGTGGTGGCAGGCAGGATTATGCGAATTACTATTTACACAGTAGGGAAACTACTATCGAAATATCAATGGTGAAAATACCGGATGCTTCTACTTTACCTGCTTTATGGAATTATAATTATCGATCATTCTTGAATTATATTGATAGGGTACAATATGGCCTGTATGGTAAAATTGTAGATGTGGAGGGTAATCCTGTTAAAGCAAAAATATTTATAGAAAATCATGACATGGATAGTTCAGATATTTTTTCAGATAAGGATAATGGAATGTATTATAGATTAATAATGGGTGGAACTTATAATATCACATTCAGTGCAGAAGGTTATATTACAAAAACAATTAACGATATTAGTTTTTTAGATACAGAACGAAAAAGATTAGATGTCATTCTTGAAAAAGAAACTGTATCAATTTATGATTTCCCTAAATCTTCTATATGCATAAAAACGATTAATAATCCTTTTAATAATTATATTTCTGCTAATATAGATTTCTCTGATTATTTAGGCGAAATACAGATTATGCTTTATGATGCGAATGGAAGATTACATAAAAAAGAGCAACTGAATAATTTGAAAACAGGTTTAAATTCTATTTATATGACCACTAATGAGCTAAGTAGTGGATCGTATATTTTGCAGATTCAGACCAAATTATTCACAATAAATGAGAAATTAATTAAACAATAACTTTTATTGTAATTTGGAAAGATTTAAAATAGTCAAAAAAAACTGTCAAACTGTTATAAATATTTTGAAAAATTTATATTTTGCATTAATTATAAAGTAATTTTAACCCAAATTATTCTATTATGAATATCTCTCTAAAAAGATTAATGTTAACAATTAGCGTCCTGTTTATTATTAGTACTGTATTATCAGCACAAATGAGTAATCGGGAGTGGTGGGATAACTTGTCGCCTGCATGGAAAAAAGCTTTTTATAAAGAACAGTTTAAGGGCAAAGAAGTTAATCCTAGTGATGAAGATCTTGAGCGCGTGGTTAAAACAAGAAGAATAAATTGTTCAAGAAATAAAGAGATTACCAGCTTAAAACCACTTGCGCAACTTGGTTTGCTGGAAAAACTTAAATGCACAAGTTGTCCAAACCTTGAAGGACTGGAAGGTATTGAAAACCTTCAGAATTTAAAGGAAATTAATTGCTCTGACAATGATAACATTAGCAGTTTGAAGCCACTGGAAAACCTCACGAGCCTAAGGAAAATTAATTGTGGTAATACGATGGTTAAAAATCTTAGACCTTTATTAAATCTTTCGTTATTAGAAGAGTTAGATATTCATTTCGCAACAATAAATGAACTTATTTTTTTAAAAAACCTTAGGAGTTTAATTAAACTTGATGTTTCAAATAATACTTCATTATATTCTATTGAAGGTATTGAACGTTTAAATAATTTGGAGGATTTCAACTGTTCAAAAACCGATATTGAAGATCTAACACCTTTAGCGAAACTTCAAAATTTAAGAATATTGGATATTTCTGATACGGAAATCAGGACCTTAAGGCCGTTACAAACTATTAAATCGTTGACAGAAATTGATTGTTCAAATACTGCCATTAAAACATTAAAATATCTTTACTCAAATCCTAATCTGAAAATGATTTCTGTTAGAAATACAGAAATTCCTAAAGAAAATATTGACGTTGCCAAAAAAGCAATCTTAAAGATTAATTATCAGCCTGATGATCTGGTATTTGAGCTTGAATAATAAACAAAATATTTCGTATAGTCGTCATTCATTGGTGAGAATTGGATGACGATTTTTATTTCCTGGAAGTGTAAGCAAGCTACCATCAGTATGCTAAAAATAAGTAATAACACCACTTGTAATGAGTGTGTAAAAACTGCCATTTTTCAAAGGAAAGTAACACAGACTAAAGGAGACGTTTTCTTGAACACAAAAAAACAAAAATTTGTAAAAAAATGGCGTTTGATAGCAAAGACTAAATACCAAAAAAGTAAAGCGTTCCACCTACAAGCAAACCTACAACTACATTAACCAGTTTCATTAGGAAAAAACT
>Ga0164315_10002464_pt1 | contig 14157 bp, 11 predicted proteins | sample GuaBasSedimGuay6_FD_113737 | JGI IMG/M metagenome (GOLD analysis project Ga0164315, IMG submission 113737) | Subseafloor sediment microbial communities from Guaymas Basin, Gulf of California, Mexico - Guay6, Core 4569-2, 0-3 cm | ecosystem: Environmental > Aquatic > Marine > Hydrothermal vents... | reverse complement strand
TTGGCTCTCATCAAGCGCTCAACCCGCTTCCTCGAGCACCGATGGCCTTCAGTAGCTAGAGCATGGTGAATCCGGGGACTGCCATATGTCCTCCTGGATTGCTTGTGATACACCCGAATCTTCTCCAACAATAGGCGATCCTCTCGACTCCGCTTGGATTCGGGGCGATCACGCCAAGCGTAGTAGCCACTGACCGAAACATCGAACAGCCGGCACATCATCCGTACCGGGTGCTCCCGCCTCAGTCTTTCGATAACCCCAAACTTCACTGGGGCCGGCCTTCCGAAAAGATCGCCACCGCTTTTTTTAATATTTCTCGTTCCTCTCGTAGGCGACGAACTTCTCGCCGAAGACGAACCAACTCCTCGTCCCCGACACGAAGCCCTCCAGGTCCCGGAAACGCTGATTCTCCGTCTTCCTCAAACAGCTTCCGCCATTTCCTGATCAGGTCCGGCCTGACACCAAGATCCTGGGAAACCTCGATTACCGACCGCCTCCCGCCTTCGAGCATCCGCACCGCATCCTTCTTGAACTCTCGACTGAATCGTCTTCTTCTTCTTACCATCGATTCCCTCCTCGTTCAGTATCCACGCTTTTCGACGTGTCCACAAAACCGGGGGAGGATCAAGTCCCTTCGGCTTCTCTCTTTGTGCCTCTTCGTGCCTCTTTGTGCCTCTTTGTGGCTATTTCATGATTTTTTGCAAGCGCCTGAGCTGATAGCTCCCTTCACGGCCTCGGTAGATCTCTGAACCATCCTGGTTGAGCTCCGGCCTGACGTGCATCGCGGATGGTTTTTGAAAACCCGTCCATGGCACTTTGCAGGTTCTTCTTCAATATCTCGACCTGGTGTGCCTTGGTCTTGAGCCGCGGCTCAAACCGAATTCGTTGCACTTCCTTCCGAAGGGCAAAGAACTGAGACTTCAGGGCTTCGTATTCCCCTTCGACTTTTGTCAGCTGTTGCTGGAGTTTGTGGACGGTGGCGACCGATCGACGGTGCTCCACCCGCCAGTGTTTTATGATTCCGGCCTCGGCAGCTGGTGTAAGTACTTTTGAATCAGTCTCCGACGGACGACTGTCGGCTACTGCTGCAAATCGGCCCTTCTCGGCCAACCGGAGGATCATGTCGTTATCGATGATCGTAGTTCCGGCCGGAGCCCCGTCAATCGGCGCCAGACCAGGGCAGGCTTGTGTCAGTCTCTTGGGATTGCCGGCGTTGACATTAACGCATACCGCCAAGCAGAACGTTAGGGTCGTAAATTGGGCAAGGAAATATCTCATGTGCACCTCTTGGATCGGGTGCAGCGTGGCGGGAGACCAGTCTACCACCAATTTCAACATGCCAAAGTTGAAGGGATTAGGGAGAAGGGAGCAGGGGCAAGGGTGAAGTTTGAAGTGTGAAGGGTAGGAAATTGAGACCTGAGACCTCGAATTGGGGCAGGTCTTGGGCCCTAAACCCTAAACCCTAAACCCTAAACCCTGACCCCTGAATCCACTCAGTTTCCAGTTTCCAATCTCAACGCTCCGACACCATCTCAAGAAAGGCATCGACGATCTCCGGGTCGAAGGAAACACCTGAGCGCTCCTTGATGTAGTCGATGACCTGTTCTTCCGGCCATCCATCCCGATAGGGTCGATCCGATCTCAAGGCGTCGTAGACATCGACCACGGAGAAGATTCGTGCGGCCAGAGGGATTTGACGTTCCTTGGTGCCGAGCGGGTAGCCCGAGCCATTCCACCGCTCGTGATGGCCGTAGGGAATTGCCAGGGCCGTCCTCAGGTATTCGATCGGGGACAGCATGTCCCAGGCCATCTGTGGGTGACGGCGCATTATGGTCCACTCGTCTTCGGTCAGGGGCCCCGGTTTGCGGAGGATGGCATCAGGGATGCCGATCTTGCCGATGTCATGGAGGAGAGCGCCTCGTCTGATCGGCTCCAACTGGTCTTCGGCGACGTTCATCCTCCGTGCCAGTTCGACGGTCAGGTCCGTAACCCTTTGGGTGTGACCCTCGGTCTCCTGGTCCCTGAGGTCAAGGGCTCGGACCCACCCCTCGAGGGTTGCGGTATAGCCGAGTTCCAACTCTTTGCGGGCGGTTTCGGTGTTGTAGATCAACCGGGCGTTGCCGATCGCAACGGCCGCCTGTTCTGCGAAGAGAGAGACGATTTCGATGTCATCGGGGCCAAAGACGTTTGGTGATGGGTGCTCGACGTGGAAGGCGCCGAGGACCTTGTCTTTCCATAGAAGAGGAGCGGCAATTACCGACCCGACCCGAAGGCCGCCGTACATCGGCGAACTGCCTTTCCATGTGGAGTAGTCGTTGATGAGGATAGCCTTCCGACTCGTGACCGCTCGTCCACTGGCACCCTGTCCCAATGGGAGAACTTGATCGACGAAGGGTTCGAGCATGCCTCGTGCGACGACCATCTGTAGTCCATTGGGAACCGTCAGATACAGGCCGCCCATTTCGGTTCCCACCAACTTCCCGGCCCGAATAACGATGGTCCTCAAGAGGGCCTTGATGTCGTGGTTGCCGGCAAGGTCGACGGCAGTCTCGTGAAGGGCCAGGAGGGCTTTGATGCGTCGGGCGTTGGCTTCGACTGTCGTCGTGTGGGCGATAGCCAGCGCGATATGACCGGTGATCATTCGGGCGCGGTTGAGATCGCATTGCGAACAGGGTCGTTCATCCTCGAATGTGACGAAGGCTGCGCCGAGGGGTATGTCATGGGCGACCAGGGGCATGCCCATGATGTAGGGACCGGTGGGATCAGGTGCCGAGATCGGCACACACCCTTCGCCGCAGGGGACCGGCCGGTTGGCGGCCAAAACTGCCGCGACACCCTCGGATTGTGGGCAAATCCCAAGGCCGTCGTTCCCGATCTGAGCCGTTGAGGCAACGGAGGTCATTTCATGGCGCTGATTGTTCCAGAGCGCGAGGTCACATTGGTCTGCGTTGAGTGCCCCTTGAAGCAGTGTGGCCAGGTTGGCCAAGGCGTCACCAAGGGTGGTGGATTCGAGTGCGACCCTCGTGATCTCGTTGAGGAGCATCACCTCTTCCAGGTGGTTCTTGCCCTGCTCGTCGGCCTCCAATTTCTCCAACGCATAAGCGATGTTGTCGGCCAGATCCGCCAGAAGTGCCTGCTCTTGCTTGTCGAATACGCCGGGGCCCGTGGCGTGTACCACAAAAACGCCGTAGCCCTTCCCATCTCTGACCAGCGGAAGCGCCAAGGTCGTGCGTTCAGGATATTCCTGGCGGGTTGGACAGTCTGGGCAAGGATCCTTGTGCTCGCTGCCGTCGATCAAGAATGGGGCGCCGTTCGTGATGGCCTGCATGGCACACAGCGGTCCGCGATCTGAGGAACCAGCCGCAGAGAGTGAGAAATTCTCAAGAAAAGCGCAGGTGGGGCCTGAGGCGGCTGCCAGGAAGACATCGTCCGGTGTTTGCCGATTGAGGCCGACCCATGCGTAGATGTAATCCCGATGTTCGATCAGAATTTTGCACACTGCGTCCAACATGGTCACGCGGTCGTTCTCTCGAAGGACCGCCCGGTTGACCTTGGCCAACGTTCTCAGGATCTCTCCGGCAGTCCGGTCTCGAGAATCGGGGGATGGTGTCTTGTCCTTGGCCTGGGACACTTCGAACGTCGGGGTCGGGTTGCCGAGGCCTTGGGCTGAGGAATTGCCGTGACTCATAGCCAATACTTCTCAGTTGAGGACCGCATGCGGTATCTGCGTTGCATTCAACCCATCATAACCGGTCGGGGTATGATAATTGTCTCGGGAGGCATGATGAAGGCATACGAGATTGTGGATTCGTTCGGCATGGACAATCTGAAGGCCGTTGAAAAGCCGGACCCTGTTCCGGGTCACGGGCAGATTCTGGTGCAGATGACTGCCGTTTCCCTGAACTATCGTGATCTGTTGATGGTCCGAGGTCACTACAACCCACGGCAACCACTTCCGTTGGTACCCTGTTCCGACGGTGTCGGCAAGGTGGTGGCGGTGGGGGAGGGCGTCAGTCGGGTCAGCCCCGGTGATCGGGTGGCGACTGTCTTCTCTCAGACGTGGATCAGCGGTAGGCCGACGGCCGAAAGACTCAGCGGAACTCTGGGTGGGCCGATTGACGGCACGCTGTCCGAGTTGATGGTTCTCGATTCCCAGGGCGTTGTTCCGGTGCCTGAGTGTTTGAGCGATCTCGAGGGCGCCACGTTGCCCTGCGCCGCCCTGACGGCCTGGAGTGCCCTGGCGGAATTGGGTAACGTCAAGGCAGGAGACACGGTATTGGTCCAGGGGACCGGAGGTGTTTCGATATTTGCACTTCAGATAGCGAACATGTTGGGCGCAAGGGTGATCGTCACGTCCTCCAGTGAAGACAAACTGGACCGTGTTCGGTCCATGGGCGCCTGGGCGACTCTCAATTATGCTGACGACCCCCAGTGGGGAAAGACGGTGCGTCGTCTGACCGGTGGCCATGGTGTCGATCACATCGTCGAGGTCGGTGGGGCGGGCACGCTGGGCCAGTCACTCAAGGCGGTCGCCGTCGGTGGAACGATCTCGGTGATCGGTGTGCTGTCCGGAATCTCTTCGGAAATCAATATCATTCCGCTGTTGATGCAGCACCTGAAACTCCAGGGCATTTTGGTCGGGTCACGAGAAGGCTTCGAACGTATGAATCGAGCGATCGAAAACCACGAACTCAAGCCGGTGATCGACCGTGTATTTGATTTTTCCGAAGTTCCCGAGGCCTTCGCCCATATGGCCTCGGGCGCGCATTTCGGGAAGATCTGTATCAGTTATTGACGCTGGGAGGCGAGGAAGCTGGGACGCTAGAACGCCAGGAGTCTTTGGTTCCCGCCTGCTATTCCCAGCGAAGGGCTTCGATCGGCTCGAGTGCTGCGGCCCTTGCGGCGGGGTAGAGGCCCGAAATCAGGCCGACGGCGATCGAAACCCCTGATGAGAGGATGACCGAGAGTGCCGTCACCGAGGTTGGCCAACCGGCCGCCGCGGCAACGATTTTGGCGATGACAATGCCGAGGATGATGCCCGTCAAACCTCCGATCGCCGAGATGGCAAAACTCTCCATCAAGAAGAGCAACTTGATGTCTTTTCTGCGGGCGCCGACAGCTCGCCGGATTCCGATCTCTCGGGTTCTTTCGAAGACGGTGGCCAACATGATGTTCATGATGCCGATGCCCCCAACCAGCAGGGAGATGCCTGCGATGGCGCCCATGACGATATTGAACAGGCGTTGGGTCTTGCGACTTTGTTCCAGGAGGGCGTCCGGAACGACCAGGGTGAAGTCCTCCGCTCCGCCGTGCAGGTTATTCAGCAGTTGGCCGGCGATGGCGCCGGTTTCCTGTGGTGATGCACCGACTTTGAGACGGAGGATGATCTCGTCGAGGGGGGCCTTGAGCATTGGGCGGTCCAGTTTGCGCAGAGCCGTGCTGACGGGAATGTAGATTTCCCGATCGGTGGAGCCTACGGTCACGCCCTGCACGGTCTTCTGGCCTCCGGATCCTGCCAGGACCCCGATCACTTCAAACCAGATGTCGTTGATTTTCAGGTCGCGTCCCAGGACGGGGTCGGCTCTGAAGAGATCCATGGCGACCGTATGACCTATGACGCAGACCTGGGCATGGGTTTCCTCGTCGATGGGATCGATAAATCGTCCCTCGACGACATCAAGGGCCGTCAGGGCGTCGTGTCGCCATCCCACCCCGTGAACCAGAGCAGAGGTCGTTTTGCCGCCGGCATGGATCGAATAGGGGTCGATCGTCGTGCGCATGCTGATCTTCTCGACATCGGGGATGGCGTCCAGAATGGCCGTGGCATCTCGAGGCGAGACGCCCGGCGATTTCTCCCTGATTTCCTCCAACTCCTCGTCTCTGAGGTCGGCGTCTCGAACCAGGACGTTTCGTACGCCCAGTCGCTCGATCATCTCCATTGCCTGTTTCTCGGCGCCTTCACCGATTGACAGCATCGCAATCACTGCGCCAACGCCGAAGATCATGCCCAGCATGGTCAGGCCGGACCTCAGGGGGTGACCGGCCAAATTGGCTGCAGCGCTTCTGAGGGCGTCGGTAAAAGTCATGATTCGTTCCCCATGAGTGCCGTATTGCCGGCACTCTGATTGCCGGCGGCGTCCGAGGCAGTTGGTTCCCGGAGGGCTACCCGGTCGCCGGATTCCAGGCCCGAGGTGATGACGACGCGGCTGAGGGAGGCGGGGCCCAACTCGACCGGCGAGGCAGTGAAATCGTTGCCGTCCATTTTCCACACGATCGATTGACCCTGGTCCGTTCCGACCGCCTGTCGTGGCACGGTCAGAGCGTTCTCGAGGTCGGCCGTCACGATCTCGGCCTTGACTCGGGCGCCGGGCTTCATCACCGTGAGTTTGGTCTTTGGTAGATCGATAACGACCCGAAAGTACTGAACGGGAACCCAGCGAACACGCCTCTGGGCTATGGGATCTATGGACTTGACGACCCCCTCGAGCGGTCGTTCCGGTTGACTCTCAATCCTGACGATCGCAGGGTTCCCGGCCTTGATGCCTCCCGCGTCGGCTTCCAGGACCCAGACTTCGGCCTGGAGAGTCTCGAGGTCGGGCAGGCCGGCCAGGGTCTGGCCCGGCCAACATGTTTCGCCAACCTTCACAGTCTGGCCCTGCCAATTCCTCTCATAGACGATGATGCCGTCGTGCGGCGCGGTGATCTCCAGGTCGGTCAGGGCGTCCTCCGCCATTTCAATCTTGAGGTCCGCCTTGTGGCCTTCGATCTCCAACAACTCGATACCTGCGGAGGCCAGTTGTCCCTGGATGTCGTAGGACGTCTCGGCGTGTACTTTTCTCTCGCCGGCCAGACGGGTGTCGATGGCGCTCGAGAGGATCTCCAGTTTCGAATAGACCTGCTCGTCGGTGGGTTGATAGTTTTCCGAGATCTCCAATTCCTTGGACGCAAGGTCGGCATCCAGGCTGAGTTTGGCCAGGGTAGATTCCCGTTGGGTTGTGGCGTTGTCAATCTCGAAATCACTCTTCAGCCGATCGGTTCTTCCGGTTTCAAGTTCACGTTTGAAATCGGTCGCATCAAAGCGGAAGAGCACCTGCCCCTGATGCACGGGGGCGCCGTCGTCGATTGCCCAGGCGATCGTCATCGGTCGACGGCTGCGAACCGTCACGGTGATCGGGGTTGCGCGCGCAGTCTCTAGAGTCCCCTCAGCGGTGACCCTCAATCGAAAGGCGCCCGCGGTAACCTCCATCGTTCCGATTGTTCCACTCGAACTAGGGCTGAACACGCCAAATACCCAGAATGCTGCGAGACAGAGTAGCGTCAGAAGTCCGAAGATCAAGGCGAGCCTCTTCATGGCGGGGCCTTCCTCGTCACAACGCGGTCTCCCGCCTCAAGGCCCGCAACGACCCCGATGGATTTTCCGTCACTTTCTCCCAGGTCAAGAGGTGTGATCCGGAAGCCTCCAAAGGTCTTGACTCGGGCAGTCGGGCCGCCGGGAGATGAGAAGATCGCATCGATTGGTATCAGCAGGACGTCGGTCTTCTCGGCAACCTCGATCGTTCCCTTGAATCTCATGCCGGGGCGCATGCGGTCTGGATCTGTGGTGTCCATTGCGATTTCGACCCGGACGATCTTGAGGGGGTTTCGCCATGATTTTTCCTGGACGGCCCGGATCACCCTGGAAACAACGCCATGGAAGGGGACATCTTGATGGGCATCGAGGTGGAGTTCAACCTTCTGACCTTCGGCAATTTTTCCGGACACGGCCTCCTCGACCTCGCCCTGGGCCATCATCTTCTCCAGGTCGGGGATTTCGATCACCATTTCGTGCCGGTAGCAGGAATCACCGACCTTCTTCTTTTCATTCCTCCAGTTGGTGACATAGGTTACGACACCGTCTCTGGGCGCCCTGCGGACCATGTCTCGTATTCCGTTCTCGATCCGCTTTGCCTCGGACCGAGCGGTTGAGAGATCTGCCCGGAGGGCTTCGATTTCTGCCTGGGATGCTTCGTGGGAGAATGCGATCCGACGAGTCAGCCTCTCGACTTCCAACTTGGCCATGCTGAGGTCCAGGGCTGCCTTGTCTCCCTCGATCGAGGCAAAGAGTTCGGACGGTTGGGCGGCCGCCATGCGCGCCTTTCGGAGACGGGCCTCGGCCTCCGCCATGGCCAGCGTGTCGTCGGCTTTCTGAACGGCCAGCGCAACCTCCTCCTTTCTCACCTTGGTTTCGGCCTCGGCCATTTCGTTGCGATGTCGCCTGAGTCTGTCTTGCAACTCGGACGTGTCGAATGCAACGACCGGTTGATCCTTGGCAACGGTTTCGCCTTCAGTGGCCATCATGGAGATCTTGAACCGATAAAGGTGTTGGATCTGTGGAGGTCCAATCTGAGAGGATTCGACGGCCCGGAGGGCGCCTGAGACCTCGACGCCGAACACCAGGGTCCCGGTCGTCACGGTGATGAGTTGACCGTCGTCATCGTTTCCCGGCGAACGGGTGAGCCATAGCCCCGTCACCGCGGTCACTCCCAGAGTGGCAAGCGCAATCTTGCGGCGGAGTTTCACGGTTGTTTCCGCCTCATCAGCTCGACTCCTTCGTCGATGCCTGAGGTGATCACGCACTCCTGCGCGGAACACGGGCCAAGAGTCACTTCGCTTCGTGTACCGTCGGCCAAGGTCGCAAAGGTGGCGCCATCATCAAATACCAGGCATGAACGAGGGATCAGCACCTCGTCATCGGGGCTGGGTAACGCAATGTCAACGTGGACGGACATGCCTGGCCGGGCAATATCCGGATCCACCTGGTCGAGGTCGATCGTGACGTTGAATCCCCTCCGAAGTGAGAAGATTCTGACTTCTTGTGCCACCGGCGTAATGCTTGTTACCCGGCCCTCGAATTGGCGATCGGGTACCGCATCAAGCGTGCAACGAGCCTTCATGCCCGGCGTCAGTGACCCGTCATCGACATCCCAGAGGATCGCCCGAACCCGAATTTTGGAGAGGTCGGGGATCTTGGCAACCGTGAGTCCGGACCACAGCGTATCGCCAACCTGGATTCGCCGTCCTTCCCGAGGGTGATCGGCGATTACCAGTATCCCGTCGGCGGGCGCCGCCAGGCTGACGACGGTCAGGGCTTCTTCGGCTCGCTCCAGTTCCAGCTTTGCGGCCATCAGATCCTGCTCCTGGGTCTTGACCCGGGTTGCCGAGGCCGATCGTTGGGCTTTCCGATCCTCTTCAGCCTTGAGGAGCGCAGCCCGGGCCTGTTCCAGGGCCAGTTGAGTCTTTTCGTATTCTTGGCGGCTTTGGAGGGCGGCGGGTACCGAGGCATCCAGTTCGGCCTTGGCAAAGGCCGCCTGGGTTCGTTCACGCTGGATGTCAGCCTCTTCCGCTTCGGCTTTCGCCTGCTTTTGGAGCCGATTGAGAGTTCGCCTCGCGACCAGAACCTGGTTCCGGCTGGATTCCAGGGTGGTTGAAAAAGGAGAGGGGTCGAATTCGGCGATGGGGTCGCCCTTCCCAACGCCGGCGCCGTCGTCGGCGAGCCATTGGAGGGTAATTCGTCCCTCGGATGTCTTGGGAACATGCAGAATCGTATTGTTGACGGCTTCCAGGGTTCCCGTCAGCACGAGGCGTCGCTCAAGGCTGCCCTGGCGGCTTCGCATCGCGGTCTCACCGGTGGGTCCATCATGTGGGATATCCCCGGAGAGATTGCATGCGGCGCCCGCCGTCAATGCTACCAACAGGGGTAGGACTCGTCTCAGGGAATGAACGGAAATAGTCGTGGTCATCAGTCGGCGAATTGATCATACACCGGCCCGGGGCTGCCGGGCTCTCAGCTGCCGTTCAACACCATTCGGACTCGTTCAACTAACTGTTTTGGACTGAAGGGTTTGTTGATGAGAGCTGCCTCGTTGTCGAGACGGGCCAAACGGTTGGGCGCCAGGTTGGTATAGCCCGACATGAACAAGACCCTTGGCACAAACCCGCTTTCCTTGAGTTCCTGGACCAGCTCGACCCCTCCCATATTGGGCATGACAACGTCGGTGAGCACCATGTCGATCGGTCCGTCGTTCAACTCCCAGATCCCAAGGGCATCCAGGCCGTCTTTGGCATTGAGAACGGTATAGCCGTTGGCTTCGAGGACATTGGTCACCAGTGAGGCGACCGTTTCTTCGTCTTCGACAACCAGGATGGTTTCGCTGCCGCCCGGAGCCCTCGGGTTTGATGTGTCCTCGGCAGCCGAGAGTGGGCCGGACGCGATTGGGAAGAAAACCTCGAGAGTGGTTCCGTGACCCTTCCGGCTGGAGATCACGATGGTGCCGTGGTCTTGCCGAATGATGCCGTAGGCGGTGGAGAGACCGAGGCCGGTACCTTTGCCGACTTCCTTGGTCGTAAAAAAGGGCTCAAAGGCACGGCTGATCGTGTCCTCGTCCATACCTACGCCCGTGTCTCGGACCAAAAGCTTGGCGAAACGCCCCGGCTCGATCGCAAGGGAGGCGCCCGGTGGTGTTTCGGTCAGGGTGACGGGCTTGATTTCCACATCGATCGCGCCGCCTTCTGGCATGGAGTCACGGGCGTTTGTCATCAGGTTGACGATCACCTGCTCAATCTGACCTGGATCGACCTTGATCGCCATAGTTTCGTCGGCAGGAACGACATGCAGCCGAATGTCTTCTCCGATCAGCCGGCGCAAGAGCTGTTCGAGGTCGATCAACAGGGAGTTGAGGTCGACCACCCGCTGGTGCACCCTCTGTTTCCTGGAGAAGGCCAAAAGCTGCCGAACCAGGGCCGCTGCGCGTGTGCCAGCTCGTTGGATCTGATGGACCCGGCCAAGGAGGTCGGGCCGGTCCTCAAGGCCCATTTCCAGGAGGTCGCTGTGGCCGATGATGGCGACCAGGAGGTTGTTGAAGTCGTGCGCGATGCCGCCTGCCAGTTGGCCCACTGCCTCCATTTTTTGGGATTGCAGGAGCTGTTCCTCAAGTTGTTTTCGCTCGGTAATATCACGCCAGACAGTGTTGAGGATTTCCTTGCCTTTCTCTCCGGCCACCGTCAAAAGAACTTCGACCGGAAAGACCTCGCCGTCGGCTCGTCGGTGGTCCCATACGAAGCGGTGATTTCCGTGTTTAAAGGCCAGTCCGATCATCTCGTCGGCCTTTTCTCGGGAGCCCCGGCCGTCGGGTTGGGTCGGTGGCGAAAGCTCAGAGGGGTGGGTTTGCAAGACCTGGTCGCGGCTGTCGAAACGCAGCATGTCGACTGTCGCCTGATTACAATCGACGAACTGGCCGTCCTTGATGATCAAGATCGCGTCGGCCGATCTTTCGAACAGATCGCGATAGGGATCGGTTCCGGTCTGTTCCCTCAGCTGGGAGCACTCAAACTCCAGCTGATCAATCCGTTTCTTGAGGTCATCCAGTTGGCGGGTGTGATCTGTCTCATCGACTGGGGCCATCGGGGACCTCCTGAACTAATAGGAACTCTGACCCAGTATAACGGAGTCTATTTCGTTCTCCATCGACCCCATGCGTATCCAGCGAGGGCTCCGGTAGCGGACATCAAGATGACCGCCCCGGTGTGCCACGCCAGAACGTGGCGCATGTCGGAAACCGGGCATTGCAGGTGGGTGATGGCGTCCGAGGCGATAGCAGCTCCGGCGCCGCCCAGCAACCCGGCCATCCATGCCCGGGTAGGGAAGGCCCTGACGATCAGCCAGAAGGTGATCAGGAAGGTCGGAAGGGCCAGCATCGTATCCGACATCATGCAGCTCATGCCCTGCCCGAAAGCCTGGAATTCCCCTGGGCTGAAGCGCCAGGTGATGTATCCGACGGCCAGTTGGTAGATGATGCTGGCGCTCAAGGCGGCAAACGCACTGCCCAGCGGCACGCTTCGGCCTGGGATGGACTCTCGCAGGGCAAGGCCGAGCAGCAGTGCAGCCGCCAGAAACTCGATGGCAGAGCAGCCCCAGCCAAGCCATGTGGGGATACTTTGAATATCGGATCGAAGGCCGAATCCAAAGACCGCGGTGGCAAAGACCAGGGCCGAAACTGCCAGCGCCCACAGGGTTCTTCGCCATACAGGGGCGAGCGGTGTGACTGGCTGGAGGTCGTCGGTGACGGCTTTCAGCAGCTCTTCAGGAACGGTTGGCGCCGACATCGGATCCTCCTTCATCTGTGACCAGTTCTTTCAGTGTTTTCAGGGCACGGTGAGCGCGGACCTTGGCGGTCCCCGGCGCAACGCCCAGGATGTCGCCGACCTCTTGGAAGCTCAGACCCAGCAGGTGGTGCAGCATCAAGACCTCCTGCCCCGCCTGCGGGAGTTTGGCCATCAGGGTGAAAACGGTCGCCGCGTCACCGATGCGGTCCATCTCCGGCGGTACCGGAATCTCAGGAAGTTCCTCGAACGCCAGACTTTCCTTGCGGCGTCTCTTGGACCTGAGATGCATCAGCGCGACATGCCGCGAGATTGCATAGACCCAGGGACGAACCGGTCGGGGCGAGGTGTAGGTGTGGCGGGCTCGGTGGATCTGCAAGAAGGCCTCCTGGGCGAGGTCCTCCGCGGTCGTGGTGTTCCGGACAAAGGTCCAGAGATAGCGCTGCAGTGGCGCTTTGAGCACCTGGTACAGGCCGGTGAAGGCCTCGGCATCACCCTGCTGGTAGCTGGTCATCAGATCGACCAGTTTTTGTTCATCGTCTTTTCGAACCACAACTGCTCCTTCGCGTGTTTCGTGTATGAGGTTACAGGAAACAACGCTGGGACGCTGAGACGCAAGAACGCAAGAAGGCTGGGACGCTGGGACGCCAGGACGCTGGGACGCCAGGACGCTGGGACGCCAGGACGCTGGGACGCCAGGACGCCAGGACGCTGGGACGCAAGAATGCTGGGACGCAAGGACGCTGGGACGCAAGGACGCCAGAACGCAAGAAGGCTGGGACGCCAGGACGCTGGGACGCAGGACGCTAGAAAGCTGGGAGCCTAGAAGGCCAGGACGCTAGAAAGCTGGGAGGCTAGAAGGCCAGAAGGCCAGAAGGCTGGGACGCTGGGACGCCAGGACGCTGGGACGCCAGGACGCTAGAAAGCTGGGAGCCTAGAAGGCCGGAACGCTAGGAAGCAAGCGGTGGACCAAGGCCCACCCTAACCAGATTTGTCGAAACCGTTCCTTGGCACGGAAAGAGAGAACCGTTTGTGACACCACCTTCCCCTCTCTCTGAACCATGCCTGCAGTTCCCCCGGAAATGGACCTCCAGTTGGTTATTCCCAGCCTTCTTGCGTCCTGCGTCCCAGCGTCCCAGCCTTCTTGCCTTCTAGCCTCCTAGCTTTTTTGCCATAATGTACTGATGACGATTTCGGACTCTTTGGTCGACTGGTTTGGCGAGAACGCTCGATCCCTTCCGTGGCGGACCGAGCCTCGGGATGCCTACCGGACTCTTGTGAGCGAGATCATGCTCCAACAGACCCAGGTTGATCGGGTAGTGCCCAGGTTCGTGGAGTTCGTCGAACGATGGCCGGACCTCAAGGCGCTGGCCGCGGCGTCTGAAGATGACGTTCTTGCCCTGTGGTCGGGTCTGGGCTACTACCGGCGGGCGAGAATGCTCCATCGGCTTGCGCGGGAGGTGATCGGGTCGGGCAGGGATCGTTTGCCGCAAGACCTCCAGGCGCTGCGAGCGCTGCCTGGGATCGGGGACTATACCGCCGCGGCGGTGGGATCCTTGGCCTTTGGGTTGTCGGCGCCGGTCCTGGACGGAAACGTGCAGCGGGTCGTGGCCAGGATGACGGTCTTCGACGGGGATCCCAGGGCAAGCGGCACCCAGATCCGAATGAAAGCATGGGTCAGGAATCTGTTTGAGGGTTACCCTCCTGGCGTTGTCAACGAGGCTTTGATGGAGCTTGGCGCCACGGTGTGTACACCCTCCAAGCCTAGGTGTGAATCCTGTCCGCTGGCTCGAGAGTGCAAGGGTCTCATGGCCGGGAATCCGGGAGACTATCCCGCCCCGCGGAGGACCAGGGCGACCGAACGGCTGAGCTGGGTCGCTGCCTGTTTCGTCGATTCCGAGGGACGATGGCTGCTCCGAAGAGTCCAGGAGGGCCCGATCCTCCGCGATCTGTGGTTGCCGCCTCTGGCGAATCTGGAGAGCGGGGCGGACCCGGTGAGGGTTGCGTTGGGGTTGGGGC
>Ga0164315_10002463_pt1 | contig 14159 bp, 11 predicted proteins | sample GuaBasSedimGuay6_FD_113737 | JGI IMG/M metagenome (GOLD analysis project Ga0164315, IMG submission 113737) | Subseafloor sediment microbial communities from Guaymas Basin, Gulf of California, Mexico - Guay6, Core 4569-2, 0-3 cm | ecosystem: Environmental > Aquatic > Marine > Hydrothermal vents... | reverse complement strand
ATTTACGTTATAATCAATTTCCAAAGCTAATGTGTAGAGTTTATCAGAATATTTTGAACGAAAAGGTTTGTAATCAAAATCTCCATCCATATAAAGGAAACTTGTTTTTACATAGAATGGATATAAATTTTTCACACCTCCAATACTATAATTGGTTTGGTCATACTTCCACTCGGGATTATTAAAAATTATTTTATTTAATCCAATTCGTACTACATCAAAATCGTTAATAGTCACATTAGCAAAGCCATAAAAACCGTTGGATGAGGTACTAGTAGAGAAATTACCATACGAGTAATATAACTCGGGTTGTATGCTTGTAACTTTTGACTGCCCGCAAATGTCAGAAAAGAAAGAGACTAAAATAAACGTTACTAAAATTTTAGTTATCATTTGTATTTACCTTATTTCGTAGAATAAGTTTGAAAAAATATTTTATTAATTAGATTAGTTTTTCACCAACATTATAGAATCTACTACAGTTTGGTTCTTCCCATGAACCGGCCTAGCAATGACACAAATAAGTTTTATCTTGAAAGTTTTAACCCATCCATTGCGCTCTCATCATCAGGATAAAAAAGAAGAACAGTTGAAAAATAATTTTCTGCATTTGATTTACTGCCAAGATTTAAATAGTTCCATCCTAAATAAATATTTGCATAGTAGTCACTAGGATAATTTATTATTAAGTCTTCAAAATATCCTTTAGACTTACGATAATTTTTTCTATTGAAATAAATTATTCCGAGTTGTTTTGTTGCTGCATAATTTTCTTCATTCTTCTCTAAAATGGAGTCATATGCATCAACCAACTCATCCCATTTGCTTAATTTCTCTAACGGATAAGTTATTGCAAGAAGCGCTTCAACGCTATTTTCTGAAATTTTAATTGCTATATTATAGTATTTAATAGATTCAGCATATTGTTTTGTTTGAAATTTTAACCATCCCAATCTGAAATTAATTAAATAATCGTCTTTGTTTTTTGTGTAAATGCTTTCCATCAACTCTACTGCTTTACCATAATTTAATTTAGTTTCTTCAGCAATTGATTTCTTAAAAGTTTCTAATTCTGCAGTAATCTCTTGTGCTACAACAAAATTTGATATAAAGAGAATTAGAAGAATTGACCTAACGAAATGGTTTTTCTTTTTACTAATTCTATTTTTGTTAATAAATTCAACCTTAAAACCGTCTGATAGATTAGATATGTTTCTAAATACTTTTTTCATTTTTTTCTCTATTTATTATTGCACTAAATTTAATTTTTTCACTTATAACTTCGAATCCCTCAATCTCACTTTTTTGACTAATGGACAAGCGACACTTAATCTCATCAAAATAATATTTAAAAAGTTTCTGCCCTTTGTTTACAATATTATTAGTGACGATAATTGAAAGTTTCTCTTTATCAATTTCATTCTCATATATATCCATCAATTTAGCTTCACCTTTTAAATCTTCAAAACTAAGATTAGCTTTCGATTCAATTAAATTTCCTAGTAATAAAAAGAATTCTGAGATATATCTAGTAAAACCATTAACGGTTTGAGAAACTGGATAACTATCTACCCAAGTTAAATTTTCATTAAAACCAAGTGGAATGCTAGGTGCACTAAGATAGAAGAAATAGAGTGCCTGATCTTTCTTCCCAAGATAGTCTGTTGTGTAGAACATCTTATCCTTAATAAAGAGAAATAATTTAGCGCCATTGTTATTTTCGATATAAAGATTGTTTAAAACATCGGCCTTAATTTCCCATGTCTCATTAAACGATTTATTATTAAAAGTACATCTGAATGAGAACTTATCCCAAAGTTGCAACGAGAATGCTTTCTTCAAGGTTTTATGAGATTCAATGTTTCTAACAGATGTTTTCTCTTTTGGATAACTAAACGATTTAATATTTAATTCACTTTTGCTTTTTTCTAAAAAGTACGCAATAGGAAATTTATATGTTTTATCACCAATTTTATTTGTTAGTTGAAATTGAAAATGCAAATGTGGATATGGTGATCGTCCACTGTTTCCGCACTTTGCAAGAACATCCCCTTTTTTAACTCGGTCTCCAATATCCACCTCTAGCGATTTTCTTTTAAGGTGTGAGAGTGATGAAAAGAGTCCTTCTCCATGATCAAGGACAACACTATTTCCAAAATTGTAGTCAAGATTTGTTTCGCCAATTTTGTTGTCTGGTATACCATCAAGTATGTTAACTACTTCACCATCCATTGGTGCAACTACTGGAGTATCAAAGCAAAAATAGTCTTCTAAAAAATCACCGGAATCTGAATATTCTTCTTCATCATCATCAGTAATTACAAAATCCCATGCATATCGCCAATCATCTTTATGTGTATGCTCTCCATCAATAGCTTGAGTAATTTTCCATTCACCCCAAAAAGGTAACTCAGGGAAAAGGAATTTAAATCTATCAAAACGAGTAGAACGATTTTTGTGATAATAATAATTCTCTTCTGGCGAACCTGGATTAAAATAGAGTAAAGTAATATCTGTGTGTTCCTGTCTGAATTTTAATGAATATATAAATGAAAGTGCTACAAAATTAAATGGTAGAACAAGCACAGGAAGCATATCAGTAGCGAGCATTTTTTCAAAAAATATTGTAAAAATTATAATAAATAAAGTGGAGATTAGAATTAGAGAAAATGACTTTTTTGATACTATAACTAGGTTTCCGCCAAGTGCAAAAGCAGCTAGGATTGCATTAAAAGAAGTTAAAACTAATAATGTATCAGCAACATTGGCTACCAATGCGTTTAGAACCAAGTAATTAATAGTAAATGCGATAATACTATTTACAAACATAACTCTTGAAAAAACCAATAATGCTATAGTTAATATAATTCCTGTAAATATGTTTGATTGAAGTAGTATTAATGAGAAGGCTTTAAAATATGTGACAATAATTGTTGGAAGCGATAGCCCCAATATCTCAGAATCAAAAATGAACGGTTTATAGAGAGCTAAATCGAGCGAAGAAGTGAAAACTAAAAATACAAAGAGTGTAACAATAAAAGGAAGACTTAGCCCGGGTAAATTTAAAACATTTGCCAATAAATGTTCCAGTGTTGCCGAAAGAAAAAATGAAAGAAAAATAAAAACAATTACTACAACAAATAACTGCGGCGTTAAGTAAAAGAAAAAGCCAGATGAGAGTCCAAATAAAATTGCGTTAAATCCATAGTAACCATTTATGATTTTCCGATTATCAAACTTTAAATAATATGCTAATGAATTTGACAGAATTACACCCAGTAATCCTAAAGCACCAACTAGTGGCTCAATCATAGTAGAGAGTAAGGCTACAACACCAAACCATTTTCTGTTTGAGAAAAAGATTTGAGCATAACTATAAAAAATAGAATCGATAAAATCTAATAGTGTGATTTTAGTTATCGTCTCGGAATTATGTAGTGAAATATTATTTGTCATAAGTTTTTATTAGATATGAGATTAAGAGACTTGAGACTCAAGATTCTTAATCTGCTATTTGTTTTTCATTTGCTGTAATTTGCATGTCATTTCGAATCCCGACGTAGTTTGTCGGGAGTGAGAAATCTTATAACTCAATGCCTTTTAATTTTTGTGGTAATTTTTCCATTTCCGAAAGATAATCGAATGTTTCAGTTTCTCTTATTATCTCTATCGATTTGTCTTCCATAATCATTACTACCTTAGGACGCACTGTTATAAATTGCATCCACTGAGTAACACTATATGCACCAACATATTGGATAACTACTTGATCACCTTTGTTAAGTGCAGGCAAAACAATATCTTCACTTAAACAATCAATATTCATACATAACGGACCATATATTGCAGAATTTTCAGTGAAGGTTCCGGTACTCTGTTGTGCCGGTACAATTTTATGTTTGAACCAATGACTAGTAAAAAGCAAGTTTACACCAGCATCAATAATAATAGCTTTCTTTCCAGAGGATAATCTTTTGTTTCCGATAACAGTACTTAAAAGATATCCTGCATCATCAATAAGAGCACGCCCAGACTCTAAAATTAAAGTAGGCAACTCACTTACGTCAACATCATAATTAAATATTTCTTTTGTTATTGCATCGGCATATTCTTCATAACTTGGTAATAATTGCTCTGCGTTTAAGTACTGTCCCTTAAGAGTATTTTGCGATGGAAGTCCACCACCCATATCAATATAATCCAAAACAATATCATACTTGTTTTTAATATAGTTAGCCAGCTCAACCATTTTGAAAGCTGCAATTTGATACGGCTCAGTAGTCATAATATATGTACCAATGTGAGTATGAAGACCAACTAGATTTAAATTTTTGCAGCTAATAATTCTTTTAACCGCTTGTAGTGCTTCTCCATTTTCGTAATTGAATCCAAACCTATCCCAGAGTGGATATATACCAACATCCATATTAACACGTATTGCAACATTGGCTGTAATATTTTGACTTTCGGTTAATTCTATAATTTCATAAAGCTCATCAAAATGATCAATGTGAATTTTAGATTTATTCTTAATCGCTTTTTCAAGGGCTTCCCTATTTTTATCTGGTCCATTAAAAATTATAAATTCTCCTGGAATTCCTAATTCCTCTGCACGTTTATATTCATACTCCGAAACAACTTCAGCCCACGAACCTTCCTGATGAAAAACAGAACAAATAGAATTGAGATAGTTAGTTTTATACGACCAGGCAAATTGAACCTTGGGATAGCGTGTTTTAAATATCCTATGCATCTTTCTTTGGTTCTCTCTTATTTTCTTTTCAGAAAAAACAAAGAGTGGAGTACCATAATCCTGCAATAAATTTTTAACTGGAACGCCATCAATCTCAGGCATTGGTGGCTGTACTGGGGCTGAACCAAACTTATTCATCAAGCCCCCATACTGCTTAACAATTACTGGGCGTTCATATATTTTTTTAGCCATTATCTAATTCTCCTTGAACAGTAATTTGTTCAAATTTTTTAATATCCGTAATTAAATCCCACGAATATCTTATAAATATTTTTCCAACTTCATAATCTTCAAATTTATCTACTTCTTTTCCCAAGGCAAGTTCAAACAGCGCATAAGGTAAATTTTGGCCAGCACCAACTGCTAAATATACCCACGCAGGGAAACGGGGATTTATTTCTAATAGATAGAATTTATTACTCTCTTTCTCTTTTACAAATTCGAGCTCTGCTCCACCCTTCCAACTTAGACTGGAAATAATTTTATCCGATATATCCAATAAAATCTCATCTTTAATTGTTACACCAGCCCAAGCTTTTCCCTTATCAGTAATAAACAGTTTTTTCATTGGAACAGTGCCAATACTTCCACCATTTCCATCTCCAAGCACAACAACATTATATTCTTCCCCTTTAATAAACTCTTGAGCAATTATTGGAAGTCCCCACTTTGAACTGATATTATTGAAATGTGTTCGTGCTTCTTCTATATTATGAGCGATGTGTGCATCATAAAATATTCCTTTTATTGCAACAGGGAAACTTAATTCAGAAGGAATTTGATGAAGATCTTTAACAGAATTTATAAGAATGCTTCGAGGAGCAATAATATCATTTGATTCGCAATAGGAGGATAATTTATCTTTACCTCTAAAATTCAAATGCTCTAATGTGGGTAGAAATGTTTTAATTCCAAGTTGGTTTAGTCTCGATTCTAATTTTATAAATGCATATAATTCAGCATCAAGTGTCGGAATTATAACATCAATTTTTTCTTTAGAATTGATATACTTTATTCGCTCGAAAAATGGTTCTAATCCACCAGCTGGATATGGAATCAGATAATTTCTATCTGTAACATCTTTCAAGTATGCACCTGGCTCGAGGGAGTCGTACATTAATCCAATTATGTTTCCATCAAACTTTGGCGAGTCTTTAATTCCCCTAATAACTGGAACCCCAGGGCCTGGATTATCAACATTGTTCAATCCTGTTATAGCAATATTCATAATTCTTCTGCAAGATTAAAGTTAATTAATTGTGTTATAAAATCAGTAACATCCCTCTCAGCACTATTCTCATCAATGTCATATTCTTCAACAATAGCTTCAATTATTTCGCTCTTGGATTTTTTTGATTTTAGTAACCCCACTATGCTACTACCTATTTCATTAAGTGTAAACGAATCACCAGTTGATGGGAAAAACAAAAATCCATTTTCACTAATTGCTAAATTTGATGAAACTTTATATTTATCCATTTTGTACTCACTTATATTTATTAAAATTCTTGCAAAAAACGGAACTCTCCTAAAATATTCTACTTCAGCAAGAGCATTTTTTTTGTTTGTACGTTGTTGTCATCAGTTATTCTGTAAAAATAAGTTCCCGAAGATACTCGGACACCCTTATTATTTGTTCCATTCCACAAAACTTTATGTGATCCGGTTTTTCTATAATTGTTTACTATTTGTTTTACAAGTTTACCTTCCACATTAAATATATCAATTTTTACATTAGCTGATTTAGTTAAATTAAATTGAATTGTTGTTGCTGGATTAAAAGGATTTGGAAAATTTTGTTCCAATTTAAAACTTAGTTTATGTATAGGTTCCGAGTTTAGACTTGCGGCGACTCCAGTACTGTAAACCTCATATACGTATTTTTCCATGCTTGGATAATCATATTTTGCAAAACTGAGCTCTAACATTCCATCATTATCAGCATCCCAAACTACTGAATAAGTGTAATAATAAGATGCATCATCCCTCTCGAAGAGAGTAGTACCTGTTGTTACATCAACTATTTTCATTGTTTGGCGTGGGTTATCAACACTTCCATAGTGAGCAAGAACATAAAACTCAACAATTCCATCACCTGTTAAATCTGCACCAAGTGAATATATTAAATATCCAGCATCACGTTCTGCATCAGAAAAATTATAGCTATATTGAGCCGTGTTTGAATATTCAGAAGTCATGATAGTAAAACTACTATAATCTATTTTAACTAATCTTGTTTCCCAAATATCACCACTCTTTTTGAAATCGATCCAACCTAATGTATTATATGATTCGGTACTACTAGAGGACCATTCTAAATCAAATTGAGCATTTAAAGTGAAGGGGAAAATAAAAAGAAGAAACCCAATTAATTTTGTTATGCTGTACATATTTATATCACCTTTGTAAAGTGTGCAAACATATTTACTCCATATTCTACTTTGGATACATCAAAAGACAAATCATGTATTATACAATAGCTTTTCACTCCGCTAATTTCACTACAACATCAAGTCTAAATCTTTCCATTCCCATGCGACTTGAACCTCCACGTCCTCCACTCTGCATTGAACCAACCCCACCTTGCTCACCACCTTGCATTCTACCCCCTTGCCCCATACCCAAAGCTTGCATGTCCCCATTTTTTTTCATCTCTTCAATATCGAACTCACCAGTTTCAAATTCAATTGTGAATTTTTCCTTTGGGAAAATATTAATGGGCATATGCGCCTGGCTATTGTTTCCAATTGGAATGCTGGCTTCATACACAAATTGATTATTTACTGCACCAACTTTAATTTTATATCCATCATTACTTCCTATGGGGGATGCATATAGTATTTCGTAATTTTCATCAACAAGAACAAATTCGCCTTGATGTTGCATCATTGCAGCAACGGTCATTTCAAAATCAGAGTTATTGTTTTTATTTCTGTTTTTTCCCTTTAAATCATTCAAATAGTTTCCATCCATTTTTTTTGGATATTGTAATCCAATAATTTGCTCATCATTTGTTGGTTCAAACCAAATTGTTAAACCAAGCGTCATCATTTTCATGACTGATGATTTGTTCGATGTGACTAAACAGAAATAGAGATTCTCTTCATCATTCTGAAAACCAAGCGCTGCCTCTTCATCTTCATAATATTTTAATTTACCATCCCAATCCTCGTGCTTACCATCGATTGTAATTTTACTTTCAGTTGCTACACTTTGTAATACTTCTGATGAACTACACCCAACTATCGTTATAACTATTAATAACAAAAATGGAATTGCTTTTTTCATTCTATTCACTCTTCATTAGATATTTAATATGTTAGACAAACTTAACTAGAAATAGGTTTAATTTTTATTATAAAAAAAAATTAACCTATAATTCTATTGACGAAACAACAATTTTTTCTTACATTGAATTATCCACGAACTATTCTCTTTAAAATTTAAGGAGGAAAAAATGAAAACATTTAGCTTTTCTGAACAATCTTTTGTTTCGACTATCCGATTTCTAGCTCACCTACTTAGCGTTCTTTTAATTTTTGTTGTGGTTCTTCTAGCATTGGGAGAGACTTTCCCCGGTACATCGAATGCTATAAGCAGAGAAGTATTATTGACAATATCTCTGCTGATAATGTTAGTAGGACTTTTCGCAGCTTGGAAATGGGAAGGCATTGGAGGTAGTTTAATCATTTTAGGATTTCTCCTATTTCTAATTCTTAATTCGGTTTTCTCTGATTTTCTAAAGTTGGGATTTTTCTTCTTACTCTTTCCTCTTACTGGAATCCTATTTTTATTCTGCTGTTTAAGAGAAAAAAACAAAAATGAAATTAATTCTAAATTACATTAAATGGATTAATTCAATTACAAATTTTTAAGGCGTTGATATTTTCTTGAAAAGGAATAAGTTTATTTCTTATTTTTCAGGGAATAAAATTTCATATATAATTGTCTAAATCATTACTTAAAATATTAACGCGCCCATTCCCGATAATTGAATCTTCAAAAGAGAAAATACTATTATCCGTTTTTTTTGGTCTGTTCATTTTTCTCTTTCTTGCAATATTTCAACCATTCGGACTTGATAAGGTAGTGGGGAATAAACTCCTTTATTTTGCTGGTTACGGATTGATAACTTCTTTTGTAGTCCTCTTTAATGGCTTTATTACAATGAATCTGTTTAAGGATTTTTTCTTGCCAGAAAAGTGGAATGTTTGGAAAAGTTTTATTCATAATTTTATAATGATAATTCCAATAGCAGTTTTAAATTGGCTCTATGCTATTTCAATTGAAACAGCAATGGATAGGAGTTTTACTTTACTACAATTTGTTTCTATAACATTTGCTGTAGGATTTTTTCCAAGTGTCTTCTTAGTATTTTATTTAGAACATAGATTACGACATAAAAATTTACAACTCTCTAAACGAGCAAATCAACAGCTTGAATCGAAATTGTTAGATGACTCAATAATTGAAGAATTGAGTTTTAACTCGCAAAACCAACCTATTAAAATCTTATTAGATGACTTTGTTTGTATAAAATCTATGGGTAATTATGTAACTCTTTATTTTATGAAGGAGAGAAAATTAAAGAAAGAAATTATCCGAGTAACAATGAAAAAAATTGAAGATGATTTTTTGGAAAACAAGAAAATTATTCGATGCCATAAATCTTATTTTGTGAATCTAAGTAAAGTTGTGACAACTTCAGGTAATGCAAGAGCATTGTACCTTCACATTAATGAACTCGACTTTCAAATTCCCGTCTCTCGAAATTTTTCTAAAGATATAATTTTAGGAACAATTCTTTAGTTAAGCTTTAAAGAATGGCACGCTGATCTAACGGATTAAACCGATAAGAGCGGATAGAGAATAATAAACCAAAAAGACCCTCCAAAAAAATTCATTATCTCACATCTTTAGCTATTTTAAGAACCATTTAACTCTCCCATTCGTCCCAATCAGTAATAATTTTCCATTTCATCACAAATGAGTGTCCATTGGTCATAATTGACTTTCTTTATTTTATAAATGATTTACCTTGTAACATGTTTGTAAATTAATTTTCTTTTGGAGAAATAATGAAATATAAAATACTTTTGCTCGCTTTTCTTGTTACGTCAACCAGCTTTGCACAAACTGGATTATTAACAGGTAAAGTTATAGATGCTTCAACAAAAGAAGCTTTAATTGGAGCAAATATTCTTGTTACAGAATTAGAAAATATAGGTGCTGCAACAGATATTGAAGGAAATTTTAAAATCAACATTCCTGTTGGCTCATATTCAATTAGAGTATCATTAATCGGTTTTACTTCTGTTGTTAGAACTGATATTATTATAAAAACTAAAGGTGAAGAGTATGTTGAAATTCAACTTTCTCCAACTTCACTAAAAATTGATGAAGTGACTGTAACTGCAGATTATTTTGACAAAGCAGTAATAGAAAATAACCTCAGCACACTTGCACTTGGGGCTGAAGAGGTGCGTCGTTCACCTGGAGCTATGGGAGATTTTCAACGTATTTTGCAGGGCATGGCTGGTGTCTCTTTTTCAAACGATCAAACAAATGAGCTACTTGTTCGTGGTGGTTCCCCTAATGAGAATTTAACTATTTTCGATAATATGGAACTCCACTCCACAAACCATTATCCCAATGAGTTTAATTCCGGTGGTCCGATAAATATGGTAAATACCGAGTTAATTCAAGAAGTTCAATTTTCTACTGGCGGATTTATTTCAAAATTTGGCGATAAGATGTCATCATCTATGAGTATTAAAACTCGGGATGGAACAACCACACGCCCTTTAGGTGGAAAGGGTCAAATCTCAATGGCTGGTGCCGGTGCAATACTTGAAGGTTCAATAAATAATGGACGTGGTTCTTGGCTTGTTTCTGCTCGGATGAGTTATATCGATTTAATTGCCAATTCTTTTGGACTCACAGCCATTCCAATTTATCACGATGCGCAGTTTAAGTTTATGTATAATTTATCGAGCAAGCATAAGCTCTCGTGGTCTGGAATTTACGGAAATGATAAAATTAAATTTGATGGCGTACCAGATAATACTTACGAGGAGAAGGCAAATCAAACTGATTCTGTAGATACACAAATTATTGATGTTAAACAGAAACAATGGGCAAGTGGAATTACTTTAAATAGTGTTTGGTCTAACAGTCTTTACTCTGCAATAACAGTTTATGCAAACAATTATCACAACGAAGTAGATTTTGGATATAACTACACTGAGAGGCAATTTGATGGAGCTGGAAATATTAAAGATTCACAGGTTCTAAATACTCGCTATACCTTTTCGAATGTAAGTGATAATCTCGAAGCTGCAATTAGAGCTCAATTTGGTTGGTCAATTTCCAAAACAAACAGAGTGGAGTTTGGTGGTCAGCTGAAATTTGGCGGCTACGAACAAACAGCTTTCATCGATGCTGATACTGTCCGTTACGATACAAATAACGATGGAACCCATGAGACGGTGATTACTCAGCCTGCCGCAATATTAAATACTAATCTTGATCTCATTGATCAAAACAAATCATATCTTTTTGTGAATGATAGACTAAAATTATTTTCAGATAGATTGATTTTGAATATCGGTGCGCGCTACGATATCTTTACATATAGCAATGCAGCAAATTTTAGTCCCCGTGTCTCAGTATCATATTATCTAATCCCATTAATTACAAATGTCAATTTTGCATATGGAGACTATTACCAGACGCATTCCTATCCAATTTATGGAGATAAATATCAAACGAATGAGAATCAGTTTTTGAAAAATAGTCACTCACGTCATTTCGTTTTTGGAATAGAACATATTTGGGATGAGGGATTAAAAATGACCGTGGAAGGATTTCACAAGGAGTATTCCGATATACCAGTAAATGAAAGTTTTGTGCATCAAAACGACCCAACATTCCGTTCAGAAAAGCGCTTAAACATGGGTGAACAAACTGCGTATGGAATTGATTTTATGCTTCAGCAAAAACTTGTGAAAGACCTTTATGGAACTTTAAGTTTTTCACGGACATGGACGAAAGTTGAAGATCCAAGAATTGGAATGAACGGAAGTACTTATGTTTCAGATTATGATTTCCCTTATGTCTTTAACATAATTATTGGAAAGCGTTTTAGTGATGCAAGAAAAGCGTTGAATAAACTTCCAGCAATATTGAAATATGCATCTTACATTTTACCAGTTTCGGATGATATGGAATTTAGCGTTAAATGGCGTTATGCGAGTGGAAAGCCCTACACGGAGATGGTTTACTCAACACGTGAACAACACAGAGTTGGTGGCGTTACCTGGACAGATGGTGCATGGCAAATTTCTGATAATATAAATGGTATGCGTTACCCAGATTATCATAGACTAGATTTTGGATTTAACACTCGATTTAATTTCCAAACTTGGAACTTGGTATTAAATCTATCATTCCAAAATGTTTATAATCAACAAAATATTGCAATGTATCAGCATAATTCCGATGGAACCATCGATATTGTTTACCAATTTTCTGTGATGCCTATTCTTGGTTTGGACATTGAGTTTTAGGGCTTCGTTCCCCCAAAATGGAACTACGCCCTACAGGTAGGGCTTTAAAAACTTTCGTGGATGGGCATGCCCATCCACTACAACATATTTGATACCATTTAATCACCAAATTATTGCACAATTCTATTCTTATAATTTTTCCTATATTTGCAATCTTAATACAGAAAATTAATTGGGAAAAAGAATATGAAAATTAAATATCTCGGTAGTTTATTATTAATAATAAGCGCACTTCTTCTTTTAGCATTTTTACAAGATAACAATTATGAGATGCCAGCATCGGACAAATATAGATTAGCTTGGAATGATGACCCAGCAACAACTATGACTATTATTTGGGACCAGCTAAAGGTGAGTGATTCCAAAATTCACTATGGAAAAGTTGATTTTGGTAGAGACTTCTCAAAATATCCACATACTCAGGAACCAACAAGAAAATTGCTCAACAAATATGAAATGAACACTCACTATGCTGAAATTAAAAATCTTGAGCCTGATCAAAATTACTACTTTGTAATTAAAGACGAAATTGGGGTAAGCAAGAGATTTTATTTTAAAACAGCTCCAGATAAGCCACAAGCCTTCACATTTATTGGTGGTGGTGATACGAAAAGTTTTGAAGAATCTTATATTGCTGGGCAGGCTTCAAATAAAATGGTAGCAAAATTAAGTCCATTATTTGTGATGTTCAATGGCGACTTTAATAGTGGGAATGGAACTTATCCTGAACGATGGCATCAATGGCTTAGAGATTGGGACACACTTACCACTACTCCACAAGGACGTAAAATCCCAATTGTTGCAGTCCATGGAAATCACGAAAATGGTGATAAAACTGTTTTAAATAAAATATTTAATGCCCCATTCCAACATGGAGATAGTTCAAATATTTATTATTCTTTATCATTTGGTGGTGGATTTACTCATATAATGGCACTTAACTCGCAAATAGAAGTTGGCGGCAAGCAACGTGAATGGTTAGAGAAAAATTTAAAAAATAACAAGCAATCCACTTTTAAGATTGCTGGATATCATAAACCCTTTCGCCCACATGCGTCTAAAAAACGTGGGGCTGCTAATCAATATGACCAATGGGCGCAATTGTTTTACGACTATAGTTTATCTTTGTCGCTTGACGGTGATGCGCATGTACATAAAATTACTTATCCATTAAGACCTTCTGTTGATAAAGGAAGTTTTAAAGGATTTATAAGAGATGATGCAAATGGAACCGTCTTTGCTGGTGAAGGAAGTTGGGGAGCACACCCTCGAGAACTCACTGATAATAATCCATGGACTTTACAACTTGGTTCATTTAACCAGATTAAATGGTTTCATGTAAAACCTGAGGGTGATTCATCTGTTTCATTAGAAATTTTTACTGTAATAACAGCATCTTATGATGAAGAGGAAAACCAAACACTTCACGTGGATGATGTAGAAGCCCTAACTGAAGATGATCTATTTAGAGTTCCAAAAAATATTAATCTATTTAATCCAGATGGTAGGCATAAATCAGTTAAATTTGTTATGGGGAAGTAAATAAATGTAATTAAGTGGATGCAGAATCTGCCTTGCATGCAGAGAGGATTGCATCCACTACATATTTTTGATTAATTGCTTTCATTAAAAATTATAACTCAACCCAGCAAGTATACCAATGGTTTGTGCTGTTCTTTGAACACCACTAAGTTCTTCATTAACATCTTCTTCAACAAGTCTAATATTATTCATTATACTCCACTTGGCTGAAACATCGAAGAATAGATTTTTTGTAATTCTAAATTGCAATCCCCCACCAATACCAAGCATAGTGCTATTATCTTCTTGAGTAGTTT
>Ga0164315_10002462_pt1 | contig 14161 bp, 12 predicted proteins | sample GuaBasSedimGuay6_FD_113737 | JGI IMG/M metagenome (GOLD analysis project Ga0164315, IMG submission 113737) | Subseafloor sediment microbial communities from Guaymas Basin, Gulf of California, Mexico - Guay6, Core 4569-2, 0-3 cm | ecosystem: Environmental > Aquatic > Marine > Hydrothermal vents... | reverse complement strand
TGACCCGGATCCAGGTCGCATTCTCGATGACCCGAACTCGGCATGGCAACTGTGCCTGACCTCCATCAAACCCTGGCCTTCCTGTCGACATACCCACCCGATCATCGACTGCGCGCTTGAAATTCACCAGTTACTCGACGGAAATCAGGTTAAGAGAATCGACATCAAAACTTACCAGGCCGCGCTCGACGTATGTGATTGTGCGCAGCCCGAAAGCGAGTACCAGGCAAAATTTTCGCTCTACCATACCGCCGTAATCGCAATCCTCGATGGCGCGGTCGGGCTCGATTCCTTCGATGCGGCTGCACGGCAGCGAAGTGAACTTCTACGCCGTGCAACCACCGTATCCGTGGTCGCCCCATACGCCTCTGCTTACCCGGTATCCTGGGGTGCCGAGGTAACCGTGGCGACCGAATCCGGCGCCAGCATCAAGATATCGCGCAAGGATTGCAAGGGTGACCCGGAACTTGCCCTGGACAACGACGAGATGCGCAGCAAGGCGATGGGGCTATTGCAATATGGCGGTCTCGATAAATCACAGGCCAACCAGCTTTGTAATGACGTGCTTGCCATGCCCTCCAGCAAACACAGCATCTCAATGTTATCCGACTTCATAAAACACCTGGAGATTTGAAATTATCCCAGCGTGAGCGCACTACTGTCCCGAATCAAAACATGCAAAACATGGGTCAGAGAGCAATTGTTTCTAATATTAGAAACAATTGCTCTCTGACCCGTATTAGATGCCTCACTGCACTTTTGCAGGCTTTCACCCGAGGTAACCATCTACTACAAGTAGGAAACCGGAAAAGCACCTTGTGTCATAAAAATTCAAGGGTGGGAGTGGCGCATGGAATGATATAAATATTTGTATAGTATTTCGATAATACTAGTAATATCGTTGACAAGCTTCGAGAATGATACTAATATCGCCAACATGAAACTCGATGATGCCGCCAATATCCTCGCCAAGATCGGTAATCCGACCCGTCTCCGTATCGTGCGTCTGCTGGTACGCACTGGTGATGAAGGCCTGGCGGTAGGCATGATTCAAAAACAACTGAATATTCCCGGCTCCACGCTGACGCATCACATCACGCATTTAAAATCCGCCGGGGTAATTCGCCAGCAACGCCAGCAGGCTACGCTAATCTGCAAAATGGAGTTCGAGGTGTTGCGCGAACTGATCGATTATCTGACCGAAGAATGCTGCGCGGATATCATCTCCAGGGACAATGCCGCCTGATTTTTAAATCGTTTTATTTCGAGATTACTAGAAATATGAATACCTGCACCGACGCCGAAAATCGAAACCATTCACTGTTACCAGTCATCAGTTCGATCGCCAAGGACAGGGTCTTCAGGGCGATGTTACTGATGATCCTGATGCTGGCTATCATCGACCTGCCCCAACTTTCGGTCAGCATTCTATCGACCCTGGAATCACTCTGGGAAATGTTGCCCTTCTTTGCGCTGGCAATTGGAATCGCCGCTTACGCAAAGGCCACCGGCTCCGATGCGTTAATCGCGAAAGCATTTAGCGGTAACCCGGTTCGAGCGACCATACTCGCCGCCCTTGTAGGTGCCGTTTCACCGTTTTGCTCCTGTGGCGTAATTCCACTAATCGCCGCAATGCTCAGAGCCGGCGTACCACTGGCACCGGTAATGGCATTCTGGATTGCGTCACCGATTATGGACCCCGAAATGTTCGTTCTCACCGCGGCCGGCATCGGCTTCAATTTTGCCGTCGCCAAAACGCTTGCGGCGATGGCGATGGGTTTACTGGCAGGTTTCTCGGTACTTTTAATCAAGCGCTTCGGCGGCCTCGAATCTCCTTTGCGAGCCGAGGTCACTAGCTGTTGCGGCAGCAGTTGCGCCAGCGACAAGCCAGCCAGTGTGTTATGGAAATTCTGGCGCGAACCCGCCCGTGTCGCAGCCTTCAACCAGGAGTCTCTGTCGATCGGTGTATTTCTCGGTAAATGGTTGGCCCTGGCGTTTTTCCTCGAAAGCCTGATGATCGCCTATGTTTCATCCGCCTGGATCGCGGGCTATGTCGGACCGGATAACTGGTTTGCGATCCCGCTCGCAGCAATCGTCGGTGCCCCGTCTTACCTGAATGGCTATGCCGCCATCCCGTTGATTTCGGGACTCATTGAAATCGGCATGACGCCAGGGGCGGCAATGGCCTTTATCACTGCCGGCGCGGTATCGTCGGTCCCAGCCGCAATCGCGGTATGGGCGCTGGTCAAAAAACCGGTTTTCATACTCTACCTGGCACTCGGGCTGACCGGCTCGATGATAACTGCCTGGGTTTACCAGTTAAGCGGTGGCGCTATTTAAAGCCGCATGACGACTTTACAGGCTTCGCCGGCATTGAGTTTTTTGAATCCGATTTCAAAATCTTCGAAGTCTATGTGGTCGGTAATCACCGCGGTGACGTCGAGGCCGCTACCGAGCATAGCCACCATTTTGTGCCAGGTCTCGAACATTTCGCGGCCATAAATTCCTTTCAGGCTGAGGCCCTTGAAAATGGCCTGGTTCAGGTTCACCTGGGGCATATTCGGGTATATGCCCAGTAGCGCTATCTTGCCGCCATGGTTGATGATATCGATCAAATCGTGCAGTGCACTTTCATTGCCCGACATTTCGAGGCCGACATCGAAGCCCTCGAGCATACCGAGCTCATCCATTACGTCATGCAGGTCTTCCTGCCCGGCCATGACCGTGCGCGTCGCGCCGAACTGGTCGGCCATGCGCAAACGTTTTTCATTTACGTCGGTGATCACCACGTGCCGTGCACCGACATGCCGCGCCACCGCGGTTGCCATCAAACCGATGGGGCCGGCGCCGGTGATCAGCACATCCTCACCCACCAGGTCGAATGACAGGGCAGTGTGCACGGCGTTGCCCAGTGGATCGAGGATCGATGCGATATCGTCGCTGATCTGCTCTGGAATCTTGTAGGCATTTTGCGCCGGGATGCAGACATACTCGGCAAACGCGCCTGGACGGTTTACACCAACTCCCCGGGTATCGCGGCACAGGTGACCGCGACCAGCGCGGCAGTTGCGACATTCGCCGCACATGATATGCCCTTCGCCCGATACGCGATCACCGACTTCGACCGAATGCACCAACTCACCGATCTCTTCGATAATGCCAATGTACTCATGCCCCACGATCATCGGCACGGGTACATGTTCCTGCGCCCACTGATCCCAGTTGTAGATATGCAAATCGGTACCGCAGATAGCGACCTCGTTAATCTTGATCAGCACATCTTCAGGCCCAGGCTCGGGCTTCGGCATTTCCTGCAGCCACAGGCCGGGTTCATCGTGGGCTTTTACCAGAGCTTTCATCTCCAACTCCTAAGAAATTAATTCAATCTGTTTGGCAACGACGATAAATGCATCGATTGCTTTGTCGAGCTGTTCGCGACTATGCGCGGCGCTCATCTGTGTGCGCACCCGCGCCTGACCTTTGGGCACTACCGGGAACGAAAATGCGGTAACGTATACCCCGTGCTGCATGAGCTCGCTGGCGAGTTTTTGTGCAAGCACCGCATCGCCGGTCATGACCGGTACAATTGGATGTTCGCCACGGATGATGTCAAATCCAGCTTCAGTCATTCTTCGGCGAAAATAAGTCGTGTTTTCAGCCAGTTGCATCCGTAAGGAAGCACCCTCCCCAAGTAATTCAAGTGCTTTCAGGGTAGCCATGACTATGCTGGGTGCGAGGCTATTGGAAAATAAATAGGGTCGTGCGCGTTGCCGCAGTAAATCGATGACCGCCTGCGGCGCGGTGATATAGCCACCACTGGCGCCTCCCAGCGCCTTGCCGAAGGTGCCGCTGGTGATATGTACCCTGCCCTCGACCCCAAGCAGTTCGGGGGTGCCGGCCCCACGTTCGCCGATAAAGCCAATGGCATGACTGTCATCAACCATCACCAGCGCATCGTGTTGTTCGGCCAAATCGCAGATCGCGGGCAGATTGGCATAAGTACCATCCATCGAGAACACCCCGTCGGTGACAATCAGGCGAAAGCGAGCACCTTTGGCATCGATCAATTTCGCTTCGAGGTCGGTCATATCGCTATTGGCATAGCGCAGGCGTTGCGCCTTGCACAGGCGGATACCGTCGATCAGCGAGGCGTGGTTGAGGCTATCGGAAATGACCGCATCCTCGGCGTCGAGCAATACTTCGAAGATCCCGCCGTTGGCGTCGAAGCAGGATGAAAACAAAATGGCATCGTCCATCTTCAGGTAGACGGCCAGTTGTTGTTCGAGGGTCTTGTGAATATCCTGCGTACCACAGATGAATCGTACCGAGGCCATGCCAAGGCCATGACTTTTGAGGCCCTTGTGCGCCGCGGCCACCATCTCCGGATGATTGGCGAGACCGAGATAATTGTTGGCGCAAAGATTAATTAATTCATCGTCCCACTGTTGCGCGTGCACGCTGGCGCCTTGCGGAGAATCGAGAGGCCGCTCCTGCTTGTACAGCCCTTGTGCCTCGATCGCCTCGAGCTGCTGTTGTAAATGCGCGATAAACTGCTCAGACATTACCGTTAACCTCTAGACCTGGATTCAGGCCGCTATACTAACCAAAATCAGCCTGCAGTGGCTTGTTTTTGTGCCACCAAATATAGCGCCAGGCCAAATCCTGCCAACAATATCAATCCGGGCAGGACCAGGTCATAACCACCCCATCCCCAGAACAACGAACCGAGGAACGGCGCCGATGCAGAACCCACCAGGTAAACCAGCGCCAACGCGCCGGACTTGGCGCCAAACTGCCGTTCACCGAGTAAATCGCGCGCAATAACGGGGCGGATGATGCTGACCACGCCGTAAGATCCGCCAAACAGAATGACAAAAGCAATTAGCAGGGCGGGGGTTACGCCGGCGACAATCAAAAAAACAATCGAGGCTGCCATCAACACGAAACAGGCAATGGCGATGCCGTGAATCGAGACCCGGCGCTCGGCGGCGATCATCACCAGGCGCCCGGCAACCTGCATTGGGCCAATAAATGAAATTGCGATTACCGCGACGTCCGGATGGATTTTGCGTTCGCTCAGAATCGGCAGTAAATGGTGCAGGGTAATCCCCTGTAACATCGCGGCAAGACCGAAACCGAGCGCAAGACACCAGAATACGGACGAACGCAGGAAGGACCTTTCTGCTACGGATAGATGGGGATTCGCGCTATGCCGGTGGGCACCAGCCTGTTCGATCGCGCTCGCCCCCAGCCACATCAGTGGTGCGACCACGAAGATTGCCACCGCGCCGAAGAACAGCACCGTGCTGCGCCAGCCAAAAGCCAGCACCAGGCTGTGCGCAACCGGGAAACTCACGGTACCGGCAAACCCGGCCACCAGGGTGACGAAGATGATCGAACGCTTGGCCTCGGCCCCGCGTGCTCGCGTAATCAACGCAAAACAGGGTTCGTAGAGGCTACCCGCCATGCACATACCGATAACAGCCCACAGCAGGTAAAATTGCCACAATTGATCGATCAGGCTGAGCAACATCATGCAACCACCGCCAATCACCGCCGCCGCGGTCATCATCAGCGCACCCTTGCCGGCGTCGATCAGGCGTCCATAAAGCGGCGAACAAAATGCAGATACAAACACCGCCAGAGTTATCGCGCCGGTCAGATCGGCTCGACTCCAGCCCAGCGATTGCTCCCAATGCAATAACAGGGCTGGAAAACTGTAATAAATGCAGGCCCAGATCAACATCTCGGCGATGGCCAGCAGCAGGATTGGTCGGTTTTTCATTATTCCAGATTAATGTGAAAATCGTAGGCAATAAAAATATCTGTTGCTATGATGCCACCCAATTTCAACCATGGATACACTCGCGTCTATCGTCGCCGAGGAGAAAACAAAATGTCGTCAAACAGTGAAGACCTGAACCTCGCCATCTTTTGTGATTTCGAGAATGTTGCGCTCGGCGTTCGCGATGCCAAAATAAAGAAGTTCAATATCAACCTGGTGATGGAGCGTTTGCTGGTAAAGGGCAGCGTGGTAGTCAAGAAAGCCTATTGTGACTGGGAAAGATACAAGGAATACAAAGCCGTAATGCACGACGCGGCCTTTGAACTGATCGAGATTCCACATACGCGCCAGTCGGGTAAAAATTCGGCCGATATTCGCATGGTGGTCGATGCGCTCGACCTGTGCTACACCAAGGAACACATCGATACTTTTGTCATCGTCAGCGGTGATTCCGATTTCTCTCCGCTGGTAAGCAAACTCAGGGAAAACAACAAGATGGTAATCGGTGTCGGCGTAAAGAGTTCGACCTCGGATTTGCTGATGAGCAATTGTGATGAGTTCATATTTTATGACGACCTGGCTCGTGATCAGGAATCCAGTCAACAGCGTAAGCGCAAGCCTCCGGCGAAGAAAAAATCGGCCAGTAAAAGCGACGCAACCCCGTCTGACAAGACCCTTCCAGACGAAGACAAGATCGACGAGGCCATCAACCTGATCATGGAAACTGTCGAAGCTCTGCATGCGGAACGCGGTGATCGCGACAAACTGTGGGGCTCGATGGTCAAGCAGGCGCTGAAACGACGGCGCCCAGGCTTCAACGAACGCTATTACGGGATGCGCTCGTTTAGCGACTTACTGGAAGAAGCTGAACGCCGTGGCCTGATTGGATTATCGCTGGACGAACGTTCCGGCGGCTACGTCATTCAAAAGCTCAACGACTGAATGCTTTAACCAGCCAGTTTTGCACGCTTTGAATCAAGCTCCGGGTTCGGGCTACCCGCAATTTTACCCGTTGAAATATTCCACGATAACGTAATTCGTGGAGTATCGCCGGTATAGGGGTTAACGTAGTGCATCAACTGGCTGGGGAATATGATCATCATGCCGGGGACCATATCCGGTAATAACGCGGAAGTCACTCGACCCGGCTCTTCGGCACAACAGGATTTCATCCGTGGATCGGCAAAAGACAGGCAACCACCTAACGGATTCAGCTCGTCTTGCTCACCTTCGGTCAACTGATAAACGATACTCGCTTCGGTGCGACAGTGACTGTGCGGCAAGCAATAGTCACCGTTACGATAGACATTGGCCCAGGACATATCACAGACCGGATTTTCGACCCCCGATACCGCGCTGAACAATGCCAACGCGCGGTGATGTATGAGGTTCGCCGCCGGAGACTTCCAACGGTCGACGTGGTGAACTTTAACGCCACAGGCGCCGCGAAATAATTTCAGTCCGAATTGAGGGTTACTTTCGCGCTCGAGAATGGTTTGTTGCAAATCCAGGTGGTAACACTCGGTATCACTGAACTCGACCGCATAGATAGAATTGTCATTGATTTGTTCGGGAGCCGTATTACTTGGCCACACCGTAATGCGTTTATTCCCTATCTGTAGCACCTTGCGTTGCCAGGTTTTCATGTGCTTGAGATTATTCAATGGACCTTAGCCTGCAGTGATAGGAAAGAACCATTCCGATTATAGGGATCAATGTTGGCGGCGCAACGTAACTTTAATATTAGCCTGGGCCCATCACTCGCTCACGCAATTTCGACCTTTTCCCTTGGCCCGGTAAAGCGCCTTATCCGACTGTTTCAATACATCCCAGGGAGATGTCTTGCTTCCACTCGAATCGGCAAAACCGATAGAAACGGTAACAGTAACCGAATTATTCTTGACCGGTCTTGTTGTTGCATCATCATCCCTTCGACCCACCCGCCTGATGATAAAAGGCTTGCTCGCAATTGCCTCGCGCAAGGTTTCAAGGTAGCGCACGGATTCCCGTGAATCTTTACCCGTGAAAACGATGGAAAACTCTTCTCCGCCGTAACGGTATGACTGCCCCCCACCCGATACCTGGCTCATTTTAGCCGCAATCATGCGCAACACCGCGTCTCCGGCATCATGACCATAGGTATCGTTAAACTTCTTGAAATGATCCACATCCAGCATGGCGACGGTATAGGTACCGCCTATTCTGCGAAACTTGTCGCTCAGGGCACGTCTGCCCGGCAACCCGGTTAACTCGTCAAGATAAGCCATGCGCCAGGTTTCCTGCAGGATCGCATACAGGCACATTAACAGGGCTGCACTGCCGAACACATTCAGACTGTCGCTGTCGCCGCCATAATGCAGCTCGGCGATGAGCATGCAAAGAACCCCAAATCCCGCTGATATGTGTAGAGAAGGATTCAAAATACAAAGGGTCAACAGAATATACAGTGTGGAAAACGAAATGATCAGTACTGTTTGTGACTGCCCTGTCCAGTCAAAGTATTGACCCGGCAACCAGTCGGTTAAAAAGACCTGCGTTGCCCAGGCGGGTGAAATCATCACTACTATTACTGCAAACATGCCGGCCAGGATTAAAATTGTGTACGCGGGGATAGCCTTGACACTGAAAATCCCCCGATCGGGTAAAACCGTGAGGGTCAGCAATAATAGTGGCAGGAAAGCTGAGAGGAGACCGTAAGCAAGAGTGTCGCTGGCCCAACCAGCTCGCAAAATCACATTCGCGATTACCACCAGCAATACATAAAAAAATATCGAGCTGCGGCTGAAACGAATGCTGAAACCGACAACTATTATCGCCAGCATGTGCGTTAAATAAGGAACCCCATTGATGGCAGACTCGGGCAACTGGTCATACTTCTGATAACCATAAGCAGCCCCGATTAGCAGGACAATAATTGGAAAAAGGCTCTTTACAACTTTCATGCAGTCGATTCGGGCCTGGCTGTACAAGGTAGCATTACAATCTCGTCATCTTCCTAAGCATTGATTGTAGTTGCTATTCGCGCATTATCCGCGAAAGGTTATATCGGAACCGGTACCGGTATGATCGGATTGTTGCTGATAGTTATTATTCTAATCCCGCTATTGCCAGGGGGTTCGGATACTGCTTTCCGCTAGGTGTCGCGCTTCTTCGAGATGACAAAGGTCTCATCGTTGAACCAGATACCATTATGTTTATGCAGAATATCGGCGGTAGCGTCAAGATACTCGCCCGACGATACCACCGGTTCCAGGCGCTCGTCTTCGATCTGTCCGACGTAAATAGCAGCATTCCACGCGGCGAACAGGGTCGAGGTACCAATGGCTTCACCTATTTCGGTGGGCAGAGTATGCATGTGGTAACGCAGCAGCGACTTGGCATCGGAGCCGGCATTGAAGTTGTACTTTTGTGCGCTGTGGCCAAGGTATTCCTTGAGGGTTTTGATCAATTCGTGACGATCAACCTTGAACGGATCTTCATCGGGCCAGATTTTGCGTACTAGTTCAAGCCCCGGGTCGTCACCGCGGGATTGCGCGACTAGCAACCTGCCCCCCGAACGCAGGCTTTTCGTCAGCGGTGCGAGCACATGCCTGACTTTGAATTCGGCGCTCATGCGTGAACGCCAGGGTTGTGAGGCCAGGATTAAATCATAATCACCACCGGCGGCCTGCCCGCGTTTTGGGATTACATCGTCGAGCAAAAAACGATGGTCCTCACGAAACAGAACCATCACCGATGGCCGCACATACATCGGATTGCCGGATTTTTCGTTGGCCTTTACCTGCCACCCATCAACCAGTTCCTCATCCATGCTTCGCAGCTGCTCACCAAACTCATGCGCCGAATCACCCTGCAAGGGTACTTCCATCCAGTTCAACGCGGCCGCCTTGGCAACATCTTTCGGCATCAACCATGGCGCTTCGGCATAGTACAGGTTGGTGATGATAATAACGCTGGAAGGATGCTCGATAAAACGATCGGGCAACTTTTCCAGGGTCAGGCGCACATCTTCGAGACTCACTTCCTTGCCGACGATGAAAAATGGAATCGTTGGAAAACGTCGATGCATGGCACGCATCAAGTGGCTCAATACTGTGCTGTCACCGACTCCGGCATCGAAAAGCCGCAGAGCCGGTGGAGAAGGTCGCAGATGTGTAAGTTCCTGCGAGGCGCGTTCCGCCACTCGCCACTTCTCATTACAGGTGTTTACAAAGGCCAGGTACTTCTGGCGGTTGTCGTAAAATCGAAACGGTCGATCATCGGTGACATTATTCTTCAACTATTTATCCTCCCCTGGCTGGTCGGTTTGCAAGCCTGCTCATGCTTCAGTCAAGCAAGGCCTCTTCATAGGGATAGGTGGTCAGCAACTCGTAGCCATCTTCGGTAATCAGCACCTGTTGCTCAAGTTTGACACCGTCGCGCTCACCCTCTGGGCCCATGTAGCTTTCGACGCATACCACCATACCAGCCTCGAGGGTGCAATCGTAGGAATTTTCCTGTCTAAACAGCTGCTTCACCTGCGGGTACTCATCGCACATACCAACCGCATGCATGAGACAGACATAGGCATTTTCCCGGCATTCTTCCGGTACCGGGTAAGCCCGTTGCTGCATCTCCTTCAGGGTCATGCCTGGATAGACCAGCTTCAGGTTATGCTCGATCTCGTCGACCGCCATGCGATAAATCTGTTTCTGCCGTCGCGTCGGTTTGGCCGGGCCGCAATGAAATGTCCTCGACAGATCGACGAAGTAACCAAATGGGCCCACCATGTCGGTGTCGAAACCGACCAGGTCACCCGATTCGATCTTGCGCTCGCTGGCCTCCTGCAACCAGGGATTGATGTTCATTTCAGGTCACCGGTAATAGGAATGAATGGCGGTGATCACGCGATCTATCCCCGCGTTGTCGATATCGAGATGGGTCACCAGTCGAACCGGTCGGTTTTGCTGCCCGATCAGGATTCGCTGTTTCTCCAAATGTACACGCAAGGGCTCCAGGTCTTTGTCCTCCGGCTCGATAAACACCATGTTGGTGAAATAGCTGACCGGCAGGTCTGCAATGCCGCCGATGCCCTCGGCAAGCTGCCGCGCGCGCTCATGGTCATCGGCAAGTCGCGCGATATTGTTATCCAGTGCATACAGGCCACAGGCCGCTAACACACCGGCCTGGCGCATACCGCCACCGAGCATTTTACGTAAGCGACGTGCAGATTTGATAAACCCGGCAGTCCCGCAAAGCATGGCGCCAACCGGCGCGCCGAGACCCTTGGAAAGGCACAGCATAACGCTGTCGAAAGGCGCCGCGATATCCGCTGCGGGTTTGTCCAGCGCAACCGCTGCGTTCATTAGCCGCGCGCCGTCGAGATGAACTTTCAACCCCTGTTCACGCACCGCTTCAGCCAATCGATGGTGCTGCGCCGTGTCCTGTACTCGCCCGGACACGGTATTTTCCAGTGCCAGGGTTCGAGTAATCGGTCGATGTGGATCGTCTTCCTTGATCGCGCCCAGCACCTGCTGCAGCGAAAGCCCGCCGAATTCATCGGTAAGCAACGGGTGCATCACGATACCGCCAAGTGCCGACGTGCCACCAGCCTCGGCGACAAATATATGATATTGATCACCGAGCAGGATTTCTTCACCGCGTGCATTATGCACCAGCATCGCCGCCAGGTTAGCCTGGGTCGCACTGCTTAAATACAGCCCGGCCTCCATGCCCAGCAGTTGTGCCGTCATTGCTTCGAGCCGGATTACGGTCTCGTCTTCGCCATATACATCATCACCGACAGCAGCGTCCAGGATCGCCTGGTACATGCCTTCGCCGGGTCGGGTTACAGTATCGCTACGCAGGTCGACTATCGCTTCTTCAGACATAGGTTTCGTTCGCCATCAGTTGCGCCAATATTAGGCTGGAATCAGCCTCAAAGGAAAGGATTTTTCGTGCAAAGAAGTAGCATGTCATTGCTTCAAAGCTAGGGTAACATCCGCGCATGAACACGCCCCGACCATCCGACACCAGAACCCTGATCGCCGCCTGCGCGGCGATCACCGTATTTGGTTTTGCGTTCGGCATGAGTTACCCGCTGCTATCGCTGATTCTCGAATCGCGTGGTGTCGCAAGCGACATGATCGGCATCAATTCGGCGATGATGCCGATCGGAATCCTGTTGTTTTCATCGATGATTCCAGTCGTCGCCAAACGCTTTGGCGCACGCAAGGTCGCGATTACCGCAGCGCTGGTTACCGCCCTTGTCATTCTCTCGTACAAGGTTTTCGACACGCTTGCCGCCTGGTTCGTGATTCGCCTGATCCAGGGCATGACGATTTCAACCCTGTTCGTATTGAGTGAATCGTGGATCGTGGGCTCGGCGGGTGACCAGAATCGCGGTAAAATCGTCGCTATTTACGCCAGCGTGTTGTCGGGTAGTTTCGGCGCCGGCCCACTGTTAATCAGTTTTATCGGCATCGAGGGCTGGACACCGTTCGTGATTGGCGCGGTGGTAGTAGCAATCGGTGCCATCCCTTTTTTCTTTATTCGTGACAACAGCCACGATGAACCAGAAGAAACCCAGGCCTCGGGAATTATCGGTTTTGCCCCCAAGGCGCCAATGTTGCTTGCCGCGGTCGGAACTTTTGCGGTATTCGACGCGGCTACGCTGTCGTTGTTTCCGATATACGGCATTCAGAATGGCCTCGACCTGGCCACCTCGGCCAACATTCTGACCGCTTTAATCCTCGGCAACGTGTTGCTACAGTTCCCGATCGGCTGGTTGTGCGACAAATTCCCGCATCGCTTCATATTGGCAGGATGTGCGTTAACCTCGGCGCTTACCCTGCTGCTGCTGCCCGCTCTAGTCGATTCGATATATAAATGGCCGTTACTGGTTCTTATGGGGACCACCGGCTACGGGGTATACACAGTCTCGCTAGTCTCGCTGGGTAACCGTTTCAGCGGAATCGAACTGGTCAACGGCTCCGCTTCGTTTGCCATCGTATGGGGCTTTGGTGCACTGATCGGCTCGGTTTCCGGGGGTTGGGCGATGCTCGGATTCGGTGCGCATGGATTACCGATCAGCCTGGCGGTGGTTTATTTTCTACTTGCTGTCGGCGTCACCCGACGCCAGCTAGGGCTACGCAAAGCTAATGCCTGAGATCCCCGAATCAACCGATGTCGTCATCGTTGGCGCAGGTATCGCCGGCATCTCCGCGGCCTGGTTCTTGCACCAGGCAGGACTACGCGTGGTGGTGTGTGAAAAAGGCATCGTTGCCGGGGAGCAGTCGAGCCGTAACTGGGGCTGGATTCGCCAACAGGGGCGCGACCAGGCCGAGCTGCCGATCGTCATGGAAAGTATGCGTCTGTGGCAGGAGATCGCCGACCAGCTCGATAGCGATATCGGCTATCAACGTGAGGGTAGCCTTTACCTTTGTAAAAACGACGAAGACATGGCAGAGCATGATCGCTTCATGTCATTTGCACCGGCCTATGGGCTCGACACCACGCGTTTGAATCGCCAGCAGCTGGAAGCCCTGGTTACAGACTGTCCCCAACAATGGCAAAGCGCACTCTATACCTCCGACGATGCGCGCGCCGAACCCTCGCTGGCAGTACCGGCGATGGCCAAAACCCTGGTCGATCGTGGCGTCTCATTAATTGAAAATTGCGCGGTCGAGAAAATACTGGCTCAAAACCAGCAGGTCACGGGAGTTTTGACCGAACATAGCGAGATCAGGGCAGCCTCGGTGCTATGCGCCGGCGGCGCCTGGTCGACCTTTCTGCTCAGGGGATGCGGCATTCGTCTGCCACAGCTTACGGTCAAGGCCAGCGTCGCGCGCACCGCACCGGCACCACTGATCTTCAACGGCAATGCCGCGGGTAGCACGATATCGTTTCGCCGACGACTCGACGGTGGTTATACCGTGGCATCTTCTGATTACCTCGAAATACTCCCATCGGCAGGCCACCTGCGCTTCGTCAAAGATTTTCTGCCGCTGCTCAGATCGTCTCTCGGCAAGCTCAGGATTCGAATTCCTGAATTGACCATAGACACAAATTTCACACGACATCGCACTCTGAACCCGATCCCGACGGCGAAAACGATCGCCCGCATCAAGCAACGACTCGGCGAGCGCGTACCCGCGCTCAAGGATATCGAACTGGTGGAAGCCTGGTCCGGCATGATCGACGCCCTGCCCGACGTGGTGCCGGTACTGGACCGGGCCGACCCGATCAACGGCCTGTTTATATCGACCGGCTTTAGCGGACACGGCTTCGGCATTGGCCCTGCTGCGGGCAAGATCATCGCCAACCTGATACAGGGCAATACTGTCGAATACGATTTAGCCCGCTTCCGACTCGCGCGTTTCAGCGACGGCAGTAAAC
>Ga0164315_10002461_pt1 | contig 14163 bp, 14 predicted proteins | sample GuaBasSedimGuay6_FD_113737 | JGI IMG/M metagenome (GOLD analysis project Ga0164315, IMG submission 113737) | Subseafloor sediment microbial communities from Guaymas Basin, Gulf of California, Mexico - Guay6, Core 4569-2, 0-3 cm | ecosystem: Environmental > Aquatic > Marine > Hydrothermal vents... | reverse complement strand
TAACATAAGCCGCGCAGTATCTTGAATGGTTGCAGAGTTGGCAAGCGAGAACCTTGTCTCACGACGTACTAATTTTCATCCACAGCGGACAGTTTCAGCACAACCCGACAACGCCGACATTTGTACTCCGCCTCTTGCCGACATACTTTATTGTGCCTGCGAATACCCAATTGATGCTCACCACAATCACAGTGGTAGACCACTCGCCTGTGTTGCCGCTGTGGGACACCCTCCAGGCTATGATCAAATGTTCGGCTGGCATCAGTGCCAAATTTCTTCACAACAGCTCGCCATTGTGGGCCATGGGGTTTGATATTACTCAAACCGTAAAGGCAATCGCTAATATAGTGTGCGACCTCATGTGCAACAGTAGAGATCAAATGCTCTTCAAAATACAGTGCAAAAATATAAGGGTTGTAACGAATACGGCGCCTGGCTCCAACCACCTTGTACATGCCGGCAGCACGACCAGTTAGATCGAAAGAAACAGGAATAATTGCAAATTCTTTGTCAAACAAAGTAGTAGCTGCATGAATACGCTGTTCTGTTTCTGCGACCACAGCAGCCTGCTGTTCGACGCCAATAGGTTGCAGATGATTATTTGCTGGCAGAGGCTTTGTCGATGGCATGTTTAATTTCCCGAATGGCCCTACAATCTGGCGAACCGTTATAATAGCTCGTTTGAGTAGATAAACGTACGCAATGCTTTTTGATTTACACACCCATTCTACCGCCTCAGATGGTTCGCTTTCACCCACTGAGCTGGTACAGCGCGCCCGACTGGCCGGCGTCGACGTTCTCGCTATTACCGATCATGATACCGTCGCAGGCATCGCTGAGCTGGATAAGGAAACGCTGGGGTCATTGACTCTCCTGCCCGGATTAGAACTATCTACCCAGTGGGGCTCTATCGGCGTCCACATCGTCGGCCTGAATATTCAGCTTGATAGTAGTGAGTTTAAGGATGCACTGGCCGGTCAGCAGCGGGCGCGTTACCAGCGTGCCGGTATTATCGCCGAAAAGCTAAAGAAAAAAGGCTTCCCTGATTTGTTACCGGCAGTCATTAAAGCAGCTGGCAGAGCCACCATTGGTCGTCCCCATTTTGCTCAACAGCTTGTCGCTATTGACGCAGTAAAAACCACCGATGAAGCTTTTCGTAAATATCTGGGCGCTGGCAAGCCAGGCGATGTCAAACAGCTATGGTCACCCCTGGCTGAAGTTATTGGCTGGATCCGTAATGCCGGCGGTACAGCGGTACTGGCCCATCCAGATAAATATCATCTCACCCGCACCAAATTACTGTCCCTGATTAGTGATTTTAAGGACGCGGGAGGCGAGGCGATTGAGGTCGTATCGGGGCAACAAACGACCCATAAAACCCGTGACCTGGTCACGCTGTGTACGCAAGCTAAGCTACTGGCCTCCTGCGGTTCTGATTTTCACCAGCCGGAGCAACGCTGGGCCGATGTGGGTAAGCACTCAGCGTTGCCCGATGACTGCACGCCAATTTGGGATATTTGGTAAAGACCACTTCGAACGAGCCGCTGCAGTTTGCTTAACCGGGATTTTTCAGGACGCCCAGAACACCGGGCCCATAGCTGGAAAAACAATCAATCAGCCGGTCACCACAATAACGCGCATGGCATCCATACGTAGCTCAGCGCTGGCCAGGTAATCGTCAAGGGCGGCCATAACATCCTGCAAATAGGTAACCTCATCACTGCGAATATTCGGGTTTACCTGGGCGAGCGCTTCCAGTCGTCGAGTTTCTTCACCTAAAACCGCTCGGGCCTGCTGCTGTGCGGCGGCAATAATGGTTTCCTGTTGAGGTCTTGCCAGTGCTTCTGCGTGATTGACCAGAACATCAACCTGACTGCGGATATGACGTACCATTTCATTGACAACGTTCTTTTTAACCGGCTTACACAGAGTGACAAGGTGCTCTTCACTCAATGTCGCACTGAGATCCAGGCCTTTTTCATCGACCAGTACCCGCACCAGTGACTGGGAGATATAACGCTGCACCTGAAGAGTTCGCGGCGCCAGGCAACGTAGCGTAAACACCGCTTCAAGTAATATAGAACCGGGCCTGAGCGGTGGCAATTTGAGCGTACAAACAGTCGTACTGCCAAAATCACTTTCAGCAATAGTCTCCATCAGGCCAGCAACCAGTGGATGCTCCCATGTGAAAAACTGCATATCCTCACGGCTCAGCGCGCGCGTACGCGAAAAAGTTGCCGTCAAACCGCCCTCAGGCAAGCCCGTAACCGCGTGGCTAAGCATGTGGTCGCCCGGCTCCACCACAATGGCCTCAGTACTGTGATAGTGGTGCTCAATACCAAATTCATCGAATGCGGCATCCAGGTATTCCGCCAGCTCCCTGCCCTGCCCTGCCGCAGACAGCTCGGCGATTACCGCTTCGGCGCGCTCGACATTACAGGAATTCATTTCGAGCAGACGATCCCGACCCAGTTGCAAGTCAGCCAGCATCTCGGTGGTCAGGGTATGCGTAGTGTCTATTAACTCATCCAGAGCGCCGCTACTATCCACGCCGCTATCGCTATGCGTCAGACAATGGTGCAATTGTTCGCCAACCTGGCTATAAACCGATGAACCTACAGGGCAAACTCGTTCAAAAGCGTTCAAGCCATCGTGATACCAACGCAGCATGACTGCCTGGGCGCTATTTCCGAGACTGTTTTTGTGACTGTTTTTATGAAAGGGCACATGTATATTGACGTCCCTGGTCTGGCCAATGCGATCGAGACGGCCAATACGCTGCTCCAGCAGGTCTGGATTGAGCGGCAGGTCAAACAGAACCAGGTGCTGGGCAAACTGAAAATTCCTGCCCTCGCTGCCTATTTCCGAGCAGATCAACACCTGGGCGGGATCATCTTCGTCGGCAAAATAAGCAGCTGCCCTGTCCCGTTCAATCAGGCTCATACCCTCGTGAAAAACAGCACTGCGCACACCCTGACGAAGCCGCAGAAACTCTTCCAATGTCTTAGCCGTATTGGAACTCGCGCAAATGACCAGGGCCTTGTCCTGCCGATTTTCGGCCAACCAACTCACCAGCCAGGTGACACGTGGATCGCTTAACAGCCACTCCTGGCCCATATTTTTTTCTGGCTGCAACAAGCTGGCCAGGTCATCAGTGTTGCCGCCATTATCCACGCGCGTGGAACACGGCAAAGCGTAAGGATGGAGAATGCGTTGCGGGAAACCGGCTACCGCGTCGCGGGTATTACGGAACAATACCCGACCGGTACCGTGGCGATCCAGCAGGCTCTGCACCAGGCCTGCGACAACACTTTCGAGCGTGGCTGCATCTCCCTGTAATGCCTGCTGCAATTCCTGGCCCGCGGCTTCGCCCAGGTAATGGGCAACCTTTTCAACCAGGTCAATACAGGCTGCCTGATCGGCCTTCACATCCGATTCCAGCAACGCAGCAACCAGATCGCTCACCGCTGTATAACTGTTCTCCTCGTCAAGAAATTTCTGGATATCGTAATAGCGGTCGCTGTCTAGCAACCTCAGTCTCGCAAAGTGGCCTTCAACACCCAGCTGCTCAGGTGTGGCGGTCAGCAACAGTAAGCCGCTGATATGTTGGGCCAGCGTTTCAATACAAGCGTAGGCTGGACTTACCGCTGATTGACTCCAATGCAAATGGTGAGCCTCATCGACCACCAGCAGATCCCAGGATGCGGATTGTGCCTGCGCAGCGCGCCTGGGGTTATCGACCAGGAAAGACAAACTGCACAAGACTAACTGAGCACTTTCAAAAGGGTTGTCCCCTGACACTACTGGCGGCAGTAGCTGATCATCGACGTCTTCATTTTCTTCTTCTATATCTTCTTCGTGCTCATCGATATCGGCAAACTCCTCCTCGAAAGCGTCTTCTTCATCGGCCTCCATGGCCTCACAACGCGCTTCGTCAAGAATAGTAAACCGCAGGTTAAAACGCCTTAACATTTCTACCAGCCATTGATGCACCAAACTGTCGGGCACCACCACCAAGACACGACTAGCATGTCCGCTAACCAGCTGCTGGTGGAGAATCAAACCGGCTTCAATGGTTTTACCCAGACCTACTTCATCAGCCAGCAAAACCCGCGGCGCATGACGGTTAGCGACCTGACTGGCTATATAAAGCTGATGGGGCAGCAATTGCACGCGGGGCCCTAACAAACCATACACTGACGATTGCCGAGTACGGTGTTGATGCCTCAGCGTTTCGCAACGCAGCCTAAAGCGATTAGGCTTATCGACCTGCCCGGCGAACAGGCGATCTTTCGGCTGGCTAAAATGGACAAAGCTATCGAGATCTATCTCGTGCAGTACCACTTGCTCAGCCCGATCATCTACACCAACATACACCACGCAGCCGTCCTGGGTGTGGCAATCAGTAATAGTGATATGCTGACCTTCGGCATTGCTGACGCGATCACCGATCGGGTAAATCACGCGACCCAGGGGGGCATTATCCGCAGCATAGACACGCTGCTCCGCGGCAGCGGGGAAAGTTAGCTCAACGCGACGACTGGCAACGTCCACCACGATACCAAGACCGAGGTCAGATTCAGCATTACTGATCCAGCGCTGGCCAGGAACAAATTCAAAATCAGACAATTAAAGCACTCTCGGATACTTTTCCAGGGGCGCGCATTTTATGCGTTTACGGGCCAGATCATCAATCTATTTCGCCACCCATCTATTTGGCCATCCAGTTAGTTGTACGCAATTACTTGTACAATGACACCTGGCACGGCCAAACTGATCGTCACCACAGCTATTAGTCACTGTGTGCACGTCTACTCTGACCTACAGGTACTTGAGCTCGATGACTATTCTGGGTTTATTAGAAACAGATACTCTGTATGACGATCTGGCAGCCGACTATGGTTCCTACGGGCACATGTTCGCTCACTTTTTTGACCACCTCAACGGTGGACTACAGTACCGCTATTACGACGTACAGAAAGGTGAACTACCTCAGCATATAGGCGAATGCGATGCCTATCTTATCACCGGCTCCAAAGCCGCTGCATACGATGCCCTACCCTGGATCCTGGAGCTTAGAAAGTGGATCGCCGATTTCCACCAACAGGGAGCAAGGCTGATCGGCATCTGCTTTGGTCATCAAATCATTGCCCACAGTCTGGGAGGGATCGCTGCAAAAAGTAATAAGGGCTGGGGAGTCGGCGTTCATAGCACCTCTATAATTTTAAACAGTGATGACCGCTCACCAAATAGCGATACCGGCAACGTCGAAGCTATGATCAGCTTGCTATACAGCCATCAGGATCAGGTTCAAAAACTACCACCGCAAGCCCAGTTAATCGCGAGCAGCAACTTCTGCGAGTACGCCGCATTTAAAATCGATAACAGAGTGCTGTCTTTTCAGGGTCACCCGGAATTTACCCCGGAATATTTACAGCGCCTGTTACAACGTCGCATAAAAGCCATTGGTGAAAATCGCTATAACGAAGCCATGGCTTCACTGCATCAGACGACAGATGAGGCCCAGGTCGGGCGACTATTACTGGCATTTATCCACAACGGGGGTCGTAGTGGGCAATCTGTAACGAATAGCCCTGAATGACCGCTCTAAACCACAATCATGGCGGCTAAAAAAAGCCTGCCTACTACTTATTTACTTTTAAGAAGCGCTGAACATACCAGCAACTGGCCTGAATTTTATAATCCTCCTGACCTGCCCAGGCCAGGGCTTCACGCACCAGCTTTTCGGCAATGCCTCTACCACGCAGAGCATCAGGCACGAAGGTATGGTTAAAATCGATGTGCTGGCCGGATATACGATAATCCGCCACGGATTCATGACCATCAACAACTGTAACAAAACGTTGCATACTGGCTTCGTGTTTCACTTCTATAACAGTTTCTATAACAGTATTTTTCACGGCTCTATCGTCCCATGCCATAAAATTCATCGTTGGGCCGCATACTGGTCAGATTGGCCATTCGATTGGACAGGCAAAAGAAAGCACTGATACCACCTATATCCCAGATATCTTCGTCGTCAAAGCCATGACTGCGGAGAACATCGAAATCTTCATCACAAACTTTTGCAGATTCCTGGCTCACCTTAACGGCAAAGTCCAGCATTGCCCGTTGACGCGAGGTGATATCCGCCTTTCGGTAATTGATCGCCAACTGATCAGCGAGCAGAGAGTTTTTAGCGACTATGCGTAATATGGCCCCATGGGCTACGACACAGTAATGACATTCATTGCCACCGCTAACGGTAACCACAATCATTTCTTTTTCCGCTTTGCTTAGATTACCCTTGCGCAACATCAAGGCGTCGTGCATAGCAAAAAAGGCCCTGCATTCGTCAGGCCGGTGAGCCAATGCAAGAAATACATTAGGAATAAAACCGGTCTTTTCCTGCACCTCAAGTATCAGCTCTCGCAAATCATCGGGTAGCTCATCGATAGTGGGGATGGGAAAACGGCTGATCGGTTTACCGGTTTTCATGTTCATATTAACGCCCTGTGTCTTTATCTGTATCTAGCCCTGTATCTTGATTCGCATCTCGACAAATTTTCCACGAGTAAAGTTTCATGGGTAAAATTTTGTATCTACCATCTACCCATAAGTACACAGATAGGCGGTATCCACAGCAACCTGCAAATCAAAAGAAAGATTGGCCGCAACCGTAAAGCTGTTGCCCGGCTTAACTATCTGCCAGTCGTTGCGGTCGGGTAGTTTAACTGTCAACGCGCCACTAACCACGGTAATGGTTTCCCGCTCATTAGTACCAAACTGATATTCACCTGGCACAATCACACCTACGGTCGCGGGTAGTGTGGTAGTTTGAAAAGCAATGGATTTCACTTTGCCATCAAAGTATTCATTTACTTCTAACATTTCTACTCCCTGTTAAACCGCGCCTCGACCATCCAGTCACAAGACTTCCCATCACCAGGGCGCACCAATGTGTATGTTTATGTGTATTCACAAATGATCGGTGCGATTTAGTAATTTAATCTCTACATCAACCAGACAAATTTCAGTAACCGAGGTGTTATTCATCTGGTAGTTAACCCATTTACTGGGGTCTTTATCAATCCAGTGAGACAGGGCAAACGCTATAGCCAGGCCATGTGCCACCACAACAATATTTTCGCCAGGATGGTTTTCGCGAAACTCTTCAACCGCTGTGACAAAACGTTGCGTTACCTCATACCGTGATTCACCCCCAGGGGCGCGGTGATGTTCGTCTTCGCGAACACGCTGAATAAAATCCAGCTTATTGCGCAATTCATCGAAACTCTTACCTTCGTAGTCTCCAGCGCCAAACTCCATAAGCCGCGCATCAGTTTTTATTTGATGGCCGCCGGGCACTGCAATGCTCTCAGCGGTTAGCCTGGCTCGCTGTAAGGGACTGGAGTAAATAACGTGAACATCTGATAGATAATTGTGGAAGTAACCGCCCAGCTTAATCCGTTGCTCTTCGCCTAACTCGGTGAGCGGGGTATCGGTATGACCATGCCACACATGGTCAATATTTGCTGGCGTTTGTCCATGACGAACCAGAAACAACCTGCCTTTGCTATCCATCAAATATATTACCCATTAAAATACGCTACCATTAAAATACGCTACCCATTAAATTTATTACCCACTGGCTAACCCGTTAGTAAAAAACGGGGTTTGATACAAACTTTACAATATTTACCGCTAGAAAGTTTATCCGGCCAGGCCAGATTTCAAATATTCTCAATCAGGCTTAAGGAGACTTCGATCTGACGAACATTGTACATGATACCGGATCGCCTTAAGACGCATGAAACAAGCCCTCTGGAAACGGGCTCCCTGGAAACATAGGTTCAGGAAGCAAGTCAGCGTCACGCTGACTATTTTCTCTACTGACAGTTAATGCTGCGCGGCAAGTACTACTGCAGCCTTTTGCGTTATTATTCGACCCAGCAATAGAATACCGCACTTACCCTGGCGCCAGAGGAACAAGCGGCAAACCGCGATGTCCACAGATAACCACGCCACCAGTATTACATTTAATTTACCTACCGGAGACATTACGCACCAATGAAATATGCATTCATCTTAACCATCCTGCTGATAACAATTCCCAATGCCTGGTCAGGTTGCGTTGATAGTAACTCAGATGACAAACAAGTACTTGCGACCTGCCTGAAGGAAGCCGACGGGGGAGATCCTGAGGCGCAATTGGCACTGGCCGACATATATCTCGATGGCAAAATTGTGCCGCAAAATTACCAACAAGCACTCGAGTGGTATCGCCAGGCTGCGCAACAGGGCAACGCACATGCTATGTATAACATCGGCGTTTTTTATGACAGGGGCTACAGTGTAGACGTCGATTACGAGGAAGCGAGTAATTGGTACCGCAAAGCCGCAGCACTCGGCTTTCCCGCTGCCCTGTATAACATTGGCATAATGTACGAATATGGTCAGACTGTCCCCAAAGATTATGCCAAAGCTCATGAGTATTATCTGATGGCTGCAGAAAAGGGTGAGCCGTCGGCACAATTCAGCCTGGGACTCCTCTATGACAAGGGCCTGGGAGTGGGAAAAGACTATGTAACAGCCTATATGTGGTGGGAGATAACCGGCGATGGCCATATCTACGCCAAACAAAACAATGAATCTATAGCCACGGAAATGACACCCATGCAAATATCTGAAGCCAAACGACTAGCCGGTCTCTGGCTGAAAAAACATAACGTAAAGCAACTACCAGCTCAGGAATTTCCACCAGGATTTAAATAAGGATCTGCACGACTTACATAACGTCCAGTATCGTTCACATATAGCGGTTAAGCGAACAGTCTTTTGGGCTCATCTACGCTCCTGAACTGGCATCATCAGGGAAAAACCAAAAGCCAATATTAAGCATTTTAATCCTCGCCTGATGTTAGGGAACCTCTGATCAAGTCATGAACTCGCATTTTGCACCTAGAATATCCAGCTTCTTCGTTGAAAATTTTCGCAATAGCTTGCTATTACGTGCAATTTTCGCCTTGAATCTGAACATTCTGAATCACAACCTGCTTCGTCCAGACTTAATCAGAGATTCCCTAGTAAACGCACACTCCACCCCGGATTGACCTCAGCATCGTTGCGTGGGCGTAAGTCAGTTAGAATAGAGTATATATATCATGGAGTACCGCATATTTGCCGACATAGTCGTTGTGACCCATTTACTGGGTATTATCTATGGCTTACTGGGCGGATTACTGTATTTCTGGCGGCACTGGCTGATCTTTGTCCACTTACCTCTTGCTCTGTGGATATCCCTGATAGAGTTTTTTGGCTGGATATGTCCATTAACTCCGTTGGAAAATACTTTGCGTATTGCCGGTGGTGAAGCGGGATACAACGGCGGATTTATAGAGCACTATTTAATACCGGTTATATATCCCCCAGGCCTGACACGGGAGGTTGAGTTGGTGTTGGGTATTATCGCGCTTGGCCTAAACCTCACTATATATGCGCTGGTATGGCGAGATTGGCATCAAAATAAACACAAATCCAGCTAAGCAATTTTTTACCAGTGAACTTTCGCAATGATAAGCCGAGGCCCCGCCGCATTGATAAGTAGAGGCACAGCCGCTATTCAGCACGTAATGCGTCTACCGGATTAAGCCGTGCGGCGCTACGTGCCGGCACCACTCCGGCAACCAGGCCAATAAGGCCGGATACCAGCAAGGCGACAAACAGATAAGTTGGATTAATCGCAACGGGCAATGCGGGTATTGCCAGCTTAAATATAGTCAACACAACCGCCAGTATTAGCAGGCCCAACAGCCCGCCTAATACTGAAGTAAGTACTGCTTCACCCAGGAACAAAGCCATAATTTGTTGTCGGCTGGAACCGATCGCACACAACAGGCCGATTTCGCCGGTGCGTTCTCGTACGGTAATCGTCATAATCGTCGCAATACCAATAGCTCCTACCAACAGTGATATTGAACCCAGAGTGGCAACACCTATGGTAAGTATCTGCAGTACTTTGCCCATGGTGGCCAGCATCTCATCCTGGGTGGTAATCGTAAAATCCTCTTCGCCATGGCGTTCAATTAAGTGACGTGTAACTCGACCTGTTATTTGCCTGGAGGTGTGCGAGGGCCCGAAGGTCACATCGATTTCCATCAGGCTTTCACGATTAAATAATTGCAGAGCTTTGTCGGTGGGAATATAGACAATATCGTCCATATCAAAACCCAGCATCTGGCCCTTTTTCTCAATCACACCGACAACGCGAAAACGCACGCCGCCAATACGAATGGTTTGGCCGAGCGGGTTAGTGCTACCAAATAACTCAGTCTTCATTTTATGGCCAAGTACTGCATAGTGTCGGCTACGACCGCTGTGATCGTCTGGCAAAAACCGCCCCAGTGCTACTCGAAAACGCCAGGCCGACGGCATTTGTGCGCCCACGCCAAGTATGTCGCTTTTTCGTTCACGATTGCCGTACTCGATGGCCCCGGCACCCTGCACTACGGGTACCACCAGCTCAATGCCCGGTAGCGCTTTGAGTGACTCGGCATCGTCCAGACTCAGCGGTTTGACCGAAGAAAGCAGGCCGCCAAGCCCCTGAGTGACATCTTTGCCGGGGTTGATAGCAATGATTCGAGTACCAAATTGCGAAAACTGATTAACTAAATACTGATGCAATCCCTCGCCAAGGGAGGTGAGCAGGGTCACGGCGGCTATACCGATACCAATACCCAGAGCAGTCAGCAGACTTTTGCCCTTATTACTCCATACCGCTTTAAAGATCATGCGCAAGGCGTCTGTAAATCTCATGCCTGATCCGCCTTTTTATCGAGTAATGCGTCTACCGGAGCCATGTTGGCGGCTCTACGCGCGGGGATTGCGGAAAACACCAGGGCGGTGACAATGGCGACAATAAAGGAACCCACCTGAGCCCAGTTCGGGGTATCAAAAAGTACCGCTGGGTAGACTCGTCGCGCCAGAAAAAGCGCCAGTTCGCTGATCAGCAGGCCGATGATTGCACCTGCCGTTGCCATCATGGCCGCTTCGGAAAGAAAGATAATACGTACAGTGCGTGCCGGCAGGCCCAGTGCTTTCAGCAAACCTATTTCACGGGTGCGCTGGCTCACTGCGATCAGCGACACGTTCATAATCAAGATGCCCGCAACGAGCATACTGATCGCCGCGATACCGGCAACAGTGAGCGTCATAGTATCGAGGATATCGGCAAATGCCGTTAACAGAGAATCCTGAGCAATCAGTGTGACATCTTCCTCACCATCGTGGCGATTTTTCAGCAAATCGGTGATGCGGTCACGAGATTTATCCAGGTCGTGAAGATTGCGCAATTCGATAAAAATGCGGAACAGGCCTTCGGTATTAAAAAGCGACTGAGCACTGGCCACGGGAATAATAATGACATCGTTCATGTCCAGACCTAAACCCTGCCCGCGATCTTTGAGAATACCCACCACTCGGAAACGGCTGTCTCCCGCACGCAGCCATTGCCCCAGAGCAGGGCGATTACCAAATAGTTCGCGACGGAGTTTGCTGCCGATAATGCACACAGCGACTGCCTGGTCCATAGGCACATCGGGCAAAATACTGCCCTGGGCTATGTCCAGCTGGCGCATTTCAAAAAATGCTCGATTGCTCCCCAGTGTAAAAGCCTCGCGACTTAAGCGACCGTGGGATATTTCTATTTTGCCGGGAATAAGGGGCGCGACTGCGGACACCTCAGCCAGACGAAGTATTGCCTGTGCATCCTGCAGGGTGAGATCCCTCGTGGTTTCACCGGTCAAAGGAGGAATGCCACCAGTAGTCTCCTTTTTACCCGGCAACATAATCAGTACGTTTTTTCCAAGGAGATTAAATTCGCCAAGGACGAACTGTTTACCGCCTTCACCAATGCCGGTTAACAGGTTGATAGCGAGCACGCCGATTGCGATGGCAATTAGCAGCATGATGCTACGCACACGCTGACGAGTAATTACCCTGAAATTAAATGCCAGCAGATCGTAAACTCGCATCAGGGCTTGCTCATATTCTTTCGGTCCGACCGGGCCGCCAATCCTGGTTAATACGGCCATCAACCATGTGCAGGCGCCGCTGAGCTCTAGCGCCCATTTCTTCGTCGTGAGTGACCACCAGCAGCGTAATGCCCCCGGCATTCAGCTCTTCAAGTAAAGCCATGACCTCCAGCCCCGATTTTGAGTCCAGATTGCCAGTGGGTTCATCTGCCAGCAGCAAATCCGGCTCCATAATAATCGCACGACCAATAGCAACGCGCTGACGCTGCCCGCCAGATAGTTGACTGGGGTTGTGAGCCGCACGATCACTTAGATCCAGGCGACGCAATAATTCGTCTACCGTTGCCTGACGAATTTTAGGGGCGACGCCGGCCAGCACCAAAGGCAATTCAACATTCTCCCTTGCGGTAAGTCGCGGCAGTAAATGGTAACTTTGAAAAACAAAGCCAATGTGGTCGCGCCGCAATGCCGCGCGTTGCTCTTCCTTGAGTGAACTGGTGACCTGCGTATTGAGCAGATACTCTCCGCTACTGGGCCTGTCAAGTAAACCTAGCATATTTAATAACGTCGATTTTCCCGATCCAGAAGGACCCATCACTGACAGATATTCACCGCTGTCGATGGTCAGATCAAGATGATCAAGGGCATGAACAGTCTGATCGCCGATGAGGAAATCCCGACACAGTTGCTGCAACTCGATCATGGCGTCTCATCTAAAATAGCGTCTAAAGGGCCGTCTGGAGTCCCGTCTGGAGTACCGTCCAGAGTACCGTCTAGAGTACTGCCTGGCTTACCGTCAGAAGCACCGCCTGAACTAGTCTGCACTGGCGTTACCAATGCACCCTCTACCGCTCCCTCTGTATCAAGAGATAACAACACGGCATCACCTTTGCCGAGGCCATTTTTGACCTCGGTATAGGTCCAGTTACTGAGACCGGGGGTGATGGTAACTTTTTCGAGATAACCGCTTGCCGGGTCATAACGCAGCACCTTATCGTTGTCGATCACCACTTCAGTTGGTATACGAAGTACATTGGCGTGCTGTTCGAGAATAATCTCAATATCAGCGCTATAGCCCACCAGCAGTGTTATATCCTCGGGCATTTCGGCAAAGGTTACGTCAATATCCACGGTCCGAGCCTGCTTTTCGAACTCCTTAACATATGGTGCGATACGCACAACCGTGCCCTTGAAAACACGCCCACGAAAGGCATCAAGGGTAACGTTAGCGAGCATACCCAGACGGATATCTGCGGCATCGACTTCGTCAATTGGAGCCGAAATATAAAGGCAATCGCTACCAATTAAATCAATCGCGGGCGGTGTGGCTACGCCCGGCGGGGAGGGGGTGATGTATTCGCCGACTTCGCCATTGATCTCCGCCACTACACCGGAAAAAGGCGCTTTTAACAGGGTTTTATCATACAGAGCACTCTGTAGTTTCAACACGGCCTGCGCTGTATTAATGCTCGCCTTTGCTCTTGTGCAGGCAAACGAAGATACGTTAGAGCGGGTTTGTACAGCATCGAGCTTTTCTACCGAAATCAGTTTTTTTTCTGCCAGCTTCTTTTGTCGATGCAGCTCGCGAGCATCCAGTGCCGCCGCATCGCAACTCTCCTTGCTAGCTTCACGGCTGACGACAAGTCTGGCACGGGCTTCTGCGACGCCGGCAGCCCTGTCCTCATTCCATAGGCGAAGCAGCACCTGACCGGCAACTACATGATCGCCTTCGTCAACCAGCAGGTCGGCAACCTGACCACCAATTGGCATGGATAAGCGGGAGCGCAGGCAAGCCTTGACGGTACCGGCGCGGGTATTAGCCACGGTAGCCTCAACCAGTCCCGCCTCTACTGGCACCAAATAAACCGAAACAGGTTCACTGCGAGTGAAGTACCAATAGCCAGATAAGACCAGGGCCACCACCAGAACACCAATAACGACTTTTCGCATAGGCAATAGTTGGTCACAAAATAATGAGTTACAGGAACATCAGAACCTTATCAGCCATCGAAAGCAATAAATTTATACCAGGGCTTAGCGCTTTATTATCGATTAACCACACAGGGCACTAAACACAGGTTGAACGCAACTTTCTGTAGCACACAGAGTCCTGTAGAACTCAAAGTCCCGT
>Ga0164315_10002460_pt1 | contig 14175 bp, 11 predicted proteins | sample GuaBasSedimGuay6_FD_113737 | JGI IMG/M metagenome (GOLD analysis project Ga0164315, IMG submission 113737) | Subseafloor sediment microbial communities from Guaymas Basin, Gulf of California, Mexico - Guay6, Core 4569-2, 0-3 cm | ecosystem: Environmental > Aquatic > Marine > Hydrothermal vents... | reverse complement strand
TGAACTAGCCATAAACTAAGGGATTTTTAAGTCTGCAAAAGTAATATTCTTTTCTGATACTCTCCCTTTGTAATGAGTTAAGGAGAATGGTATTAATTGAACAGAGAAAAAGTATAGAAATAGTAATTATTTTAAGTGCTAATTTTCAACATTTAGCCTGATTTGCTAATTTTTTGAAGCTTTTCCTTATTTAAAATTTTAAAATTACTGAGATCACACTTAATAATACCCTCTTCAATAAACTCTTTTAGCACCCTAATTGCACTCTCCTTAGTCATTGCCGACATATCAGCGAAATCCTGTCTGCTTAATTGCGTTTCAAAGGAGTCATTTTTGTAAACAACTTCCGAAAGGTAAAGTAAGGTGTCCGCAATTTTTCCATGGGTTTGTTTATGAGTAAGATTCAAAATTTTCTCGTAGTGAAGAATAATCCTTTCATTAAGATACTTTACTAATTCAATAGAAAATTCGGCATTAGTCTGCATTACCTCTTTGAAATCCTCCACACGAATAAAACAGGCAACAGTTTCTTCAAGGGCAGTAACTGTAATATAATGTCTATTATCCACTAGAAAGCCAGGGCCTCCGATTAACTCAACAGGCTTTATAATGGCAATTAATATTCTCTTGTCCATATTACTGTCTTCAAGGTAAACTTTTACCTTGCCTTTGGTAATACAAATCATATGAGTTAGTGGTCCACCACTCTTAAAAATTGTCTCTCCTGGCTTAAATAATACCTCGTGTCTGTGCTTGTTAACTCTGGATAATTGCTCATCGGTCATGTAGCAAAATAAATTGAGGTTTATTTTACAATCGAAACAATTCCGAGTTTTACTAAACTTTGACATTTGATTTAGAATAAATTAGACAGCTTTTGAAGACTTAAACTCGATAAATAATCGAATCAAGATTGACAAATATCAGAAAAATATTGACATGTATCAATTTCAATATGTTTATTTATCATTTCTAAAGGGAGATATATCATTAAGTAAAAATCTTAAAATTCCTTAAATTCCTTTAATCTTGCATTGTTATAAATGTAACAAAAAACGATTATTATGAATAAAATACTTTTTACCGGAATTGTATTGGCAGTCTTTATGATGATGATATCATCTTGTCAGTACAAGTTCATTGTTGAACCAGTTATTCCTCCTCCAGACCCAGGTGACACCATTAGTTTTTCACAGGAAATAGCACCCATTTGGGATGCCCAAGGATGTACAGGATGCCATAGTACTGGAGGACAACAGCCAGATCTCACAGCAGATAATGCTTACAGTAGTATTACTGGAATGGGTCTTGTAAATACTAGTGAACCAACCGACAGTAAGATCTATTATTATCCTTTGCCTGATGGGAACCATCATGCGAAGTACACATCCTCTCAGGGAGCGCTTGTTTTATTATGGATAGAACAAGGAGCACTTGATAATTGATCAAATTATTAAACAATAAAAAAATGAAAAAACATTTAATATTTTTCCTAGTAATGATCATTAGTATTGGTGTTGTTACTGCTCAGGATGAAGAAAACCAAGAACCAAAAAAGAAAAAAGACAGACCAATTGTTGAAATGTTTGGTAGCGCTTTACTGATAGATGAGCAGACCTCAGTTATTCCAGCAAAGAAAACTCTTGAAATGCAAATTCAGCATAGGTTTGGTTTAATTAAAAACAATGGTGCTTCCGACTTATGGGGAATTTATGCTCCTTCAGCAAATACCAGAATGGGGCTTAGTTATTCAATTTTAGATAACCTTGAAGTTGGATACGGAATTACCAGAAAAAATATGTACAACGATTTCCATGTTAAGTGGAATATCATTGAACAAACTCGTAAAAACACCATTCCTGTTACTGTAACTTTATATGGTAATATGGCCATTGATGGACGTAACGAAAGTGTTTTTGCTACTTCAACTGCTGATTCAGTTTATAAATTTACAAACAGACTATCTTACTTTTCACAAGTAATAGTGAGTCGTAAATTTAATGATTGGCTTTCTTTGGGAGTTAATGCAAGTTTTACTCATTACAATTCTGTTCCTGCTGACACTGCTGGGGTTAGGGGAATGAACCATGACAAGATTGGCCTTGGTATTATCGGACAAATTAAATTCTCACCACAATCATCAATTATTTTCCATTATTCAATTCCATTGGATATTGATGGTATGGCAGAGAACACTGTTGTAACAAATATTTCAAAATCAAATTTTGGAATTGGGTATCAGGTTGCTACCGACACTCATGCTTTTGAGATGTTTATTTCAGCATCAAACGGAATAATTCCACAAGATACATATATGTGGAATACAAGTGATTGGACCAAGGGTGAATTCCGAATTGGTTTCAATATTACAAGATTATGGGGATTTTAAGTTAATGAATTGGTTGACAGATGCTACTTTATGTAGCATTTGTTAACTTTTATTTATCCCTCTTAAAAAATATTTTAGACAAATGAGACTACCAAAATCATTTTATAGTTGGACAACCATTGCAGGAGCAGTGTTGGCGTCTATCAGTTTAATGCTGATAATATTTACATTGGCAATTGCATTTATTTTCCCATCTGATGGTGGAAACTATTTGGGTTTGTTCACATTTATTATTTTACCCGTTTTTCTAATTGTTGGATTGGTTATGATGCCGATTGGAACAATGAGGAAAATGAAGAGTGACAAGAAAAGAGACATCCAGCGAGAGGTAAAATTTCCTGTTGTCAACCTAAATGATCCAAGTCAAAGAACAGTTGTTTTCATATTTTTATTTGGAACTGCTTTATTCTTGTTTTTTACTGCAATTGGGAGTTATGAAGTTTTTCATTACACCGAATCAAACGAGTTTTGTGGTACACTTTGTCATGATGTGATGGAGCCTGAGTATGTTACTTACCATGGTTCTGCCCACGCCCGCGTAAAATGTGTTGAATGCCACGTTGGAACTGGTGTAGACTGGTATGTAAAGTCAAAATTGTCTGGCATGTATCAGGTTTATTCTGTACTGGCAAAAGCCTATCCAACTCCTATTGCAACACCAATTCACAATTTACGACCGGCTCAGGAAACTTGCGAAAAGTGCCACTGGCCTCAGAAATTTTATGACCCTAAATTTGTTACCAAAAAGCATTATCTGGCAGATGAAGAAAACACTGAGTGGAACATTCAGTTGTTGATGAAAACTGGCCCACAACATAGTTCAATGGGACAATCTGAAGGAATACACTGGCATATTAATCCAGATGTAAAGATTGAATATACTTCATCAACAAGGAAAAGAGATACCATAATTGAAGTTACATACACTAACTTAAGTAGTGGTGAAGTAAGGACTTATCTTAATGCTGAAACTGAAGTTACTCCAAACGGTAATGAACCATCAAGAGTCATGGATTGTTTAGATTGCCATAACAGGCCATCTCATGATTATCTTTCTCCATCTAATTTCGTTGATGATGCCATCGCGAGAGGAGACATATCAACTGATATTCCAGAGATAAAAAGCGTTGCAATGGGAATACTTATTAGAGAATTTCCTGATAGTGATAGTGCTATGACTTACATTAAGTACAAGGTTAATAAATACTACACAAATTACTATGAAGAATTTCAGGACACCAACCAGGTTCTTTTAGATCAGGCCATCTTAGCTATTCAGGATGGATATAATAAAAATATCTTTCCATTCATGAAAGCGCAATGGAATGCATACCCAAATTACCTTGGTCATGTTGAGTCGAACGGATGTTACCGCTGTCACAATAACGAATTTAAAACTAATGATGGTCATATAATCTCTAACGATTGTACTCTATGCCATTCAATAAAAGCTCAAGGACCTGCTGGTAATATGGAATATGCTCATGCAGATAGTTCGCTTGTCTTTAATCACCCGTTTGAAATGGAGGACTGGAAGGAGATGTCTTGTTTTGAATGTCATCAGGAATTATTTTAGGCATAAAAAACCAATTGATAATTAATACTTTGCTATGTTCTGATAATTAAGCAAATAAACCTGTTAATAACAAACACATGAAAAGGTTTAGTCTTATCAACGTACTATTATTGCTAAGTATATTTCTTACTGCAGAGGAAATGAATGAGGATCATATTGATCATTCGCCACTGAACAGTAAGTGTTTTAATTGTCACGCTAATTCAACCTACACATTTTTTAATGAGTTTCAGGAGCGGACAGTAACCAAAAGGATGAATCCCTATTTTTTGATCGATTCAGTTATTTTTTACGATCAAAATCATAAATCCTTCGAGTGTGTCGATTGTCATTCATACGATTACAGAAGCTTTCCTCACGATAATGAATTAAGTCTGGATCTTATGCCTACATGTCTTGATTGTCATGAAGGAGATGATGCTACCGCCGATTATCATTTTGAAGAGATTGACAAAGAATTTCTTGAGAGTGTGCATTCCACCAAGCACAGTGATGACTTTACTTGCTGGATGTGTCATAACCCCCACACCTACAAAATCAATGCTCGTAACAATCAAAATATAAAGGAAACCATTGTTTACGATAATAATATTTGCTTGAGTTGCCATGCCGACATTAATAAATACCAGCTTATCACTAACAAACAAAATCCAAATGTTATTGAAAAGCACGACTGGCTTCCTAACCAAATAGCACACTTTGCTCATGTTAGATGCATTGAGTGTCATACACTGGCAACTAATGACATTCTTGTGGCACATCAAATCCAAACTAAAGATAAAGCTGTAAAGAAATGTGTTGAATGTCATTCAAAGAATTCAATATTGATGGCTTCATTGTATAAATTTCGTGCTGTTGAAAGCAGAAATAAATTTGGTTTTTTTAATTCTGTAATCTTAAGTGACACCTACATTATCGGTGCAAACCGAAACTACTACTTAAATATTATGAGTGGGCTTGTTTTTGGGATTGTCCTACTTATTATTATCATTCACGCAATTTTAAGAATCCTGATAAAATGAGAAAACAAATGTACTTATATCCCTTATGGGTCAGGATTTGGCATATGGTTAATCTGGTGTTGTTTCTTCTATTAATCGCCACCGGTTTGAGTTTGCAATATTCAAGTAATGATTACACAATAATTCCTTTTGGTTATGCCATATCATTACATAACATTACTGGAGTTATTTTATGTGTTGGATATGTATTTTACTTATTTGCCAATCGTTTTACTTCAAATGGAAATTATTACCAATTTCGATTGACTGGTATGTTTAGCCGTGTCTTCAAACAGTTCAAATATTACTCTTACGGTATTTTTAAAAAAGAAGACCCACCATTTCCTGTATCGGTTGGGAGGAAATTTAACCCTTTACAAAAGATAAGTTATGTTGTAGTGATGTATGTTTTCATGCCGATTATCATTCTTACTGGCTTGGGATTATTCTTTCCTGACTTTTTACCAGATAAATTATTCGGAACCAGTGGAATACACATTATTGATTTAATACATATCGTAATAGGATTTATACTTTCAATATTCATGCTTATTCATATTTACTTCTGCACCATTGGAAAAACTACTTCAGCTAATTTTAAAAGTATGATAAACGGGTGGCATTAAAATAAAACGATGATTAATTATTGACAATATTAATTAATAACCTAAAGATAAGAAGTTATGAAAAGCTGGAGAGTTTTTTCAAATAGCCTATTGAAATATTTCATTATTGTAATTCTTCTTTGCTCTACAAAAATAATAACTGCACAGTCTGATGAGGACTGTATGATGTGTCATGAAGACCCTGAATTAATAGTTGAGAGAGATGGTAAAATGATCTCGATGCTTGTTGATACAAATGTTCTTTTTCGTTCTGCACATAATGAAGTAAGTTGTTATGAATGCCACAATGATGTGGATACAGAAGATTATTTACATGGAGATCAATTAAGAAAGTTAAAACCCGTTAATTGCAGTGAATGTCATGAAACTACAACCTTACAATTTGATGCTGGCATTCACGGACAAGCATTGAAACTCAATGAACCCTATGCACCCGATTGTAAAGAATGTCATGGTGCTCATGATATTCTGACTCAGTGGAATCCAAATTCAAAAACATATAAAATGAATATCCCTATCTTATGTGGAAATTGTCATAAAGAAGGGGCTCCAGTGGCCAGAATTTATAATATTGAAGAGCGTAATATTCTCGAAAATTACAGCCAGGGTATTCATGGAAAAGGTCTTTACCAAAGTGGTTTACTTGTAACTGCCACATGCAACAACTGCCATAACAGCCATTTGATATTACCTCATGAAAGTCCTAATTCATCAGTTAATCCTAAACGAATAGCGCGTACTTGTATGAAGTGCCATATTCGAATTGAACAAACCCACAGGAAAGTAATTAAAAGTGAGTTATGGGAAAAAGAACCCGGAGCAGTTCCTTCGTGTACTGATTGCCATCCGCCACATAGGGTTGAATATCAAAAGATTGAAGATATTATCCCGAACAAAGCCTGTTTAAAGTGTCATTTAACAAATTCAACAAAAGGGGAATACCTCTTATCAAAAACTGGTGATACTTTAAAATTCGATTTATCCCATCTGGCTGGTTCTGTCCATTCCAAAATTCAATGTTCAAAATGCCACACTAGCGTATCTCATAATCTTGAAAGACCATGCGAAACTATTGCCAAAGTTGATTGCTCGAATTGTCATATCGAAACTTCAAATGAATATTTTTCAAGTGGTCATGGAAAGAGTTTTTTACAAAAATATGTTGATGCTCCCTATTGTACTGATTGCCATGGTACTCATGAAACAAAATCCAGATTTGATGATACTTCGCTAACTTACAGAGGAAATATTCCTCAATTGTGTGGTGGTTGTCATAAAGAAGACGGGCAAGCTAATAGTATGACAGATCTTAAAGAGGTTGATGCATATTACGATTATTCCACCAGCATCCATGGCCGTGGTTTAACAGACAAAGGACTTCTTGTTAGTGCTGTTTGTACCGACTGTCACACAACGCATCACGAACTAAAAGAATCTGATTCATTATCATCAATTCATCCCACAAGGGTTTCATCCACTTGTGCTAAATGCCATAAAAGCATTTACGATGATTACGTTATGAGTGAACACTCCATTGAGAATAATACTGGAGAACATACATATCCAACTTGTGCTACATGTCATCCGGCGCATTACATCAGTGAGATAGATAAGGATAAATTCATGACTGAGGTAACTGTTCAATGTGGTATGTGCCACGAAAAATTATCTTCAACTTACAAAGATACTTATCATGGTAAAGCTTATTTGCTTGGGGATATGGAGGCGGCTCGATGTTCAGATTGTCATGGAGCCCATAAAATATTAAGAGTTGATAATCCAAACTCAATGGTGGGCTACAAAAATATTGTGAATACCTGTAAACAATGTCACAGCAATGCTACACTTGAATTTACTGGATATTTAACGCATGCAACACATAATGATAACCCAATTTTATTTTGGTCGTTTTGGGGAATGACTTCATTGCTTGTGGTTGTTTTTGGATTCTTTGGATTGCACACTTTAATATGGTTACCTCGTTCATTAAAACAAAGAAAAATAAACAAACACGCCATCCCAGTTGGTCCTACTAAATATTACAGGCGATTCAACAAAAGACAAAGGGTTACTCATATCATGGTTATTCTGAGTTTTTTACTGCTTGCTCTAACAGGTATGACTTTAAAGTTTGCACATATGGAGTGGGCTTCATGGATTGCCCACAATATTCTTGGTGGAGTGAAATCGGCTGGTACAATACATAGGTTTGCTGCAATTATCACCTTTGCCTATTTCGTTTTTCACCTTTTAACGCTATTTCAATTAAGGGCAAAAGAAGGATTAAGTGCTAAAGAATTTCTTTTTGGAAAAAACTCGCTAATGTTTAATAAGCAAGATATTAAGGATCTTGGAGCTTCCCTTAAATGGTTCTTTGGCAAAGGTCCACGACCAGAATATGGACGATGGACTTATTGGGAAAAGTTTGATTATATGGCTGTCTTTTGGGGTGTTGCTGTAATTGGATTGTCAGGATTGATACTTTGGTTTCCTGAATTCTTCACTCATTTTATTCCAGGTTGGGCTATTAATGTGGCACAAATAATACATAGTGATGAAGCATTACTAGCAACAGGATTTATTTTTACAATTCACTTTTTTAATACTCATTTACGCCCTGAATCATTCCCTATGGATACTGTAATTTTTACTGGTCATGTTCCTCTTGAAGAATATAAAAAAGACCGTCCACGTGAGTACAAAGAATTAGTTGAATCTGGGAAACTGGATAGTGTGGTTGTAGAGAAAGAATTCACAAAATCACAGATTAAAACATTTAAATTCTTTGGATATCTATTCCTGGCACTTGGAATTATTATGGTTATCCTAATTATTTATTCATTAATAGCCGGCGTTTATTAAATATATCATAAAACGCCCATAAATGCTGAATTAACGATACAATTATCTAATCATTGAATTAAATTTGACGAAACAGAAAATTAATACAAATTATAAATTATAAACCATAAACTACAAAACCATGAATTTTAAAAGTATTTTAATTATCTGCTTTCTTTTATTTATAGGAGGAAGTTACTTGTCAGCACAAGAGTTTGATTATATTGGAGCTGCCAAATGTAAAGTATGCCATAACAAGCCAGCAGTTGGAGGTCAGTACAAAATATGGCTTGATTCAAAGCATGCTAAAGCGATGGAATCGCTGAAAGGTGATGAAAAAACTGATCCTAAATGTATTAAATGTCATTCCACAGTAGGTCATGTTCCTGAAGAACTAATCGCAACATTGAAAATAAGCGAAGGCGTTTCTTGCGAGTCATGCCATGGTCCAGGAGCAGGTTACAAGTCAAAAACCACAATGAAAGACCGTGAGAAAGCTATGACAAGAGGATTGATCCTTCCTGAAGAAAAGGTGTGCTTGAAATGCCATAATGAAGAAAGCCCAAATTACAAAGGGTTTAATTATGAGGAGTATGTAGAAAAGATTGCTCATCCTAGGCCAAAAGCAGAAGAATAAAGATTAAAAATATTTTTTAAACTCCCTTTATTCATGATTAATAGAGGGAGTTTTTTGTATCTGTATTTTTTTCTGTAAGTGATAATCAAAATTTAACTAATTATTTGCTTTTGTTTGTATGCAACAGAGTAAAAACACTCTACGTAATAAGTTAATAATCAGGGGAAGAATGGTGCTTCTGTTAATTGTACTTATGATAATCGCAAGTCAGATAGTGGTAAGTGTTTTAAAAACTACTTCTGATGAGTTCCTGGTTGAATACAATGAAATGAATGCAATGCAGGAACTCAAACTCTCTTTGTATCAACTATTGCTTCAAACCAACAAATTAAGTTTAACAGAAAATCCAGATAAACAGGAATTATTTAATATTCTTATCTATCAAACACAGGAGAAACTTTATGATTGCAAGTTGACGATTAGCGACTCTCACGATACCGATATTCTAAATTCTTTTAACGAAAGACTAAACAAGATAACAGACCTTTCTGAGAAATTATTTGAAATGAAACCCGAAGAAATAAACACGGGCCAGAAACAAATATTACAAGAAATAAATGAAGAAATAAATGAGGGTCTAAATCAAATAGATATTATTCTTATTGAAACAAAACAAGAAACAACTGCATATGTCGAGACGAGCAGAACCGTATTTAAACATAGTACACTTACTATTTTACTGCTTGGAATTGTAATAATTTTAGTAATTATTGTCGTTGGACTGAAATTTATTAATAACCTCACCAAGCCCATTCAACACTTTGTGGCCACCACAAAAAGAATAATAAGTGGCGACAGGCAGACTAAGGTAAAAATTGAAACAGGAGATGAGTTTAGTTTACTTGCTAATTCTTTTAACCTAATGCTCGATTCATTAGAAAACACTACAGTTTCAAAATCTTATCTCGATAACATACTAAAGAATATGTTTGATTCACTGATAGTTACTGACAATAAACTAAGAATTCGCTCGGTAAATCAATCAGCATCGAACCTTCTGGGCCACCCTAAAGCATGGTTTAACAATAAACCTTTGGGTGTAATTTTTGGAGAAAAAAATATTACAGATACAGAACAATTATTAAGTAAACAAGAAATTAAGACACGTCAGAAATTTATTAATAACATGAACTATTTTACTCACAGTTCAGGAAAAAAGATTCCTGCACTTATTTCTTGCTCGGTATTGAAAACCGATAGTGGAGAAAGTGATGGTTTAATTATTGTAGGACATGACTTGACAATTAAAAGGGAAATTGAAAAGAAACTCGAAAAAAGCAGAAGCGAAAGACAAATTGCCATAAACGAAGCACAGGAAGAAGAACGTATGAGGATAGCCATCGACCTGCACGACGGTCTGGGACAAATGCTCACAGCAGTTTCATACACAACTCAGGAAATTCAAACTCTGGACTCTTCAAATGTAAATGATAAAGAATTACTATTAAACAAAATGCAGGAGCAGATTAATAGGGCAATAAAGGAATCGAAAAACCTTGCCCATAACCTGATTCCTATTATTCTTAAAGATTTCGGCTTAAAAGTGGCAATTAATGATCTAATTGAACGGGCTAATGAAATGTATGATATTAGTTTTAGTTTTAATGCTTATGATTACAATCAGAGGATAGATGTTAAACTAGAAAAGGCCCTTTACAGGATATGTCAGGAATCGCTTAATAATATTGTTAAACATTCGAAGGCTAAAGAGGCTAATTATCAAATTTTCAGGCAGGACAAACTTATTGTACTTGTGATTGATGACGATGGCGTGGGTTTTGACATAAAACCAATTGAAGAAAAAAGTAATAAAGGTATTGGCCTTGTAAGTATGCAAGAACGTGTTAATGCATTTGGGGGAACACTTAACATTGATTCTAAATTAGGAACCGGAACTGAAATTATCATTGAGATTCCTTGTAGAAAAAAATAAAAATTATGGACATAGTTAGAATTCTTATTGCTGACGACCATCAACTTATTTTAAATGGTATTTCTGATATGCTGAGACCAATAAAAGAATACAAAATTGTTGGCAGGGCCTCCAATGGACAGGAGGCTGTAGAAAAGGCATTATCACTAAAACCCGATTTGATTTTTATGGATATCTCTATGCCTGTCATGAACGGTATTGAAGCAACTAAGATAATAAGTCAGGAACTTCCTTCTGTGAAAATCCTTGCTCTAACACAACACGAAGAAAGAGAGTATGTAAAACAAATTTTAAAATCCGGCGGGAGTGGTTACCTTCTTAAAAATTCAAAAAAAGATGAGTTTCTGGAGGCTATTGAATCAGTAATTGCTGGCAAACATTATCTGAGTAAACAAATCTCAGAGCAAATGATTAGTGACATTATTACCTCTGAACAGGAGAATGAAGAAGAACAAGAAAATGTAGCTCTTACGAAGAGAGAGACAGAGATAATAAAAAAAATTGCAGATGAATTGAGTAATCAGGAAATAGCTGAAGAACTACATATCAGCCTCAGGACTGTTGAAACCCACCGCAGAAATATCATGCAAAAATTAAAAGTTAAATCAGTGGTCTCATTATTAAAATATGCTAGCCAGCATAATATTATCAGTTTTAAATAATTCTAAAATTAAGAAGGAAGAAATTTTCTAAGAAATATTTTTAAGAATCAGTATTGCACTAAATCCCTGAAAATATGACGTTTTTGCCTTATTAAGAACTAATATATCTAAGGTTAACAAACTGATTATGATATATTATAGCAAATAACCAACACCATTTTGAAGTTAAATTGTAGTGTGCTGTTTTGTTGACTATTACGAATAATCCAATTAATGCCCTGAACTATTAAATAAGTACTTTTTAGTACAAATAAACTCAATATTTCTTTCCTTTTCAATCAAAACTACGTAGTATCTGGTATGACAAATTACGTGCTTATTGCTATTGTCGGTTTTTTAATTGATTTCTATTTTTACATGTATTAAAAGTGATAAATCAATTAAAATTAAATTTTAAAACTCATCGATATGAAAAAAAATTTACAATTAGTTTTGGCATTAACACTCTTTATTGGAGCCAATGCCTTTGTACAAGCTCAAACCTTTGTGGGTTCTGATGCCTGTGCTCTTTGTCATTCTGAAAAGTATGACAATTGGGCTGCTTCAGGGCACCCCTACAAATTTAATGTGATTGAAAATAATCAACCACCAGTTTATCCACCTGAAGCAATTAACTTCCAGGATCAATGGATGGAAAATTTAGGAGACGGTTCTCATGATTGGACTCAAATTGGGGGCGTTATTGGAGGCTACGGCTGGAAAGCCCGATTTGTTGGCGATGATGGCCATCTTGTTGGTACAGCCGGTAGTGCTTACAGCACCGGACTAGGTAATAATCAATTTAACTTCTACGGAGGTGAAAACCATGGCTGGGTAGATTATCATCCTGGTGATGTGAAAATTTACAATTATGGTTGCTTCAAATGTCACACAACTGGAGGTACCTTAGAAGGTACATGGTTAGAAGGTGTTGAGGGCCTAGGTAATTTTACTGAAGGTGGTATTGGTTGCGAAGGTTGTCATGGACCTGGAAGTGATCACATTGCAGGACCTTCGTCAAGTAACATTGACAGGGTTTACGAATTTGCACATCTGGATAATGCCAGTGGCGGACTAGATGTTTATGGTGTAATTCAAACTCCAGACCCAGCGGGAAACGACATTAACTTCCTTTGTGGAACTTGTCATAATCGCGATTATGCAAATCCTATTAATGCTAGTAGTGGCTTTGTAAAGCATCACGAGCAGTGGGATGAGTTTACAACAACAAAACATTACGGACAGGGAATGACTTGTGTTACTTGTCATGATCCACACAAACGTACAATATGGGACGGTGATGGAATTAAAATGGCTTGTGGTACTTGCCACACTGCTCAGGTAGAGGTTGTTAATCACGGTGATGGTGCAACTTGTGTTGATTGCCATATGCCATATGCTGCCAAATCAGGTACTACACGTGGTCAAAGTGGATTCAAAGGTGATGTTCGTTCACACTTAGTTAGAATTACTGTTGACGCAGAAAGTATGTTTACTGAAGACGGTTCATGGGTAAGAGATGACGACGAAAGACCAGCATCATTAAGCCCAGCTTACACTTGCCTTGGATGTCATAACAACGATCCAGATGATAATATTCCAGACAAAACTTTAGATCAGGCTGTTGCTCAAGCTGTAGCAATGCACAATCCTGATGGAGTATTTGTACCAAAAGAGGAGTTGTTAATCAATGTTTATCCTAATCCAACAAATGGAGCAACTAAAATTAGTTTTGTTGCCAATCAATCAGATAATGTTTCTCTGAAAATATACAGTGTAACAGGACAATTGGTTTACAATTTGGAAAATATAAGTAATCCTTCCGGAAGTTATTTAATTACTTGGGACGGTACCAGCAATACAGGTGCTGAACTAAGGGCAGGATACTACTTTATTAAGATATCATCAGGAACCCTAACATCCACTAAGAAGTTAGTAATGATGAATTAATTGACTATTTAAAAAACACTATGAGAAAAAAGGCCATTTAATAAATGGCCTTTTTTTATTGCTTTTTTTTAAGGGAATTCGCTTTACTAATGAATATCCAACTGGTGAATCATGTAGAGTGAATGAGTTGTCGTTTTAAGAATTTCATCAAGATATTCGTTAACAGCTTTACTGCTTCCAGGAAGACAATAAACTAAAGTTTGACCAATTACCCCGGCTATGGAACGACTTAATAATGCCGCTGGCTTTTCGGCTCCATATTTCATTCTTACTAAATCCATAATACCTGGCAACTCTTTGTCCAACATTGGTTTAACAACATCAGGAGTTATGTCTCGTGGACTTATTCCTGTTCCTCCACATGTAAAAATAAAATCACTTCCTGATGCCACAGCATCATTAATAGCATTTTTTAGTAATTCTGCATCATCAGGAATTAAAACATAATCTACTTCAGAAGGACGACCTGTTTTGTTCCAGAATTCATTTAATCGCTTTTCAATTTGCTTTCCACTTTTATCGACATAAACTCCATTAAATGCCCGGTCGCTTAATGTAATAACTGTTGATTTTATTACTCT
>Ga0164315_10002459_pt1 | contig 14176 bp, 10 predicted proteins | sample GuaBasSedimGuay6_FD_113737 | JGI IMG/M metagenome (GOLD analysis project Ga0164315, IMG submission 113737) | Subseafloor sediment microbial communities from Guaymas Basin, Gulf of California, Mexico - Guay6, Core 4569-2, 0-3 cm | ecosystem: Environmental > Aquatic > Marine > Hydrothermal vents... | reverse complement strand
TCATCATAAATATACCCAAAAAGTAAATCTTTCTTTGCATGATTTGCATGTGTTAAATTCCAATTCTTGTTATCATTGGTTTACTTTTTCCTGCTGATCAGGACTATCAATTTGTAGAATTTCTTTTACATACTCTTCCTTATCACCATTACTCATTTTGGTAAGTTCAGATATTAACCACCCCGAATTGAGTTCTTTTCTATTGTAATAATTAATGGTAAAAGCCCATCCCGGAATTTGTAAAAAATGATAGCTAACTTTAATAATCTGCTTCAGCTTTATCTTATTATTGTGAATTAAGGTCATAAAATAAGTTAGCTGATCTATTGGATAATCATCAACAATGTAATTTTGAATATTTTGTCCATCTTTAAATACATCATTTAAAGCAATAAAGTCTGTTCCATGGCTAACAGGAGTCATTATCTTCATGCTGTCTTTGCTTTTGGGTAGTACCAGTATATCTGAATTTATTCCGGTTATTACCCATTTCGAAGAAGAATCGTTGTTGAACTGGTTTTTCATAATTATTTTTGCAGTGTCAACTTGCTGATGCAACTCCAAAATACAGTTTACTTCAGCATACCAGTGGTTATTGTAGAAATTCAGATATTGCGGATTTGTTGAATCACAAACAAAATCAATGAACTCTTTGATCAATGATTCTTGATAATCAATATTAAAACCATCGAAGAGGGTAATCAAAAATCCTTTTCTTTCAATTGATATATCAGGAAAATTGATGGCAAGATATTTTAAAAGTTTAGTGTCCTGGTCAAAATTAAACCGATCGATAAATTCATCAAGCTGAATTATCTCATAATTAAATTTCTCCCTTATCTGATTGTTGCTATAAAACTGTGATTTTAACACCTGGTTAAAAAACAGGATAAACAGGAATACTGCTAAAGTTCTTATGAGCATGGTTCTACGATGTTTACATTTGATAAATACACATCCCAGTGCCATTCATCTTCACCCTGGTCATTGGGTTTAAGATAAGGTTTTAAAACAACCTCAATGTTTTTTGTTGTTACATCAGAATAAGTATATTCCCCCTTTACAGCTGTAAACCTTTGGACTGTGGAAATGATCCCATAATAATTTCCATCTGTACCTTTTTTAAGGTCTTTAACCATTACAACATCTATCCATTCGATGGTAATATGGTCATAATTTAACATGCTCAGCCGTCTTAAATATTTTATAAGCGTCCGGGAATAAATTGTAGGATTTCCTCCTGATGGACAATAGGATATCTGGATTGTTACTGTATCAGATATAAAAAGCCTGCAGGCCTGATTGATTGCAGTCTCTTTATCATCTAAACTCGTTGTTTTATTAGCAATAGTAGAAATATATACACTGAATGAGTTGGCTTTAATTTCAGCCATTTTTTTGAAGTTTTCCAGATTAGGCTCGTTAAGCGATTGACTAAAACCTGAACTAAACCACAATATTATAATACCGATTACTATTAAATATTTCTTCATTATTTTATAATTATTTATTCCTGACCAAATTCTATTAATTTTCCCTGAGGATTATATTTCAAACTATTGGGAACCAGTTTTTCAGTTCCACCAAATTTAACTTTATTTATAAAAGTAGTGATGTCTTCACTTGATATTTTATCACCATTAATATAATAATATACTTCACAATTGGGATCAATATTTTTAAATACTTCACTGAAATCAACTTTATCAGAACTTCCCCTAATTCCTTCAATATATCTGTTTAAATCATTGAAATTCCAATTGCCGGTTTCTGTATGTTTTTTGATTGATGAAATGGAATCATTTTCGATTATTGTTTTTTCAATTTCATTGTTTGCGCCAAGCTGAACGATTTCGATAGATTTTGAAATATTATATCCAAACAAAACATGAATGGTGGCTGTTTTCTTATCATTCGTACTATTCTCATCAGCAGTCCAAACTAAAATCTCCTCAGTTCCTGATGCTGTTAAAATTTCTAATTTTAACCATTCAGGCACATCATTTATTTGCCATTCTCCAGATGAACTTATTTTTAACAATTGAATATCCCCGGCCTTTGAGCTAAATGTAATATTTTCAGGATTGACTTTATAACTCAAAATAGGAGCAAATTTGTAAATTAAAAAAGCAGCAATTACAATCAAAACCGGAATTAAGATTTTAATCAATACCCCTTTCTTTTTCCTTATTGTTTTTTTCTCAACAAAAGGCTCAACTTCATACACTTCAGCAGGAATAATTTTATCTTTAACTACTTCTACAGTTGAATGCTTAGGGTCGACTAGTTCTAAGGCTTCATTTTTAAGAGTAGCTTTTTCCTCAACATCCCCGATGTTTTCAAAAATGATATTACAAATTTTTTGATAATAGTCAGCCTGACAAACAATCTTTCCACATTCCTGATAAGTATTAAAAAAGTCGAGTAAAAAGCGGTTGTTTAAACTTTCACCAACTAAAACAATGTTTTTTGGTTTGAGTTTTTTTAATAGCTGATCTATCTTACTTTCCAATCCTTCACTTTCAACAATTTCGGCAAACTTTTTCCGTAGCTTGTCTCTTACTATAACAACAGATCCACTGGTACCATCAGACAATTCTATCTCAACTTCAATTGAATTCCAATCATCAACATTGTTCAATTCCGAAATTATATCTTGTGCATCAGGTATAAGATGTTGTATTTCGTTTTCTTTAATTAATATCTCATTATTTGCCGCAAACCCAAATTCATGGAACGCTAAATCCACAATCTCTTCGGCAATCATTTGAATTGTCCTGAAGACCAATTTTGTATCAGAATTCCGATCTTCCTTTTTAACTGTTATCTCATGGTTGTTTTTTACAAAGGTTGTTGACAATAGTTGAAAATAGATGTCTGAATATCCCATTTCAATATATAGCACATTTCCTTTTGGGGGTAACTTCTTTTCAACAAGTAAACTATGAATGTAAGGGATTGAATAATTGATAATCTTAACCGGTTTAAATTCTTCTGGAATGGTCTGAATTAGATTGTTTTGTAAATCTTCGTTAATATATGGAGGTACGATCAGCAGAAAATTTGAATCGTCAGGACTTCCTCCATTTTTATTTAATTCACCTTTATGGTCAGATAATAATTTCAGGATCAATTTATTTAAAATTTCAATGCTGACAAACTCCTGGCCGTATATTTCTAAACTATCATTTTTGGTATCGGTATATTTAAGAATATCACCCAGTATTTCAGGATTCCCGGGATAATACAAGGATTTGGCATCACGGCTCAATTCAATGGGTGGATTCTTGTCTTTGTCAAAAAGAAAAAAAAGAGGTATCTCGGTATCTCCATCAAACCCATTAAATTTTATACCACCATTTTTACTGGTAGTAACGAGCGTTATTATTTCATCACTAATAAATAATCCTGAATTCATTATTTAAACAATTGATTGAAGATGTCTTAATATCGTTTAATTCGATTTAAATTAATAAGGTTAATTGTATGATTTCTCTATTTGTTTTTATTAAAAGTCCAAATTACAAATAATAATTGTTTATACTATATAAATTTTAAAAGGTAAATTGCCGGAAGATTTATCCTCAAGCTGGGTTTTAAAATCCTCTTTTAGAAATTCAATTACTTCTTTGGATGAGTTATGATTTTCCCTCAAGCTGATGAAAATTTCAATTGAACGTCTTAAGCCTGAATTTGGTAGTGTAGAATTAGATATTCCTTCTTTAACTTCAACCTCAGATATCAAATTTTCAAATATTTTAAAACACAGGGATTTAATATCAGCTTTGGTCACAATCCTGTCCCTGGTTAATAAAGCATATCGAAAATCATTTTTTAAATCCTCTTTTTTCTTCCTGTTAATACCGCCAAATGTCGGGGTCATAAAAAATATCTTGTCCCTTACAAGTTCAGCGCTATCATATCTTAAACTTTCCTCTTGCTGTATATCATTGGCTAAGGCTCCATTTGTTAACCAATAATCAACTTCTACATTAAGGTTTTCATTTTCAGCACTTGTTTTTAACATCACATATGGCTGAGAATCGATTGAAATATCATATAGTTCATCCAATAAATTTTCGAATGGGCGAATAGCATTGTGCAAATCATCAACAGAATCCTGGTTGATATTTTTAAATTTTGAGAAGGCCATAAATTCCTCTCTGTATACATCGATCATTTGCTCAATTAGTTCCAATGCATTTCGTGAATTGAACCTGCCAATATTATCCTGCCTTAAGGTCAGTAGCCCTGTATTCTCAATTTGTTTACCACCCGCAACATTGCTCGAAAGTAAAACCCTCATATTGCCTTCCGGTTCAATACTTTTTAGGTCAAAAAATATTTCATTGTCTTCTGAAATTAAACCGGCTATTTTATCTTTTCCATTTATGTAGACTTTTTCCGATCTTCTGTTCAACGCAGGAAAACAATTAATTGTGCAATTAACATTATCAAGTACTTCAGCAGGTATGTGTTGTTTAAACCTGATTTTTATCCATAGTAAGTTTCCTTCCAGTTCATTTAAATCATCCTCCTTAAATACTTCACTGTAATTATCAGGGTATTTCTGGGTATACTCTTTATAATTTATAAGATCATCTTCTTCGATAATAGTTGTAAATTTCTTTTTGTAAAAACTATTTATATGATTACAAACGGCCTGTGATTTATTAAATTCCCGGGTAGAATTTGTGAAATGAACATGCGTATCTTTGGAAGTATTTTTTTTGAATCCTTTCGTTATCCTTTTAGATTTACCATGTATTTCCCAGTGAGAATCAGCCAGTGCATTATAAAATATTTCTTCTTCAATTTCCGATGTGTTGTTTAAATCGAAGTAAAATGAAATTCCATCTAACGAATTTATTGGTTTGGGGATATGCAAACCAATCCACAAAGTATCAGGTTCAATGGAATTAGAAGTAGATTTACAGACACTTACTTTCTCAAAAGGATTAGGTTTGAAGTAAACATTTTTAAAACATCCTAAATAACGAATTTCTGCTTTTAATAGCTTATAATTACCTGTTGGTGTGAAAAATACTTCTACTTCCTGATTATCTACCTGGACATAACTTCTTTTTGCAAAATAGAATTCATTATTTTCATCAATAGTGCTCATGGTATCCATGGGCATGGCGTACAAAATAGCTCTGGCAGGGTAGGGGCTGGTTAACTCAGCTGGAGTAAGCAGTTCCATTATTTTTCCTCCCATTTTATCCCTGCTTTCATTAATTGAGGATGAAACTTTTGCAATTTCGCTTGCACAAGCATCAATCAATAATGGAACAATTGGATCGGTTTTTTCTATTTCTTTATTGGTAACCCCCCAGGCTTTTGCAGCCACCGAAATCATCCTTTGTTTTATGCTATTTTTAGTCTCCATTTAAAAAAGGGTAAATGATTGTTTTATTTGAAAAAAGGTCCCATCGCAAATTTAAATGAGCGTGCATATTTATCAGCTGTATTATTTGCCAAAATTCCTTTAATAGTAATATCAACAAAGAATTTTATCTTTTTTCCTTTAAATATTTTTTTATGTACAAATAAAATCTCAACCTGAATATCATTCAAGCGAGGTTCGTATTTTTCTAAGGTATGTTTAAGATATTTTTCAAGATTCTGCCTGGGATAATTATGGGTATTGAATTTTTCAATCTGTAAATTTTCGAATTCCAAATCCCAAATCTGAAACCCAAATCCTTTGTTGTGCTTATATTCTCCCAGATGTGTAGTAATAATCAATTCAATATATTCGTCTACAGAATTTTTAAGTGAATAAATTTTCTTTATTTCCGAATGTTTTTGACTATTCCCATGATTTTCTTCTGAATCCTTGGGAAACAATTCATGGAACTCAAGTGGAATTTTATAATAGCTGTTTTTCAATGTCTTTATATATCTAATAAATTATTCACTACCTTAAAATAATATCAATTTTTTTAGGCTCTACTTTTTTCTTCTGCCCTGCAATTAATTCCATTTTACTTAACTCGTTAAAAAGAAGCGATATAACATTTAGAAAATCTTCAGCTTTTTCAACAGAATGATAAATATCTGTGTGATCATAGTTTAAGACTATGGTATTATCTAGTAATTGTTTAAATCGACTGGGAACAATATTAAAATGCTCAGAAAAATAATTCAATAAAACCTCTTTTTCTTCAGCAGTCCTGATATCAAAAGCATTTTTGAGAACCCGGGCAAGGCTAACAACAAATTCAACCAGATAGATAGGAGCTTTTGATTTTAAAAACCACCTGACCCTGGTAATATTAGCACTTGTAAAATGCAGCAGGTTATCGGCAATACATGTGACAATATCTGTTAATATATTTGTCTCACGTTTCTCATTGATATCATAAATAATTTTTACGGCATTCTTTTCTAAAGCACTAATATTTTGATCGATATAGGTGTGAAAATCTATCAGTTTCGAATGAGAATCCACACTTGAGCATGGTGGAATGTAGGATTCATCAATTTCCGGTTTGCTATTATTAATTGCGATTTTACCTACAACTAACATATTTGAACCCAATTTGCTATTATCGAGTTGTTCAGCTTGCATCAGATGTAAACTGTACTGGGGATTAACAAAGGGCTGTCTTAATGGGTATTCATCTGGATCTGCTTTGCCATCTGGTATTCTGGCAAAAGGATCAACAGCAATGATTATAAACAAATCTTCATCATTGGCTGAAGCCAAATCATATGTAGCCTCCACATTTGGAAGAATAAAATCACCTTGCTCTGCTTCTTCTTTTGATATTTCAATTCTAAATCCACCAAAAGTAATGGCATGGCAACTATTTATCATTACCCGTAAAGAGTTTTGATTATCAATAATTGTATTGATGTTTAAAAATCTATTGGAATCACCTTTATGAGGCAATAAGCCATAATTATTATTATCCAGGTAATTATCATTAATATCGTTGATCCTGGCTGTAAAATAATTTTCCTGATCGATGAAATGATTTTTATTGACTTTCATTCCATCAATCCAGTTGACTTGTTTATATTTTGAAAGATTACTCATTTTATTTTGTTTTTATTTTAAATTACAGTATTAAAACCCAGGTAATTATTTGTAGTTTCAAAAGTTTCTTGAACTGCATCTTCTCCTATAATAAATGGAGTTGATTCATCACAAATAAAATTTGTTTTTACTTCAATTTCAATGGGAATAAAGTATTCATAAAATATTTTCAATACATTGTTGATTTGATTTTTTTCTTGTTCAATATATTTTTTTATTGCTTTGTCATCCGAAAGTATAATTGAAAACTCCCAAATATTCCTTCCTTCTGAAATTGTATTTCCACAAATATAATTATCGCCCAATATGTTCCCTTTTTCTAAGTGTAGGTTTTTAATTGTATTGTTGTTATTACTTAGATGATCATCACGGTAGCAGGTGGAATACTTAACTTCCTGTCCTAAAATATCGGCAAGGGATAAGGCGGTTAGTTCAGGATTTCCTATAATTTTATCAACGAATAATAGATATGAAGTTAATTTAATGGCATATTCGTCAGCAAGGTTTTTTTCGAACAATAATATCCTATGAACAAATTTTTCAGGATTATTGAAATACTTTCTTAATGTTAGTTCTAACTTCACGTACTGAATAAAAAACTCGTAATCAAACGGAAGGAAAAATTTTCTGGCATTCTTTTCCTGTTCCTTTAATTTTTCAAATTCTAACCTTCTGTTTTCCGGGTCAAAGTCACTAAATATGTTATGAAATAATCCATCTGGAAGAGTATCGTATAAGCTATCGTGCGAAATATGGATTGTAAGCAATTCATTAATCATATCGTAATAAACATCCGAAATGTCTTTTGAAAAATTTCGTTTAAACAAGCCATCATGCCTGACGGATATTCTTTCGAAATCCAATCCTGATTCAATTAAATCAGCAACTATCACATCGGCATTAATGTCAGTTAACATCGATTTGATTGTATTCGCTACTGTTTTGAGATCATTCATTTGTTACGATAAACTTATTTATGCTAAAATGGAATTAAACAACCTATTTAATGGGGAAAATCCAGAAATTTGCTATCTCCTGTTAATTCAACATATTTAACCCCTTCAGGAGTTGTGACAGGAATTATGTCAAAATACGGGAAACCTATTTCTCGAAGGGTTAATTCCTGAAAAGGAAAATCACGGTCAATATTTTCATAAAACTCCTGAAAAACCCTGTCCAAAGCATTTTTTTTAATATTATTATTATCAATGTATTCAGCTACTTTTGATTCAGGTAATTGAACATCTATTTCTTCATCAGTGGATTCAACTACCAGTTGATATACAAATTTATTGTTCATCATATTTATAACAACATCCTTGGTTTGTAAAAGTTCTTCAAGTTTTTCCAGTGCCATTCCTACTTTCATATCAGCACTTAATTCAGGGGCTTCTACAACTGGTTCCCATAAGTCATGACTCATACAGTCGTCTTCATAAAAAGCCATTTTGTAATTCTTGGCAGTGAGGAACATTCCATCATATTTATACAATCTGCCAATTAATGTCTGGCATCTGTATTCTTCCGATTCCTCGTTATAACCGTGAATTATTTTTAATGCTTCCTGAGTTTGGATAGCTCCAATAATTGAAGCACTTACCGGGGTTGTTGCTACCCTGCCCTGAACAAAATTAAAATTAGCAATATCTGGGCAACCTGTTCGGAAATTTAATTGTAACAATTCACTATCACTTAAACTGCATTCATAACAATTTACTTCAGGTTGAAATATTCTTACATTGCCTTCCAGGTTTTCTATACCTCCGTCGATCCATGACTTATTTGCCCTGAAGGCAAGCTTATTTATTAAGAATCGAGCAAATCTACTATCAAGGCAACCTATTATGATATCCATTTGCCTGAATATTCCCAAGCCTACTTCATTACCCACATCTCCAGTAATGGCTTTTATATTCACATTTGGATTTATTTCTTTTATCCTTCGTGCAGCTATTTCTGCCTTATATTCTTGTAAGTCAGCATCCTTTCCCCTGAACAAGACAGATCTGCATAGGTTACTATGTTCAATCCGGTCAAAATCAACCACTACAATATTTCCGATTCCAAATAAAGCAAGATTTTTTAAGACTTCATTTCCCAAAGCGCCCGCTCCAACAACCATTACTTTTGCGTTGCTAACTTTTTCGGTATTAAACCATGAAAGCAATGAAAATACCTCTTCTCCCCAATTTTTAGAATCTTTTTTAACTTTTATTTCTTTCATACTTTAAAATCCTTAAATAATCATCAGGTAATAATTTTTACTTCAAACGTAAATTATAAATTAAGCCAATTTCTACACCGTAAGATCTTGTTGATGTTTTTGCATTCGGATTTTCCAACAATTTATTATAGTTACCATCATACTTTGTTGTGTCATAATCTGCTGCCTTTTGACTTGAGGTTTCCATCAATCCAAAATTTGCATTTCCACCAACTTTAAGAATAAAAACATTTGACAATGGAAATGAAATACCGGCAGATATCAGGGCTGATAGATTTACGGCTTCCAGCGACATTTTTGTATCTTGATATATTTCACTATCAGTAAATCCCAATTCTTCAATGTCGTATAATGTTACATAATATTGAGGATAATAACCTTCATAATTGGCTAAGCCGGAAGATGTAAATGTTTTTGAAACCGGAAAAGAAACTTTTATTCCAATTCTTCCATAAAAACCAATTTTATCGATATTTATATTACTTATTTCCAGAAATATGGGGATGTCAAAGTAACTGGCTTCTGTTTTTTCAGTAATCTCTGAAGTTGCAATTTCTTTAGAATAATTATCACCATCAATGTCTGTATCGGGTACATTATAATTCAAGTTATTCGACTTTAATTCAGTACTGAAGGAGCTATAACCTAATCCAAAACCGAGACCCTATGCTTTTATGCTATTAAATTTTAAGAAGTAACCAATTTCAAAATTAACACCAAAACCTGTACTTACATTCCATGTGCTGTCACTAAATATATCTGAATTCACAATAGCTGTTGAAGAAGGCGTAAGGTTCAAATAAATAGCTTTACTTGTATAGCTAACCGATGAGTTTTTTTGATTAGGGACTGCTGAAGCGGATAAAATACCTGGTTTTGTAAAAGGCGATGTTTTTTGATCGTCCGAAAAGGAATGCTTTTTAACATTAAAGCTCAGGGGATTACTGCTATATGAGTTTGACCCAATTTGCATAATAAGCAATACAACAAAATAGCATATAAATCTTTTCATCATTGTATGAGTTTAATTAATTATTTTTTTCTTTCTCCAGATATTGAAATACCGTATTTCCTATTTTAATGGTATTCCCACTAAATAATTCATACTCTTTCCCTGGTTCCATTTCAATCCTTGTATCATAGGTTGTTATCTTGTCTTTTTCAAGTGATACAATTACCGGAATATTTCTATTGGTGTTTAAAAACATCTTTGCATGCCTGTCAGCAATTTCTGGATTATCCTTTTCCCAGTTCATTTGAATTTCACACGAGATACCTACTCCAATATATACTTCATTGTGACCACCCTGGAAACTCATCCATTTATGGACTGGAATTGTTTCTTCATGTTTTTTGCCCTGAACTATTTTCAGGAAATATTGTTCAGCTGATGATCGGACTGTTGCGATGGAGAATCCTAATCCAGCACCATAAATCATAAATCCAATTAACAAAGCAGAATAACCAAAATCCCTTACTACAAAAAAGAGGACAATAAAACCAAAAATGACAGAAATGAGTCCTCCAAGTACGCCGTATTTCCATAAAATAGTGGTTTTGATCGATAACACGAAACCAATGCTTGCACCAAAAATAACCCAGGGTATCCAGTCGGAAATAAAGTCCGATGTGTACTGATTGAGTAAAATTAGAATTATACTGCCAAGATAAAATGAGATGAAACCTGCAAAACTTCCCAGCAGGCCTCTTAACAATATTCTTCCAAATATTGCATAGGTCTTCCTCCTGAATTCCTCAATATAAGCGAAGAATGTTGTGAGAAAAAAGCCCATTAATATACCAATCAAAAGCAACGAGGATATCTTTAGGGTGAATAGTTCGACAATGTCGGGTTCAATATTATTTGGTTTAATCATGTTTACGGTACCCAGCGCAAGGCTCCTAAGTATCCCAGTATCCTTTAGCATGAGGTAAAAGAGCCAGGTTAAGAAACCACTGATTAACCCATATAAAACCCATTTGAGGTAATATATTTTATTTTTCCTGGAAAAGGGATCAGATATGTCGAAATAATCTTGCTTCCCCTCATCACAGTTTTGGCCATATTCAGGGCATACATGGTCATAATCACCCCAGCAGGCTTTGTGAACAATATGTTTACACTTTACAACAACCTGCTCTCCCTTATTCAATGGATCGCCACAATACGGGCATTCCTTTCGGATTTCATTCTCACCAGGTTTATACTTTATTATATATTTCGAATTAAATATTTTATTCTTTATGGATGGGATAATTAATTGAATAATGATCATTATTACCAAAAGGAATATAATACCGGTAATAAGACCCTTCAATATATTTCCCCAAAATGACTCTTTTCCAACAATTTGTGGATGTACAGTAGTCCCCAATGCATATTGAACAGAACCAACAGCTTTGTCAATATTTGAAGCTGGAGCATTAATTTCAATAGATAGGTTTCTTAATTTACCCTGGTATTCTTTACCCTCTTCATTTAAGAGTTTCAATTCATAATCAGGGGTTATTGCATCGGTAAGACGTCCTTTTAGTAATTCAAGTATACTATCAGGTTTAGCAAGGAAATATCCGTTGGGATTGCCGCTGGCCATGCAAAAATATTTCAATTCTTGTTCATTAAAATGATCGCTGTTTTCACCAAATCCCAAAGCGTATATTTTAACATTGTTCGTATTATCTTCAATTAAATTTAATACATCGGGTTGATTAATTACCTTGAATCCTTCTGCATTTTGATATTTTTCGATATCCTCAACATCATTTTCACCATCTGTAAGTATGATCAGGTAATTGTTTACTGAATTTCGTCCAGCTATATCCGGATTCTTTTTAAGGCCATTTTCAAATGCCAGGTTGGGTAATTCCGAATTTTTATCAAACTCCAGCATTTTAGTATAAACTGCATTGTAGAGAGCAGTGTTTTTATTTCCTTTGGTTAAATCAGCATCACTAAAGTTTTCAAGGGTTAATGGTATGCTTGTAGAAATATCATCATGAAACCAGGAGAAGAATAAAGACCCGGCAGGTACATTTTCAACAAATGCTTTTACTGCTTCCCTTATTTGACCCATTTCTTTTTCATCAATTGACCCACTTCTGTCAACTAATAGCGATATTGTAATATCAGATGGTATTTCAGTTCCGCTACTGGAGCCGTCTTTTAATTTTCTTAAACTTCCTTCTACAAACGCTGGAGGCTTCTCTAATTTGCTATCACCTATGGTTTCCTTAGCTATAACATGATATTCCTTGTTTACATTCAGGAATGAACCTCTCTTTTCCTTAAACTTGCCTTTATCTTTGAGTAAGTTAAATTTTAACGTAATCGTATCATTTAATTCTGACCCCTTTTTCTTAATTTCAGGTTTACCAACTATTTCAATGTAAAGACTATCAGAATACTGACTGAATAATCCATTTGTATAAACGAACAATAAAAAACTCAATGTCAGCAATGTTTTGTAATTGCACAAAGAATTACAGATAAACCACAATTTGTGTGACTCAGCACTTTTATTTTTGATTGATAAATTATTTATAATCATCATTTTATTTCCTTTTTCTTGTCCATGAAATCATATCTGCCAAACTAATTTTCTTAATATTTTCAGGGATATTGTTAAAATCTCCGGTTTTGTTTTTCGGCAGGGCAATAATTGTACTATCATCGTAATTATAAACAATTACGAGTAAAATTTTGTTATCAATAATATCAGGATTTATTAATTTTTCATTTAAGGAAGAATAGTCGCCTGATGTTTTAATGATACAACTGAGAATGTTATTCTTGGCTGTGTTTTCTTCGCTGGTTTCTTCGTTTGTATTATGAAGACTTTTTAATACGATATCGAATTTTCCAGCTTCTTTCAATATCTTATCACCTTCAATGAAAACCATTGTATCATTTATATCATAATTTGATTGATTATCTTCCAGGTATCTTTTTATTTGCAGAATGCAAGGATTGGAAAAGCTAACTTTATTTATAACTGTATCTTGATATGTAGTTTGCAGCGAAGTTGAAAAGAAACTATCTGAGTTTTCATTCACAGGACTAAGCGCCCATTGATACATATCATCCAGGCTATAAAACTGTTTCGAGTCCTGGGAGTTATTCATCTCACCACTTGACTTATAGGCAAATATTCCGGTTTCCCATTTTTCAGTATACGGGTCAATAACCAAGGCGATCATTTTTAAATTGTTATCATTTCTTGAGAAATCTTTTTGTACGTTTAAATCGTAATCCGATAAAAATATTTTCAAACCAGGATGGCTGTGAAACCAGGCTGTCATGATAAAATCCTTATCTTCCTTTTGCCGACAGTTTTCAAGTGCTTTTTGAAGCTTGATACCAATTTTTGCTCCAAAGTTCAATTGGTACCTCGAGAAAGTAGCATCATCACCCGGTTCAATAAAATCTTCTAATGAAATATCAAACTTGCTAGGGTCATCTTTATTCTTATCCCATCGTCCTATTAAATAACCCCCCGTTTCATTGGCAGTTGTATCCGTATCAACTTCCCTAACAGAATCTTCAAAAAAGCGATATGTTTTAATGATACAATTTCGTTCAAAGTAGATTTTTTGAACAGTTGTATCATCCCATTCAATACTGAGATCCAGCTCCAGGAAATCAATACCTGCTTTTGCCCTCACCTGACTTAGTCCCCTTCCTTTTGTTTCATGGTTGCTCAGTGTTTTGGTTATTGTAATACCTCCACTTGTGGATTTCTCCTCATCATCAGTGGAAACGATGACAGGTTTAGCGGTTTTGGGTTTTTTCTTTCTGGCCTTCAGGGCCTTATAATACACCCTTGCACCAAATATTAAAATTGATATTACCAGGATAAACATAATTAAATAGAGGATTGGAAATATCCTGGTTGGCCATTCTTTAATAT
>Ga0164315_10002458_pt1 | contig 14180 bp, 12 predicted proteins | sample GuaBasSedimGuay6_FD_113737 | JGI IMG/M metagenome (GOLD analysis project Ga0164315, IMG submission 113737) | Subseafloor sediment microbial communities from Guaymas Basin, Gulf of California, Mexico - Guay6, Core 4569-2, 0-3 cm | ecosystem: Environmental > Aquatic > Marine > Hydrothermal vents... | reverse complement strand
ACCTACACCTACACCTACACCTACACCTACTGTAACGCCTGAGAAAAATGTTGTTACTGAATCTCCTAAACAAACACCTTTGCCGGTAGTTAATAAGCCTGCTGTAGCGCCGCCAGTAGTTAGTGTAACTGAGGAGAGTGAGTCCTCAGGTTTTAACTATTCTTATTTGGGTTTTGGTTTAGGTGGTTTAGTGTTGGTTGGCTTGGCTTTGTTATTATGGCGTAGACGTCAAGCCGAAGAAGAGATTAACGATAACAGTATGTTTGCTTCTTCAAGTGAAATTATACTGCCTACTGTTGAGGAGGAGTTGTCCGTACCAGTATTTGATGAGACGCCTTCTTATGATGTCGGAACGGTTGGGGAAAGTTCATTTTTAAGTGAATTCACGCCGAGTGATTTTGATGTATTTGAGTCAGACCAGGCAGAAGTTGACCCTAGTTCAGAAGCTGATGTTTATCTTGCTTATGGCCGATATCAGCAAGCAGAAGAATTAATGCGTCAAGCAATTAAAGATTTTCCTGATAAAGATGATTACAAGCTTAAGCTTTTAGAGATTTTTTATGCTAGTGAAAATAGCGATGCGTTTGCCGAGTTTTCAACAGAGTTAGTTGCTGAAGGTAAAAATAGTGACGTGGCTTTTTGGGGTAAAGTGTCAGAAATGGGGGGTGAGCTTGTTCCAGGTTCTGATCTATTTTCTGCCGAGCAGAGAGAATCTAAGTTTGATGTAGATGATGACTTTACTATTGTAAATGAATTGCCGACTATTAGTGAGCCAGACAAACCGGCTGTGGTAGCTAATAAAGAGCAAGCGGTTGTATCTTTGAATGCAGAAACAGAGGCTTCTGATAACTCGGAGATTGATTTCGATTTAAGCTCTTTTTCTTTGATGGATGATGAGGATAAACAAGAGCCTACTGCAGTTAAATCAGGCGATGATATTGAAAGTGTTGATTTCGATTTAAGTTCATTTGATACCGTTAGTTCTGATACTAAAAAAGCCCCTGAGCTAAATGCTCCTCAAGACTTGGAAACATTTGATTTTGATCAGGCTGATGCTACGGGCTCTAGTGAATCTTTAGTGCTTGATGATGACATGGAAGATGTTAACCTAGATGAGTTTGATTTTTCTTCGGATAGTTCGCCTTTAAGCGATGTAGCCGACAAAGCAGAAAAGTCGATTGATACTGTGGAGGAGGTTGGGCCTGTTGACGTCGCAAAGCCTGAAAGTAATGATTTTGACTTTGATTTTGATTTCGACGATATTTCTGATGCCCCTGTTGCAGAAAAAATTGATATGCTCGATGAAGACAACTTAATGGTTTCAGATTTGACTGATATGGATGAATTTGAAACAAAAATAGACCTAGCTAAAGCTTATATAGATATGGGTGATGCAGATGCTGCTAAGGACATTGCTCAAGAGGTACTAGAAAAAGGTACTGATACTCAAAAGCAAGAGGCGCAAGCAATTATTGATAAGTTGGTATGATTGTTAAGTTATAAATAATCAGCGCTAAGAGTGTTGCGTCCAACGAACTTGATAGAAACGTTGGGCGTTACCTTGCAAATACAAAGTGGTGCTATTCATTATAAAAGCAGCCTGTATAAAAAAGCCCCTTATTTACATTGTAAATAAGGGGCTTTTGTTTAAGTTGTAGTCGTTAGGCGAGGATGCTAACTGCGCCCTTTAGTTTTTTCATGGCATTTTTTTCTAGCTGTCTAATGCGTTCTGCTGATACATTATAGCGTTCTGCTAGTTCATGTAAGGTTAGCTTTTTTTCTGTTAGCCAACGGCTGGCAACAATATCTTGGCTACGCTCATCTAAATCATGTAGTGCATTACTCAATAGTGTCTCTTTATGACTCGTCCAATCGGAATTCTCCAGTAACAAAGCAGGATCAGTATTATGTTGCTCTAAATAGGAAACGGGAGAGCTATAAGATTCTTCGCCTGAGTCAGTCTCGGGTAAGTCAAAAGCCATATCTTTGCCGTCAAGGCGCGTTTCCATTTCGTAAACTGTTTTAAGGTCTACATTAAGGTTTTGTGCAATTGCTTCGGCTTCATCTTTAGAAAGCCAGCCTAGATTTTTCTTAGATTTACGTAAATTGAAAAATAGTTTACGTTGTGATTTTGTGGTCGCAATTTTCACAATGCGCCAGTTTTTTATCACGTATTCATGGATTTCCGCGCGAATCCAATGCACAGCAAAAGAGACTAAGCGTATACCTAGGTCTGGATTGAAGCGTTTGACGGCTTTCATAAGGCCTATATTGCCTTCTTGAACGATATCGTTCATAGGTAAACCGTAACCATTATAGCCGCGTGCTACATGGGCTACAAAACGTAGATTCGCCAGAACTAGTTGTTTAGCTGCTTCGAGGTCTTCGTGGTCTCTAAAGCGAATAGCGAGTTCGCGCTCTTCTTCTGCATTTAATTTATTAGTTTGACCAACAACATTTAGATAAGAGTCAAAGTTCCCAGCTGTTAATGTAATAGGTAAGGCTAATGAATTAGACATGATTACTCCCAAAATTTACTTGTCTCGATTTTAGCACTCAATAACTAGGAGTGCTAATAAAATTACAAATTTGCGTAGAGATTCATGAAAAATTTAGAATATAGAGTAAAATAAACGTTTAATAAAATTAATGAGAGAGTTTAATGGATAGTAAGTTGTTAGATATTTTGGCCTGCCCAATTTGCAAGAGTTCTTTAATCTACGATAAAGCAGCACAAGAGCTAATTTGTAAAGCGGATCGTTTGGCATTTCCTGTGCGTGACGATATACCGGTTATGTTGGAAGATGAAGCAAGAGCTTTAACAAGTGAAGAAACTGAACAATTAAAATGACCAGTGCATTTAAAGTCGTTATTCCTGCACGATACGGGTCGTCTAGGTTACCTGGAAAGCCATTATTAATGATTGCGGGAAAGCCTATGGTTTTCCATGTGTGTGATAGAGCTAAAGAAGCGGGTGCTGAGCAAATTGTCGTGGCAACAGATGATCGTAGAATCTTAGAGGCAGTTAATGATTATGGCTTTGATTCTGTGATGACCCGTACTACTCATGAGAGTGGTACGGAGCGTTTAGCAGAAGTCGCTGATATTTTTCAGTGGCACCAGGACGATATTATTGTTAATTTGCAAGGTGATGAGCCCTTGATTCCTGCTGAATATATTTCGCTTGCTGCGCAGTCTTTAGCAGTACAGTCTATTGCCGGGATAGCTACTTTAGCTGCTGAGATAGTGGAGTCTGAGGAGATATTTAACCCGAATGCGGTTAAAGTTGTTTTAGATAAACTCAATTATGCGCTTTATTTTAGCCGCGCAGCTATTCCTTGGGATAGAGAGGGTTTTAAGCAGCAGCAAATTGGCTTGGTTAAGAGTGATACTTATTTTAGGCATATAGGTATGTATGCCTACCGGGTTAGTTTTTTACAGCGCTATGTGCAGTGGGATGCGTCGGCTTTAGAGCGCATTGAAATGCTAGAGCAGTTAAGAATTCTCTGGGAAGGTGAAAAGATATTAGTGGCTAAGGTTGCTAAAGCGCCGGAGGCTGGAGTTGATACGCAGGAAGATTTACTGAGAGTAGAGCGCAGTTTAGCTCAGTAGTTGCTCTTTTATGGTTAATTGGTACTTTGCTAGTGCGGCAATTTCTTCATCAATATCACTGGTAAAATGTTTGAGAAAAAAGCCGCGTTTAACAATAATATAGCGGACAAAATGATTCTCATCGTTAATTAAACTTTTTAATATTAGGGGTTGGCAATGCTTAGCAACAGTTGCTCTGACTTTCCAGCTTTCATCTTTTGCAAGTTGTTCGTGACCGTATTTTATCCGAGCAACAGTCGAGCGAACTAGGGCGGATTTATCATTAACTAATATTCTTAGTGCGAAGCCCTGATTGGCCGCTTCTAAGCGTATATATTCATCCGCTTCTGTTTGTATATTAGCGCATGTATAAGACTTGTCATATAAAGTGATGCTATCTTCTGTCATGAGTTCTTAATAGGCAATAAATTCACGGTGTCGGCTTTTAGTGGTTTATTGTACATTTTTTATAAAGTAGTTTTGTGCGCTATTCCTCGGTAACGAGGAAAATATACATGCTTGTGGAATTGTTCAATACTCTGTGCTGTTAGTATTTTATTATGTAATGCGCTAGCAATTAAAACTTGTTGAATGCCTAATTTTTTTAAGTGCAGTAAATCTTCATGATGTCGAACACCACCTGCAGCAATAAAGTTATGCTGAGGGTAGGTATTACAATAATAATGTAGTTTTTCTAAATCCGGCCCGTTGTTTTTTCCAACTAAACCTAAGGTCATAATAATAAGTTCTTTAGGCCATAAAGCGGGTGACTCATACAAAATCGCATCGCCCATTATTGTATGCTCGGAGTTAAAATCTAAAGATAAGATAAAGTCGGGTGTCAGTTGCCATTCTTTAGCTAAACTTTTTTGGCTAATAGATTCTGTACCAATAATGGGCGTCAGTTGTTTATTGTTTGCCGAGTTATAGCACTTTTTAAGTGAGCCAGAATCAATCATAAATTTTAACTGCGGGTAGCGAATAAACAAGGTATTAATTAAGTCTTGATTATTTCCTAGGCCCATTAAAGCATCAAGGTCAGCAATATACATGCGAGTAAACGGGTAGAGTTGCAAGTAAGCATTGATAACATCCTCTACTTGACTGGAATCACATAGAGGCGTTGACAAGGGGAGGTAGTTATTTCTATCTCCTTGTTTAGCAAGCACAGCTTGCCCCGCTTTTATATCAATAACAGGAATAATTTGCATAATGCGTTTGTTGGTTTTTGAATTTATTACTGGGGGCGGTTTTATTAACCAGCCCTTGCCACCATCATTATTGCAGGAAGGTTATTTAATGCGCAATGCGTTGTTGGATGACTTGCGTGTATTGAATGGTTTGGAATTATTGGTTCTACAGGATAAGCGCGTTGCTTTTGCTTCAGAAACGAATCATGAAGACATAAGTTACCTGACAATAAGCGAAGGCATGGATATGCAACAGCTATTGTCAGAAAAATCGAGCACGTACGACGCTGTCTGGCTGATTGCGCCAGAAACTGAGGGTATTTTAGCTTGTTGGGCGCAGTTTTTTAATAAGCAAGGCAAGCAAATGTGCCTATCAGGACAAGACGCGATTGAACTTTTTCAAGATAAATTAGCAACTTTTTATTGCTTGCAAAAAGCAGGGATTGCTTGTGTTCCTAGTTTTTTATTTGATCCTAATGTCGTTATAGAATCGGGGTTATGGGTGCTTAAAGCGAATAATTCGGTGGGTTGTGATGAGGTGTATTTGTTACAGGAAGAGCAGCACAGGCAAGAAGTGATAGCTAGATTAATACCTGGGCATTACTATATTTTACAGCCGTATGTTTCCGGCAAGGTGTTGAGTTTGTCGTGTTTGTTCTATCAAGGGCAAGCATTTTTCATTTGTTGTAATGAGCAACAAATGAAAGTTGAGCAGCAGCAGTTTGTTTTATCTGCTTGCAGGGTTAATGTGCAGACAGAGAGTTGTCAGCAATACCAACAATTATGTCAATCAATAGCGGTAGTCATTCCACAGTTATTTGGCTATATAGGCATAGATTTTATAGAAACTGAAGCAGGCGAAAACTTGATTTTAGAAATAAATCCACGCCTAACGAGTTCTTATGCAGGAATTAATGAGGCGACAGGGCTTAATGTAGCTGAATTAGTTTTAGCTATGTTAGATCATAAAACACCTGTTTTTAAAAAAACAAAGAATCAGTCTGTATTGGTTGATATTAATTAAGAGATTTTTATGGCTAATCATATGATAGGTTGGGATATAGGCGGCGCGCATTTAAAAGCGGCTTGCCTGAATCAAGAAGGTAAAGTCTTGGCAGTGTATCAGGAATCGTGTCCTTTGTGGCAGGGGCTAGATATGCTGGAAAAGGCATTGATTGCAATTCTGGCTAGGTTGCCCACTCAAGGGTTAAATCATGCGATTACGATGACCGGTGAATTGGTCGATTTATTTGCAGATAGAGCGCAAGGTGTGCATGAAATTATTGCTTTAATGCAGAAAGTTTTAGCTCAGCCTTCTTTTTCTGTGTATGCAGGGCTGCTTGGTTTTGTGGCAGCTGATGCGATTGAATCCAGGCATATTGATGTAATTGCTTCGGCAAATTGGTTAGCGAGCGCCTCTTATGTTGCTCAGAAGCTAGAGCAAGGATTATTTGTCGATATGGGCAGTACTACCACGGATATTTTATTATTAACAAAACATCAGGTTGATGCTATTGGATATACCGATTTTCAACGCCTTGCATCAAGTGAGTTAGTTTATACAGGATTAGTGAGAACGGCAGTGATGGCGGTAGTGCAGTCGGTTAGTTTTTCTGGTACTGAAGTCGGTGTTATGAGTGAATATTTTGCCACGATGGCAGATGTTTATCGTTTAACACATGAGTTAAATGAGTCTCATGACCAAAATGAAACAGCGGATGGCGATGCTAAAACAGAGCAGGCGAGTGCCAAGCGTTTGGCGCGCATGATTGGTTGTGATCTACAGGATTTTACTTTGCAGGAATGGCAGGAACTCGCCTATGCGATTAGAGAGCAGCAGCTGGCTAGAATACAAGTTGCATGCCAAAAGCAGTTGCAGCGCGTGCCGAGTAATATGCAAACGCCTTTGATTGGTGCGGGAATCGGACGGTTTTTAGTGCAAGAGATTGCACAGAGTTTAGGGATGGAATATATTGATTTTGAGGATTTATTTGCAATCCCTTGTGAGCCTACAGAAATGAATATCGCCGACTGCGCTCCCGCTGTGGCTGTTGCTTATTTAGCTATAGAAGCTAAATTTTGTTAAAATCCAGTCCCTATAAAGCACGCCTTAGCTGCATAGGTATCTAAACAAGTCTAAAAGCCTTCTCCAGAGGGAGCTATCTTGACTTGCAATTTATTGTATTTAAATATTAAAAAGTTGTGCAGATACCTATGCTTTAGCTGGTGAATAAATAACTTATTAACCCGTTTTTAAATTAAAATAGCTAGCACCCTTACTTTACTCATACGCCACAGACACAATATACATGCCTTCTACCCCCCAGCTTTATTCACTGCCTTATTTGTTTGATAGTGCTCGATTATTTTCAGCAATAGCAGCGCAGCCGTGGTCAATTTTTTTAGATAGTGGTTTAGCGGAAAAGCGTCAAGGGCGATATGATATTTTTGCTACAGATCCCGAGTGTACTTTAATCACGCATGGTGCGGAAACGCAGGTATGCTCAGGTAATAATACGCAGGTTTCTACACAAGACCCCTTTGCACTGATTAAGCAGAAATTAACTGTGCAAAAATCATTTCCAGAAGTGCCTTTTAATGGTGGAGCAATGGGTTACTTTGCTTATGATTTAGGTAGGCAATTAGAAAAACTACCTAATCTTACTGCTGATGCTGAACATATTCCAGATATGGCGGTTGGTATTTATCAATGGGCGGTCGTAGTTGATCATCAAGAACAAAAAAGCTATTTAGTTGGCTGTGCGGATAGCGAGCACCAGTGGCAAGCTTTAATTGAACAGTTCAGTGTTTACCCAGAAACGACGACAGTCGATAAGTTTCAAGTGACAAGTCCCGTGCAAGCGAATATGAGCGAAGAAAATTATGCTCAAGCTTTTGCTAAGATTAAAAAGTATTTGCAGGAAGGGGATTGCTATCAAGTTAATCTAGCGCAACGTTTTGTCGCCAATTGTCAGGGTGACCCTTGGGCCGCTTATCAGCAATTACGGGAAATTAATTCTGCTCCTTTTAGCGGTTATTTCAATGTTCCGGGCGTACAAGTCTTGAGCTCGTCGCCCGAACGTTTTTTGAAGGTATGTCAAGGAATGGTCGAGGCTAAGCCTATTAAAGGTACGCGGCCAAGAAAAGAAAACGAACAAGAAAATCAGCAGCAAATTGATGCTTTGCAAAACAGTCATAAAGATCGAGCAGAAAATGTCATGATTGTTGATTTATTGCGTAATGATATTAGCAAAAACTGTATTCCTAGCTCAGTGCAAGTGCCTAAGTTATTTGAGGTAGAAAGCTATGCGACAGTACATCATTTAGTGAGTACGGTAACAGGGCAATTGAATGAAAGATATCATGCCTTAGATTTATTACGCAGTTGTTTTCCGGGTGGCTCTATTACTGGTGCACCTAAAATTCGAGCGATGGAAGTGATTGAAGAGTTAGAACCACATCGGCGTGGAGTGTATTGCGGGGCTATTGCTTATATCGGTTTTGATGGCAATATGGACAGCAATATTGCCATTCGTACGCTGGTGCATTCTGAGCATACTATCCGTTTTTGGGCGGGTGGCGGTATTGTTAATGATTCGGTGCTAGAAGAAGAGTACCAAGAATGTTTTGATAAAGCCGCAGCTATGTTAAGTCTGTTGGAACAAATGCAAGTGTCGTGATTGTATTAAAATTAGGAGGCAGTTTATTATCTAGTCCAATTTTAGCGCAATGGTTGCATTTAGCGATTCAGGAAGGCAAAGGTAGCGTAGTTATTGTGCCGGGTGGCGGTGTCTTTGCTGATCAAGTAAGAAGCACACAGAAAACATGGCAGTATAATGATCAAACAGCGCATTACATGGCGATTTTAGCTATGCAGCAAGTGGCTTTATTATTTAAAGGTCTGTGTTCTGATTTGTGTATTGTAAATAAGGTTGAAGCTATTCGCCCTGCTTTATATAAAAAAAAAGTGGTTGTTTGGTCGCCTTTAGCCACTGAATTAGATGCTGGTAAGGTTAAAGCAAGCTGGGATATTACATCCGATACATTGGCCGCCTGGTTAGCTGTGCAGCTATCTGCTGAACGGTTAATATTAGTTAAGTCGGCGCAACTACCTGAAAATGCAACATTGGAACAACTATCAGAACAAACTATCGTTGATAAAGAATTTTCTGATTTTGCCCAACATCATGCTTTAGCAGTGAATTGTGTTAATTTGTCTAACACATCCATTCTTTCGGCAAGTTTAAAAACGAATGTCTAAATATAATCAATCTCACTCTTTATTATCTATTCGCGGTTTAACTGAGCGATCTGTTAAATTGATGTCGCGCTTTATCACCTATAAATTTCAGCATGTTTATTACCGTACCAAAGAATCTTTAGGCCAACATAAGCGTGATTTGGTTGTTGTGCGTGTAGAAGAGGCGAGCGACAGCTTAGAAGAGACAAAAGTACAATTTTTAGATGCGTTGGAGCGTTTTAAAGGAGTCGTAAATGTTGCTTCGGGTAGTCTGGAGGATAAATATAGATTATTAAAGCAGCAGTATGATTTTTGTACCATGCGCTCTGAGGTCGTAGCCAGTAAGATTCAAGCGATTGAAGAGGTCAGTGCTGCGCTGTTTAAGGAGTGGGAAGCGGAGCTAAAAGAGTATACTAATCGTTCTTTACGTGCGCAAAGTCGGCAGCAGATGAAATTATCCAAACAACATTATATGCGTTTGATTAAAGCTATGCATAAGGCAGAGAAACAGATTCACCCCGTCTTAGGGGCTTTTAGAGATCAGGTATTATTTTTAAAACACAATCTCAATGCGAATGCGATTGCTGCTCTACAACATGAGTTTTCAGAAATTACTTTTGATATTACTCAGCTGATTCAAGCAATGGAACAGTCCATTGCTGAAGCCAATCATTTTGTTCATGCTTTAGTCGAGCAAAAAAACGTACCTGCGTTACCGCCTGGAGTGCAGAAATGACGCGTATGGTTTTAGGGATAGAGTACGATGGTGGTGGTTTTTTTGGTTGGCAATGGCAAGAGGGTGGCTTACGTACTGTACAAGATGAAGTGCAAAAAGCGGCTTCTAGAGTAGCTAATCATCCAGTCACAGTCATTTGCACTGGGCGTACTGATACAGGCGTACATGCTCTAGAGCAAGTGGTTCACTTTGAGACAGATGCTGTGCGCAGCGAGCGAGCATGGCTGTTAGGGGTTAATGCAAATTTACCCGCCGATGTTAGAGTAATCTGGGTGCAAGAGGCGGTTGAAGATTTTCATGCACGCTACAGCGCAATTGCCCGATTTTATCGCTATACTATTCTTAACCGGCCGACAAAATCTGCTTTACAACGTGATCGGGTAACTTGGTGTCATGCCCCATTAGATGCTAAACGGATGCATCAGGCCGCACAAAGCTTGGTAGGAACGCATGACTTTACTTCGTTTAGAGCTTTAAAATGCCAATCTGTTAGCCCAATGCGTTTAATGTATTTTGTCGATGTCTATCGGCAAGGTGAGCAGGTGATTATGGATATTTCTGCCAATGCTTTTTTGCATCATATGGTACGTAATATTGCGGGTGTCTTAATAGCGATTGGTGCAGGTGATAAACCTATTGAGTGGACACAAGAATTATTAGTTAGTAAAAACAGACAAGTGGGCGGTGTCACCGCACCACCCTATGGTTTGTATTTAGGGGGCGTTTATTATCCCGAAAAATATAATATGCCTAAACATACTATTTTTGAAAAACTACCTGCCAATGCACAGCGCTTCCAACATGAGACTTAAATTATGAAAAAAATACTTTTATTATCAATGAGCCTTGCCGTTTCAGGCTGTGCTAGTTTTGGCGAAGGGATTGCCACGGCAGTTTTAAAGAAGCAAGAGCAAGAAGATTTGCGTGCCTGTAAAATTAGTGGCAAAAGTTTTGCGGGCATGCAAAGCAGCCTTGATCTGCCAGGGGATACGGTAAAAGTATTGATGGTACATGGTGTCGGAACGCATGTGCCTGGCTACAGTACTCAATTTCAGGAAAAATTAGCGGCTGAATTAAATTTAACTGTGAAAAGTAGTCATTATAAAGAAATCAACTTAGTGAATAAGGAGATGCCTGAGAAAAAGTTAGGGAAGTTAAGGGTAAGGAGATTGCTGAATGAAGGTCAAAATGAGGAAATGCTTTTTTATGAATTGACTTGGTCAGAAATCACCAACCCAGAAAAAGAAAAAATTAAATACGATACTTCAGGTGAATATTCTTACGATCGTGCTGAAGTGAATCAAATGTTAAAACAGTTTTCCAATGATACCAGTCCTGATCCTATGGTTTATTTAGGTAGCGGTCATGAGGAAATGCTAGCTTCATTTAGAACGGCATTTTGCTGGATGGTTGGACGAGATTGGGATGATTTGCCTGAGAGGAGTTCAGATCAGTGCGTGATTGATAAACAAGCCATTAAGTATCTACCTGAAGATCACTATGCGATTGTCTCTCATAGTTTAGGTAGTCGTATTGTTATGGATGGCATGCAGAGTATCGCGAACCGCGTTACTAAAATAGCGAATGGCGATCCAACGAGTGCAGAGTCTCAATTTATTAAAGGTTTTCAGAAAAAGCGTATTCCTTTTTACTTGATGTCCAATCAATTGCCTTTGTTAGAGGTGGGACAAAATCCGCCAGAAGTGATTAATCAAAAAGATCAATACTGTATTCCAGGTGGTGAGCATTATGACCAAAGGCTCGTTGATAAAACCTCGATTATGGCTTTTAGTGACCCTAATGACTTACTAAGTTATGCTATTCCTCAGCAGTTTGTGCAGAGCCATCTGGACTCACGCTTATGTGCAGAAGTGACCAATATTAATATTAATGTCGCGCATGTGATTGATATGTTTGGTATGGGTAACTTCGCTAATCCGCTGACGGCACATACAGGGTATGAAAGCGATGATCGAGTTGTAGCTTTGATTGCTAAAGGAATTGGTACTAAAAATACAGCAGATATAGTGATTGAACGTTGTCGCTGGACTAAGTATGTGGATTAGTTAATAGAATCAATGTAGGAAGGACTTTAGTCCACTTTTCTTGGTTTCTCATCCCCAAACTTAGAGATTGTGAAAGTATTCGATAATATATTATTTTTAATAAAATGTAACTTCTCATTTTTAACAGGTACTAAAGCGTGTTGTAGGATGTGCTGAAGAATGAAGCGCATCACATAAACGATGTGTTCCCTATCGCTAGTACATCCTGTGCTATGGTATGAATGTCTCAAATACCTGTGGATAATGAGAAGTTACAATAAAGTACAGGTTCTGTGGGTTGGGGTGAAGTATGCCCGCAACCTATACATAATACTTTCGCAGCCGCTAGAGCTTGAGAATAAGAGTATTTTGCAACTATAGGCATGGGGAAGTTATGAAAGTTTTAGTTCTAAATTCAGGAAGCTCATCCATTAAATATGCCTTATTCGATATGGATACTCAGTTTGCGCAGATAACAGGTGTCATAGAGCGTATAGCGGAGTCAGGCAGTGCGCATAAATATCAGTGCCGCTCAGCAGGTGGCATTGAGAAAAAACAAGTCATTAGCCTGGAGATTAGTGGTCATCAGCAAGGCTTACAAGCAGTTTTTACACTATTATCAGAGTTGAACTTTATTCAAGATATTTCTGATTTGCTTTGTATAGGTCATCGCGTCGTGCATGGTGGAGAAAAATTCTGTCAGCCGACCTTAATTGATAGCGCCGTGTTAGCTGAAATAAAGAAAATGATACCGCTTGCGCCTTTGCATAATCCAGCCAATATTACCGGCATAGAAGCGGCCATGGCGTATGCTCAAAGCGTACCGCAAGTCGCCGTTTTTGACACTGCATTCCATCAAACCATGCCAGATTATGCGTTTCGTTATGCTGTACCTACATCATGGTATGCAGAGCAAGGTGTACGGCGTTATGGCTTTCATGGCACGTCACACCTTTATATTGCCAAGCAAGCCGAAAAGTATCTAAAAAAACCTTTAAACACGCTCAACCTGATTACTCTGCATTTAGGCAATGGAGCCAGTATGGCGGCGATTGCCTCAGGTAAAAGTATTGATACTACAATGGGTATGACGCCATTAGAAGGCTTGATGATGGGTACGCGTAGTGGTAATTTAGATCCAGCGATAATATTTTATTTAAGTCGTACGCTTGGGCTGACACAGAATGAAATCGATAATGCCTTAAATAAACAAAGCGGTTTAAAAGGCGTGTGCGGCGAAAATGATATGCGTGCAGTGCATAAAATGGCGGATGAAGGCGATCAACAAGCGCAGTTAGCTTTAGCTATGTATAGCTATGGCATTAAAAAATACATAGGAGCGTATACCGCAGTTTTAGGTAGAGTGGATGCCCTAGTCTTTACCGGCGGTATTGGTGAGCATGATACTTGGCTAAGAGAGCAATGTTGTTCTGAATTGAGCGTATTAGGGATTGCGTTTGATGTCAAAAAAAATCAACAAGTACAAGGTGATTTAAGTGAAATTAATCAGGCTGGGTCATTAGTTAAAGTGTTAGTTATTGCGACTAATGAAGAGCTTGAGATAGCGCAACAGGCTGAGTGTTGTGTGCAATGATTTGTAAAATTTGTAATAAATATTGGTAGGAGTTTGTTTTGGTCTGTTTTTACATGTAGGAAATTTCGGAAGGTATGGTGATTTTTCTTATGGTGTTTACATACTGCACTTTCCTGTGATCCAGCTTTTGCTTTATTCAGGCTGGTTCCAAGAAAGTCCATGGTATTTTTTGATGACAGTCATTCTTATAACTATGGGTAGTGCAATTGCTATGTGGCATTTGGTTGAAAAGCGGTTTCTTTTTCGTAAAAGCCATTATATTACTGCAAATTTTACCCCAGTCGCGTAGGTTGGATCGGTGTTGTTCTAATCCAACTTTTTCGCATAAATGTTGGGTTACGAAAAGATATAACCCAACCTTTGTAGTTTAAATTTCTGAGGCTAATTGTTCCGCATAACCTGTGTAAGTACGCGGGGATAATTCACGCAAAACTTGCTTAGCTTCTTCAGGGATTTCTAAGTTTTTGATAAAGGCTTGCATGTCTTCGTTGGTAATACGTTGTCCGCGAGTTAATTCTTTTAATTTTTCATAAGGTTTTTCGATACCGTAACGACGCATCACTGTTTGTACGGGTTCAGCGAGAACTTCTAAGTTCGCTGCTAAATCGGATTCAATAGTATCTGCATTGATTTCTAATTTAGAAATACCTTTTAAGGTTGCTTGAATCGCGATACTGGTATGTGCAATACCAACGCCGATATTACGTAATACAGTTGAATCCGTTAAATCACGCTGCCAGCGTGAAACCGGTAATTTTTCAGCTAAATGATGGAATAGGGCGTT
>Ga0164315_10002457_pt1 | contig 14181 bp, 27 predicted proteins | sample GuaBasSedimGuay6_FD_113737 | JGI IMG/M metagenome (GOLD analysis project Ga0164315, IMG submission 113737) | Subseafloor sediment microbial communities from Guaymas Basin, Gulf of California, Mexico - Guay6, Core 4569-2, 0-3 cm | ecosystem: Environmental > Aquatic > Marine > Hydrothermal vents... | reverse complement strand
TTTTTTAATGTTGTAGATATTTGTCGTGTAGCACCCCGCCCGTCCACACCCCCACTCTGGTCCGACCCTCCCCTGGAGGGATACCCAGAGGCTCCCTACCAGGCGTTCTGCGGTCCAGTGGTATGCAGCTATCACTCAGAATTAGGGTGTCTTAAAACGGCTGTAACAGGGCATAAAAAAAGGGAGGATTTCTCCCCCCTTATCTAGATTGATTCTGCTTAGACTATTTCAGTCCTATCACTTCTCCATTGATTGCTACTTCCGAAATCATATCGGGGTGAATTATGAAGCTCCTATACTTCGCAGTCCTGAGATTGAAATGCTTCTTAGCTACATTCTTAGCGATAGTTTTAGGTCTACTATTCACTTCTTTGAACGTACCTTTAACTATCGGTTCACTTTTCCATATTGCCATAGCATATATATGAAGTAAACCACTTTCCTTACACAATTTAATTGCGTTAGTGATAGGAATAAAAGCATCTTTTTGTGCTTCGCTTCGCTTCTTGTTTGTTGTTTGCATTTCTGCAATAGCAATTTCAACAATCTCAAAAGCTACTTTAGCTTTCTCAGCGATTGCCAACAGGTCTTTCTTTGTGGCTGCTGCAAGTGTTGCCATATCCTTTTTCTTGGCTTCACCGTAGCTGAAATTCGCATTAACTACATGGTTACATACTTCGCCACTACCTTTGGCTTCATACTCTCTAATACCTACTAAAGAGGTTCCATTCAACTGAGCAAACTTTGCTACTATCAGTGCGATAAGGGCGGTCATCATTGCTTTCATAATATTGGTGGTTTTTGTGATGAAACTGCTTCGTTGCTGTTTCTGTTTAATTTAACGAGATTGGGTTCCATTTTGTTTGGATTATGTGATGAACGTATTGAAACCTTTGATGAATGGCTCCAAACCCTGGACCAATGGATGTGTGGAAATAGTGGTTTTACTTAGAATGATTATATATAAGGATATGCCAAAACTTTTTGTAACCTTTGCACGTATAAGAAAGGGAACGCAACGAATTGCGGAGTCAAATATTCACTAACACCTTATATAATGGATATACAAGAAATTTATATCGAAAACAGGGAAATGGTTTTTAACCATGTTATAAGTATTGTAAAAAACTTTCACGATAGTGAGGAAGTTACGAATGATGTATTTCTGAAAATGATTAGGCAAGAAGCCAATCCAAAAACTGCTTTCAATCCCGACCTGTCAGCACTATCTACATGGATTAGAACCATTACTAAATCTGTTGTTTTGGATTACTTCCGTACAAATCACCAAGACCATTATGTACCTGTAAGCAATTTAGTAAGTGATGGACAGAAAGAAAATGAGGAGAGTAAGGTTTACTATCAATTTGTCGCACCCAAAACTGATAGGGCAGATGAAATTGTTTTGACTTCTGAAATCAAAGGTAAAATCAATAATGCTATTGATAAATTGGATGTCAAATATCGTAGGGTTGCAATTCTTTATTTCCTTTGGGAATATGAGTATAGCGAAATTGCAGATATTCTTAACGTGCCTATGGGAACCATTAAAGGAATGTTAAGTCGTAGTAGGGCAAAGCTCCAAGGCAGTCTTAAAGATGCTTATATCGTAAGGAAAACCAATGTAGCGGTATAGTAATGTCCAATGTTCACCTAAACCAAATCACTATGAAAACTTTAATTGTAAGTAAGAACACGTTCACCGAAATGTTATCAGGCATCATTCAATCGGGAGTTAGTTTTCAATGCCATGAGATTGAAAACAATCAAATCAAAGTAACATTCACAGGTGGCTATTAACCTGTGCAATGTCCAATTCCTGGCATCAGCAAAAAGTTTTTCGCATTAATCCAAACCTTTTTGAATCTATTACGTATAAGAAAGTATAAACCAATTAAAACAGAAATTATGACAACCACAACCACAAGACCGCTTTTCGAAATCGCAAGAGAAATCAGTGATGATTGGAAAAACATTTATTTCGGTGCTGAACCTTATATTGAGGCAATGTTCACATTGAATAGCATTGACGACAATTACATCTTTGATACTGCGAAATCAGTTGTTATTTATTTCCTTAGTAATGCCACTACATGGCGAGGTGAAACTGCCCGTAGGGTTAAGGCAGAACTCAAGAAAATGGCAGGTCTTAAGTAGGTCAATGTCCAAATGAGAGAGGCTTAACAGCCTTTCTCTTTTATTCACCTCACAAACACCATAACATCATGTTAGCACTTCAAATCATACAGACACTAATGTTCAGCAAAGCTACTTCAGACAAGCTAGAAACAGCTACATCTGTACTGAATGAGTTGTACGTGATGAAAGCAAATAAGGAATTGCCATTCTTTGCAATTCGTAGAGCAATTAAGATGCAAAAGAATGTTATTGCCGACCTAAAATAGTTGTAACAAGATGTACGCAATGTTCGTATAACTATTATAAACCAATACCAACCGATATGAATAAGCCAACAGTAGTACTAAAAAACCTTAAGACTTTCATGGGTATGGAAGGACAAGGATTTAATGTTGACGTTTGGATAAATGGCGTTAAGTCTATATTCGTTATGGACACTGCCAATGGTGGTTGTTTCGACTATCAGAACTACACCCACAACAATCCTAAAGCGGAACAGGTTAAGACCAATGTACGGCTTCTTGAAGCCTATGTTGACAGTCTGCCCGAATACCCGATGGAAATCAATGGTGAGCCTTACAAACGTGATGGCAAAGTCGTGATGATGAAACCCGACATGGACAACTTCATTGACGACCTCATTGTTGCTCTTCAGAAAGCCAAAGAAGAGAAGAAACTTGTTAAGCTCATGCAGACCTCCTTTTTGTTTGGAGTGCCCAATGGTGGCAGTTACAACTATGTGCAGTACAAGAAACCACTTGCAACTATCGACAAGACATATTTGCAGAAAGAACTCAACGGTTTCAAAGCAAGGTATTGCAAAGCCAATGTTCAACTTCTGAACACCAATATCAGCGAACTAGGATTGAAGTAACGAATTGAGGTCGGAGTGTAACAACTTCGACCCAATGTTCGTATAACCAATGTCCACAATAAAACAGATACAATGGCATTAATATTAGTAGGTTGCGAGGAAAGTCAGGCGATAACAATTGCCTTCAGAAAACTAGGTCACGAAGCATTTAGCTGTGACTTACTAGAATGTTCAGGTGGTCATCCTGAATGGCATATCCAAGGCGATGTGTTTGATGCCATTGCAAGTCGGGAATGGGATTTGATGATTGCTCACCCACCATGTACTTTCATTGCGAATTCATCGGTTCAATGGTTGAGTCATCCTGAAGATAGGGCATTACCATTTGATGACCGCAGACCTCATCCAAAGTATCCGAATCGCAGACAGGATATGCGTGACAGCATTGAATTCGTAAAAGCATTGTACAACTGTAAGATACCTTTGGTCGCAGTTGAGAACCCGATGGGTTTGCTGTCCACAAGATGGCAGAAATACGACCAAGTTATCCAACCTTATCAGTTTGGTGATGAAGCCACAAAGACGACCTGTCTGTGGCTCAAAGGACTGCCCGAACTCAAGCACACCAATGTTGTGGGCAAAGGTGAAAGAACGGTATTTAAGTCAGGTAAAAGTCATCCTAAATGGTATGCTGATGCACTTGCAAAAGCTAAGACCAAGCAGGAAAGACAGACATTGAGAAGCAAGACATTTCCTGGAATTGCATCCGCAATCGCAGAGCAATGGGGAATGTACGCTGATGAACTAAAGAATTAGTTGGTTGTTTGTTTTGGTATGGTTTGAATCCCCGTTCCACCTAACCAGGGTGGCGGGGATTTTTTGTAACATAATGTCCTAATGTTCGTATAATAAGTATCACTAAATCACTCACCAATTACTCACCAAATCACACCATCATGACAAAAGTAAAAAAGTATTACAAAAGTATTGACAATCTCGTAGATGGAAAGGTAGATAAAATTTATTCTACTACAAACTACGATATGTTTAAGACTCTTGATTATAATAGAGGCGAAGACAAAGGTATTGATACTGCTAGACTTGCTAAATTTAAGGCAATTGTTGAGGCAGGTAAATTCTTCTTTTCATGGATTAATGTAGTTATTAATCAGGCAGGGATTATTATTGATGGTCATCACAGGTTTACGATGCTCAAGTTTCTTGGACTCCCTGTCAATTTTATCATCACACCTGAACCCGAATTCAATTCTACTGTTATGGTTGAATTATTGGGTGCTATTGCTAGACTCAATGCCATTGATTCCAAATGGAATGGTACTGCTCATTTTAATGCTGCTGTAAAATGTGGTGTTCAACTTGCCATTGAGATTAAAAAGGTAAAAGTTGAGTTGGATGAAGAGTTCGGAATTGACGGAAAACAAATCACAGGTGGTCGTATTTTCACATTGTTGACTGAAAATAAAAAAGGACTGCAAAGTAAATTGGTCAGCGTTGAACAATATGACAACGACCTCTTAATTGAAGTGCTGAACTCAGCTAAGTTCAAGGCTGAAATCAGGTTCGTCTATGAAATAATGTCAGAGGCAAAGAAGTGGAATGTGTTGTACAAAAAGACCGCAAAAATCACAGGTTTTAAGGTCATTGCTGCTGCTATGCCCAAGATATGGGATAATGAGATGAACATGAAAAAGTTCCTTGCTGCTGTCAAAAAATATCGTTTCCAAGATGTTGCAGATTCATGGGAAGGTGGTCGTTACTATGTACAAAGACTCCAAAAGGAAATATTGGGACTTAAATAATCATTATCCAATGTCCATAAGAAAAGGGTTGCAATTTGTAACCCTTTTCTTTTTAATTCGTATAACCATTATGGCACGACACAATGAATTTGAAGACGTAATCGAACAGGTCATTCGCAAACATGGGAATGTACAATTAATATTCCCAAAGGAAAGTGTGCGAAGCATGAAAGTATTGAAAGATGATACTAATATTAATCTGTTGTTTACTGACGCTAGGTCACCTCATTTAACACCCACAGGAAGACAGAAAAGTACCGAGTTTGTTTATTTCGCACCTAATAAAGCCGACTGGCGTATCGAATGTAAATCACGAAAAACATATGGTCTGCTTGGTGAAATAACTCGTGAACTCAATTTCGTGGCTGATATACCTGAGAAGCTGTATTGCCTGGTTTTGACTGACAATCTACTGACTACTGACTTTCTTAATGAACTCAACCAAATTGTACGTGAGAAAGGTTTAGAAGATAAGGTCTGGATTGGAGGCAAAAAGAAATTCAAGAAGATGTTGAAAAGGGTTGTAACATAATGTCCTAATGTTCGTATAATAAGTATCACCAACACACACTACCATGAAAGAAACAGTCAAATTATTAGAAGCAGGATTTGAGAGTAGTTCAGTTAAGACTCCTGAGTTCAAGCTCTTCGCCAGGACTTTCAAGAAAGAATTCACAAGCGAGTTGCAAAGCATTGCAGCCACCGATATAATTTTCAGCGTAGGTCATTTCTACATTTCAGGATTCTTCACCATTGGAACCCAAAGATGGTATTTCAGCACACCTGATGTCAGGGGTATGAATCACGCCTTGGCGACTAAACCCGACAGTACTATGGCTAAGTTGCTTTATCGCACAGCAGACGACTACAATGATTACACAGGTGGTGTGAACCGTTACATCACAATCAGATTTGATATGTCAGCAGATATGTGTTGGTATTTCAAAACCGTGTAACAATCAGCAGTAGCTTTCGTATAATAAGTATCACAAATCACATAAAATCAGAAATCATGTTAGACAGAAATGGAAATCTCTTAGAAGTAGGACAAGACGTAACTGTTCCAAATCCAAATGGAAGTGACATCCACAACCACAGTTTTATCGGGTATGTAAATGACATTCTTGAAGACAGAGGCACAGCAATCATCGAAGACCAATGTTCAGATTTCTTTGAAATCGAAGCAGAACGTCTTGTAATCAGGGAGGACTAATCATGGGAATATCTATAGCAGACGCACAATTTGTCAAAGAGGTCACAGTAACTGACCCAGACAGCAAAGGAGAAGTTGAACTCTCTGTCTTTAAGCATGAGAACGGAGGAATGTTCGCACTTGACAGCAGTTATATTGTCCAAGAGCTTGATGACGAAATGGACCCTGCAATACCTGACCCGTTTCAACCCAATGGAATAGTAATCTTAAAAGGAACTTGATATGGAAACCACAAACATAATGTACAACGACTGGACCATGAATGTCCAAGATGATGGCACAATAACTGTCACTTTGAATGACGAAGCCAGAACCTACAAAATTGATGAGAAGATTAAGGAAGTTAATCAGACCGATGAATATGTTATGATTTTTGTCGAAGGGGGTCTGACTTATCAGTTTAAGTTTGAAGAAAACGATTTCTTGGTAGGCGACATTTACAGAACTTCAACAGGTGACTTTATGGACACCTTTGCTCATCACGTATTTGGAGAGTTGTAACAAATACGCATAACTATCGTATAAGAAGTATCACCAACACCCACAATCATGAATAATACCGTAATTACCGAAGAACAGTTTGATGAAAGGTTCACAATGCTAGAGAACCATTTCTACAACAACCCCAATGACTGCTCATTCAATGGTAGCCTGTATGAAACCTATGGAGAAGAAAGAGACTATGTGAATGAAGCAGTTAATAATCCCATGAAGAGAAAACACTTGTGGACTATCGTGGAAAGCGATGATGGTGACAAGTTGTTTTATCAAAGTGGGTTCCATATGGTGAATCGTATTGGTTTCTTCTTCACAACTGAGGAAGTGACCGAAGAACATTTAACCGTCATAATTGACGTAACACCTGACAACTAGTGTAACAAAGGTCAGTTGTTTTCGTATAACAAGTATCACCAACACACAACACAATGGAAATCATTAATATTATTTCACAGGATGCAGGAAATGCTCCATCGGTTGAATCCTATGCTATCAATGAGAAAGACGATATAGCTAAAGCCGAAGACCGTTTTGTTTTAAAAGCCGAAGAAATCGGTTTTGACGATGACGATGAATCAATTACTGAACTACTTGAAGAAGCGTATTACCAAAACACCAATTGTGATAGCGTTTCTCTAGTATGGTCAAATTTAAACCAATAAAACTCACACACCATGAAAAACAACTTCACAAAAGAATGCCTTCACATTGATTTGGCTCGTGTAAACGACAATGAAATCAATTTAGGTATCAGTTCAGACTTTTCGGGAAGCCAACGCAAATCACCTCTATATGTGAATGAGAAGCGGATTGCCGAACAAGTTGAAAGATTTTGGAAGTCAATCAAAACCAAGAAACTCGTTATCCTGAGTGTTGGTTTCGGAGAATGCGATTACTACGACAACATGACCGATGTATATGAAACTCCCGTAGTTTCCATCAAGCGTGGTTTGAAGAAAGCACGTATTGGTGAGCAAAGTCATGGTGCTATACCTAAAGAATGGAGTTTCGACATGAGTTGTAGGTTCAAAGACACAACTACTTCGACACCGATTTTGGAAGTCGTGAAGCAGGCTTTGGGTTCGTTCTTCACCGAGAAGCATGAGAAGGAATTGAAGAAAGCACTCAAACCTTTCTTGCAGAAGAAAGTGCGGTATGCGAATTGGGAATTAGAAGAAGATTATTAAACACCTTGCGGAAAGAAATACAACCTCAACTGTAACAAGTTGGGGTTGTTTTACGTATAAGTAAGTAGAACCAAACCAAACCACATCATGGCACTTATTTTAGTATGTTGCGAAGAAAGTCAGGCAGTCACCAAAGCATTTAGAGAACAGGGTCACGAAGCCTATTCAAATGATATTCAAGAATGTAGTGGTGGTCATCCCGAATGGCACTTGCAGATGGATGCCTTAAAAGCATTGAAGCTCAAGAAATGGGATTTAGTTATTGCCCATCCACCTTGCACCTATCTTACAATCTCAGCGAACAAGTGGTATAAAGACCAACCGCCTCGCAAGTCAGGAGCATTGGTTGGAGCGGAGCGCAGACAAGCAAGAGAAGAAGCTATTGAGTTCTTCATGGAGTTTGTAAATGCTGATGTTCCTCGCATGGTAATTGAGAATCCCATTTGTGTTATGTCAACACGATATGCCAAACCTAATCAAATCATTCAGCCTTGGATGTTTGGACATGGGGAAACCAAAGCGACTTGCTTATGGATTAAAAGACTGCCAAATTTGGAGCCAACAGATGTTGTTGAAGGCAGAAAACAAGCTATTTGGGAGATGCCACCGAGTGCTGACAGAACCAAACTGCGGTCAAAGACCTATGAAGGCGTTGCCAAAGCAATGGTGGAACAATGGGGAAAATTATTATAAACTTATCGTTATGACTAAAAAAGAATTTAAAACTAGATGCAGTTTCCATGAGTATGGAAGAGGCAAGAACAAACGTAATGCGATTTATTACGATTGGAAATCAGACTTTGATAACAAAGCCGTTGGATTCAGATTCATGGTGAAGTGTGCCGTAGAAGATGCACTTAAAGCCGAGTTATTCAACGAACTCTATGATTGGGTTAACAGTAAGATTCAACAGCCTTCATGGTGGATTGACTACAAATATGCCCAAACTGAACAAGACAGATTTAAAGTATCAATAATGGGATAATCATGGAAGAGTTCAACGACTTATTTAACCTCGAAGAAATCAATGAAGTTCTTGACAACAAGAATAGAGACCCATACGTCAAAGATGTTGGCGATAGGGTCTCCATCATTGACTTCAGCAGTACAACCCATATGAATGGCTTAGAACTGGACCCTGAGATGGATGAGGAAATGTCATTCAATTCGATGACGTACTTCATAGTAATACAAACCCGACAGAACTACAAGCACGATGCTTACTTTAAAACGTATCGCCAGGATTTGGTTGTTGTAAATCCTATCACCAATAAACAATACAGAATAAATTCAGGACACGTACAACTTAAATAAAAATAATTGTAACAAACCAGGATAACTTTCGTATAATAAGTAAGAGAAAGGGGTTCGTGTTTCCTGGGACACGCAGAGGGTGGACTCCGACCTACCTTATACTCTAAGTTTAGAATAACTCTAAATAAGGTAGTCTCACTACCTGGATTCCAACATTTCTAAACCAATTGTAACAAAAGCGAATAACTATCGTATAAGAAGTATCACCAAACCACACAACCATGAATTTTATTAAATTAGTTTTCAAGAATTTCGCACAAGCTGTAAGAGACGTACCATTTTCTTATCTTGGTGGCGTTAACATTAGTCCCAAGCTCAAAAAGAATGGTGTAGTAAGTAATCAACACACTTACGGTTTATATCTTGCTCCACATAAGTTAAGTGGTTATAACACTTGTTCACATAGCACACCTGAATGCCGTATGGGTTGCTTACACGCAAGTGGTCATACTGCTGCTGAAATTTGGGCAGGTAGGAATCACATACAAAATGCCCGAATAAATAAGACTAAGTTATTTTATGAGAATCCTGTATTTTTCATGACATGGCTTATTGCTGACCTGAAAGCAAAACAAGCACTTGCTACCAAAAAAGGTATGGGTTTTAGTGTAAGATTGAATTGCACAAGCGATATCGATTGGCAGAACGTGAAAGTGAATGGTCAAAGTATCTTTGAGATATTTCCTGAAATTACTTTCTATGATTACACCAAGAACGCTGCCAAATTCATTGGTAAACCCGATAACTATCATTTAACACTTTCATATACAGGTCGTAATTGGGAATCATGTGAAGCAGTACTTCAACAAGGTCATAATGTAGCTGTTGTCTTTGACGTGAAGGACGAAAAAGATATGCCTGATACCTTCAATGGTTATAAGGTAGTGAATGGCGACCTGACCGACTACAGAATAGATGATGCTAAAGGTATTATTGTAGGTCTGAAATGGAAACGCATTGCCGACAAGGAGAATGAGGTAAAGGTACGTAACTCCTGCTTCGTTGTTAATCCTACAAAGCAATGTACAGTAAATGAAACAGCTAATGTCGAAGTGGCATTAGCATAAAACATACAGCTATGGCAAACAAGATGGAAGATTTAGATTATGATTTTGACGTTCGAGGCGACTACGCATTGTTCATTGAAGAGAAACACTTCACAGCAGATGACGACCTCGACCAACACACCAAGAATATGTTCCTGAACTGTGATGCTACGTTCTTCAGGGTAATTGAGAACGGAGAACAGCAACACGCTCACGGTTGGATTGAGAATGGCAGGGTTGTCCAATGGGGATAATCACCGCAGAATATGCGTCAATTAAGCACTTTATTTGACGCATTTGTAACAAACATCACTAATATTCGTATAACCAATGTACACTAAACACACACAGTCATGATAAAAAAATTGAAACACATCACTCAAATCTGCCGAGACCTTTATGAAGATGAAGGAGCAACAGCAGTATTCGCTTACATGAATGATTACATGGAGCGCAGCAAAACAGGAGACGTAAAGTATGAGCATTGCAAGGAATGCAACTCAGAGACCCCTGCATGGCGTAGTATCTGTCTTATATGTGGACAGCCTACTGGTCCAGGCAGACAAGCATTAGTTGATGCGGTTATTGCAGACCTAAAAAAAGGTTTCGATGAAGGCGACTACACGGTTCTTAATGAGCTACTTATGATGCTCAGGAATGTGAATCTTATTCACGCATTGCCTGAAGAACAATGGGAGAAATTTAATAATCTTAAATAGAAACGTTATGGAAAACATTTGGGGAGAAATACGTAATGACTTTACCGATGGTGATAACATCACACACATCGATGCATTCCTAACCGATGACGATATGGAAGAAGGCAAAGTTATTGCCAAAGTGAGTTGGAAAACTGGTGATGTCGAATATGTTGATGACAGAGCCAAAACCGACAAATATGCCCAGGAAATGATTACTGAAATCCTTAACGATATTCATCGTGATGGAAAAGAAAGGTAACATATTGTCCTGATATTCGTATAACCAATGTACACTAAACACACACACTAATGAGAAAATTTGAACTTAATATCGAATGGAAGACCAATGAATGTTATTATATGGATAGCCTCAAGCTGTCAATCCCTGATGACAAATTGATATCCATTAAGAAATCCCAGGCATTCCTGAAATCCAATCCTAGTATTGATAGTATCAGGATAAGGATTGATGAGAATTGCTTGTCATCAATGTCCGATGACTCCCGACTTGGGTATGGTTTCGTTATCGTAAGTAAAGGTGATGACCTGTACTTCATTGGAACCGACCATTACTATAGTAGTAATCAGGTAGAGACCGAAGCATTCACACTTTAAAACTCACACACATGAAAGTATTAAAGAGAGACCAAGTTACAGAAGTCGTTACCAAACGCACGGTATTCCACAGCATCAAATACAAAGGAATCAAGTATTCGAGAGTCCTGAGAACAAAGGTAGAAATTCCTTACATGGATGATGACATCATTGTCCAAAAACCTAAAATTGATTGGAGAGAGTTCACCGATGCCAATACTGTCGCTCCCGTAGACAAGGCATTGTCCAAAGAGCTTGAGAAAGAGTATCAGACATTATCCACCAGAGAAAAAAATGGAGACGTGTAATCATGGAAAAGCAAATACCTGAATTCATAAAGAACATCGATTGGTCACAACTACGCAATCAGAAGACCAGCCTGATAGTGGTTGCCGACTATTACAGAAGGAATAATGTACCCTTCATCCCTGAACACCTGGATGCCATCACTAACCTGATTGATGCACTTCAGGACTATGCAGTGGATGATGCAAAACTTGTTGATGCTATTCACGTATATGACTTCGAGGCTGAAGAAGAACGTGAGACCGAGACTCCTGAACAGACGTTTGCCAGGGAGAATGCGCAACTCATTTTTGAGAAGTGGATTGAAGGCGAGGCATTGTACGAGGATGACGACATGACGAGAGAGTTCATCGAAGAGATAGTCGATGACAGGTTTAACATACTCTGCATCAAAGCCAAGATGAGCGTGGCTATCTATAATGATGTCATCAAGTTCCCCAAACAGTTTGACAGGGATGACGAAGGCAACCTGGTATATAGTGGCATGATGGATATCTACGGTGAAATGATTGGAGAATACTGCCGAGACCTGATTGTGAAGTAATTTTCAAAACACTTGACATTGATAATGGAAAGCACTATATTTGTAGTGCTTTTTGTTTTTAGTGTTGTTCCTGTAACCACCACCGACTTCATTGTTGGGGTGGTTACTTTTGTTTAAGAGAATGTCCACTAACCATTGTCCGCTTCTACCAACCCATCTACCCACCTCAATGTCCAGGTAACTACTTAGACACAGTAACTAAGTAAGTGACCAAGTAAGTAACTAAGTAGTTTTCTACCCACCCATCTACCAACCATTGTCCGAAAGTTGTAACATTCTCAGCTAGTCTTCGTATAACAAATATATGATTGTCTAACCAACATAGATTGATAGTTGTAACAGGCACACACCTGAGACCGAGTGGACTCCACCCTACATCAATGTCCGATGTTAGAACCATTCTTAATAAGGACCGCACACCGTTGCGGTGTAACAATCCCACCTGGCTTTCGTATAACTAGTATGGAAACACTAAACATATATCAACTTGAAGACCTCAATAAAGAGTTGACATCGTTCCTCGATACCATTCCTTGGAATCAGGAGGGTTTAACGATTTCCGAAAGCAATAGAATCTTCGAGATAAAGCAAAGGGCGTGGGTGAAACGCATGTCAAAAGCATATGATATTAAGGTGTCTGCAATTGAAGCAAGTTACATACGATAAAATATCATTATGATTATACCAAAGAAATTCGCCTTCCAAAAGGCATAAGACTTCAAAGTCCTTCCGCTCCTGGAAGGCACGAGGTGTGGTGACCTCAAAAAGTGAGATGTTTGGTGAAAGTGCCCTGCGGAGTTGTGACCCGCAGGGTTTTTTCTGTTACACCCTTCCCAGACCCGCCCATACCAACTATACTTCCTTTACTCTCTATACTCAACATAACAACTAAACCTTTAGTTGTTATGATTTGCAATTGTGATTTAAAAACCTTATCTTCCCAGGAAGATAACCTAAAATAATTGTAACACTTTATCATGGCTTTCGTATAACTAATATGGGCGGGTGAATCTGCGGTGCTGTAATCCACCTGTACCACATACCCCGCTTATTTAGAATCAGTCTTGATTGACAAACATTGGTCAAATAGTTGCTCCTGGCTGTAACAATTAAATGTTACACTTTTACCCATTTATTTTTAATGTTGTTCGACAGAATGTCCATTGGTAATGTCCGAGCATCTGGGCATTACGCAATGTCCATATCTATAATGTACTGACAGCCATTGTACCATATCCATAATGTACTGACAGCCATTGTCCAGGCTTCCCTTTTTATTTAGAAAGATTATAAATTTTTATAATATTAGGATTTGAAAATTTTTTCATTACGGAAGGTCTGCGGGTGGGGCATACATCCCTCCCATTTCACCCCACTTTAACCCATAATACCCCACCAATGGCTTCCAATCAGTCCCAACCACCGTTTAAGTCCCTGAGTATCAGCACACATCATTAAGTACAAAATAGTACAAAAAACTACATTTTTTTATAGTTGTAGTACACTTAAAACCTGTTTAAAGCACAACAGCAACACAATAATAACACAGGAGTCCGTGAACCGCTTTAGTTCCAGGCAGTTACGCCTTACAGAATCGAATGGCACCAGAACGCAGCTTCGCTGCTAATATAATTATACTCCCTATATGTTTTAACACTATTTATTTGTAACATATCTCTATATATCTCTTATAAGAAGTATCGGGGTTCAGTCGCAGCACTGTGGTGAACAAAACAGTCAAATATACGGTTCGATTCCGTTCCTCGCAGACATTTTTAAATAATAATCTAACACACACAACATCATGGTAACAAAATTCAAATGCACTTGTGGCAACACCGACCCCAAAAAGACGCATGAATACGATGGCGCAATAAGTTATGAAGCCATAGTCTGCACAACTTGTGGCAGGTATTATGACAACACACAAAAAGAGATTCAGGAAGCCAACGATTTCAGTTTCGAATTTGTGGAGTTACCACAGAACATTCAGGCACTCGTAGAT